>Ga0302324_100025788_pt1 | contig 11262 bp, 8 predicted proteins | sample Palsa_T0_1_FD_201949 | JGI IMG/M metagenome (GOLD analysis project Ga0302324, IMG submission 201949) | Peat permafrost microbial communities from Stordalen Mire near Abisko, Sweden - Palsa_T0_1 | ecosystem: Environmental > Terrestrial > Soil > Palsa > Peat permafrost | place: Sweden: Abisko... | reverse complement strand
TACGAACTGGTAACCGCCGTCGCTCGGAAAAGCCTGAATATCACTCACCCAAGACTAAGAACAGTGATAGCCGACTACAACTCCCTAGCGGGTGTGAAATCAGAAATCGCCGCGGATGAAGTCTTCCTTGCTCTTGGCACAACCAAGACGAACTCGCCTAAGAAAGCCGATTACTACCAAGTGGATCACGAGTATCCGGTCCTGGCGGCACGGATAGCCAAAGAAAGAGGGGCGAAATCGGTCTTTCTGATCACAGCAGTTGGCGCCAATCCCAATTCGAAATTCTTCTATGTACGGACCAAGGGCGAAACCGAGCGAGACGTGATCGCACTCAATTTCGAGCATACGCATATCTTTCGCCCCTCAATGATCCTGGGGAACAGGGAAGAGAAACGTTCGCTGCTAGAAGAAGCACTGATGAGGTTGTGGCCTGCTGTAAATCCTCTCTTAACGTGGAAGGGCGATAAATATAAGGGCATAACGGGAGAAGATATTGCAAAAGCACTGATTCAGTCGGCGAAGACTCAGACAGAAAAGCTAAAGATTTATCACTGGAGGGAAATGCATGATTTGCTGCAAAGGTAATTTGGGCCGGAACTGTTAAGGCGAACTCAGCCCGCAATCGCGTGGGCCAAAAAGCTGAAGATTGCTCCGCGCGTAACAAGGATGCGCCCCGGCCCGGACAGCCGCCATCCATCACCGCGGAGGTGAATGCGTTCATCTCGCCGCGCGCTCAATGACCCATGATGAAGGCCCATATCGCATATGCCCCGCAGATCGAGGAGCATTGACCGAAATGATCATACTGATCGTCCGAACTCAGGGCACAAGGGAGATCAGACACATTGCGAATTGAGACCCAGTTATTGAAGCCCACTGCCTTCAGAACCGAGGCAACATACGCATCGTTCTCGTCGAGAGTGGCTCCCAGGGTTCGATAGGTGGAGATCCGGCCGCACTCGTCATCGCTGATCCGGGAGTTTGTGACGACATCGGTAAGGCTACCGCCGGGAGCCTGGTAATAGATCATCGGCTTTTCGCTCGATGCGGCACGTCCTCCCGCAGCGCTGAGGCCGCTGTTGAGACAGCTATCGGTGGCGAGGATTTTCGCATTGACGTAGTCATACCAGGTGGAGAATCCGGCTGGCGGATTCGTGCCGAGGATGTCGGAGAGTCCCGTGAAACGCAGGGCTTGCTGCTCGGCTGTCATGGTCAGACCGAAGCGTGCGCTGTTGGTGACAACAACATCGCCGAGGTCGAGTGCTGCCCATATTCCACCGGCTGTTCCCGATGTGATGAGGCATTTGAAGTTCGGACTGGAGCTTGAACCGACCAGCCGTTCGAAGAAGAGTGTCGTCTCGGAGGGCTGGACCTTAGGGTGGAATTCACTCTTGAGGCAGAGCAGCGTCTTCCCATTCACGGTCACCTTCATGAAATGACCGTGGTATTGCTCCCCATCTGGTTTCGATAGATTCGGAAAAAGGAGCGGCGTGAAATTGTTGTCGGCTGCCGCTAGGAATTTGTACTGCCCCTTGCCGAAGACCTGCGCCGCCGCCTCAGTTTCCGCCTGGGTCCAGGTGATCGCGATGAAGTCCGAGGCGGGAAGGGCGGAAACGACTGCCTTGGACGGCGGAGAAATCGTGAGCTTGAGGTCGACGGCGGTTGTACCCTGGCAGGAGGTGCACTGAACGGCTTTGGTGCTTGAGGCGGTTCTTTCGGAATCCTGGAGGTTCGGCGGCGGGGTCAGATTCGGGGCAATCGTTTTCTGGGCTTGCAGCCAGGCCTCCAGCTGGTTGAGCAGCTCAACACCATTGGGTGTTCCCCAGCCCGTGCAGAGGTCATAACCCTTCTGTGCGCTGTACCCGTTCGCTCCCGTGCTTCGGTTGTTGCCGGTTGGAGTGAAGTCCCCGGGCACGGGATTGCCATTGGCAGCATAAGAGAACGAGCGCCCTCCGACGATATCGCGGAAGGCCGTGGTCGTTCCTTTGGCATAGACAAAATCGTTGAGGAAGAAAACGGGCACCTGTCCGTTAAAGGTCGTCGTCAAAGCTTCGCGGACGCAGGCCATCAACGCAGTCCACATTGGAGCTGCGGCGCTAGTGCCGCCGACAGGCGCGACCGACACCTGTGAAGCCGGCGGCTGACTGACAAGATAACCTGTGCTCGCGCCGGAGTTGCCGGCAACGTCCGGAACCATGCGTCCGGTTGCGGGTGGGTTGTTCGCGGAGCTGAGATGGATACCGGCTGAAGTCTGGTAGCTAGGAGCCGTCTTGTACCGGTCACTGACACCACCCCCGGTCGCGCCACCGAGATAGTATTTGCCCTTCTGCATCTTGTCGGACTGCCCGCTTTGAAACTCACCTTCAAGCACCTGGCCCAGTTCGTTCCAGACGACTTCGTGGGAGATGGCGCCGTTGGCGGAATAAAGCTGGGTGCCGCCAACAGCCGTTGCATAGGGACTCGTCGCCGGATACCCGGCGTGCGCCGTCGCCGAATAAGCTGTAACCTCGGTCTGGTCCGGCAGCTGGCCGCGCAGGCTGCTCGATCCTTGATCGCCGGTCGAGACGAAGATGGGGACCCCGATGGCGGTACCATCGCGGAATGCTTCATCGACTGCCTGGTTCAGCATGGGCCACGCAGGATCATTGCCGGAACCTCGCAGATCCTCATCGATCCCATAACTGATCGAGATGGCAGCATAGTCGTCGTTGTGGATCGCCTGCTTGATCGCGTTAAGATAGCCCTCGCCTGTCCAGGGAGCGAAGAAGACGTCCATCACAGCCTTTGGGGCCATCGCACCGATGACCTCGATGTCAAGATAGACCTCGGCCGTGTAATCATTGTCGACCTGGATCTTCGTATTCAGAACCGAAATACCGTTGACGGTCGGTTGCGCCGCAAGCCCGATATTGTTGGTGAAGTAATCATTGAGAACCGACTGATCGAATCCGCCGCCGAACTCCAGTACGGCGACACGCTGGCCCGCGCCCTGCGTGGGCGGGAAATTGTAGAGCCTTGCGACCTCGTTGGGGTAGAACGAGCCTGGAAACTGGTTCTTCGGATCGGCATTGACGGCTGCTCTTCTGCCCACACGGGCGCCGTGGCGAACGACAACAGGCATATCGTTCAGACCAAAGACTCCGGTGATAATCGGAGCCAGACTCTCGGGAATTTGGATCTCATGCTCAGGACACCTGAAACGCGTCTTCGTGCGGGCGTGCTCGTAAAGTGAGAGCTTTACACCGAATGCCAGTTGCATCGCACCTGCCGAGCCCACCAGATGTACCTGTCGCGTTGGAAGATCGAGGCGCGAGACTGATAGCTTGTTCTTCAAAGCCCAATCCCGAACCGCGGCAGCGTCTTCGGGAGCAGCGCCGTACCGTTCGCCTAGAATCTGGCGCGTGATGCCGCGGGCGCGCTTCCCGGCGACAAATTCATCCAGCGTGGGCAAGCCCTCCTCGGACTTCCGTCGCAGCTGGACAGTGACCTCAATGCGCTCATCCGAATTCACGGCGCCGATGAGCTTGTGGTTATTCACCGGAATGGAGCCCTTAAGGGAAACCAATCTGTCGGCCATATATTTCTCCTTTCAGGTACTGACTATTCGAAGCTTAACGACGTTATTATATGCGAACAATAAGCAACAAAGAGGACAAATGCTAGCTACCTGCCCCTTGCTATTGTTTTTAACCGGCGCAACTCGCTCGAGATACCGATGTTCGGCCGTGGATCACGTAACTATTGGATTCGAACCCGAGACGCTCGCGCAGTCAGCCCATCCGGTTATAGCCCACCCCGGGACCGGCGACGGTTCGGTAATTGTTCGGCAATGGAGTCTACGTTTGTGTAAACAGGTAGAATAAGGATTCGGTCACCATTCTGATGCCGTCGCGCCCTATTGGATTTTGCTCGAAAGAGAGTTATATTGTCGGGCAGAATTTCACGATGTCATTCCCGAACAGAGCCACGCTCGCAAGTGGCTTCCGACAGAATCTCGAACAGGCATGCGAAATCAGCCTGACTTTTACCCGCCTGGATCGCCCGCTTCATGAGGTGAACGTACGCATCCGGAATAGTGTGGTCCGAACCTCGATCTTGGCACCAGCTTACAAGCTGCTTGGTGACCACAGAATACGCTTCGAGCGAAGCTTGATCGCCGCTGTAATTTTTTGACGAAATTCTCCGCGACATGTCGGTGAAGACTGATTCCATGGTCGGCATCATCCCCTGGATCGTCTCCAGAAATCCTCCAGCGGGCAGGTTTTCACTTTCCCAAACAACCTGTCCCTGGAGAAAGCCCAACATCGCACTTACGCCGAAGGTGAGGACCGCAACATCGAATGCCGAGGCATGACCGATTTCATGCCCTACGAACACCGTCCGATCACCAAAGGCCATCAGAACCGGCTTCGCGCGGTTGAAGACTTCCTCCGGCCCGGAATAGAAGATCGTGCAGGCTGTTGTTCCGATCCATGCCGGACTGCCCAGAACGGCGCCGTCCAGATACGATATTCCGCATTGGCGGGCCCAAGAGTCCATTTTCCTGGCTTCCTTGGGCGTGCCGCTGCTCAGTTGCACGACGATCTTGCCGCGGAGGGCGGTCTCAACGTCAGGTAGTCGCAACAGCGGTCGCGTTGAACTGTAATCGCTGAGGCTAACAACAACGATATCCGCTTTTCGAACCGATTCCTCGACGCTCTGGGCTACGCTGAGACCGAGCCTGGACAAGACCTCTGTTTTCGCGCCAGTCCGGTTCCACACCGTCGTGGCAAATCCCCTATGGAACAGCGCCGTCGCAAGAGCGGATCCCATGCGTCCGGCGCCGATAACCGTCACCTTGTGGTTCATACCGCTGGCCGTCCTTTCATTCACAATCTATTCCGGTGTCGTCAGTTGGAATTTCCGTTTTGGCTTTCCGTACCGGGTCATTGTACACCCGACCGCCTCCGCTTGCGCCGGCTTCTTGATTTTTCCATCCCGAGTGACCCGAATGGCGCAGGGAGAGGGTCTGATCTGCCGTAAGAAACACTATCGAGCGTCCGGCGCGAGGCACGCCAAGCACGAATGAGGCTTCCAGAGCACGGGCGTACTCATCCCCGTTGAGCGCGATGATCGAGAGCCTTTCGCGAATGCCTTGGGGCCGGCGATGCGTTAGAAATGGAAACTGCGGGCAAACAGATCATTCTCCGCCCGGTCCGTGGTACCGGACCACGCAATTGTTCCCTAGCGGCTTCGGAATAACGTTCTGCCGGCTTTATAAAAAACTCACCAAACCATTTGTCTAGTACTTCCCCTGCCGGTTTGAAACCGTTGACCTGTGTTCACGGGCTGCTCATTCGAGTTGAATGGAAAGTGCATGAACCCGAAACTGGGTGCAATCCTTCTTCTGGCTGCGACGGGCCTGCCGGCGCAATCCGACTTGGCGCTGCTTTTCTCGGACTGTTCGGAGACGTCCGACGTAAAGCGTGTCGTGCAAAGCTCGGACCAAGTGGTGGTTCGTCACAGCCTGGAGGGAGGACCGCAAACTTGTTACGCCGTTTCCGTCGCCGGCGAAAACGGAAAAATCGTGGATGGCTTCCTGATCGGCCAGACGCATCCGGCAGTGGTTGCCTTTGAGCAAAACGAGCTGGACTACATCGCCCAAGTTTTCACCGGTCCCAAGCCCGCCCGCCCGAATCGCCCCAAACCAGTCGCCCGCGCCAAGCCCTATAAACTTTGGAATCCGTTCGGTTCGCGCGGCACCAAGTAGGTCACCAACCGAATGATGCAACAATGAGTGTGGACCTGTAGACGGGTGGCCGCTCAACGGCGGGTTTCGATTCGCCGGCGGGAGGAAAGTCCGGTCTCCACAGGGCAGCATGCCGGCTAACGGCCGGGGAGGCTCGCTCAAAGCGGGCTTTACGGAAAGTGCCACAGAAAATATACCGCCCCTGGCGCGGGCTTCCAGCTTGTGTCGGGGGTAAGGGTGAAAAGGTGCGGTAAGAGCGCACCGCGGTCGAAGTAATTCGTGCCGGCAGGGTAAACCCCATGCGGAGCAAGACCAAATAGGAGGGGAGGAGCTGCCCGCTCCGTCCGACTCTCGGGTAGGTCGCTAGAGCCAGGCAGAGATGCTTGGCCCAGATGAATGGCCATCGCCCTTTACCGGGTACAGAAACCGGCTTACAGTCTGCAGGTCCACTCCTGGTCCGAAGTCTTCGTATTCTAAAAGAAGTGCTCCGCATCTGGTCCCGCCTCCACTCCTCGCTCGACCTCGGCATGCGTCAACAAGTCACTCGCTTGGGTTTGCTGTTCACCATGGCTTCGGTGATTGTGGCGCTGGGCGCGTTCGCTTCCGCCAACAATCTTCTGTTCCTCATTTTGGCCATCATGCTGGCCACCTTCATGGTCTCCGGCTTCATCAGCCGCCTCTCGCTGGCCGGACTGGAGCTGGATTTCCTGCTGCCGGAGCATATCTCCGCCGGCCGCAAATTACTCGCGCGCATCGTCATCCGCAACACCAAGGGTTGGATGCCGTCATTCTCCATCCACGTGACCGCGTCCGGCGATAGCGGGCTCTCGTTCCCGCTCTATTTCCCCGTGATTCCCGGCGGCGCGCGCCTGGAAGAACCGGTCGAACTTCTGTTTGCCCGCCGCGGTTCCTATCGCCAGAACAGCTTCCGCTTCTCCACCCGGTTCCCCTTCGGATTCACCGAGCGCCGCATCAACGTCCCTCTGTTGCGCGAGGTGTTGATCTATCCCTCCATCGAACCGCAACCCGGCTTTGAGGATCTGTTGCTCGCGCTGGAAGGCGAAATCGCATCTTTCTACCGCGGCCAGGGTCACGATTTTTATCGCATCCGCCCCTACGAGGTGCTGGAAAGCGCCCGCTACGTGGATTGGAAGGCCACCGCGCATACCGGCCAATTGCAGGTTCGCGAATTCGCCCGCGAAAAAGAGCAGGCCGTGGCGTTCTTCCTGGATCTGGATGCGCCCCAGAATCAGGCCGCCTGGTTTGAAACCGCCGTGGATCGCTGCGCGTTTCTCGCCTGGAATATGTCGCAACGCGGTTCGCGCGTCCGCTTCTCAACCCAGGATGTGGATTGGCAGCTTCCCGAAGAGGCCGACGTTTACACCATCCTGAAATACCTGGCGCTGGTTGTTCCCAGGCCCGGCAAACCGCTGCCGGCATCCAATAACCGAAACGTCTTTCAAATTATCTTCAGCGCTTCCCCCCAGCGTCTACTGGAAGCCGGCTGGGAATTAAGCGGCAGCCATATCCGCCTGCTGAGCCCGTAGCCTGGTTTTGCTTAGACTAGCAGCCTGTTCTTCTCCCACAGGCTGCTGGACAACGTGGCGCGGGCGCCTGCGAACCTACTGCGCAATCCGAAAAGTAGTCCACGCGTGCGTGTCCAAATCCCGCAGCGCGTCTTTCTCCCACTCGAATCCGGGGTGCTCTTTCATATGTTGCGCAGCCTTAAAGCTCAACCCGCACGAATGGCCCATTGCGGCGGTAAACGCCATCTGATCGATCATCGATCCATTGGCCGCCTTGTTCTGCACCGCGCCCGCCGGACCGTATTCCGGCTGCCACGGCTTCGATCCCCGCGGCGAAAGATCAATATGTCCGCACAGTGTCCGTTCGTTCGGCTGGGTTTTCTTGTCGAAGCTATCGTAATGATCGGCCAGGAAACGCTGGGCCGCATCCACGTCGATCTTGCCTTTGTTCTCCGCCATCAATTGGTCCCACCGGACATGCCGCGCGTTGGCGCTGATCGACATATCCGTGACCGGAAAATTGCGCGCCTCATCGCGAATCAACTCCGGGTTCGCCGGGAAATTCGCGCCCACAAAGTAACCATCCTTGGTGCGCTCCAGCGTCACATGCTTCAATCCTAACTCCAGATTGGCGATTTCGTTGTTCTTGTTGTCCGCCACCAGCCACGTGTTCGCGTAGCCTCCGTTGTTGCCATCTTTCATGATTCGGGCGAATTCATCGATGGACCCTGAATACTGCATGGCCTTGCGCGCCCGAACAAATTCCGGCACGCCGTTCGGATCAAAACCCTCGAAGCTGCCGATGGTGGTTTCCGTGATAGCCAGGCCGGCGCTGTTCACCCCGAAATCGTCGCCGCTATGGATCAACCCCGGCATGCCGTCCATCAACATGCGGTGGCCTTTCACCGGCGCGATATCGAAGATCACGTTCCAGCGCGAACCTTCCTTATATTCGCTCCAGTTGTTATGCGCGATGATCACCTTGCCGTCCGTGGTGTAGCTGCCTGTGGCGACGAACGCGCTGCAATGTTCCGGAACCGGCCGCATCTCAGAAACCAGTCTGTGCTCCTTGTCGTACCAGTTGGTGTAGTAAGGGGAAAGTTCCAGCCACGCATTCAGCACTACCACGTCCCAAAGATCCAGCGCGACGCCTTTGGCTTTCAGTCCCTCGGCGATGCCCTTCAGCTCCTCGCGATACTGCGCTTCCACATGCGGCCACAAAACTTTTTCAGCCGCCGCGCGGAAGAACGCGTACTCTTTCTTGGTGTCGTGAGTCAAACCGAGCACCACAACTTCTTGCACGTCCTCGATCTCGGCCGCCAGCAGATATCCGTGCTGATATCCCATCTCAGACGGCGTTCCTTCCAGGTGCGTAAAGATCCAACCGTTCTGTTCCGGCCGGCGAAAAGCCTTCTTCAGCCGCGAATCCGTCTGTGGATCGCGAGCCGGAGGCGCCGCGCTGAGAGCAAAACTGACGACGAGCAAAAAAACAGCAATCCGTCCCATGACCAATCAGAATAGCAGGTAACATAGATCAATATGTCTGCCATGAAGCACCTTCCGAGCGTAGCCATTCTGATGGCGTCGCTCCCTCTTCTGCTCCCGGCCGAAATGCTCCCACCGCCGGAGTATCAAAAGCTCACCTACGATATTTACAAGCAGCTCATCGAGATCAATACCTCGTTCAGCACTGGCGCCACCACGCCGGCAGCGGAAGCCATGGCCGCGCGCCTGAGGGCCGAAGGATTCCCTGACTCCGACATCCATATCCTCGGCGCGGCGCCGCACAAAATGAACATGGTCGCCCGCTATCACGGCACTGGCCAGCGCAAGCCTCTCTTGCTGCTGGCTCACCTGGATGTGGTGGAAGCCAAGCCATCGGATTGGTCCATGGATCCCTTCAAGCTCACCGAAAAGGACGGTTTCTTCTATGGCCGAGGCACCATCGACGACAAAGCCCAAGCAGCCATCTGGGTCGCGAACTTGATTCGTTACAAGCGGGAGGGCTTCAAGCCGGATCGCGATCTCATCCTGGCCCTGACTGCCGACGAAGAAGGCGGCGGTCCCTACAACGGCGTGGCGTGGCTGATCAAGAATCACCGCGAGCTCATCGACGCCGAATATTGTCTGAACGAAGGCGGGTGGGGCTACATGGTGGATGGTAAACGCGTGTCGAACAACGTGCAGGTGAGTGAGAAGTACGTCGGCAACTATCGGCTGGAGGTGAAGAACAAAGGCGGCCACAGCTCCCTGCCGGTTCCCGATAACGCGATTTATCGCTTGGCCGAGGCATTGGTTCGACTATCAAAATACAATTTTCCAGTCCAGACCAACGAAGTGACGAAAGCATTCTTTGATCAAATGGCCAAAATCCAACCGGAACCGGCGTCGTCTCTCATGAAAGCTGTGGCTGCGGGGTCCACAGACGCAATGGAAAAACTGTCAGCTTTATCGACGCAATTCAACGCCACATTGCGGACCACCTGCGTAGCCACCATGCTGGATGGCGGCCACGCTCTCAACGCCCTGCCGCAAACCGCCGGCGCAATGGTCAACTGCCGCATCCTGCCCGAAACTAAGCCGGAAGAAGTTCTAGCAACCCTGAAGAAAGTTGTCGCCGACGATCAGGTCTCCGTTACCCCCGCGCGAGAAACGGAAGCCGGCCCTCCGTCGCCGCTCCGTCCGGATCTTTTCCGCGAGGCTTCTCGCATAACCGACACTATGTGGCCCGGAGTTCTGGCAATCCCCACCATGGTGATGGGCGCAACCGACGGGCTGTATTTGCGCCGCGCCGGAATCCCTACCTACGGGATTCAAGGCATCTTCATCGACGATTTTCGCGCGCACGGCCGCGACGAGCGCGTCGGAATCAACGACTTCTATCAAGGCTCCGAGTTCCTGTACGAGCTGGTAAAGTCCCTCTCCCAGAACTGATTCCGGGCACACCAAAGCACCGGCTCCCTGACGGTCGCGACTCGGTAACGCCCGGATGCCGCATTCCGAGCCGCGACCGTAAGGGAGCCGGTGCTGTGGGCAGTCTAACCCAGCGCTACAATGGATATTCTCCCCCATGCTGAAGACCATCCCCGACATCCTGGCCAGAATTGTCGAGCACAAAAAGGCGGAGCTGGTCCAGCGCGTGGGCGGTATCGCGCGAGCCGCGGAGGATTCTGTAGCACAGCGCCGTGATTTCTGGAAAGCCCTCACCACCAACCAGCCGGCTGTAATCGCGGAAGTCAAGAAAGCCTCACCCAGCGCCGGCGTCCTGCTGGAAGACTTCCATCCGGCGGCAATCGCGCAGGCCTACCAGCAAGGCGGCGCGGCCGCAATATCCGTCCTCACCGACGAAAAATATTTCAAGGGCAGTCTGGCCGATCTCGAATCCGCGCGATCCGCCGTAACTCTTCCGGTCTTACGCAAGGACTTCACCATCGACAGCTATCACGTACACCAGGCCGCCGCCCACGGCTCAGATGCCATTCTCCTGATCGCCGCCATCCTCACCGAGCACCAGATGCGTGAATTCCGCGAGCTGGCCGAAAGCTACCGCATGTCCGCGCTGGTGGAAGTGCACGACGAAGAGGAGCTGAAACCCGCCATTGCGTCCGGCGCGCGCATCATCGGCGTGAACAATCGCAATCTCCATACTTTCCAAGTGGACCTCTCAGTCTCGCTGCGCCTGGCCGGCATGATTCCCGACGGCGTGGTGAAAGTAACCGAGAGCGGCATCCACTCTGGCGCGCAACTCCAGCGTCTTCGTGCGGCCGGTTACCAAGCCTTCCTGGTAGGTGAGCACTTGATCAAATCCGGCGATCCGGAAAAAGCGTTGCGAGCGTTGTTGGCATGATGATCAAGATTTGCGGCATCACCAACCGCGACGACGCCTTGGCCGCAGTGGAAGTGGGAGCCTCTGCGATCGGTTTTAATTTTTATCACGAAAGTCCGCGTTATATTTCGCCGACCGGCGCAGCGTTGATTGCCGGGAAGATTCCAGCTGGCATTTGGAAG
>Ga0302324_100025787_pt1 | contig 11262 bp, 8 predicted proteins | sample Palsa_T0_1_FD_201949 | JGI IMG/M metagenome (GOLD analysis project Ga0302324, IMG submission 201949) | Peat permafrost microbial communities from Stordalen Mire near Abisko, Sweden - Palsa_T0_1 | ecosystem: Environmental > Terrestrial > Soil > Palsa > Peat permafrost | place: Sweden: Abisko... | reverse complement strand
CGCGCCTCCGCAGTGATCTAGAAGAATGATCTGGAGGCGCGGTGTCTGTACTCGGGTTATGCTCTTCGGCCGGTGATGAGGCGGAAGAGGAAGACAATGAGTACGGCTCCGATGATCGCGATGAGGATGGTGTAGATCAAGCCGCCTACCGGGGAGATTCCCAACGCCTGTGCGATGTAGCCCCCGATGACTGCTCCAACGATACCGAGTAGGGTATCGGCAATGAAGCCGTAGCCGGTGCCTTTCATGATCTTGCCAGTAGCCCATCCAGCTATCAATCCAACGATGATCCACCAAATCAAACCCATACTTGTCTCCTCGTGGTGAAACGACCAAGGTTCTTTGCCCTGGGCTAGCGTCCTTGTCGGGAATCCGTGCAAACCAGAACAGCGCGGTTCCTCGATTGAGATGTATTGGGGCGGGGGGAAGATGTATGAGCTGGGCGCTATTTTATGAGGGTGGACTCAGCGATTGATAGTTATTCTGTTGCATCGGAACGCCGCTCGAAGCCATAGGGGCAATGGCGGCAGCCGGATTGGCAGCAGTATCCGCGACGAAGGTGATAGGCCGCGGTGAAGACCATGTATGGGCCCTCGTAGTAGAACTCGTCGGGCTCGGGGATTGGAGCTATGCGGAGTTCGTCGCTGTCATCCGGCGGAGGTGAGGATGCCTGCATGGCTCTATTGTCGCCGATTACGAGTGAGTGATCGGAAGTTCCTGTCTGCGGAGGCTAGTGCGTGTGCTTGACTGGATGTTCCGAGGTGTGAGCGCCGGGTGGAAGCGCCCATGAAAACAGTACGCCGCCACTGCTGGTCACGATGTATTGGCGGCCGTCGAGTTCATAGGTAATGGGGGAGCTTTGCATTGGCCCTCCCGTGCCCGCATGCCACAGGGTTTTGCCATCGCTGGTGTCGAGCGCAAGTACGCTTCCGGTGGAATCGCCGCTGATGGTGAGCCCTGAGTCGGTGGTCAGGACGCCTGCGCCTGAGCCGTATGGGCCGACTTCGTGGCTCCAGCGAATTTTGCCTGTCTGGTAGTCGATGGCTTCGATCATTCCCTTGCCCCACACGCCATAATCGGCTCCAGCCCAGCCGTAGGCGCCGTCTGCGGGCTTGGCGAAGTAGAGGCTGTAACTGGCGCGCGCGTCGACGATGAACAGCCCTGTTTTGGGGTCGAAGCTTGGCGAGCGATAGTTGGTGGCGCCGCCTTCGTCCGGGGCAATCAGGCGGCCATCGGGTTTGGGCTCCTTGTCAGGATTCGGAATTGGTTCGCCATTCTTGCCTACTCCAAGAGTCCAGTTGGCTGGTACGAATGGCGAGGTGAGCAGGCTTTTGCCGTTGGTTCTATCCAAGACGAAGAAGTAGCCGTTGCGCGAGGCCTGCATCAGCATCTTTTTCGATTGGCCGTGAAAGTCTGCATCCACCAGCACGGGTACTTCCACAGCGTCCCAGTCATGTGTGTCGTGCGGGGAGGGTTGAAAGCCCCAGGCCAGTTTTCCGGTGTCGGGGTTGATGGCGACGATGCTGCATGTCCAGTGGTCGGAGCCAGGTCTTACAGTGCCGTTCAAGACCGGCGTCGGGTTTCCAGTGCCCCAAAATATAAGGTTCAGTTCCGGGTCATAGGTGCCGGTGACCCACGTCATGCCTCCGGTGGTGGCATTTGGAGTTCCGGCGGCTGGGCTGGCATCCCATTGCCATTGGGTCGCGCCGGTTTCTGGATCGAAGGAGCGAAGATAGCCGGTCAGGTTGTCCAGGTCGCCGCCTACTCCGGCGATGACATGGTTGCGCACGATCAGTGGGGACATTGTGGACCAGTAGCCTTGCTTGACGTCCGCGATGAGCTTGTCCCAGCGCACCGTTCCATCCTTGGCATTGAGAGAGATGAGGTGAGCATCGGGTGTGGTGAAGTAGAGCCATCCCTTATACATGGCCACGCCGCGATGGCCGATGTGATCGCCCTCTGTGGTGGTATGATTGAAGTGCCAGAGCAGGTGCCCCGATCTTGCGTCCACAGCCCAGACGTTGTCCGGAACGGTGAAGTACAAAATTCCATCGACAAGCAGTGGGGAAGACTTGATCGTCGCGAGTTGGTTGGTCTGAAAGGCCCATACCAGGCTCAGACCAGCAATATTCCCCGGCGTGATTTGCGTGAGGCTGCTGTGGCGCTTGCCGGAATAGTCTCCGTGATAGAGGGGCCAGCTATCGGGTGCTGGATGCAGGATCTGGTCGGGCTCAAGATCTTGTGCCAACAGCGCGCGCGATCCTGCGCCCAGAGTGAGGGCGCCTATGAAGGCAGTGCCGGCGGCGAGAACCAATGCGGATTTCAGGAACTTCATTTCGGAGGCAACCTCTCCGTTCAGTGTGTGATGTACGGTGACCGAATCAGCGCAGCGTTTGCAAATAAGCCATCAGGTTGTGAATGTCGTCGTCGGTGTACTTGGGGAACTGCGCTGCATGAGCATCCACTGGCGAGTCGACGGTGTACTTGATGTTTTCGACGGGCCACGATCGGTAAGTGCCGCTGCTATCGCGCAGTCCGATGGTGAATTCATCGCGATAGGCGAGTGTTCCCGATACTTTTTCGCCTGAAGGAAGGGTCACAGCTACGGTGCTTTTCGCATCTCTGGGATACAACATGCGCTCTTCGAGCCGGAGTCCCTCGTAGCGCCTTGCGACGCCGGCGAGGTCGCCGGTCGGGGAGTGGCATTTGGAGCAGCCTCCAGCGCCATTGAAGTATCGTTTGCCGGATTCGACGTTGCCGGTCTGGAGATCGGAGACGTCCACTCCGCGGCGATTGCCTTTCATGGCAGCGGCTGCGGTTTCACGCGCTCGAATGAAGGCTACAAGGCTGAGTAGTTCCTGATTGGAAAACTGGAAGGCGGGCATCTTTTTCTCGATGCGGCCTTCGCGTACGACGGCTGAAATTTTGGATCCGTCTGCGTCGGTCTGGACAAGCTTGGATTGGGTCAGATCGGGGCCAGTCTCACCGCCCATGGCGTCGCGGCCGTGACAGAAGGCGCAGTTCTGGAGAAAGAGTGCGCCACCGGCTGCCGCCTCGCCGGAAAGCTGCGGACCGCGGCGATTGCCTGCCGGGCCCGCGGTCAACGCAGGCGTCATCGCGGGTGCGCTGTCGAGATATTTGAGTAGAGCGGTCAGTTCTTCGCTCGGGATGGAGGCAAAACCCGGCATGCGGCCTTTGCCGTTGTGAATCAACAAAGTGATCTGGTCGTTCGTCAACTGGTGGTTGATGCCGATCAGAGGCGGAAACGCAGGCAGGATGCCTTCGCGCTGTTCGCCATGGCAGATCGCGCACCGTTTGGCATAGGACGCGCTGCCGATGCCGTCTGGCGTTGGGCTGCTCGCGGGTACTGTAGCTTGCGCGCCCGAACTGGTCGAATTGGTTAGGGCGGAGGCCGCATGAACCGGCTTCTTGTCCGACTGAAAGAGGCCAATCTGCAACGCGAGGAATCCAGCGATGGAGACCGGAATTACCACTGCCCGAATTCTATTCATAGGTGTCGACATTCTCATCCGAGGTGAACCGCTCCGCTGTTTTTACAGGATCGAGATGTGTTTCGCGTGCCCTAACCTGAATATTTGAGCAACCACATGAATCCGTAGTCCATGTGCAACTGCTGATGGCAATGCATCAGCGTGTCACCCGGATTGTTTGCCACAAAGTCTACTTCCACTGTATCCAGCGGCATGATGTTGATAACATCTTTCATCAGACCGCTGAACTTCTTATCGCCGATGCTTACGACCTCGAAGGTGTGCCGGTGAAGATGAATGGGATGCTGGTCTCCGCTACCATTGCGCAAAATCATTCGGTATCGCTTGCCGGACTGCAGCATCAGCGGCTCGAGTTCCGGCCAGGACTTGTTGTTGATGGTCCAGATATCGAAGTTCGTGCCCTTTTTGGCGCCAATATCACGAAATGTCAGAGTAAAGGTTTCGTCCGGTACCGCTGCTGAAGCCGCAGCGGTGGCGAACTGAGAGTAGTCCCACTCGGCCGGCGCTGGGTCTTTCCATACCGGTGCGCCTGTTTTGCCCGCGTATTCCACTACGATGCCGAGGCCCATTTGACGCGCCTTATCCAAGGTAGAACCAAGCACCCAAACGCCGGGCGAATTCATCTCCACGACAGCATCCACGCGCTCCGCTACGGCAAGCGATAGCACCTCGACACTCTTTGGATTCGGCACGGCATTGCCATCCATTGCGATGATTTTGAACTGGTGGCCCGGTAGCGCGAGTATGACGTTTTCAGTGGCGCTGGCGTTGAGCAGGCGCAGCAGTACACGCTGGCCCTGCTTTACGCGGATTGGTTCTCCTGCGCCTAGCATGTGGCCGTTGATAGTGGCGTATTTGTAGCCGACGTCGGAGCCGGGGGTGAGCGGCATGTTGGAGGACTCAGCGCGCATGGTCTCAACCATGGGAACGAACGACGGTTCCCAGTGGTGAATGGCGAGGTTGATCTCTTGATCGTAGTGCGCAGGTTGATCCTTACCCTCGACGAGGAGGAAACCGAACTGTCCGCTGTAGGTGCCCGCGGAAAGGTTTTCAAAAGCTCCGGCGTGGGTGTGGTACCAGCGCGTGCCGGTGGGCTTGGGGGTCAAGGTATATCTGAGCGAAGAGCCGGCGGCGATCATCGGCGAGCCCTCTTCCATCGCGCCATCGTTCAGCGAATCGGTGGCCAGTCCATGCCAGTGCACGAGGTCTGGAGTGGCGCTGGCGTTGGTGACATCGATGGTTACCGGCACTCCCTCGCGCAGGCGCAGCAGCGGGCCGGGGACCTGGCCGTTATAGGCGGTTGTCTTGATCGATACGCCTTTGCCTATCTCCAGAGTGCAGGGCTCGATGCGGAGCGTGTGGTCGGCCTTGCCGACGGGCTTGGCCGAGGTCCTGGCTGAGGTCTGGGCCGCCTGCATTGGGACAAGGGCGTGAATCGACTGATTCGCCAGCAATGCGCTCGCCGAGGCGAGGAAGCTTCTACGATTCATCTGTGTCAACCTGCCAATCGGTATACGCATTGAGACGGGATGTGAGGTTCTTGAGACTCAACGGAATTAAACCCACCAGGCTGCTCCCGGCTTTTCTTTGATAATGATTTCGTTCAGGAAGTGGGCTGCGCGCGATAAGCCCTCTTCAGGGGAAAGCAAGCTGTCTTCGTGCTCGATCGAGAGCACGTTGTCGTAGCCGAACATGCGCAGCGTGGAGACAAATTCCTTCCACCACTCGGCTCCATGGCCATAGCCGCAGGAGCGGAAGATCCAGCCGCGATTGCGCTCGTCGGTATACGGCTTGGTGTCGAGCACGCCGGTGCGCGGGAGATTTGCGGAGTAAAGCTGCGTGTCCTTGGCGTGGACATGGAAGATGGCGTCGCCCAGAACGCGGATTGCCGCGATGGGGTCGATGCCCTGCCAGAACATGTGGCTGGGATCGTAGTTGCAACCGATGGATGAGCCCGCAATGTCGCGCAGGCGCAGCAGCGTCTCCGGACTGTAGACGACGAAGCCTGGGTGCATCTCGATGGCGATGCGGACGCCGTGGTCGGCTGCGAATTTCGCCCGCTCGATCCAGAACGGCGCGACGACTTTGTCCCATTGCCAGGCCAGAACATCCAGATACTCAGGAGGCCAGGGGCAGGTGACCCAGTTGGGAGCTTTGGCGTCCGGGGAATCTCCGGGGCATCCAGAAAAATCGACTATTTCGGTTACGCCTAGCTTCTCAGCCAGAAGGATAGTCTTGCGATTAACCTCTTGAAATTGTTTCGCTTGCGCTGGATCCGGGTGGATTGGGTTTCCGTGGCAGCTCAATGCGCTGATGCTCACTCCGTGGTCGGCGAACTTGTTCTTGAATTGATCGAGCGCGGATGCGTCCTCCAGCATACCCAGGTCGCAGTGGGCGTTGCCCGGATAGTTGCCGGTACCCAGCTCTACTGTGCTGATTTCAAAAGTTTTTAGCTTCGCAAGCACGTCTTCCAATGGCAGCTTCGACAGCAGGGGGGTAAACACTCCCAATTTCATTCCGTTGCTTCTCCCTTAAATGGCTCAAACTTCCTGGGTCGCCCAACTCCGGGCGATTGCTGCGGCTTTTCAGGCTATTTCTTGTCTGGAACATACTGTACCTGCTCCCAGACACTACCGGCAACGTGGCTGCGCAGCATGGCGTCGACCAGGCAGGTGGAGCGGTAGCCGTCGTTGAAGGTAGGCAGCATCGCCGGCTTGGCTTCTGGCGCGCCTCCTTCGCCAATCCATGCGTAGGCGTCGCGCATCAGGTTGCAGAATGCGTCTGTCCAGGATTCCTGATGGCCTCCGGGCAGATGCGTGTAGCGCCGCGCCTCGGGCAGGACGAGCGACGGATCCTTCGCCATCAGCGAATTTGGTTTGTTATGGTAACCGATCCAGAGTTCGTTCTGCTGCTCCTGCTTCCACTTCAATGAGCAGGTTTTGCCGTTTACTTCGAGCACCAGATCGTTTTTGTGACCGGGCAGCACCTGACCGACTGAAAAGCTTCCTTTCGCGCCATTTTCAAAGCGGAGCAACACGCTGGCGAGGTCTTCGGAGGCGACGGTGACCGGCGTACTCTCGCCGGATTTTTTGCCGGAAAAGGCTTCCGCGGATCCGCCTGCGGAATAGCGGGTTGGGATCACTGTCGTGAGGTCGGCGAGGACCGAGGCAATCTTCAATCCAGAGATGTGCTCCGCCAGATCGCACCAATGCGAACCAATGTCTCCCAGCGCAGAACTGGTGCCGCCCTTGGACGGGTCGGATCTCCACGAGTAGACGTTGGGATCGGTCATCCAATCCTGCAGGTAATGGCCATGCACGAAGGTGACCCCCCCGCTGTCGCCGTTGGCGATCATGCTGCGGGCCTGCTGCACCAGAGGATTGCCGCGATAGTTGAAGGTGACGACATGGGCCACTTTGGCAGCGACTGCCGCATTGCGCAGAGTTCGTCCCTCTTCGGGATTCATGGCCAGGGGCTTGTCTGAGATGACATGCTTGCCGGCCGCGAGCGCTGCCAGGGTGACGGGAAGATGCAGGTAATTCGGGGTGGTATTGTGAATTACCTGCACATCCGGGTCTGCCAGCAGGGCATGAAAGTCGCCGTAAGCGCGGTCGACTTTGTACTCGCGAGCCTTCTTGTCGGCGGATTGTTGCGAGGAGCCGGCGATGGCGATAACATCCACGTCCCCGAGGCGCCGGACTGCATCGATATGGTGCGCTGCGACAAAACCGGGGCCGATCAGGCCCATGCCAATTTTCTTCATAGAGCTTTGTAGCTGCCTTCCTGAGAAACGAATTCACTGTAATGAATTCAGTGTAAGGGTCTAGTGCGCAGCCGGCCGTGGGTGAGAGGCAGTGCTGCCGTCCGTCATGCCCAGTGCCCAGCGTACCGCTTCAAAATACATCTTGCGGATGTCGGGATCCTGCCATGCCTCTTCCGTATGACCCAGTGTCGAGTAGAATACGCGGCCCTTGCCGTACATCTTGCTCCATGCCACGGGAAAGTCGTGGTCGGTGCGATGAATGCGCGTGTTCTTCGGATCGAAGTTCAGCTTGGCTGGGTCGAGGCTGAGCAGCACGTTGACCTTGTCGCGCGACCATGCTTTTGGCTGATAGATCTCGTCATACTTCACAAACGTTTTCGGAAAGTGGCGCGTGGCGGGAAAATCCGGATCTTCGTTGATGATGGGAGCATTGAAGGTCGTCCACGGGTGTTCGTCGAACCAGCCGCCAATCATCTCGCCGTACTCAGGCCATTTGTAGTTGGTGTCCAGCGCGGCGTGAATTCCAACGAAGCCCTTGCCGTCATCGTGGATGAATGAGAGCATGTCCTGCTTCTGGCTGTCGTCCATATCCAGCTCGCCGGTGGTGCTGGCAAAGATCAGCACATCGAAGTAGCTCAGATTCTTGGAGTTTCTTCCCAGATCTTTCTTGGTGAGCAATTCGGTGTCTGTGCGCATCTCCGTGTCCCACAGCCCGCTCTCCTGGCCGAGGTTGTAAATGGCGGCCATGGCTGCTGAGACGGAATCATGCTCGAATCCCTTGGTCTGGCCGATCACCAGCACATGCTTGAGGTGAATCTGTTTGGCGTGAGGCGGTGGCGGAGGCATTTCGGCTGTTTGCGCCTGAATGCGGGTGCTCTGAAGGGTGACTGCCAAACCAAACAGGACGAGCCAAATACAGCGGGAATTCCCGGAAAGTCGCAATTGATCTCCTTTAGTGCTCTAAACATCAGGTTGTCCGCGAAGTATTTTGCTTCCCGGAGCGAATTGGTTTGTGGGCTATCCGTGTTCCCGCGGCTTCGTCCGGCCTTGCGCGGCGATGGAAGATTCCATGCGCAGCCCCGGGGGTATTTTTTGCCCGGGGAGAATTCTATTGGCCATTGGCCCAAAGACGCAATGCTTGCGACTCGGGTTGGGCCGGCCGAATTTCGTGGCGAGCCCTTCGATGGCGCCGTTTCGCGGATCGCTGGACAGGAATTCAGCCGAACAAAGACCATTACCGTATCTGCCCAGGCAGTTTATTCGCCGTTGCCGAGGCCAGAGCTTCGTTCGGGATAATACATTCGACAACCCCGGGTTTTGTCGAGTTGTGGTCCTGGGTGCAGGTATCCGGCGTGAGAGTTTGTGCGGCGACGTTCCAGCCTTCGATTTGCAGGACTGGCGTGGCGACAGCGTTCTCCGGCAGCAATGCGGTCAGGGTACGCGACTCTCCGGGGGGTAATTCGATCCAGTTTTCAGACCAGAGGACCGGTGCGATCAAGTCGCCGTTTGGAGTGCGGACAGCTCCGCGAATCTGAAAAGCCAAGGTCGTGGATTGGTTGTCAAGGTGCACGCGCAACTCACGGCCGTGCGGTGTGGTCTCGATCTCAGCGTGAGCCAGGACTTTTGCTGGAGGGAGATTTGCGATTGCGGTCAGATCTTCGTGGCGGGCGGCTGGCGTGTGCGTATAGTCGGTCTTTGTCCAATCGAAGGTGGTGAGCGTCGTCGGCACCCAATAGAAATTCCGGCTGAGGATTTTTCCGGAGGCGTCGGACAGGGTCAGATCAATGAAGAAGATGCGGTCGGGACCCGAATACAGGCCATCCGGTATAGAGAAAACACGCTGAGCGCTGTCAGAGCCCACATCCAGCTTCGCCTCGGATGTGAACAGATCTTTCCACGCCAGATTGTGCACATGGACACTTGCGTGAAGCCCTGCAACGGCCTTATAGGTGCTGTTCACGACCACAATCGAGCCATCGTCGTAGGAGTACTGAATGTGGAGCGGCTCACATGCCTTCTTGGCTCCAAAGTATCCTGCTCCCGCGTCGAGGTAATAGTCATAGAGGTGCCAGATCATGGAGGGCCACGCGTTGTTGAGCATCCATTGGATGACGCCGGTAGAAGTGTACTTATTCTTACTGTAGGCCTCGAACATGGCGCGCTCGGAGTCGTACTCCATCGCTTGTGCGATGCGCTCGTACTCGGCAGACGAGTTGGGCTTGGCGTAGACGGATTCCATCGCCTCGTTGAAGACATTCAGAGTCTTGAATCCTTCACCGCCGTTGTGCAGGCTCCAGGTGGCTGTGGGTGGCCATGCCTCGGCGTCGGGCAGGAACTTTTTCCTGCTGGCGAGAGACGGAATCGCGGGGCCAGGGCTGGTTTCTGTGTTGAATCCATAAGCGCCGCCGTTGTGCTGATCCACGTACCAGTAACTGGGCGCTACGTAATCGTAGGGACCGGTCATCTTCACGCCGCTTGGGCCGGTAACGCTGGTAGAAGTGGAAGTAGCCGATGAAAGAACCGGATTTGGCCAGTGGGTCTCGGCCTCAACCTGAAGATAGACTCGTTCCACGTTGGCTGGGGGTGGATTATCGCTCCCGTTCAACCATACAAGCAAGCTGGGGTGTTGGCGCAGGCGCAGAAGTTGCGCGCGCAGCGAGGCTGCGGCGACTTTCAGATCGTTGGCGGTCCAGTCCTTCCAGTGCTCCCAGTGGTCGCAGCAGCACCAGCCAAGCATCACCAGAATGCCCTGCTGGTCAGCCAGGTGAAAGAACTCTTCGGTTTCGAGTTTGCCCTCCAGGCGGATGGTGTTGAGGTTCATGTCGCGCACCAGCCGAAATTGATCGCGCAAGCGGTTCTCATCGGAGCGCAGCAGCATGTCCTGCGACCAGCCTGCGCCACGAATCAGAATAGGTTTGCCATTGACCCGGAAGAGGCGGCTGCCGTTGGCTGTAAACTCGGATGTGATTTCCCGGATTCCAAAGTCCACACTCTGCTCATCGGATGTGTGGCCGTTAGTTACAAAGCTCATCGCGAGATGCTCCAGATGCGGCTCGCCCATCTGCGAGGGCCACCAGGGCTTGGGGTCGCGGATTCGCAGTTGCGGAAGCTGCTCCGGAGTCAGGATGACGGTCCGGTCTTCATGCGGCGTAAGCTCGACTGGCTGCTCGAAGCGAATGCCGGCGGCCGATCCGGACACCGTGCCTTTCACAGGCTGATCGGAGCCATTGTGCAGCTCGGCGTACACGGTCAAGTCGGCTGAGCTGAGTGTTTCATCGCGAAAGTGCGTGACCGCCATCGGAGAACGCAAGGTCACTGGACCCGTTGCGACCAGGTCGACTGCACCCCACAGGCCCATGTCCTTATCCGGCGGGCAGGGGCTCCAATCGACCCAGTTAATGCCGAGGTCTTTCTCTGTAGGAGCAAACGTCTCGACTGCGAGCACGTTCTTCTCGCCTGGCTTTAAAATACCTGTTACGTCGAAGTCATAAGTGCGGTAGGCTCCGGCAACGTTTGTCGTGTCCGCTATCTTGTGGCCATTGAGCCAGATATCGGCGCGATAGTTGATGCCGCCGAAGTGCAGCCAGGATCGCCCGTCCTTCTGCGCTGACGTGGGAGCGACAAAGTCTTTGCGATACCACCATCCGCACTTGTAAGGGCTGTCCTGCGACATCGGCAGGTTGGAGAAGTTGTCGCCGACGGGATAGTCAGTGCCGGGAATCTGTCGCAAATTCATGCCGAAGTAGGGATCGGGCACAACTCCAGAGGTTGCCTGGGCAGCCAGCACGGTAGAAGGAACAGAAGTCGTTAGCCAACCCTCGACTGGAAACCCTTCCGATGCAATCGCGTCTCCTACAGCCTGAAGCTTGCAAGCCGATTGCAGCCGCCACTCTTCGCGAAGATGGGTTACGTTTCCGGCTTTGAGAAGCGCCGGGGACGCCAGTAACACGAGCAGAGAGAGCGCTAACTTTTTACGCATGAGGACCT
>Ga0302324_100025786_pt1 | contig 11264 bp, 8 predicted proteins | sample Palsa_T0_1_FD_201949 | JGI IMG/M metagenome (GOLD analysis project Ga0302324, IMG submission 201949) | Peat permafrost microbial communities from Stordalen Mire near Abisko, Sweden - Palsa_T0_1 | ecosystem: Environmental > Terrestrial > Soil > Palsa > Peat permafrost | place: Sweden: Abisko... | reverse complement strand
TCACGGGGGAAGTGGCGCGCGAAGCGTGTCGAAGGGGGGGGGCCCCCGCCGGCGCGGGGGGGGGGGGGCGGGGCCACCCCCCCCCCCCCCCCGCGCCGCTGACCTCTGTCAGGCTATGCGGGCTAGGAGCCCAGTCCGCAGAGAGGGCCGGCGGGCAGGAACCCGTAGTCCTTGATGACTGCCTGCTGCGCGGTCGCGCAGACGTAACCCTTGACCGTGGCTGTCGCCGATGCGAAGTACGGCTCCAGGTAGGAGGGGATGTGGTCGGCAGTGGTCGTCGAGTACCTCACCACGTCGTAGAGCGGCAGGATGAAGTCCGGGGCGAACGACGCGTTGACCGTCGTGGACTTGCCGGATCCGACGGTCGGGCTGGTGCTGTTGATGTCGCCCAGGCTGAGGGTGCCGTTGACGTCGCAGCCGAACGCGTTCGTGCCGCCGGAGCCAGCGTCGCAGATCTCGGCATGGGAAGGGACGCACTGGACGTTAAAGCACGCCGCCGAGTGGTAGCCCTGCGCGATCCACTTGCCGGTCGAGAACGGAATGATGACGTTGTCCCTGTTCGGGCCGGTGAAGATCTTGTTGACACCCTCGTTCTGCTGCAGCGTGGACGGCTGGCTCACGCACGAGCCGGGGGTGGTCACGCCGATATCGGTCAGGAAGGAGGACGCGATGCCCGAGCCTGACTCTGGCAGTTGCGGGGAGATCGTCGCGGTGCTGGTGCCGCCGACCTGGTTCCACGTGGTGTCGGTGCAGGTGTAGATGGCGGTCAGTTCAGTCGAGGTCAGGTTCGCCGGCGCGTTGCTGCCCTTGACGCGCGCGTAGGTCACCGCGTCAGTGGCCAGCCGGACGAACAGGATGCCGCCAGCGCCCTGCGGCGGGTCGGTGGACTTGCGAGCGCGCGCGGAGCGCGCGTAGTCCACGCAGTAGTTGCTCCCTACCTTGATGTTGGAGTCCAGCGTGGTGATGCCGGCCGACGAGCCGTCCGGCCGCGCGATTTTCGCGCAGGCCGTCTTGGTGGTGATGTTGTCGCCGATCGCGCCAGTCAGGGGGTTGGTGGCGTCAAAGCTGTAGAGCTTTTTCGTGGTGTGCGAGGCGTTGTAGTTCACGGACAGCTGGTCGAGCAGAAACTCGGTGGTGTCGGCGCCGACGCCGACGATGTCGGTGTCCTTGGGCACGACTCCCTTGGGGGGGTCGGCGAGAGCCGGTCCCGCCGAGATCATCGTGACGGTCGCCAGGACGGCGGCGCCAGCGACGAGCTTGCTGAGAATGCGCATGTTTCCGGTTCCTCCTGCAGGCAAAGACAGCGCGGATGATGCACGATGCGTGACTGCACCGACCGGCTCATATTCCTATATTCCCTACTCAGATTCAAGGTATACCGGAAAAAAACTGAGACCCTGGGCAAAAAGTTATATTTTGGGCGAATCACGGCATGCGCTGCCCGACGTGACGGGAACCTGCCCGACGTGTGGGTACCCTGGGTCGGGGGGCGGGTGCGTGGTGGGGCCCGGGGGAGCCGCGCCCCCGGGGCCACCACGTTCGGATGGGTGATCTAGCCTCCGGCTAGGAGCCCAGTCCGCAGAGTGCTGTGGTCAGGAACCCGTAGTCCTTGATGGCACTGCCGGGGTCGGTGCAGAGATAGCCCTTGACCGCGGCTGACGTCGAGGCGAAGAAGGGCTCCAGGCTGGCAGGGATGTGGTCGGGAGTGGATGTCGAGTACCGGACCACGTCGTAGAGCGGCCGGATGAAGTCCGCCGAGAAGGACGGGTTGATCGTGGTGCTCTTGCCCGATCCGACCGTGGGCTTGGTGCTGTTGATCGAGTTCACGCCGAGTACGCCGTTGACGTCGCAGCCGAACTCGTTCGTGCCGCCGGAGCCAGCGTCGCAGATCTCGGCATGGGACGGGTCGCACTGGACGTTAAAGCACGCCGCCGAGTGGTAGGCCTGCCCCACCCACTTGCCGACCGAGAACGGCACGATCTCGTTGGCCGCGTTCGACGACTTGTAGATCGAATTGGTGCCCTCGTTTTCCTCCAGGGTGGCCGGCTGGTCCACGCACGAGCCGGGAGTGGCCACCCCGATCGCGGCCAGGAAGAAGGAGACCGTGCCCGAGCCTGGCTGGGGCAGCAACGGGTGGATGGTCGCCGAGCTTGTGCCGCCGACCTGCTTCCACGTGGTGTCGGTGCAGCTGTAGATCGCGGTCAGGTCAGCGGTAGTCAGGTTCGCCGGGGCATTGGTATGCCCGGTGACGCTCGCGTAGGTCACCGCGTCGGTGGCCAGCCGGACGAACAGGATGCCGCCCTTGCCCTCCGGCGGGTCGGTGCTCGAGCGCTCACGCGAGGAGCGCGCGTAGTCTACGCAGTAGTCGCCGCCGGCCTTGAGGTTGGATTCCAGGGTGGTGATGCCGGCTGACGATCCGTCCGGGCGCGGAATCGGCTTGCAGTTCTTCTTAGTGATGATGTTGTCGCCGATCGCGCCAGTCAGGGGGTTGGTCGCGTCATAGCTGTACAGCTTGGGGGAGCTATGCGCGGCGTTGTAGTCGACGGACAGCTGGTCTAGCAGAAACTCGGTGGTGTTGGATCCGACGCCGACGACGTCGGTGTCCGCGGGCACGGTTCCCTTCGGGGGGTCGGCGAGAGCCGGTCCCGCCGAGATCATCGTGACGGTCGCCAGGACGGCGGCGCCAGCGACGAGCTTGCTGATAATGCGCATGTTTCCGGTTCCTCCTGCAGACGAGAGAGAGCCAATGAAGCACGGTGCATAACCGCACTGACCAGCCGGATGGCCGACGCGGCCAGCCTCGCGTGGCCCTGATCAGGCAACAAGGAGAGTCCGGGGACAGATAGCTGATTTCTGGCTGAACTGCGGATAGACAGACGGCAAAGCCGCAGGTCAGGGCCTGGTCATTTCGCCCTGCCATGATGCCAGGGCGGCTGCGGGCGGCCAGTTGCCTGTCTCTCGTCGCCGGCCCGGCGTGCCGGACTGATCGCTTTGCGTATTCAGGCCGTGTCGGGAACCCGGAATTTCAGGCCGTGTCGAGGACCTGGAATGCCTCCGCGAGGCAGCCGTCCGGCAGGCCGCCGCGCTCGGCCGCGCGGCTGAGCCAGCCGCGCAGGAAGTCCTCCAGGCCGTCCATGTGACCGGTCTGGCTGACGTGCGCGCGGAGCGCCGCGACCTTGCGCGGGAACGTCTGCGTCACGTCCACGTAATGGTCCGGCGCGGGGCTGCCGGCGACCCACACCTCCCGCACCGTCCAGGGCCCGAGTTCTTCGTCGGCCAGCAGCCCGGGGAAGGCGAACGGGTTGCGCGCGTCCGGGTAGACGGCGTCCAGCGCGGCGGCGCCGACGGCGCGGTGATCGGGATGGCTGGCGCCGATGCGCGCGTAGTTGCGCTCCGCCGACGGGAGGACCACCCGGTCCGGGCGTACCTGCCTGATCACCCTGGCCAGGTCCTCGCGCAGCGCAAGCGTCGCCTCCACCCGGCCGTCGGGATACCCGAGAAACCGCAGGTCGTGCACGCCGACCTGCTTGGCGGCGGCCGTCTGCTCGCCGCGCCGCAGCGTGGCCATGTCAGCGCGGGAGATGCCGGGGTCGCTGCCGCCAGCCTCGCCGCTGGTGGCGATGCAGTAGACGACGTCGATCCCGGCGTCCGTCCAGCGCGCCACCGTCCCGGCCGCGCCGAAGTCCACGTCGTCGGGATGCGCGGTGATGACCAGGATGCGGCCGATCTCGGCGTCGTCGAGCACGCTTATCATCCTACGGTCAGGCCTGATGCGCCGGCCTGGCCAGGCCGGAAGCGCCGGCCATTCATCCCGTGGCCGTGCCGGAGGCGCCGGCTATGACCGGCAAGCCCGCCGGCCCGCCCCGGCCGGCCGCGGCCCGCGCCTGAGCCTTGCCGCGGCTTCGCGCGGTGAGCGCCGCCGCCAGGCAGGCCAGCGGCACGGCGGGGATGATGTACCGGTAGGTGTACTCGTGCTCGGCCACCGGCAGGATGATGACCACCGCGGCCGAGACCCAGACGAGCACGCCGGCGGCTGTCCGGGTGCGCCGGTAGATGATGCCGCCCAGGCCGATCAGGAGCAGCAGGCCGAACACCGGCCCCGGCAGGTGGATGTGGTCCTGGTACCGGGAGACGAGCCCTGCCCAGGGCTCGACCAGGCGCGAGCCGAACCGCACGCCAAGATAGGGCCCGATACCCGCCGTGCTGCCCAGGTATCCGCGCACCGCCGCCAGCATGTATCGGCGGTTAGCCGGCGTGAGGTAAACCGCCTCGGGCTGCGTACCGGGAAAGTGCATCTGGTCCGAGGTGGTGAAGGCCGTGAAGACCTCCGTCCCGACCACCCGGGCATAGGCCAGCGGCTGGGCCTCGATCGCGCGGATGGCGAAGTCCATGGCGCGGGCATTGTTGGCCGGGGTGAACCCCGCCGTGTCCGGCACGATGCCCTTCGACGGCGGCTGCCAGAGCCAGGCGTCATGACTCCAGAGGTAACGCTTCGGCTCGAGCTGGCTACCCGGCAGCACCGGATCCCGCCGGACCGGCTGCCTGCCCGGGCACAGCGCCCGCAGGTCCGGCGGCGGCTTGATGGTGGCGCAGTTCGCGAACGACATGGTTCGCGACCAGAGGAACAGCCCGTCGCTGTTGGTCAGTCCGGCGGAGCCGGTGACCGCGGCGAACCACGCTACGTAGCCGGCCACCGGCAGCAGCCCGGCGGCGAGCGCCGCGCTCGCCACCCGCCAGCCGGATCGCCGGACGAGCAGGTAGACCACGATCAGCACGATGAGCGGCAGCGTGGTGGGGCGGACCACGGCAGATGCGCCCATCAGCAGTGCCGCGGTCGCCGACCGCCAGACCGTCGGCGACTCGCGCAGCAGCAGCACGGCGAGCGCCGCGACCATCAGGAACATGGCCAGGATGTCGGCCATGATCAGCTGCTCGATCAGGAACTGAGCCGGATCGAAGAGTACCGGCGTCGTGGCCAGCACCGACAGCCAGCTGGCGACGCCGTGGCGGCGCAGCACCGCGTACATCATCACCGCGATGCCAAGGCCCATCAGATGCTGCAGGCCCGCGACCAGGACGAGTGAGTGGAACGGCCAGAGCAGCCAGAGGAAAATGGCGTATCCGCTGGGGTTGACCGGGTTCGGTATCAGGTGGGTGGCGTCCCACAGATAGTCATAGGTGTCGAGCTTGAAGAGGGCCGCGGGCGCGAAGCCGGCCATCACGATCACGCGGGGCACCACCGCGAGCCCGAGGGCGGCCGCGAACAGCCGGTGCCGCCCCAGCAGCGCGAGCAGTCCGTCCCGCCAGCGTCGCGCCGCCCGCGTTCCCGCCCGCCGCCCGCGCGCGGCCGGCGGGCGCCGGGCCGCTGGCAGCCCGTGCGGCGCGGTGTCGCGATCCTCCTCAAGCGTCGACAAGCCAGTCTCCTCGGGCCGGGTTGGAGCTGTCAGGACCGCCTGGCCAACCGCAGCGGGCATGACATCACCGATCGGCCGCCGGCAGCGTCCGGATTCCGCGTCGTCACCGGCGGCGTTCAGGCAGGCACCATCATGGCGTGCCGGGTATCCCCCCGAGCTAATAAATGCCCAGTTCTTTAACGGCGCAACATCTGCCGTTCATGATGGAACCGGGAGGCCGCTATTAGTAGATAACGGCAACCGCTTTTATAGGAATTGCTTAGTCCAGGGCGGACATTACGTGCTTGATGCGGGTGTAATCCTCGAATCCGTACATCGACAGATCCTTGCCGTAGCCGGACTGCTTGAAGCCGCCGTGCGGCATCTCGGCGACGATCGGGATGTGCGTGTTGATCCACACGCAGCCGAAGTCGAGCCGCCTGGCCATCCGCATCGCCCGGCCATGGTCGGACGTCCACACCGAGGAGGCGAGCCCGTATTCGGTGTCGTTGGCCCAGCGCAGCGCCTCGTCCTCGTCGCTGAACTGCTGCACGGTGATGACCGGCCCGAACACCTCGTCCCGCACGATCTCGTCGCCCTGGCGCAGCCCGTCGACCACGCTGGCCTCGAAGAAGAAGCCCCGCGAGCCTGCCTGCCTGCCGCCGGTGACGAGCCGCGCGTGATCCGGCAGCCGGCCGATGAAGCCGGCCACCCGGTCCAGCTGGCCGGCGTTGTTCAGCGGGCCGAAGTCGGCGTCCGGCACGTCAGGCCCGCCCACGGTCTGCGCCTTTGCCTGCTCGGCCAGCGCCTCGACGAACTCGTCGTGCACCCGCGGCCCGGTGAGTACCCGGGTGGCCGCCGTGCAGTCCTGGCCGGCGTTGAAGTACCCGGCGATCGCGATCGCCTCGGCCGCCTTCGCCGGGTCGGCGTCGTCGAACACGATGACCGGCGCCTTGCCGCCGAGCTCCAGGTGGACCCGCTTCAGCCCGGCGGCCGCCGCGGCCGCGACCTCCTTGCCGGCCCGCACGCTGCCGGTGATCGACACCATCCGCGGCACGGGGTGCGAGACCAGCAGGCGGCCGGTGTCCCGGTCGCCGCAGATGACGTTGAAGACGCCGGGCGGCAGGTGCTCGCTCATCAGCTCGGCCATCATCAGCGTGCTGGCCGGGGTGGTGTCGGACGGCTTGAGCACCATCGTGTTGCCGGCCGCCAGCGCGGGCGCCCACTTCCAGACCGCCATCATCAGCGGGTAGTTCCACGGGGTGACCGCCGCGCAGACGCCGACCGGCTCGCGCCGGATGAACGAGGTGAACCCGGACATGTACTCCCCGGCCGAGCGGCCCTCCAGCATCCGCGCCGCCCCGGCGAAGAACCGGATCTGGTCCACCATCGGCGGGATTTCCTCGCTCAGGGTGAGCGCCACCGGCTTGCCGGTGTTCTGCGACTCGACGGCGACCAGCTGCTCGGCGTTGGCCTCGATGGTGTCGGCGATCCGCAGCAGCGCGAGGCTGCGCTCGGCCGGGGTGGCGTCGCGCCAGCCGTCGAACGCGTCCGAGGCCGACGCGAACGCGGCGGTGACCTCCGCCTCGCTGGAGACCGGCGCGGTGGCGAACACCTCCCCGGTGCTCGGGTCGATCAGATCGGCCTTCTTGTCATAGGACAGGTCAGTCCACTGCCCGCCGATGAAGTTGCGCAAGTCGTCCACCACGAGAACTCCGTTCAGAATCTTCAGGGTTTCCTGCCGCCGGGGGCGGGCCTGGGGTCACGCGCCCGCGGGCGTGCGCTCCTCGCACTCCCACGGTGAACCGTAATCGGTGAGCAGGTCAAGGAACGGCTGCGCGGGAAGCGCCTCGGGGCCGAGCACCCCGGTGCCCGACCAGGCGCCCGAGTCGATCAGCTCCAGCGCGACGACCGGGTTGACCGCCGTCTGCCAGACCACTGCCTGGGAGCCGTACTCGGCCATCGACCAGGCGTTGTCCACCACGTGGTGCAGGTAGACCTCGCGCGGCGCGCCGTCCTTGCCCTTGCCGGTCACCCACAGGCCCGCGCAGGTCAGGCCGCTCATCCTGTCCCCGAGCGTGGCCGGGTCCGGCAGGCACGCGGCGACCACGTCGCGCGGCGACACGCTCACCCCGCCGGCCCGGACAGGGTCGACCCGGTCGAGGCCGAGCTTGTGCAGCGTCTGCAGCACGCCGATGAACTCGGCGCCGAGCCCGTACTTGAAGGTGACCCGCCGGGCCTTGACCCAGCGCGGGATCAGCAGCACTTCCTCGTGCTCGACATTCACGCATTCCACCGGGCCGATGCCGGCCGGGAAGTCGAACACCTCCGGCTCGCTGAACGGCTCGGTGGTGAACCAGCCGCGGTCGCGCTCCCAGATGACCGGGGGATTGAGGCATTCCTCGATCGTCGTCCAGATCGAGAAGGTGGGGGCGAAGTCGTAGCCGGCCACGACGAGGTTCGCACCGTCCCTGACGCCGGCCTCGTCGATCTCGCTGAACAGGGTGTCGGCCGCGTGCCTGGCGAAGATGTCGGAGAGACCCGGCTCCACGCCGATGCCGACCAGCGCAAGCTGGCCGCGCTCCTCCCACTGGCCGGCCAGCTCGAACTGCTCGTCGCCGAGCTTGACGCCGGTCTCGCTGTAGGGCTTGTCCGGGTCCGGGCGCGACAGCGACATCGCCATGTCCAGGTAGCCCGTTCCGGCCCGCAGCGCGGCCCGGTAGAGCGGCATCACGAACCGGGGGTCGGTCGCGTTCATCAGCACATCGCACGAGTGCTCCGCCAGCAGCGCGGCGGTCGCCGCCTCGTCGCGCGCGTCCAGCCGGACGGCCGTGTAGCTGTCCCTGGCCGCGGCCGCATGCTGCGCCCTGGCCAGGTCGTAGTCGGCGATGACGAGCTCGGCGAACGGGCGGCGGGCCGCGATCCGGGCAAATGCCGTGCCGACGCCGCCCGCTCCGACCAGAAGAATGCGCATGCCGGTGATCCTATGCCCGGAGCCGCCGGGAACCACTGGTCTCGTGGTGATGCACACCTGTTACAACTGAAAACGTGGCCGAGAGGAATAATCCGTGCTAGAACCGTCGCACTGGGGTGTCGACGAAGTCATGCCTAGTGTCCGAATCGTCGCACTCGGTGCCGGCCGTCTGGCCGCACCCGCATGCCGGCCCGGCTTGCGCCGGGTCACTGCCAGGAGGGGTGAGTATGGCCACCACGTCGTCAGACCTGCAGCCGATGGAAGAATACGTAGACAAGGGCCTGAAGCCAGGCGCGCTCGGCCTGATCGCCAGCATCACGATGGGCGTCGCGTCGACGGCCCCGGCCTACAGCCTGGCCGCCACCCTCGCCGGGGTCGTCATGCTGGTGAAGTTCCACGCGCCCGCGGCCGCGCTGCTCGCCTTCGTGCCGATCTTCCTGACCTCCATCGGCTACAGCGAGATGAACAAGGCCGACCCGGACTGCGGGACGACCTTCACCTGGGGGACCCGCGCGTTCGGCCCGAAGACCGGCTGGGCCGGCGGCTGGGGCATCGTCGCCGCGGACGTCCTGGTCATGGCCAGCCTGGCCCAGGTCGCGGGGGTGTACGTGTTCCTGCTGTTCGGCGCCAAGGGAATCGGCGATAACTATACAAGCCCATGGGTGCTGCTCGTCGGGGTCATCTGGATCATCCTGATGACCTACATCTGCTACCGCGGCATCGAGGTTTCCGCGCTGCTGCAGAAGTTCCTGCTGACCGTCGAGCTGATCATGCTCGTGCTGCTGGCGGTGGTGGCCTTGGTCAAGGTCTATTCGGGGCACGGCTCGGTGCACATCCAGGCCGGCTGGTTCAACCCCGCGTCCGTGCCGTTCGCGTCCTTCGTCTCGGCGATGGTCCTGATGCTCTTCATCTACTGGGGCTGGGACACGGCCGTCTCGGTCAACGAGGAGACCAAGGACCCGGCGAAGACGCCGGGCCAGGCAGCGATCATCTCCACCCTGCTGCTGCTCGTCACCTACGCGCTGGTGATCGTCGCGGTGCTGGCGTACGCCGGGATCAGCACCAAGGGGATCGGCCTGCAGAATCCGGCCAACTCCGGTGACGTCCTCTCCGTGCTGGGCGGATCGATCTTCGGCGGCGGCTGGTTCGGCACGTTCCTGACCCGGCTGCTCATCCTGATGGTGCTCAGCTCGGCCGCGGCCTCGACCCAGACCACCATCCTGCCGACCGCCCGCACCACCCTGTCGATGGCCGCCTACAAGGCGATCCCGCCGGCATTCGCCAAGATGCACCCGAAGAACCTGACCCCGACCGTCTCCACGATCGTCATGGGGGCCATCTCGATCGTGCTGTACATACCATTTAATTACCTGGCCGGCGGGAACCTCATCTACGACGCCGTAACCGGCATCGGCCTGTACATCGCCTTCTACTACGGGCTGACGGCATTCGAATGCGTCTGGTACTACCGCAAGACGCTGACCAAGAACTCCCGTGACTTGTGGATGCAGGGAATCCTGCCGCTCCTTGGTGGCCTGATCATGTACACGGCGGGCGGGTTCAGCCTCTGGCAGGACTATGACGTGAACACCGGGAACAGCTACACCATGTTCACGGTGCCCGGCCTGCACTGGGAGATTGGTGGCGCGTTCATGGTCGCCCTCGGGGCAGCCGTCGTCGGTTTCATCGGCTACGCCTACATGCGGATCACCGCGCCTGCCTTCTTCCGCAAGGAGACCCTGACCCGGGGCACGCCGACCCTGGTGCCCGACCCGGACCGGTAGGCCCGCGGCAGGGCCGCCGGTGCATGCCTTCCGTGCGCCGGCGGCAGTTCGCCTGCAGGAAGCCCAGCGGCGCCTCGCATCCCGGGCCCCAGCGTCGGCGGCAGCGCCTACGCTGGGGCAGTGACCACGACGGCTGTTGACACCCTGCTGGACGGGCTGAACCCGCAGCAGCGCGCTGCCGTCACGCACGAGGGCAGCCCGCTGCTCATCGTGGCCGGGGCCGGCTCGGGCAAGACCCGGGTGCTGACCCACCGGATCGCCTACCTGCTGGCGGAGCGGGAGGTCTCGCCCGCCCAGATCCTGGCGATCACCTTCACCAACAAGGCGGCCGGCGAGATGGCCGCCAGGGCCGCCGCGCTGACCGGCTCGCGGGCGCGGTCGATGTGGCTGCTGACGTTCCACTCGGCCTGCGTGCGGATCCTCCGCCGGGAGGCCGCCAGGTTCGGCTACCCGTCGTCGTTCTCGATCTACGACCAGGACGATTCCCGCCGGCTGATGGCGATGGTCTGCCGCGAACTGGACCTGGACGCCAAGTACCACCCGCCGAGGGCGATGGCCGCCGCCGTCTCCAACCTCAAGAACGACCTCGTCGACTACGAGACCGCCGCGGCCAGGGCCTCCGGCTACCGGGAGAAGGCCCTGGCCGAGGCGTACGCCGAGTACCAGCGCAGGCTGGTCGCGGCCGGCGCGATGGACTTCGACGACCTGATCATGGTCACGGTCAACCTGCTGCAGGCGTTCCCTGAGGTCGCCGCCGCGTACCGGAGCAGGTTCCGGCACGTGCTCGTCGACGAGTATCAGGACACCAACCACGCACAGTATGTCCTGGTCAGGGAACTGGCGGGACAGGGGCAACCGCATTTCGGGCAGAACGGATTGCTCCGGGCCGGCCTGGATGGGCAGAGCGGCCTGATACCGGGGCCGGCCGAGCCAGCCGATTCCCTGGGTCCCGCCGATCCGGCCGGGCCCGCCGAGCTGTGCGTGGTCGGCGACGCTGACCAGTCCATCTACGCCTTCCGCGGCGCGACGATCAGGAACATCGAGGAGTTCGAGCGCGACTTCGCCGGCGCCCGGGTGATCCTGCTGGAGCAGAACTACCGCTCCACGCAGAAC
>Ga0302324_100025785_pt1 | contig 11264 bp, 5 predicted proteins | sample Palsa_T0_1_FD_201949 | JGI IMG/M metagenome (GOLD analysis project Ga0302324, IMG submission 201949) | Peat permafrost microbial communities from Stordalen Mire near Abisko, Sweden - Palsa_T0_1 | ecosystem: Environmental > Terrestrial > Soil > Palsa > Peat permafrost | place: Sweden: Abisko... | reverse complement strand
TCGACGTCTGTCTTGGGCTCGCAGGCCAACTCGTGGACCATCGTCGGCACGGGCGATTACAACGGCGATCACAAGGCCGATATCCTTTGGCACAATAGTAATGGCGACGGGTCGATCTGGTACATGAACGGCGCGTCGCGCACTTCTCAGTACACCTTTGGTCCTATTCCGGCGTCGTGGACCATCCTCGGCTCGGGTGACTTTGACGGCAACGGCACCGCCGACATCCTGTGGGGCAACAGCAATGGAGACGGATCGATCTGGTTCATGAACACCTCCGGGACCCGAACTTCATCGAGCGCATTTGGCCCGGTGGCGACGTCCTGGTCGGTAATCGCCACGAGCGCTTTCAGCGCTGGTGATTCCGACATCCTGTGGCGTAACGCGAACGGACAGCTGGAGATCTGGTTCATGAGCGGCGGCACGCGCACTTCGACGTCGGTGGTGGGCACGTTCCCATTCACAAACACCGTGGTGCAATAGCACTGGTTCACTAAGCGCGTTCAAATAAACTGACGCCGGCACGCCATGCGTGCCGGCGTGGTCTCGGGTCAGGCTTGTGGACTTCGGGCGCGAGAAGAGCGGCTTCAGGGCGTGGCGTCAGCGCGTGAGCTCGAACGCGCCGCAGAAAGTGGTACGGCTTTTTTCTCTGTTTTGACAAACGGGTACGCTGGCGTTTGTAGCCAGCTCGCCATGGACGATCACTGCGCCGCCGCGTTTCCCGGCGAGATCACCGCACTCATGCAAACTCCGCCACTCGTATCGGCACGCGGATATTTGGGTGCAGCCTATGAATCAAGCACTTGGCTGCGCTGCCCCCAGCGCGCGTGGAAACGGTTAAATTTACAAGCGTGTCCCTCCATGAATACAATCGCCGCAGAATGGATATAAGAAGAATATCGCTTTTTCTCACTGCATTTTCGAGTACGGCCGCTTTGGCTGCGAGCCCCGTCGGCAGCTTTCTCGTGACCAACAATGACGTGCCCCTGCCTTTTCCCGCGCTGTCCTACCGAGGGAGCACGGTGACTTTCTACTCAATTGGAGCCAATGGGGCGGTCGACGGAAAGAGCATCGTTGCAACGGGCGGCGACGGCATCGGCGGCGGATCCTTTGCTGCGTCCAGAGTAGCGCTCGTACCCCAGGGCAATGATGTATGTGTGTTCGCGTCTGATGCCGGCACATCTGACATCGCCGGCATCAGCGCCGAGACGCATACGCTGGCGGGCAACTTTAAGGGATCGGCAACTGACGCGGGAACTGCAAACGGCATTGGGCTCGCGGCCGACGCGCACTATTTGTATGCCACGTATTCGACTTCAAGCACCATTGGCACTTTCAAGATTCAATCCGGGTGCACACTCGGCTTTGTGGGTGACGTCTTCGCGGTGGGTCTGAACGGCGGCTTGGTGCAGGGCATGGCCATCCACGGATCGATGATGGTGATGACCTACGGTGACGGCTCGATCGAGTCTTTCAATTTATCCGGTGGAGTGCCCGTGTCGAACGGCGACGCGCAGAACTCGACGGGCTCCGCGCATGCTCACCTTCCGAATGGAGTCGACATTACGGCGGACGGACACTATGCCATCTTTGGCGATGCATCCACGGTGACTACCGTCGAAGTGTCCGACATCTCATCCGGGCAATTGACCCCCACGGTTGCCTATCGCGTAGGCCGGTCCTGGAATTCAAGCAACGTCAGGCTGAGTCCGGATGAGACACTCATTTTTGTGACCAACAACTCCGGGGGCGACGTCACTGCGGCGTTCTTTGATAAGACCACGGGGAAGATCTCGCCGGGATGTACGTCCGGGCCGCTCAACGGCTTCTACAGTGCATGGTCGTACGCAGGGGCCGCGGCGCTGCAACTTCCGACTGCCAGCGGCGGCCTCCTCTATGTGCCCGAGTTCGGATCGAATGGCTTCTCTTCCATTGGCCTTGTAAAGCTCACATCCGCCGGCACCACTTGCACGCTGAGCGAGCTTGCAAGCTCACCCATCGTCGACGACACCGATGCTTCGACTCTTCTATCTATTGCGATTTACCCGGCCAGGCCGTTCTAAGAGCCGATGAAGAAGCTCGCGGAAGTAGTGAATGAGCATGGACAAGTTTTATAAACTTCTACTGGCGATGCTGATCTGGGGCGCGGGCTTGGGCCATGCCGTGGCACAAAGCACCGGTTGCCCTGCGCGCCCTGTGCCGGGCACCGTGGTGAGCAATCCATACGACCTCTACAGCACGAATGGTGTTCTTAAGGCAGCGTTTAACTTCCAGAGCGAGCTTGGCACCTTTCTGCAAGAGTGCTACATCTACCAAGCCAGCACCGGCCCCGTGGAGGCGCCCACATTGCACCTCAATCCGGGCGATCGTCTGATTCTGAGCCTTACGAACCGGCTGAGCTATCTGCCGCCGCCGCCGCCCGGGCAGAATCCCACCATGACAGCCATGGCGAGAATGCCTGTCATGCCGGAGCGTGCGGTGAAGGACAACCCGTGCATTGGCGGGACAATGACCGCCACTTCGACCAACATCCATTTTCACGGGCTCAATATTCCTCCTGTCTGCCATCAGGACGAGATTATTGACACCGACATCGAGAACACTGACCCGCCATTTGAGTACAGTTTCGAGGTTCCCAAGAACGATGCACCCGGCATGTACTGGTATCACCCGCACCTGCATGGGCAAGCGACGTTGCAGGTCAATGGCGGCGCCGCGGGCGCACTGATTGTCGGTGGCATGGAGAAGGTGAAGTCTCAGGTGGGAGGCCTGCCCGAGCGCATCCTCATCATTCGGCAGCAGTTTCGAAATCCAAATTCCTGGCTTGCGGGGCCCAACCAGCTGACCCTGAATTACCAGTCGGCAGTTGCTCCACTGCCTTTGCCCATCATTCAAATGCAGCCTGGGGTGAAAGAATTCTGGCGCGTGGCGAACGCATCCTCACAGGCGTTTCTGACGCTCGCGGTCCTATTCGGCCAAACGGCGCAGCAGCTCGAGATCATTGCTCTGGATGGCATTCCGGTTACCGCGCCGTACACGGCGACGTCCGTGGTGCTGCCGCCCGCCGGCCGTGCGGAATTTATTGTGACGGGTCCAGCTGCAGGAGAAGCCGCGACCTTCTGGCAGACGGGCTTCGACACGGGTCCTATCGGTAATCCGAACAATGCTCAGGCACTGGCGGCTATTCAGGCGACCACTGCTGCAAAGGAACCAACGGCACTACCCCGAGCTCCGGCAAAGCCTGCTGCCTTGGTCCCGCCGCGCTTCGCCGGCTTGAATCGACTGACGCCGACTAAGCGGCGCAAAATTTATTTCGCCGAGGCGACCAATGGGTCCAACGGACCCACGGAATTCTTCATCACCGTGGACGGGCAGGTCCCTAAAGTTTTCTCCATGTCCGATCCACCCGCGATTACAACGACGGTGGGTGCGGTGGAGGATTGGACAGTTGAAAATCGCAGCGGCGAAACCCACGCCTTCCACATTCATCAAGTCCATTTCCTCTTTATGGCGATCAACGGTGTGGCGCAGGTGGATCCGCAACTGCGGGATACGGTCGTGGTTCCAGCATGGAGCGGCACCGGCGCGTATCCGTCGGTCACCTTGCGACTGGACTTCCGCGATCCGGAAATCGCCGGTACCTTTGTCTTCCATTGTCACGTGCTCGACCACGAAGACGCGGGGATGATGGCCAAGATCCAGGTGAATCCCAGATAAGCGCGCCTGGCGCGGCCATCAGGAGCCGCGCTCAAATCCACCGTCGCAATCTGGCGACAGGAAACTTGCCGTCCCATAACCAATGCAGGCCTCAATAGCCGCCACGCATAGGCAAGGCAGCGCATGAGGCTGCGTTCACCTCGCGATCTCTTCCTGCATGATTTTCGATTTCGTCGCTTCGGCAGTGGAGCCGTTTGTGACGCCTGTCGGAATGCCGCGCGCGCCGCGAAAGGTTAAAGAAAGCTTGCTTGACTACACTCGACAGCCTGCCGTGCGCCAACGAGCGCTGGCCCTCGCTGCCGCTTTAGATGGTGGCAGCCGCGAGTTTCGTACTGGCAGCGAACCTTCGTTCGTCCCGGCGGGTGTGAACGGCGAGCATCACTCTTAATCGAAAGGAGATCCGCTAATGCGGGCCTTGCGCTTCTCGCTATTTTCCGGGGCGTTTCTCGCTGGCGGCGTAATCCTGTTCGGTCTTAGCGGCTGCGGTGGCGATGCGACAACGGTCGCTCCCGGCTTTACGCTTACGGCCGCGGCATTGAGCCCCACTTCCGTCAAATCAGGCGACATGGCGAACGCCACCATCACAGTCGCTCCGACAAACGGGTTTACCGGCAGCGTCAGCCTTGCTTGCAGCATTGGCACCACGGCGACGCCCGCTCCGGGGTGTTCCTTCAGCAATTCCGCGCTGACGATCAGCGGCGGCAACTCGGTCACTTCGATGCTGACGGTGTCTACTGCGACCGAAACACCCGGGGGCAGCTACAAGATCTCTGTAATTGGCCGCGATGCCAATAATTTGGCTCCCAGCAACGGAGCGCAGACGCTTACTCTGACAGCGGCGGCCGTGATCCAGCACATCGTGATCATTTTTCAGGAGAACCGCACCCCGGATAATCTTTTCCACGATCCAGTTCTGATGTCCCGCGGCGCCGATATCGCCAGGAGCGGCACGAATTCCCTTGGCCAGAGCATCGCGCTGACGCCCATCGACCTCGGCACGGTGGGGTCCAACCCGCAGAATTACGACCTCGACCATTCTCACAAAGCCTTCGTTTCCATGTACGCCGGCGGAAAAATGAACGGCGCCAATTTAGTCCTGTGCTCCCCTCCCGACGCTTGTCCTCCCAAAGCGCATCCCAACGCGCAATTCATGTACGTCAATCCGACCGACGTACTGCCCTATTTCGCCATGGCCGAAACCTACACTTTCGGCGATCGCATGTTTCAGACCAATGAAGGTCCAAGCTTTCCCGCCCACCAGTTCATCTTCTCCGGTACGTCGGCGCCGACGACTTTTAGCACCCTTTTTGCCGCGGAAAATCCGAATCAACCCTCCGGCTGCTTGGGTCCGCCGACGGACACAGTCGTCATGATCAACGCCGCCGGGAGCGAGACCGCCCAGCCTCCCGAGCATCCCTGCTTTGAACATCCCACGATGAGTGATCACCTTGAGACTAACGGCATCACCTGGCGCTATTACACCCCCACCTCGGGTTCCATCTGGACGGCGCCCGATGCCATTGAGCACATCTGCCAGCAAAGGAAGACTGTAAGTGGCGAGCTCATCTGCGACGGCCCCGATTGGCACGCGAATGTGATTGTTCCGCAAACCAGGGTGCTGACGGATATCGCCAATGGTGAGCTTCCACAGGTGAGCTGGATCATTCCGAACGGAGCCGAATCCGACCACGCTGGTGTCAACGATGGCAGCGGGCCGTCCTGGGTAACCTCCATTGTCAACGCAATCGGTCAAAGCAAGTACTGGGCGAACACCGCCATTATCATCACCTGGGACGATTGGGGCGGCTGGTTCGATCACGTCACGCCCAAGGTCATTAACGACGGTTTCAGTTGGGGATCGGGATACGTCTACGGGTTCCGCGTTCCCCTGATCGTCGTGTCACCCTACGCCAAGGCCGCTTATATTTCTCACGTCACGCACGATTTCGGCAGCATTCTGAAATTGATCGAAACGACGTTCAATGTGCCTGCGCTCGGTTACGCAGACGACCCAGCCGATGACATGTCCGATTGCTTCAACCTCACCCAAACACCCATCCCATTTAAAATAATCCCTGCGCCGCTCGATGCGACTTTCTTCCTCAACGACAAGCGTGAGCCCACCGATCCCGATGATGACTAACTGATGCGCCTGCGAGCTCCCGCATGACCCCTGGGTGAATATTCTGGAGCCGCTCGCTTTTTGTTCTACAGCGAATGAGTGGAGAGTCGGCGCGGCTCCGCCGTTTGAGCACGGCTGCGCTGCGATGTTAATTGATTCGTCGACTGCAGCTTGAGTAGGGCTGCCTGCAGCTCGTGCTCGAGATTCTTGAACGCGGCTTGGGTGGCAAGTTGCTGCTTCTCAAGCTTGCGGATTTCAGCAGATTGGATGGCGTTTTGTGCATTCTGTGCCGCAATTTTCTCTGCTTGCGCCGCCGTCTTCATTTGCTGTAGCTGAGCTTCCTTGAGGAGTATCGGCGCGAGCTCGTCATAGCGCACCCCGTCGATCCGGCCGGTTTCATCCCGAATCACGAGCTCTGGATAGACCCTGGCCACTTCTTCGGCGATGAGTCCGTACTGCAGGACGCATGTTGGATCAGTCTTCAAATGAAACGTCACGGGTCGCAGCTGCTCGAGCTTCTTCGAGTTCGATTCCATCGGAGTGATCCCGGTCTTGAAGCGCTCCGACGAGACCGTCACTCCAAGCTGTCCAGTGGAGGATACGACGACCGCGCTGCCGGTGACCGAGGTGCCATAGATCCCGGCGATGTAAGTTGCCGTCTGGGTCGATGTCGTGCCGATGCGGATCGTGCCGCTCTCCGCCGCTACCCCTAGATTGCCGATATCGATGTTGTTGCTGCCGGTCGTCAGGTTGTAGCCCGCCTTGTATCCTGCGGCAATGTTGGACGCGCCCGTCGAATTGGAATAAAGCGCATCGGTGCCGGAGGCGGTGTTGTAGTTGCCCGTCTTATTGCCATACAGCGCTTGTACCCCGGAAGCGCTGTTCTGGGAGCCGCTTGAGTTGTTATGCAGCGCGAAGTAGCCGGAGGCGGTGTTGTAGTTGCCGCCGGTGTTGGAGTAGAGCGCCTCGTAGCCCGTGGCGGTGTTGTAGTCGCCGCTCGTATTGGAATACAGTGCGTAGTACCCAGTAGCGAGGTTGTCATTTCCCGTCGTGTTGAAATAAAGCGCCTCGCTACCGAAGACCGTGTTGTTGTTGCCCGTCGTATTGGAGTTGAGCGCGAAGTATCCGAAGGCACTGTTGTAGTTGCCAGTGGTATTGAAGCGCATCGCGGCCGTTCCGGACGCGGTGTTGTTGCTGCCGGTCGTGTTGGACCAAAGCGCCTCGGACCCTAAGGCGGTATTGTCGACGCCGGTCGTGTTGGACATAAGCGCCGCGTAGCCGGAAGCGGTGTCGTTGTTGGCACTCGTGAGGTCTAAAAGGGCGTCGGTTCCCATCGCCGTGTTGTTGTTCGAGTCACTGTTGACCACGTCGGGTGGTTGAGTGCCGTACACCGAGGTCGCAGCGGTGAGCAGCGTGGCGACCAAAGTCAAGGTAGACCGGTTGGGAATTTGCATAGCGAACCTCATACATTCGGATTGGCCCACGAGTGCTTCTAAAAAATTGCGGTGGTCTCCCGACGTCGTGTCGAGAGCGTTTGGCGCGCGCAGATTACAGATCGGGCGTTAGCGTTGCGCGACGAATTCATCCTTGTGCTGCTGCGTCGGCAAAGCTGCGTGCAGCTCTGCCAGCTGCTGCCGCAGGTCACGAAGTTGCTCTGCGTGGCCGCTGAGCTCCTGCTTGAGGGCGCGGATCTCCGCCGCCTGGGTGGCATTTCTCTCGCGCTCAGCGGCAATGTTTTCAGCCTGAAGCGTCATCGTCCCTCGCTGGCGCTGCACCTCGTTCAACAGTAACGGCGCCAGTTCGTCGTAGCGCACTCCGTCGATTCGGCCGTTCTCACCGCGGATTACGAGCTCCGGATAAACCTTCGCCACTTCCTCGGCGATGAGGCCGTACTGCAGTGCGCCTTGTGGATCAGTCTTGAGGTGAAACGTCACAGGTCGCAGCGCCTGCAGTTTCTCCGAGCTCGAACCCATGGGTGTAATCTTTGTTTTGTAGCGCTCCGAGGAGACTGTCACCCCAAGCTGCCCGGTGGAAGAGACCACGACCGCGCTACCGGTGACCGACGTGCCGTAGATGCCGGCGATGTAAGTTGCCGTCTGGGTCGATGTCGTGCCGATGCGGATCGTGCCGCTCTCCGCAGCCACGCCGAGATTGCCGATATCGATGTTGTTGCTCCCGGTCGTCAGGTTGTAGCCCGCTTTATACCCTTCGGCGATATTGGAGGAGCCCGTCGTGTTCAAATAGAGTGCATCGGTACCAGAGGCGGTGTTGTAGTTGCCCGTCTTATTGCCATACAGCGCTTGTACTCCGGAGGCGCTGTTCTGCGCTCCGGTTGTATTGTTATGCAGCGCAAAGTAGCCGGAGGCATCGTTGTAGTTGCCGCCCGTGTTGGAAAAAAGTGACTCGTACCCAGCGGCAGTATTGTAGTCACCGATTGTGTTATTGACGAGCGCATTGTATCCAGAGGCAGTGTTGTCGCTCCCGGTTGTGTTGTCACTGAGTGCGCTTGCGCCCGTGGCGGTATTGTAGTTGCCGGTTGTATTGACCTCGAGCGCGTCATCACCGGAGGCCGTATTCAAGCTGCCGGTCGTGTTGAGGTTCAGCGCATCGTCGCCGGTGGCGCTGTTGCCGTTACCCGTTGAATTGGCGTGCAGCGCGCCGGCCCCAACGGCGGTATTGGCGGTGCCGGTCGAGTTGCCGGTGAGCGCGTTGTAACCCAACGCGCTGTTGCCGTTGCCGGTTGAGTTGGAGGAGAGCGCGGCGTACCCGGAGGCAGTGTTGTATTGGCCCGTCGTGTTTTCGCTGAGCGCGTTGACCCCGTCGGCGGTGTTGTCGCTGCCGGTTGTGTTGGAGAAGAGCGCATTGAAGCCGGAGGCCGTGTTGTTGCCGCCTGTCGTGTTGGCGGAAAGCGAGCCGTTTCCGGATGCGGTGTTCTGGTTGCCCGTGGTGTTGGAACTTAGTGCGCCCGACCCAGCGGCGGTATTGGAGGAGCCCGTCGTGTTGGCATAGAGCGCAGCATAACCGAGAGCCGCGTTGCCGTGAGAGGTTGTATTGAGTTCGAGAGCAAGGGCGCCGACGGCTGTATTGTACGCACCCGTCGTGTTGGACTCGAGCGCGCCGTCTCCAGCGGCGGTGTTGTTTCCCGAGCCGCCGGACAGACCTAGGAGAGCGTCCGTCCCCATGGCGGTATTCAGATTGGAATCGCTGCTCACCACGTCTGGCGGCTGCGTACCGTACGCAGAACCCGCAACCGCAAGGAGTGCGCTAATCAAAAGTAAGCGGGACGTATGGAGAGTTTTCATGGCGGATGACCTCAATGGCGTGTGACTCATTGTTTTTGACATATTCCTGCGGAAAGTTGTATGTGCTTGCTACGCGCAAAAGTAGTTCTGGAGCTGTCGCGTTAAGTCAAGGCGTTTTGTAGATTGAAAGTACGCCTTTGAGAGCTGGAGTCAACTGAACTTTTGTGACGATTGCGAGGGTCACGAGCAACATTACAAACACTTGAGTGCGTTTAACTGTCATGGCGACTTGGTATAGAGAGCCGAGCATTGCGAGCCGGGGCGCGACCGGACTTTGCGGTCTTTGATGCCGCAACTCCGGCGCGCGAAAGAAAAGCTGTGCCGGATCGCCTTAACTAGGAAGTTGCCGCCGTGTCCGCTACCGGTGTGCACCGCGGCAGGGGCAGTCGCCGCCTTCCTTGCATGTGGATCATAGTGTGCCGGGTGGGCCGGGCGTGTGTATGGCCTCAGCGTTGAACGATGAGTTCGTCGTTGGCACGAACTTTCGCAAGTGCTGCATGCAGGGCTTCCTTAAGATCCCTTAGCTCTTGCCGCGTTGTCCATTGTTGGTGCTTGAGGCTACTGATCTCATCGGCCTGGGCGGCCATCTGCGCCTCTTGCGAGGCTATGCGTTCTGCGGGACGCGGCGCCTGAGTCCGCTTCTGCCTGAGGGCGGCGATTTGTGCCGCCTGTTGTTGCACTGCGCTCAACAGCAACGGCGTAAGTTCGTCATAGCGAACTCCGTCGATCCGGCCCGTCTCATCGCGGATCACGAGCTCCGGGTAGACTTTCGCCACGTCTTCGGCGATGAGACCGTACTGCAACGCACCCGTGGGATCGCTTTTCAGATGAAAGGTGACCGGTCGCAGTTGCAGTAACTTCGCGGAGTTCGAGGCCATCGGAGTAATGCCCGTCTTATAACGCTCCGAGGACACCGTCACGCCGAGCTGGCCGGTGGAGGAGACGACGACCGCGCTGCCCGTGACCGATGTGCCATAGATCCCAGCAATGAACGTCGCCTTGTGTGTAGAGGCCGTGCCGATTCGGATTGTGCCGCTCTCGGCCGCCACACCTTGATTGCCGATGTCGATGTTGTTGCTTCCCGTCGTCAGGTTGTAGCCCGCCTTGTAGCCTTCGGCGATGTTAGTGGAACCGGTCGTGTTGGAATAGAGCGCATCGGTGCCGGAGGCGGTATTGTAGTTACCCGTCTTGTTGTCATAAAGCGCCTGTACTCCGGAGGCGCTGTTCTGAGAACCGCTTGTGTTGTTGCGCAGCGCGTAATACCCGGAGGCGTTATTGTAGTTGCCGGCTGAGTTAGCCAAAAGCGCCTGGTACCCGGAAGCTGTGTTGTTGTTGCCGGTACCGTTGGTAAAGAGTGCCCCGTATCCGGACGCCGTATTGTTGGCGCCGGTCGTGTTCGCGTAGAGCGCAGCATACCCTGAGGCTGTGTTGTAGTTGCCGCTAGTGTTGTTGGCGAGCGCATTGAACCCAATGGCAGAGTTGTCGCTGCCGGTATTGTTATAGAGCGCGCCATTTCCGAAGGCAGTGTTGTCGGAGCCTTCGGTGTTCAAATAAAGTGCGAAGAACCCAGAAGCAGTGTTGTAGTTTCCCGTGGTGTTCGAATAGAGCGCGTTGTACCCGGAGGCAGTGTTGTAGTTGCCAGCGGTATTGTTATAGAGCGCCTGAAACCCCGAGGCGGTGTTGTCGTTGCCGGTCGCTAATAAATTGAGCGCGTACGCGCCAACGGCGGTGTTGTTGGAACCGGTGTCTGGGGCGACGTCAGCAGAGAACCCATTGAGCGCCTGATACCCGACGGCGGTATTGCTGCTGCCGGTCGAGTTAAAATATAGCGTACCGCTCCCCGCAGCCGTATTGTCGCTGCCGGTCGAGTTGGAATAGAGCGCACTCACCCCGGCAGCCGTATTGCCGCTGCCGCTCGTGTTTCCAAATAGCGCGTCGTACCCAGAGGCGGTGTTTTGGACGCCAGCCGTCGCGTTAAGAGATATGAGCGCGCCCGTTCCCATCGCGGTGTTGCCACTCGAGTCGCTTGTTACGGCATCCGGAGGCTGCTGACCGTAAGCCGAACCAGCTGCGACAACTAGGGTGACAATCAAGACTGAGTAATACCTATAAAGAGTTTTCAT
>Ga0302324_100025783_pt1 | contig 11264 bp, 12 predicted proteins | sample Palsa_T0_1_FD_201949 | JGI IMG/M metagenome (GOLD analysis project Ga0302324, IMG submission 201949) | Peat permafrost microbial communities from Stordalen Mire near Abisko, Sweden - Palsa_T0_1 | ecosystem: Environmental > Terrestrial > Soil > Palsa > Peat permafrost | place: Sweden: Abisko... | reverse complement strand
TAAAATAGAATCAATGGCTGAAAGTTCCGAAGAGTTTTACCGCATTCAAAAGCTACCACCTTACGTCTTTGCCGTGATCAACGAAATGCGGGCGCGGGCGCGCGCCGCGCAGCAGGACGTGATCGACCTCGGCATGGGCAATCCCGATGGCGCCACGCCGCGCGTGGTGGTGAGCAAGATGGTAGAAGCCGCCCGCAATGCCCGCAATCACCGCTATTCGGCATCGCGCGGCATCCCCCGGCTGCGCGAGGAAATCACGCGCCGCTACCGCACCAGCTACGGCGTGGAACTCGATCCCGATACCGAAGCCATCGTCACCATCGGCGCCAAGGACGCCCTGGCGCACCTGCTCTTCGCGGTGGTGGGGCCCGGCGACGCGGTGGTGTCGCCCAATCCGGCCTATCCCATTCATCAATACGGCGTGATTATGGCCGAAGGCCACGCCTGCCTGCTGCCCATGCCCAGCCCGGCGGAATTTCTGAACCGGCTCGAAGACCTGTACCGCACCTCCACGCGCAAACCGAAGCTGCTGCTGATCTCGTTTCCGCATAACCCCACCACAACTTGCGTGGAACTGGATTTCTTTCGCGAGATCGTGGCGCTGGCCAGCCACCACGGCACGCTGGTGGTGCACGATTTCGCGTATGCCGACCTGGGTTTCGATGGCTACAAGCCGCCCAGCATCCTGCAGGTGGAGGGCGCCAAGGAAGTGGCGGTCGAGATTTTCTCGATGTCCAAGAGTTACAACATGGCGGGCTGGCGCGTGGGCTACTGTCTGGGTAATCCGCGGATGATCGCGGCGCTGGCGCGCATCAAGAGCTACCTGGATTACGGCGTGTTCCAGCCCATCCAGATCGCGTCCATCATTGCGTTGCGCGAGTGCGAGGACGAACCCCGCAAGATCTGCGCGATGTACCAGAAGCGCCGAGATGTGCTGGTGAGCGGCCTGGAGCGCGCGGGCTGGCCGGTGGAGAAGCCGCGCGGCACCATGTTCCTGTGGGCGCCGCTGCCCGAGCGCCATCGCGCGGACGGCTCGCTGGAGTTCGCCAAGCTGCTGATGGAGAAAGCGCTGGTGGCGGTCTCGCCGGGGATCGGCTTCGGCCCGCTGGGAGAGGGGTTCGTGCGCTTCGCGCTGGTGGAAAACGAGCATCGCATCCGGCAAGCGACGCGGTCGATTGGCAAGTTTCTGAAGTAGTGGGCAGCGCCCTACGCTGCCTGCTTGGCCTCCCGGCCCGCCAACGCATCGCCTGCGTTTGTCGCCTCGGAATTCGGTGCCGTTATCAGGTCCGGTCCGGTGACTCGCGGACTGCGGCGCATGCTGCAACGCCGATTCTCTGGATGCCGACGAATTCATCGAGGGACCGCGCCTGAGTGTGGCACCCAGGTAGCTGCAAGACCGAAGCTACGTAGTATCCCTCTTCGTCACGTTGCGGGAACTGATCAGGTGGTGCGTCAGGTCGGTGCGGGGTCCACCAACAACAAGAAACAATCTAGAACCATAGATTATGGGCAGCCCGCAACCGCCAACCCCGCCCGATCATCTCTCGGCCCAGCTTGAAAACCCCAGCGCACAGACCGTCTGGGACCGCGCTTTGAACGTATTCGGCGACGAAGCCAAAGCGCGCCATTGGATGGACACGCCCCGCGGCGTCTTCGGCGGACGGTCTCCCCACAGCTTACCGACACGGGCGACCCCGCCGAACAACGCTACGTTCTCGAAGTCCTGATTCGCATCGAATACGGCATTTTCTCGTAGTCCCCCGGACGGCGTGTTAACAGTCGAACCATCTCGCTGCGTCCTTAATATACGGAGGAGGCACCGAAGATGGCCGGTACCCGCAGGCAATTTCTCGGACTGGGCGCCCTGGCTTTGGCGGACTGGTGACGATCCGGCGGCCAGCCCCGAGTCAGTTGTCATGGCGGAAACATATCGCCGGGAGGGACGAACCGGGCAGCTTACAAGACGGACGCGACCGGCTACTACGGCGAGAACCGCGCGGAGTATCCGCCGCGCCTATATGGCTGGATGAAAACCGATGCCGAGGGCCGCTTTGAGCTGCGCACCATCCTGACGGGTTCCTGCCCGGGCATGCGCGTCCCGGCGCACATTCATTTTCGCTATGGGGAGCGGGGTATCCTTTACAGTGGGTAGAGTTAGCAGGCGCAGAGGATGGCGCGCTTCATTGCTGCCATAACATCAGGCTTCCGTCGAAGAGCAACTTCACCTAACCGGAGAGGAGAACGTCATCGCGGACCAGGCGGGTGAATTGCGGCAGATGGTCGCCGCCGCGCGCGCCGGCGACGACCGCGCGTTCGGCGAATTGTACCGGCGATTCTTCCGCATGGTGCACGCCGTTTTATTGTCGCGGGTTCCCGCGGGGGACGTGGACGATCTGACGCAGGAGGTTTTTCTGCAAGCGTGGCGGCAGCTTCGCGCATTGCGCGACCCTTTGGCCTTCGGGGGGTGGCTGCGGCGTATCGCCATGCACCAATCGGCGGACCATCTGCGGCGGACGCATTATACGGAAACGCTCGACACCAACGCCGCACGAGCGCCTGACGACGAAGAGGCGTGGTTTCTGTTGGCGGAGGTTCGGCGTCTGCCGGAGGCATATCGGGAAACCTTGGTGATGCGGTTTGTGGAAGGATTGACCGGACCTGAAATCGCAGAGCTCACCGGCCTCACACCCGGCTCGGTGCGGGTGAATCTGCATCGGGGCGTGGAAATGCTTCGGGCGCGGTTGAAGGGGGGCACGTGAATCGATATCTGTGGGACAAAACCGGCGATCCCGATCCCGAGATGCAGCGGTTGGAGCATTTGCTCGGCCGCTTCTCGCGGGAAGCGCCCGCGCTAGGATTTCCGGCGCGTTCGAAGCGAAGCTATTATTGGCTGGCTGCCGCCGCGTGCGTGCTGCTCGCCGCCGGTCTTGGTCTGCGTTCGGCATGGCAGCCCGGCCCCGATTGGAAGGTGGTCGCGTTGTCGGGCACTCCGCGGATCGACCGGCGGCCCATCGCCTCAAACGGGCGCATGGGCGTCGGTGGACTGTTGGAGACAGACAAACTTTCGCGGGCGAAGCTGCGCATGGGCCTGATGGGCGCGATCGAGATCGAGCCGAATACAAGAGTGCGGCTCACTGCGACCGGCGCAGGCCGCCACCGTATCGCGCTCGAAAGCGGAACCATCGCGGCGCGGCTGTGGGCGCCGCCCGCCACTCTCTCCGTGGATACCCCGTCCTCGACGGCGATCGATCTGGGCTGTGCGTTTGTCGTTCAAGTGGACGAAAAGGGCGTGGGATTGTTGCGTGTCACCTCGGGATGGGTGCAGTTCCAACTTGACGATCGGAAGGCAGTCGTACCGGCGGGCGCAGCGGCGTTGACGCGGCCGGGCGCGGGTCCGGGAACGCCATTCTATGAGGATTCGAGCGGCGCGTTCCGGTCGGCGCTAAAGCGGCTGGATTTCGGCGACGGCGGATACGGGGACGCCGGCGCGCTGGCAGTGGTGCTTTCCGAAGCGCGCCCCAAGGATACGTTGACCCTTCTAAGCTTGTTCCGGCGCCTTCCAACATCGGCGCGCGGTGAGTTGTTCGATCGTGCCGCGCAGCTCGTTCCGCCACCCGCTGGACTCACGCGGGAGGAAGCCATCGAGGGAACCAACGTGCCGGGAGTGGACGCGTGGTGGAAAAAGCTCGGACTGGGTAACGCCAAGAATTGGCTGGTCAACTGGCGGGACGTCTTTCGTTAACCTTCTCCCACCGCCCACTCGCCGCCGATCTCAACACCGCATCCGTGACATGGTCCGTAGCCAGGCCGTCGCGGAACGTGGGCCTGGGAATCCGCCCCTCCCCAAGGCCCGCCAGGAAATCGGCCACCTGGTGGACGAACGTATGCTCATAGCCGATCTGCAATCCCGGCACCCACCAGTTCTTCATATAAGGATGGTCGCCGTCGCTGACATGAATCGAGCGCCAGCCGCGCAGGCGGCCTTCGTCGCCGTGATCGAAGTACTCCAGACGATGCAGATCGTGCAGGTCCCAGAAAATCGACGCATGCTCGCCGTTGATTTCCAGCGTGTAGAGCGCCTTGTGCCCGCGCGCGTATCGCGTGGCTTCAAACGTGGCCAGCGACCCGTTTTGAAAGCGCGCCAGAAAGGCGCTGGCGTCGTCGATGCCCACCTTCTCCACGCGGCCGGTGAGCGCGTGCGGCCGCTCTTTGACGAAGGTCTCGGTCATCGCGGTCACTTGGTCGATCCTGCCATTCAGCCAGATGGCGGTGTCGATGCAGTGCGCCAGCAGATCCCCCGTTACGCCGCTGCCGGCCACGTTTACGTCCAGGCGCCACAAGCCCGCGCCGCCCTGCGGCAGGTCGGCCGAGATGGTCCAATCTTGCAGAAACTTTGCGCGATAGTGGAAGATCTTGCCCAAGCGCCCTTCGTCGATCAACTGCTTGGCCAGCGTCACGGCGGGCACACGCCGGTAGTTGTACCAAACCATGTTGGGCACGCCGGCGTTTTCCACGGCCTGCACCATGCGCTCGGATTCCGCCGCGTTGCGACCCAACGGCTTCTCGCACAGCACCATCTTCCCGGCCGCAGCCGCGGCGATGGCGATCTCCGCGTGGGTATCGTTGGGGCTGGCGATATCGATCAGGTCGAGATCGGGACGCTCCACCAGCGTCCGCCAATCGGTCTCGGTCGTGCCGTAGCCCCATTGGTCTGCGAACGCGGCGACTTTGTCGGCATCCCGCGCGCACACCGCCTGCAACACGGGACGGTACGGCAGGTCGAAGAATTGGTTCACTTTCGCGAAGGCGTTGGAGTGTGTGCGGCCCATGAAGCCGTAACCTACCAGGCCGATGCGCAGTGGCTTCTTGCTCATGGATTATTCCTGCGTTCCTTCAAACCAGCCGTGCGCATCGCGCACCGCGAGCATGGCCGCCAGGATGCCGTTCCAGGTGCTCTGCTGCATCATCACCGCGTTGGGGAACATGCAGCCGTCCCAGCAGATGTGGCGCATGGATTTGGTCAACCGCCCGTCTTCATCGCGCAGCCAATGGCCGGCGTCGCGCACGATGTCGAGCTTGCCATTCGGATCGCCGGGCAGGCAATGGTGGCCGGTCTTGTCGTGCGAGCCCGATCCATGCACGGTCGCGTCGTTTTGCGCCACATGGAAATCTATGGTCCACGGGCGCAACGCCGCGGTCAGTTCGCGCAGTGCGGCCTGAAAGCGATCCGTCTGCCGCCACTCGAAATCCTCCGCCAGGATGCGATCCTCCGGCGCGTTGTAGCCCAGCGTGAAGAGCAGCGTGTGCGCCATGTCCGCCTGGAAGCCCAGCGTTTGCGGACGGTCCACCAGTTCCAGAAGCTGCACCATGCGGCGCCAGCTATGCATGCCGCCCCAGCAGATCTCGCCTTCGGCCGCCAGCCGCTCGCCGTAGCCGGCGGCCACTTCGCATGCTTCGCGGAACGTTTGCGCGATCAGGCGCGTGTTGCCGTCCGGATCCGTGGCCCACTCCGCGGGACTGGCTGCGGAATCGATGCGCACGATTCCGTATGGCCGCGCGCCCAGATCGCGCAGCTCGCGCGCGATGCGGGAGGCTTTGCGGACTTGCGCGACGAAGCTCTGCCGCTCCTCCACATTGCCCATGGCCGAGCCGCCGCCGGTGGGCGGCCACACGGGCGCCACCACCGATCCGATCTCCAGGCCCAGCGCGCGCACTTCGTCCGCGAGCCGCGCGAGATCGTCATCGCTGGCGTCGATCGAAACGTGCGGGTCGAACAGGAAGAGGTCTATGCCATCGAACCGTGCGCCGTCGGCGCCATCCGGATGGGCGGCGGCGGTGAGGCCCAGCATGGTGGCGAGATCGATGGGCGGCTCGGAATCCGGCCCTTTGCCCACCAGGCCGGGCCACATGGCGTTGTGGACGCGGGGGAAGTTGTGGTGCGAACTTGGCACACGCATGATGCGCCATATTAGCACGCGCGGACGGGGCGATCACGGAGATCAATCCCGTCCGATGGCCAGCACGAAGTAGTGCGCACGCGTGGTCCCGGCGTTGTGCCAGCCGTGCTCTTCGTTGGAGGCCACGTAGGCGACCGAGCCCGGTCCGAGCTTGGCGCTGCGTCCGGCAATGGTCACTTCCATGATTCCTTCGAGAATCAGTATCATCTCCTCATGGACATGATGGTGCGGCGGATGCGGCGCGCCACCGGGCGGCAATTCGGTCTCGTGCAGCTCGATGCGCACGCCGGCGTGCGTCTCGCCGTCGAGCACCGGGCGGGTTTTATTTTCTCCGCTGGTATGTACCGGGATTTGGTCGAAGCTGTACGTCTTGGAGGGCAAGACGGCGCTCTGCGCCTCGGCTTTGGCGGCGGCCAGGATCGGAAGCAGCAGGGTCAGATCTCTGCGGGAATAGTTCACGGGAAGCCTCGCGACATGCAGGCATTGTAACGGACTTCGAGTCGGCGGGCATTCTCGACCATATGAAACGGATCGTCGAAGATTGAAAGGGACGTGCCGGCTGTTGGTAGAAATCGATCCTACTTATACTGACTCGGTGGACTGGCTAATCGCGTCAAGATGTCTCGCTAGATCGTCTTCGACGCGCGACTTGCCCCCGATGCTGTCGTCGTAAAAAACAACGCGATAGCTGGCGATATCGAAGGGGAGTTTGCCGGCGCGCTGCGCCAACAAAATAGTCGGTTTTCCAAGAGCCTGCGCATATCCCAGCTCGTAGAAGACATTGGCATTCGCCGGTGTGATCTCGGCAATCACGACATCGGACTGGCTGATCTCGCGCTGCATGTCCTGAAAGATCACGCCCGGCCCGGACTTCTCGTCGATCCTTACCACTTCGTAGAGCTTTTCCGCCTGCGGTTTAATGACTTCACGATAGAATGTGTCGAAGGGCTCCCGATATTCCATCGCCACGAAGGCGCGCGGCCGGTCGGAGGCCGCGGCAAAATTCGAGAATCGCACCGAGTGGCTTCCCGCGGCGGTCAAGCCGGTCTGTTTCCTTCGAGCAGCCGGGGAATCAGGATCTCGAGAACCTTGACGCCGTCCACGCTCACCCTTAGTTCCTGCCCTCTGAGCCAAACGTCCAATGCGTATCGCCGGCGTGCTTCCAGAACGTCGCGCGGACCTACCACTTTGAGAGGACGCCAGCCGAAGCCGCTGACGAACTCGCTGACGCAACATGCAGCTTGGCCGGCGCCAAGTTGCACCTGCAAATAATATCGCTCCTGGGACCGGTAGCCCAAGATAATACCGCCCGCAAAGGGGCCGGGCGAGATGTCGGCAAACTCCACATTCACCCTGCAGGCGCCGCTCAGAAGCTCCCTGTTGTTGACAAGGATGCCGATCGGGAACTCCTGTCCATGGGCGGCAAAGTGTTCGTCGCCGCCCTTGTAGGCGATCTGGTCATCGTTAACCGACCAGTATCCAAGAATCGGAGCCCACGCAATGGGGGACGAACCCTCGGCTGAAACTGGTGAATTGCCGTTGGGCTTCATGCGGGAGATCCTTGTTCGCCATTCTACCTCAGTTCCAATAATTGCGATCCAGACTGCGATACTGCACCGCTTCGGCGACATGCTTGGCGGAGATGGTCTGCGATTCCCCCAAGTCGGCGATGGTGCGTGCCAGCTTCAGAATCCGGTCGTGCGCGCGCGCCGAGAGCCCCATCCGCCGCACAGCCATTTCGAGCGTGCGCTCGCCGGCTTCGTCCAGCATGCGCAGCTTGCGAATGTGTCGCGTGGGCAACTGCGCGTTGTAGAATCCGCGCGCGCGTTGGATGGCACGGGTACGCTCCACCACCGCGCGAATATCCGCCGAAGACTCATTCGCGTCGCTGCCGCGCATCTCTTTATAGGGCACGGCGGGGACTTCCAGGTGAATATCGATGCGGTCCAGCAGCGGCCCGCTGACCTTGCCCAGATAGCGCTGGATCATGCCGGGCGTGCAGCGGCATTCGCGCGTGCTGTCGCCATAGAATCCGCATTGGCACGGCCTTCAATTTTAGCGTCTCCGTGAAGCCCGCCCCTCGTCCTACCTGATCTTGGCCGATGCCGAACGCATCGCCGCCACATAAGGGCCTGCCGTTACGATGTCCCAACGCGAGCGCAGCCAAGGCCACTCCGCCCGTAGCAATCGGCGTGCCGCCGCGGACGCGTTCCACTGCCCTTCGCCGGGCCCAGGAATGTACGATAACGAACGCTGGAGGCGACAACGATGCGCCGAATCCTTGTGTTGTTCTTCGCCCTGAGTGTTCGTGGTTGGTCGCAACTTGCACAACAACCGGCCCAACCGCCGATTGTCATAAGAATGGAGATGCCGCCAACGAACCCTTGGACACATCTCGTTGAACTTGTCGTGCCGGGGATCATTGGCGCTGGCCTTGCGTTGTTGGGTGGCTGGTTGACAAACAAGAACAATGCTGCTGCGAATGCCGCCAATCGGCAGCACGCATCAGATGTCGAAAAGCTGAAAGACGACATCGCCGCCGAAGCAAGGAGCCGGGATAATCGGTGGGCGTTTCGGAAAGAGATCTATGTAAATGTCATCACGGCAAGCACTGATCTCTTGGCCGTATTAAATGAGAAAGCGGGGTTGCATCGAATCAGAATGAGTGGTCAACTGCTTGCACAAGACGCCGCCGCCCTTCTCGCAAATCAGGAGGAATCCAACCATGCGAAGCTGGCAGACGCCGCAAGCCGGTTTATCGTCTACGCCAAATCTCTCGCCGTTGGCGACTGCGGATGACGTTAAGTCGCCGATCGAAAACGTGAAACACCAAATAGGTAAACCCTTCGATCACAGCGGGTCATCTCTTGGGGGCCAGATCTCCGAGAAGCTAGACATCATACAAAGCCTTATTCAGAGACTTTGGGTCGCTGGCCGCAAAGATCTGTGGGGCACGCCGGAAACGGAGGCGAAGCCCGAAGCGGCCACATAGGGCTGTGCTTCGCCCTACAATTCAGCTTTCACAAAGGAGAGCAAACCATGCGGTCTAAGTACCTTCTGTGCACCGTCGCTGCAAACACCCTCTTCTTAGCAGCGGGCATTGCTGTCGGACAACGGGCAGGTTCATCCAAGTTTGAGAAGTATCTCCGACCCGCCACTCCCACGGAGATGGACTGGATAACGCTGCGAGCCGAGGTGGGGGCGATTCGGCTTTCCGTGCCGGTTGACAACTTCACGGCTCCCAAACTCACCTTCGACTACAAAGCGAACCGATTAGAAGCAACGGTCATTATTTCATCCGACTTTGAGAAGGGGTCTTTGGAAACAGTAAAGACCCGAATCTTGGCTTTATATCTCCTAGATTATGACTCGCTGAAGTCGACAATTCCAGAAGCTATCGGAAGACGATTTTGTTTTGAGCATCCTGGGCGAATCACTTCGACCTTTTGCTGAATGTAGGCACAGAAATATCGTCTTCCACTAGCCTTTGTGTGGCAGGGCAGCGGCAGGATTCTTGTCTTTCCGGCCGACACTCAACGCTGAAACGTGCTGAGGGTTGGGGGATTGTCGCTGTCCTGCCAAATATGAAAATAGACTGCTTCGCTTATGAAACGACCAACAGAAATCCATGAGGTGGAAACTTGAAACACGTGCTGTTTGCTATAGCATCCAGGGCCGGAATTGCGGCACTGCTTTTCCTCGGCAGTTCACAAGTCGCCAACGCACAGTTTGTTGACGGCAACAAGCTCCTCAGTTATCTGCGGGAGTGGCAGAAGGCACAGCGAGGCGCCTCTGACGTCAGTTACATGGATGTCGGTATGTATGACGGATACGTTGTCGCCATCGCTGATTCGCCGGATGTCGAATCCTGCGTGCCAGACGGAGCAACGATGCGACAGATTGGTGCAGTTGTAGAGAAGTATCTCAATGACCATCCGGCTGAGTGGAACAAACCAGCGGCGGGGGCTGGTCCGGACTGCGCTTCGGCAAGCTTTTTGCAAATAGGCCACAAGCCGCCAGACAGATACGGAAAATGACATCTGCGTCGTGATTGGGTTGCGAGTTCCGAGCTTCAATTTGATGGCCCTCTTGGGAATTTTGATTCACGGAGAAACCGTGCCATTTCTTTCCAGCCGTTCGTGTCGGGACACCTTGCCTGTTCAACACGGCGATTCGATCAAAGCTCGCACCGGATGCACTCAGTTCCTTCATACGCTTAATCACCATCCGTTCGGTTGCGCTCAACTTGCATCCAAGCTGAGGCGAGAGCGGCAAGCGCCAAAAGGACAACCCGTGTTGGCACGGATTCACGGCCGCCGCCAGCATTGAAACTGGTGGGGAGGCAAAGCGTCATATTGGAGCGGGCGATGGTCACCGGCCCGTCTATCGTCGCTCTGGCGCTCAGTCGCGGGCAATGTGAAGCGCAATTGCGAACGCGCCGATCACTCCAAGCGCCGTTGTCAGCGCGACGCTGGTGAACGTGACGGTGCTGCTGGTCGCCATAGCCAAGAGATTCGAGATGGAGGCGCCAAGCAGGACGCCGCCCAGGGTGCCAACGTGCCGATAAACGTTCCGGCCCGCGTTGGATGAGAGGATTTCAGAGGCCCGTTCTACGTGGGTCTCGGATACTGTGTCCAATCGCCGCCGCTTCGCCTCGCGTGTTGACTCGCCGATCAGCTCCAACGATGTAGCGCGAGATTTGCTCCTGGAGGGCACGAAATGCCTGCGGAGAGAATGGCGAGGGACTTATCCCCCTAAGCTGCTCGTCTGCCTGCGCGACGATTCGCGCCAGTTCACCATGCCCGCCGTCATCGTCAGCTACGGGACGCGGCCTTGATCTCCGGATTGATCACGCTTCCGGACAGCGCACCGTGGTACGCAGCGGTCACTTTCTCGGTGAGCCGGGGGGCTCTTCTGCGCTGTCGAAGGGCCAGGGCGATTGTGAGACCGATGTCGAACAAAAGGATCGCGCTCACCGCGACGATAGCCCAGCGCTCCCTCAGCGTTTGAAAAATGGACCGCTCGGCGGCCCATTCGCTGGCGAGCGAAATAAGAATGGACACGGCTGCTACGATGCCGGACGCCCAGACCTTCGCTAGAATAGGTGGCCATCCCCTCTCGCGCTCAGTCTGCGCCGACCCCTCCACCCGGCTGTGTCGTACGTGTCGTGCCATTATTTCTGCTTCGTCTGGGGAATCTGTGGGTGGGTCGAGTTCCGGGCATAACGCTAAGTCCTTGATAGGGATGGAGTTCCGCGGCACGAAGCTGCGGTTATCGTGTGCGGTTTTTCCCCCTGATTTTCGGCGC
>Ga0302324_100025781_pt1 | contig 11264 bp, 7 predicted proteins | sample Palsa_T0_1_FD_201949 | JGI IMG/M metagenome (GOLD analysis project Ga0302324, IMG submission 201949) | Peat permafrost microbial communities from Stordalen Mire near Abisko, Sweden - Palsa_T0_1 | ecosystem: Environmental > Terrestrial > Soil > Palsa > Peat permafrost | place: Sweden: Abisko... | reverse complement strand
AGCTATCGGGCTCGTAGCACCATAGAAACCCCGACCTCTGTGCCGTCGCGCCGACCAGCATGCCACGACCTCGCAGCCGGTTTCCCGCATTTGCGCGTCGGGCGCAGCCCGGTGGGGGGCTAGCTAGAGAGCCTTGCGCCACTCGTCGAGCAGTCCGACGAGAATCCCCTTGCTGCTATGGCCACCCTCAATCTGACCAACGCCCTCGCCGCCGTACTCGATCTCGATTGTGTAGCCTGCCTCCAACGAAAGCGACTCGAGTCGCTTCACAAGATATTCGACGTCCGCCAACTGCGCCGCGGCAACACCAGGGGTGAGGCGAGCAAGACGATCGCCGTCGATCCTGTAAAGCGTGAGCGCGCCGCCGCAGGTGACGATGGGCTCGTCTGCGGCTTGGGTAGCATCCAGTGTATCTACTTCGTAGACGTACTCCGGCGGGGATTCCGTCCATACGCGCTCGCGTCCGAGTGCAGCAACGAACTCGCGCACGGAATCCGTGACGTCCACCGGATCGACAACAAAAAAAAGCAGACTAGTGGTGGGTTGTTTTTCCGCCATTCTTATATCCTTTTCTCCCTCTCTCACCTGTCTCTGCTCTGGCGCGCACTTCGTTCAACCTGACATGCCCGGGCCACCCGGGTTTCCTGCGAATCCGCCCGGCATGTGCGCGTCCATATGCCTGCTCTCGGGCAACGGCACTGTGATCGGCGAGCCGGCAATGTGATGCATACGAATCTGCTCGCCCATCAACGCTTGGTCGCCTGGAAAGTGGCTCACCCATTCCTTGTCGACAACCGGCGTGCGCCCCTTGCAGATGCGCTTGCGATTGTCGTCACTGAGGGCTCCGCCGCTCCCCGTCTGATCCCAAAGGTCTCGCGTACGCCGCCAATCTGCCGCGTTCTGTCGTTTTACACCGGTTCGCGTCGTCGATAATCCGAAAGGATCACATTCCTGTATTGGATTGTACACGTAAGCGAACGCATTGAGGCCGCCGCTGAGTCCGATGGGGTCGGCGCTGATGTACCGACCGCTTTGCGGATCGTAGTAGCGCGCGCGATTGTACGTTAGGCCGGTTTCGTCATCGCTGTACTGGCCTTGAAATCTCAATGCTGTGTCAGTACGACTGCCAGTACTCGTCTTTGTCTCCCCCCACACACGCCGTTCGATGTCACAAGCAATGCGCCCTTCTGCGTCCACGATGTGTTCCGGAGTGCCAATGGGATCATTGACGTAGTGAAACCATCCACCGGAGCGATCGTCGTTGGCGAGGGCGTCGGTGTCTCGGTGCGCGGCAGGTTCCAAACTGCCTTCTAGGAAGAGGTACGACTTCTCGTGGACCACTGGCTCGCCCTCGCCCAAATCCTCGCGTATTTCGTGCGCCACGACGTCTCCGTCCCATACGAAACGCGTTCTTCGAAGCACTCTTAGCGCGAGGCCGTCATGCTGCATCACGTGCTTGCTGACACGGCGTGCGAATGGATCGTACGCGAACTGGACAGAGCGTCGGTCGGGAGTCGAGATCCTTTCGAGCAAACCCGCGCCGTTCCAGAAGTAACTCCAGACGCGATCTCCGTTCGGCGTATGCTCGACTCTTGCCGACAGTCTCCCAGCTTCGTCCCACGTGTAGTCGGTGACGCCCTTGCGTAAAAGCCTGTTTCCCTCTCCGTAGGCGCGCTCGTTTTCGTCAGAGACCGCTTCGTACACGTTTCCGGCGGGGTCGTATCGGAATACCTCAGCACGCGCCTTCTCGGGAACCGCGTCGACAAGCTGCCCGATCGGATCGTACTGGTATCGCACGCTGCCGCGTCTTGGATCGCGCCGTGTCTCGAGCTTTCCGTCTGTGTCGTACGCGTACGCGGTCGTGGACGCGACGCCGTTATTGCTGTTGCCTATCCACTCAGGCTCCCCAGAGCCTATCGAGCGTCCGCCGCCGTGCGAGCGCACGAGCCGCTGCGCGAGCCTGCCAAGCGGATCGAACGCACTCTCTATGACGCCGCCACTGGGCAGGTTGCGCTGCACCTCACGCGCGAGCACATCCGTCTGGTGTTCGAGGCGGTGTTCGCCGTCGAGCAAAGTGCGTTTAGGCACGCCCATCACGTCGCGCTGCACTTCCTCCGTGTGCCCGAGCGATGTCCTGCGCCCAACGAGCTTGCCGCTTCTGTCATAGGCACGCTCGACCCAGTGTTCATTGCCCGTGACCTTCTGCGTCTCGCGCACGACCCGGCCGAGCGCATCTCGCTCGAAGCGATACTCACCGTCCGCATTGGTCGCCCGAACGAGCTCGCCTCTTGCGTTGTAGTCGAATGTCTCCTCGCTGCCGTCCGCGAGCTTCCGTACGATGAGTTGTCCGACCGCATCGAAGATGAACTCCAGGGTCTCCTTGGCGCCAGTCTCGACGCGGACGACGCGCCCCGCCGGGTCGTTTCGGTACTGAATAGTTCGCCTGTCGAATGTCTCCTCGGCGATGAGCTTGCCAGCCGCGTTGTATCGCAGCCGGTGGACCTCCTCGCGTTCGTTGTGCAACTCCACGAGCTCGCCCTCACGGCTGTAGGTCATGCGAACCGCGTGACCCTTCGCGTTGCGCCGGATGCACAATTTGTCGAGGCCGCCCCAGCTGAACTGGGTCACGTGGCCCTTGGGACTGACGACCTGTGCAAGGTGTCGCTCGCCATCATAAGAATGGCGCGTAACGGAGCCGACCGCATCGTAGACCGCCAGGAGATCGCCCCGGTCTGAATACGTGTGCCGCGTTTCGGCGCCTGTGGGATCGCGTGCCGAGAGCCGTCGACCGAATGCATCGTACGTGAGCGTCCAGCGTCCCCCGTTCGGCTGGACGACCTCGACCAGATTGCCGTGCACGTCATACGCGTAGCGGATCGTCGCACCGGTGGGGCCCGTGACAGACAAAAGCAGCCCGCGCTCGTCGTGCGCGTACTGCGTCATGCTACCCGCAGCGTCGTGCAGCGTCTCAAGGTTCCCTCGCCCGTCGCGCTGCGCCCGTGTCACTCCTCCTGCCGGATCGATGGCTTGCACGGGTAGTCCATGAGCGTCCCATTCGATCGTCGTTCGCCTCCCCAGTGCATCCACTACCTCCAGCACCCGCCCCCGCTCGTCGCGCACCCACCGCGTCGTGGCGCCGATCGGGTCGGTCTTCTCGATCTCGAAGCCCCGCTCGTCGTACTTGGAGCTGGTGACGGCTCCGCCGGTCACGGCCTTGTCGAGCATCCCCTTCGCGTTGCCGAAATACCTTCGCGTCTCCGTCGTGTCGGTGACCTCGGTGTATCCGCGCGCGTAGTAGTCGAACTTGCGGTGGTAGATGCCCTTGGCCCGCGTGTGCTTGTCGTAGAGGAACTTCGGTACGTCGTCGGCGAGGCTCGGATCCGTCTTGCCAATGTACTCGCCCCAGGCCTCGATCCCGCGGTCTTTCTCGTCGTAGCGAAAGCAGAAGGAGAGGCCGGCACGATCCGTGTCGCGCACCAGCCTGTTGAACTCGTCGTACGTGTACGTCCACACATAGTCGTCCGCGTCAGTGACGCGCACGAGGCGCCCCTTGTCGTCGTACTCGTAGCGCGCGAAGCGGATCCACTGGCCCTGATGCTCGGCGTTCTTCACCTGCAGCGACGTGATGTGCCCGTCCTTGGTCGAGGTCACCTTGATGATGCGCCCCGCGCTGTCCTTGACCTCCGCCAGCTTGCCGTCATCGTAGGTCAGCCCTATGCGATTCTTGTTGCGGTCGTCGATGGCCGAGAGACGGAACGTCTTCCCCTCGTCGAAGGTCACCGAGAAGACGCGCCAGACCTCGTCGTTGGCGTCCACGGCGAAGCCCCACAGCTCACGCCGCAACACCCAGCCCCAGTCGCCGAGCACCGAGTGCCCGATCTCCGGCACCTCGAAGCTGACCGAGATGCCCTTCTCGTTCCACACGCGCACCCGACGCCGCTCGACCTCGATGAGCCAGCCCAGCGAATGCGCCCAGCCCCAGCCGAGCCCTTGGTCTTTCTTGGAAGCCGTCGAGCTGTAGGAGCGCTCGAAGGTGAGCGGCAGCGGCCCCGGGAGCTGCAGGTCGGTGATGGCGTGCGTGAAGACCTGACCGGTGACGACGTCGACCGGATGAGACTCCGTGCCGCAGGTCGGGTACTTCTCCTTGTCGGGCGCGTTTCGGTTGTCCCCGGACGCGTCGTCTCCCCCGGATCCGCCGCCCGCACCCTCGCCGTCGCCGCCCTCGCCCGCGCTTCCGTCGCCGCCGCCGCTCCCCCCAGACCCTGCAGCGATCGCTATTCCCTGGTTCATACCAGGTATGGGCAATAAATCCGGTGCCGGTGCGCTACGCATGATTCTCGCCCTCCCCAGGCCCCCGCAGCTCTGGAGCCATGCCAGTCGCCACTGCTACCATTCCGGCCTGTTCTGTCAATCGCTGAGGGGTCGCCCGAACGAACGACGCACCTGCAATGGCTCGAACTGCATGCCTTCCCGCGGCTTCCACGCGTTCGAGGTCGGTCAATCTGACAGCCGCTCTCCTCGACGTTTTGCGACAGTACGCCGACGTACTCGTCACCGTGGACCCTGCGATCGCGTCGGCGCCCTGGCCAAACGAAAGGAGCCGACCGAGGAGACGGCGCCGACCGCCCCATGAACTACCCGCCGCGCCTCGCCGGGGGGTGGGTCAGTTTCTGATGGCCAAGGTGGGTCAGTTTCTGGTGGCCATTGACAGAGGGTGGCGAATTTGTCCAAACCCGGCCCCATGAGCGTGGCGACCGGCACCCTTGAGCAGATAGGCGCGCACCGAGCGCAGGTTGATGCGCACCAGCTCGCCCCGGTACCCCATCTTGAACGACCCCCCAGTCAGCGCCACGCCCGCCGGGCAGACGGCGCTCGCTGGTGGCAAAGGAGAGGTGGATGCCGTTGCGGACGGTGCGCCCGGACTGGCGCTCGCACTGGCGGAGCCTGGAGCGAGGGTCGTCGCCTGGCGAAGCGGACGAGTGGCCTGCGCTCCGCCACACGCTATGACGGAGCAGGTGACGAGCCGTGAGACCGTGGGGCTTCGCATGGGTAGATCCTATGTACCAGACTGCACGATTGCTCGGCTGGACCCCGTTCACGGTCCCTCGTCACGAGCACCTGCACATCCAAGATCGGGGGCCATGCGAACGACGCGACGACCTACGCGTCGCTCGTCACCCAGCCGCGAAAGTCCGCGCGAAACGAGTATTTCGCCACCACAGGTTCGCACCAATCTAGTCGGCGGCTTGTATCACTTCGGTCGTAGCGTTTCGGACCTGGCTCGGGCCTTCCGCTTGATGGGCGAAGGGGCCTACGACCGCCTACACGCTCGGCAACGAGGTGCTTGGGGACCGCGAGCAGATCCTCGTAGGTCGCGCGGCGCTTGGCGGGATCACCCATAGGATATCACTCTAGCGGCGGAGCCTCCGCGGTGCACCTCGGCCTGGTGACGAGCTCCGATTCGCGCGCGGACCTGACGCCGAGGGCTCCAGAGGGTTGGGACAACGGGTCGGTGACTTCTCGTTCGACGAGATACCTATGGACGGTCCGCGGAGCTCGGTGGTAATCACCAGGCTCGAGGGGTAAAAGAGCGTGGCGCAGGACGGTCCCAACTCGGCGTCGGCGGGCGTCCGGGAAGGCGACGTTCTTGCCGGCAAGTACCGCGTCGAGCGCGTCCTCGGCGTCGGCGGGATGGGGGTCGTCGTCGCCGCCCATCACATCCAGCTCGACGAGAAGGTCGCGCTCAAGTTCCTCTTGCCGGAGGGGCTCGGCAACGCTGAGGCGGTGGCGCGGTTCGCACGTGAAGCGCGGGCGGCGGCGAAGATCAAGAGCGAGCACGTCGCGCGCGTATCCGACGTGGGCACGCTTCCCAGCGGCGCGCCGTACATGGTCATGGAGTACCTCGACGGCGGGGATCTCGCCGCGTGGATCCAGCAGCGCGGCGCGCTTCCCATCGACCAGGCCGTCGAGTTCGTGCTGCACGCGTGCATCGCCGTGGCCGACGCGCACGCGCTCGGGATCGTTCACCGCGACCTCAAGCCCGCGAACCTCTTCTGCGTCCGGCGCTCGGACGGGCAGCTCTCCATCAAGGTGCTCGACTTCGGCATCTCGAAGATGACCGACACCAGCGGGATGGCGCCGGGGTCAATCACGCGCACCTCGGCGTTGATGGGCTCGCCCCTCTACATGTCGCCCGAGCAGATGCGCGCGTCCAAGGACGTGGACGCGCAGACCGACATCTGGGCGCTCGGCGTCATCCTCTTCGAGCTGATGACCGGCCGCCCCGCCTTCATCGCCGACTCGGTGACGGAGCTGGCGATCAAGGTCACGAACGACCCGGCGCCCGCGATCCGGAGCTTTCGTCCCGACGTACCGATCGCGCTCGAGGCGATCGTCTTCAAGTGCTTGGAGAAGGACCGGCGGCAGCGATACCGCAACGTGGCGGAGCTGGCGCTGGCGCTCTTGCCCTTCGCTCCCAAGCGGGCCAAGGGCTCGGTCGAGCGGATCTCGGGCATCATCCACGCGGCCGGCCTGTCGGCGAGCGCGCTCGCCGTCCCTCTGTCTCCGCAGACCGCGGGCACACAGGTGTCGGAAGGGACTCTGCCCCCCTTCGGACGGACGACCGTCGGATCGACGGGCCGCAAGACCGCGGTCGTGGGAGCGGGCATCGCGGGCGCGGTCCTCGTGGTCGTCGCGGTCGTGGGGTCCGCGGTCTTTCTCCGTCGAGCGAAGACGCACCACGACGATCCATCAGCGGCCGCTTCGCAGGTGAGCCCGACCGTCTCGCTGGCCCCTCCGGTCAATCCTCCGCAGGCGCTGGATCCGAAGCCCGTGGACATCGCCCGCGCGGACGATGTGCCTGCAATGCAGCCTGCGTCCTCCGTATTGCCCGACGCTGCGGTGACGACGACGCTCCGACCGCGCGTGAGCGGCCCCGCACCCGCCGCGGCGCCTGCCGCACCCGCACCCGCACTCGTGAAGCCTCCGGCTGCCAAGTGCGATCCGCCCTATTACTTCGACGCCCATGGCAACCGCTTGTTCAAGAAGGAGTGCCTGTGAGACCGAGGAGCCGTCCTATCCCCTTCGCTGCGTCCCTCGGTGCGTTCCTCGCGCTCGCATGCGCCCCGGCCTCGGCCGACGTGACGAAGGACCAGTGCCTCGACGCCAACGGAAAGGGCCAGGAGCTCCGGCGCGAGCACAAGCTGTCGGAGGCGAGGGAGCAGCTCCGCACGTGCGCCAACCCGGCATGTCCGGCGATGCTCCGCGACGACTGCACGAAGCGCCTCGATGAGCTGGAGAGAGCGCAGCCGTCGATCGTCTTCGACGCGAAGGACGGATCCGGCCGCGATCTGAGCGCCGTGAAGGTGACCGTGGATGGACGGCCCCTCGCCGAAAGGCTCGACGGTACGGCGTTGCAGGTCGACCCGGGAGAACACGTCTTCGTGTTCACGGCGTCCGATCAGCCTCCGGTCACGCAGACCTTCGTGCTCAAGGAGGGCGATACGCAGCGCCGCGAGCGCATCGTCCTTGCGCCGACGCCAGCCCCAACGCCCGCACCGCAGGCGCCCGCCCAGAATGCACCGCCGTCGATCCCACCCGCGGGCGGCGAGGTGTCATCCCGCGGCATGGGGACGCAGAAGATCCTCGGCCTGGTCGCCGGCGGCGCGGGCGTGGCCGGGATCGCTGTTGGCAGCGTCTTCGGCGTGATGACGCTCTCCGAGGCGAGCCAGCAGCGGACGGACTGCGCGAGCGCGACGAGTTGCCCGCGCCCGTCGCAAGCCGCGTCGGACCATTCAACGGGCGCGACGGATCGCACGATCTCGACCGTGGGCTTCGTGGCCGGCGGCGCGCTGGTCGTCGGCGGCGCCGTCCTCTTCTTCACGGCGCGCCACGCCTCCGAGTCGCCGGCCGCCGCGCGGATACTCCTCGTGCCCGGCCTCGGCCCGGGCGGCGGGGGCATGTTCTTGAGAGGGGAGTTCTAGGCGATGAAGCGGCTCTCGCTCCTGCTGCTGCTGCTGCTCGCATGGCCCGTCGTCGCGGTGTCCTGCTCGCTGCCCGACCTTCCGGTGCTGGCAGACGGCGATGCCGAGATTTCGGACGCGGGTGCGGAGGGCGCCATCAGCGCCGCGAATCAAGCCGAGTCTGGTCCTGTGGAATCAGGGGTAGAGGCGAGTGCTGACGCTGAAGCCGGCGGTGTGCTCGATGCCTCCGCCCCCGACTGCAGTGCACCGACGACGCTGGAGTGCAATGGAACGTGTGTGGATCCGACGCTGCCGGCGCATTGCGGGAGCTGCGGGAATGCGTGCGTTGGGCCGAAGGCGGGGGCGGGAACGGCGTTCTGCGCGAGTGGGTTTTGCGGAGTGAGCTGCGAAGTGGACAGCTCGACGCCGCTGGCTTGCGCGGGCGCGTGCGTAGATCCGACGCAGCCAGCGAACTGCGGCGCATGCGGCAACAGCTGCGCGGGCCCGCCGTCGACGCAGGGTCAGGCGGTGTGCAGCCTCGACGGCGGCGGCTTGCCCCTGGACGCGGGGGGCGACGGAGGCCCGTGCGGGATCACGTGCAATGCGACGTACCACGCGCGCGGTGCGGACTGTCTGCCGGATGCCGATGATGGCGGAAGCGGCACGGCCGACGCCAGTGGCGCACTGGGAGTGTGTCCGTCGGGGCTGACCGACAAGGTGACCACCTGCACGCCTGGGTCGTCACCATCATGTGCGAAGGGCTGCGGCCCGGAATTGCCGGTCGGCAGCACTCAGACCAATCTTGGGAACAAAGAATGCGACTGCTCGACGAGCGGCGTGTACCTGTGTCAGGCCTGCATCTACGAGAGCCCGTTGCCGGGCTGCTACCAGCCCGCAGCGTCGCCTCCCTCTTGCGCCGCCGGCGTCGTCGATACGGTCCAATGCACGACCCCGTGCAGCGGCACGGGCACGGGCAACGACGTCTGCACCCTGATGACCGATGCCGGGAAGCTCGATGGCTGTGTCTGCATTCAGGGACCTACCGCGCCGATCTGGACTTGTCAGACGTCGTGGTTTTAGTGAGGGAGGCATTGCCACGTAGCCGAGCAGATAGACCGCTCGCTGCTTCTGACGCTCGAGACCGATGACAAATCCGGTGTCGGTGGTGATCCCACTGAGTCTCATTCGCCGTTCAGCTCGCGATTGATCGCTTCCATCCCCTCGCGCGAGGGCTTCACCGGGCTCTCCGCGATGAACTTGCGACGGGCGGCCTGCTGAGCCTTCGTGGAACATGAGGCGCTCCCCGGTCCCGCTTTCCGCGGAGGCCTCACCGATCCGGAATGAGTCCGTCCGTCAGGTACCGAGCATCTCGAGTTACGAGGGTCCCGGGCCCAGCCGGGCGGTTGCGGAAAACGCGTGTGCGGCAGCTGGGCGCCAGGACCTCATAGTTGTGATCCGAGCCACGCGAGTTCGACAGGGAAGCGTCGGCCATTTATCCGCCTTTGGGTCCGAGGGCCGTATGCACGGCCGTCAGGTGGGCTGCGCTCGCGGCCGTGCTGTGCGCAGAGCCAATCTAGTCGGCGGCTTGTATCACTTCGGTCGTAGCGTTTCGGACCTGGCTCGGGCCTTCCGCTTGATGGGCGAAGGGGCCTACGACCGCCTACACGCCGCGAACTCGAGACCGCGATCGGGCGGCTGACCCGCGCACTGGGGTCCGCGGCCGATGATGCCGTGGCCGGCCTGGTCGACGAGCGCCGTGAGATGCGCCTTGAGCTTCAGAAGCTCCGCGACGAGGCGGCGCCGTCCAACGTGGTCCGCCTGCCCGGCCGTGGGGGACCGCGATCTTGAACGCCCGCCGGGTTGTCTCAACGCACCTTCGACCTGGCCCTAGCCTCCGCCTCTGTGGTACGTTCGGTGCCTAAGTGGGGGTGCTGCGTTGGAACGCTACGACGCCGCGACGTTTCTGGTTCGTAACGCCGGGTGGCTGACGGTTGCCGTCACGTGCGCCGTGTCCTTGGCCGTTGCGGTGCCTGCTGGTGACATGATCTCTAGGCGTGCTGGCGCCAGGCTCGATCTGCTTGCAAGGGCCGAGTCAGCTCCGGCCTTACGTCAGGAACTCGCCGACGTTCGCGCTCAGCAGGCGGTCGCTACCAGTGACTGCGACGAAACGGTCCTCGCGGCTCGCTTGAGGGACGCAGAGCTGCAGCTTGCGGCAGAGCACGCTCCCTACGCGTCTCTCCCCATCGAGGGCTCGCAACCCACGACCGCGGCACCCGCGACGTCGAGCGAAGAGCCCTATTGGCGCTCGCAGCGGATCATGGGGCCACACGCAAGCGAGCGGTCACACGCTGCGCCCGAGCTCTCAGTAGGAGTCAAGTAGCAAGGCGATGGACCCGCACCACGAACCATCTCTTGCGACGCCGGATGCAGTGCCGGCCGGGGCTTCCCTCGTGCCGTCATCCGCGGATCCAACCTCACAGCAGATCATCACGTTGGCGGCTGCCGCCGTCGGTCTCGCGCGTTCCGTCACGGTCTCGTCGTGCTTCGGCATGCTGGCCCTTGCCGGGGGTCTGGTAGTGCCCGATCTTTCGGGAAGCTCGCTGGCCGCTGCGTTCAAGGCCAACATCATGGCGGCGCGAGTCTTGGCCGCGGGCGCGTTCATGCTCGGAGCTGTCCTGGGCCAGTGGCTCGAACGGGCTCTCAAGCGCCCCAGCGAAACGGGAACGACCGACATCGGCGCCCTCAGGAAGTCCGTCCGCGAACAGAAGCGGCGGATCAAGGAGCTGGAGCACCAGCTCGCCGAGTCGCGACAGACCGTCGCCCGGGAGCCGGTGGTCCGCGGTGGTGTCGAGCAGGCGCCCGAGGCGAAGGGTCAGCGAATCTAGCGCCGGCCGTGGGTGTGACAGTAGCGGCGCCGGCCAACCGCCACGTTACGGCATCGACGGCCATTGGCGCGGCGGGCGCCGCAGATCACGTAGATGGTGCCGCCTCCACCGCCGGCGTGAATGTTCCAAGGCGGCTTGCTTCCCGTGCTGCGCTCGAAAGCGTCGATCTGGCGCTCCTCCGCCTTCAGCGCGGCACTCTCGGAGGAGTGCCATCTGACGCGGCGGCCGTGCCATGGACGGTCGCCGTAGCGTCCCTCCAAGTATTGCTCGATCGCGTCGTCGCTCCTCGTGTGTACCCCCTGCACGAGCCCCGTTCTTCCCGGTCGGCGCAGCGAGCGGCATTCTGCGCGCATGACGGAAAACGAGACGAAGTGGTCGGAGCGCGTTCGAGAGTGGAGGGCGAGCGGGCAGAAGGCGA
>Ga0302324_100025779_pt1 | contig 11265 bp, 9 predicted proteins | sample Palsa_T0_1_FD_201949 | JGI IMG/M metagenome (GOLD analysis project Ga0302324, IMG submission 201949) | Peat permafrost microbial communities from Stordalen Mire near Abisko, Sweden - Palsa_T0_1 | ecosystem: Environmental > Terrestrial > Soil > Palsa > Peat permafrost | place: Sweden: Abisko... | reverse complement strand
GCAGCCTGCCCGCCGCTGACTCGCCTGCCGCTTCCCTGGCGCGGGCGACGAAACCCTCGACCCGCCGGTAGGCGGCAGCCGCCTCGGCCAGCGCCTCGGGTGAGTAGTCGAGCTGCGACCGGTAGTGGGCCTGGCCGAGGTAGTACCTCAGCTCCGCTGGCCGGACCGTCAGGATCATGGAATCGACCAGCAGCGAGTTGCCGAGCGACTTGCTCATCTTTTCCCCGCCTACCCGCACCAGGCCGTTGTGGACCCAGTAGCGGGCGAACCCGTCGCCGACTGCGCGCGACTGGGCAAGCTCGTTCTCGTGGTGCGGGAAGATCAGGTCGAGGCCGCCGCCATGGATGTCGAAGGTGTCACCGAGGTACTTGGTGGACATCGCCGAGCATTCCAGGTGCCAGCCGGGGCGGCCCGGCCCCCACGGCGTGTCCCAGGAGGGCTCACCGGGCTTGGCGCCCTTCCACAGGGCGAAGTCACGGGGATCGCGCTTCGCCCCGCCGCTGTCGGTGTCGTCGGCCGGGCGCATGTGCTCGGGCCGCTGGCCGGACAGGGCCCCGTACTCGGGGTAGGTGCCGACGTCGAAGTACACGTCGCCGCCCGCCGGGTAGGCGTGGCCGGTCTCGATCAGGCGCCGCATCAGCGCGATCATCTCGGGCACATGGCCGGTCGCCCGCGGCTCGACGTCCGGCGGCAGGCAGCCAAGCGCGCTGTAAGCACGGGTGAACGCCCGCTGATTACGCTCGGCCACCGCCCACCAGGCGGAGCCTTCGGCGCTGGCGACGCGGAGAATCTTGTCGTCAATGTCGGTCACATTGCGGCAGAACGTGACCTGGTAGCCGGTCGCGTGCAGCCAGCGGACGAGGATGTCGAAGCTGACACCGGAGCGGATGTGGCCGATGTGCGGCGGCGCCTGGACGGTGGCCCCGCACAGGTACAGCGAAGCCTGCCCGGGACGGTACGGCGAGAACTCGCGCACCGAACGGGTTGCGGTGTCATGCAGGCGGAGGCTCACCCGCCAAGGTTACGGGATTGCGCGGCCTGATCGACGCCCGCAAGCCAGCCGAGCCGCCCGCCTTCCATGATCGTGGAGCGTTCACTGCGGAAAACCGCAGCAAACACTCCACGATCATGGAGCCGGGCTAGCTACGGGCGGCTCTCGCCCAGCTCCAGGCATATTCCGGATCCTCGGCACGCTCGGATGACGGACCAAGTAGCAGCGGCCGGAACGTGTCGATCATGACCGCTGTCTCGTCGGTGCTGGTGCGTCCCTCGCCGAGACCCTGGATGACCGCCTCGACGGCACCCGGCTGCGGACCGTGCGTAAAGCCTGAAGGGTGCAGGGTGATGGACCCGATTCCCACGCCCGAGCCTTTGCGGGCTGAATAGTCCCCGCCCACGTAGAACATCATCTCGTCGGAATCGACGTTGTGATGGTTGTAGGGAATGGGGACGGCCTCAGGATCGAAGTCCAGCGGACGCGGGCAGAACGAGCAGATTACGAAGTTCGGTCCCTCGAAGGTCTGGTGCGCTGGCGGCGGCGCGTGGGTGCGCTTCACGATCGGCTCGAAGTCGGCGATGTTGAACGCATACGGATACAGGCAGCCGTCCCACCCGACCACGTCGAACGGGTGGAAAGCGTAGGTCAGCCTGGTCAGCCCGCCGCGGTTGCGCACGGTCACGGGTACGTCCTCGCCCTCGGCCGTGAGCGGCCCGTCGGGTCCGCGCAAGTCCCGCTCAGAGTAGGGCGCGTGCTCCAGGAACTGGCCGAACTGGGATAGATAGCGCCGCGGCGGCCTGATGTGGCCGCGGGCCTCGATCACCAGCGCGTGCACTGTTCCGCCGTCGGCCGGTCCGCCGCCGGCCGGTCCGCCGCCGGCCGATCCACCGCCGGCCGGTCCGCCGCCGACGGGCAGCCACCGGTGGATGGTGCCTCTTGGCACGATCACGTAATCACCGGCGGCCGCATCGATCGCGCCGTAGACCGACTCGAACCTGGCCGAGCCGGAGCGCAGGTATATGGCCTCGTCGCCGCTCGAGTTCCGGTAAAGCTCGGACGGCGCGTCGGCCGCGGCGAAGGAGATCCGAACGTCGTCGTTGGCGAGCAGCAGCTGCCTGCCGAGAACGAGGTCACCGCCGATCGGCAGCTCCTGGGTGCGGAAGTGACGCGGCAGCAGCGGGTGGTTGGGAACCGCTGCTGCTTCGGCTGCGGCTGCGGCATCGGCCAGTCCCTCGCTCTTCACGATCGCCGTCGGCGGGTGCGCGTGGTAGAGCAGCGAGGAGTCGGAGACGAACCCCTCTTCGCCCATCAGCTCCTCGGCATAGAGGCCGCCGTCGGGCCGGCGGAACCGGATATGACGCTTTCGGGGAATTTCCCCGGACACCCGGTAATGAGGCATATCGTCTCCCTAGCGCCGTGATCGCGAGGCTGCGCGGTCGGCTTCCCGCTGAGCGGTCGGCTGCCCTGCTGCGCGATCCGGAAGTTCCGCGGCTATGCATGCGATCTCTCGCTGCTGGCAATTGCGCGGCATGAGCCGCCGCCCTTCCCGACTATAGGCCGCGGCGCACGAGTGGGCATTGCGAGAAAGGACGGCCGTTCCCTGATGAGCGATACCGCTGCAGCGCCCAGACGCACCTCAGCCGAGGCGCACCGAGCTCCGCGAATCGTCGCCCTGGCAGCCGTGACGATTGGATTGCTGCTGCTGGCTGCGGCTGCGTTCGTGCTGTCGTATGCGGGCATCCATGCGACCGCGCTGAACCTCGGAGTATCGGCATCGCTGGCCCGGCTCTATCCGCTGATCTTCGACGCGATGCTGGTCGTCGCCGGGTCCGCCGTGCTGTCGCTGCGCGGGGCCGGTCTGGTATCGCGGTGTTATGCGCTGCTCGTGCTGGTTGTGCTGATCGGCGCCGCGGCCGGCGCCGATACCGTGCACGCGACGGACACTCACCTACCGCACCGGCAGGGTGCCGCCGCCGCCGCGATCATTCCGTGGGCGCTGGTCCTGATCGGCTTCACCCTGCTGCTGGCCATGCTCCGGCATGGTCGGCTGCGCCGGCAGCTGGCCAGCACCGCGCAGTCGGCCAGCACCGCGCAGTCGGCCAGCACCGCCCAGTCAGCCAGCACCGCCCAGTCAGCCAGCACCGCGCAGCCCGCCACTGCCCCGCAGCCCCCCAGCACCGCGCAGCCCCCCACTACCACGCAACCGGCCAGCACCACGCAACCCGCCAGCATCGCGCAGCCCGCCACTACCGCGCAGCCCGCCAGCATCGCGCAGCCCGCCACTACCGCGCAGGCCGGCAATCCAGCCCGCGGCGGCGACAGCGTCGCCGGGCGGGCGACCGACGATGGCGACCCCGTTTCTTACGGCCGGGACGATATCGAGAATTCGGATCTGGCCATCTACGCCGAGGCCGACCTGGACGATCCAACCAGCGATGAGGCCAGTGCGGTCAGCTGGGCCGCCGCCTCGGTTGTTCCGCGGGCACCCGAGGAGGCGCAGTCAGGCCGCCACAGCGCAGCTGCCGGGGCTCGGCCAACTGCGCACGCGCAGCCGCATGCAGAACCGGTGACTGCGACCGGGCCAGCTGCCGTACTGAGCCCCGCGCCGACCCCCGATCCCGTGGCAGAGCCGGCCCGGCCGCAGCTCGACCGGATGTGGAGCGCGCCGACCCCGCCAGAGGAGTAACCGCAGGCCGTCGATCCCGGGACCCAGCCAGAGGAGTAACGCGGGCCGTCGATCCCGGGACCCAGCCAGGCACGAGCCGGCCCGCCACGACGAGTCGGCCTAACGGTCGGCGGTGCGGGCAGCGACAAGGACGGTGACAAGGGCGGTGGCGATCGCGGCGATCCCCTCGTCCCGGCCTGTCAGTCCCAGCCCGTCAGTTGTCGTTCCTGACAGGCTGACCGGAGCACCACCGAGCGCAGCGGACAATGCCGCTTGCGCTTCGTCCCGGCGCGCAGCGATTCTGGGCCGGTTGCCGATCACCTGGACCGCGACGTTCCCGACGGCGAAGCCGGCGTCGGCAAGCAGCCGCGCAGTCTCGCCGAGCAGGGCCGTGCCAGCGGCACCGGACCACTGCGGCTCGGCAACGCCGAACTGGCTGCCGAGATCCCCCAGGCCCGCCGCAGACAGCAACGCATCGCACATAGCGTGGGCGGCGACGTCACCGTCGGAGTGACCCGACAAGCCGGTCTCGCCGGGCCAGTACAGGCAAGCCAAATAGAGCTGTCTGCCCTGGCAGAACGGGTGCACGTCAACTCCGATGCCCACCCGCACCGTCACCTCAGGCATCACAAAACCAGGCGGCGGGCAGTCCTGCCCGTTGCCGCCTCAGGACTACGGGCCGCGCTGCCCGCCATCGCCTACCGTCGTCTCTGGCCTGACGGCCGGCATCCTCGCCTCAGGAGGCGAGGATCTCGTCGAGCAGAGCCTCGGCCTTGTCCTCGTTCGTCTTCTCAGCGAGCGCCAGCTCGCTGACCAGGATCTGCCGCGCCTTGGCGAGCATGCGCTTCTCGCCCGCCGAGAGCCCGCGCTCGCGATCCCTGCGCCACAGGTCACGAACGACCTCGGCGACCTTGTTAACGTCACCGGAGGCAAGCTTCTCCAGGTTGGCCTTATACCGGCGGGACCAGTTGGTTGGCTCCTCGGTGTACGGGGCGCGCAGCACCTCGAACACCCTCTCCAGTCCTTCCTGCCCGACCACGTCCCGTACGCCGACAAGTTCAGCATTGTCGGCGGGAACACGCACAGTCAGATCGCCCTTGTCGACCTTGAGTACGAGGTAGGTTCTATCCTCACCCTTGATCGAACGGATCTCGATCTCTTCGATCCGAGCAGCCCCATGATGGGGGTAGACGACCGTGTCGCCGACCTTGAATGACATGTGGCAGGTACCCCTTCCGCTGAACCTATGTTACCACGCCGAACAGGGACGATTAGCCGTCCCTGTCGGCAAACATGCAGGTCAATGGCGCCATTCGAGGGCGGCGAATCCGCACCCCGCGCGGCCTGCGACGACATCGCCGCTGCTGGCCTGCTGGGCGGCCCCGACTGCGGGCTGCCGACCAGCGCAGCAGGCGCCGGCGCGGGGCTCAGCGCAGCGCTCTCGCGGCCCCCGGCTACCGGCCGGACCCGCGCCAGAGCCGGGCGGCGACCGGCCCCAGAGCCGGCCGGCTTGCTGTCCCACCACGGCACTGCGGGGCTCATACTGAAGAGGACGTTGCGCTCATGCCGGAGAGGTACGCGTGAACCTTGGCGGCGAACCGGATCGGGACGATTCTGGCCTGCCCCCGGTCGACATCGAGATCCCCGATGATGCCCGGGAACTCGATCGCGACGTGCAGGCCTATTACCGTGAGCAGCGCGCGCTGCGACGCCACCTGCGCCGCCGGCGCTGGGGTGCGCCGCTGCGGCGGGACGGGACGATCCTGCCGCTGCTGGCGGGCTGCCTCGTCCTCGCGCTGATCTCTGGGACGCTACTCGCGGTCTTCTCGGCTGGGTCAGACGGTCTTCCCGGACTGCCGCGCCGGCCCGCGAAGACCGGCAACCCGACGGTGAGCGCCCCGGCCGCCGGCCCGTCCGCTGGCAGCTCGGCTTCCCCCGCGACGACGCCGACTGTTACGGCAGTGACCGGGCCAGGGCACCGGCTGCCGGACCGCACGATCAAGATCGGCGGCAAGCAGCTGCGGCTGCGGCTGCTGACCAGGTCCGTGCTGACGCTGGTGCCGCAGGGCTGCGGCTGCAGGGTCGCCGTCGGAAAGCTGATCACTCAGGCGGTGCAGGCACACGTCCCTGTCTACCTGGTAGGGACCGCCGGCGGAATGCCGGGGGTGCAGCACCTGGTCGCGCAGACCGAGCCGCGGCAGGTCCTTGTCGGTGAGGATGTCTATCTGGCGGACGATGTCCATAACGTGCTGTTCACTGCCTACCCGCACTCGGGACTGACGGCGATCCTGGTGGCGGCTGACGGCTCAGTGGCGCTGGCGCCGGGGCTGGGGCCCGGACTGCAGCTGACCAGCCCGCTGATGCAGCTGGCTTCCGGCGCGGCGCCAGGCTCCTAAAAGCGGCGCCAGGCTGCTAAGAAGATCCTGCCCGTCATCGCCCGCGACGGGCCGACATCCTGCGCGCAGAGCAGCGTCCCGTGAACGGCGGGCCGGCGCTGGCCGGGATCGCGGGGGCGGCTACGCTGCGGGTGTTCCGGTGCCGCAGCAGCGGTGCCGCACACGCCCGGTGCCGCACACACCCGGTGCCGCACATCACTGGTGACGAAGGAGAGCAGCGCGTGATCCGAAGCAGCCGCGGGGCCGCGCTGCCGCTCCGCATCGTGACCGTAGCTCTCCTCGGCCTGGTCCCCGTGCTGGCAGGCTGCGAGGCGGGCAACCACGCGCCGACCCTGCAGTGGCACCAGCCGACGGACGGCACCGGTACCCAGCTTGGCTCCATCACCATCAGTAACGCCTTCATCCTGGGCGCGCCGCTGAACGACACGCTGGCCAAGGGACAGTCCGCCGGGCTGTTCGTCGGGCTGGTCAACACCGGATCAGCGGACAAGCTGATCAGCATCACGGCCCCGAACGTGGCGCAGAAAGTCACGCTCCCCGGCGGGGCCGTCAGCGTTCCCAGCCAGCAGGCGGTGCTGCTGACCGGGCCGCGTCCCAAGGTCATCCTGTCCGACCTGACACAGCCGCTGAGCGGCGGCTCGTTCGTCCGCCTCACCATGACCTTCCAGAACGCCGGCAGCGTGACCCTGGACGTCCCGGTGATGCCGCGCGCTCGGTACTTCACCACGTTCGCGCCTGCACCCGCGCCGTCTGCCACCAGCACCAAGCCAACCAGCAAGCCGACAGCGCCCGCCTCGGCGACGCCCACGCCGTCGCCGACCCCCAGCTAGCGCAGGCCTACCGCCAGCTAGCGCAGGCCGATCCGGCAAACTAGCGCAGGCCTATCCGCCAGCTAGCACCGGCCTATCCGGCCGGCTCGAACTTGTACCCCAGACCGCGGACGGTCACGATATGCGCCGGGCTGGCGGGATCGGCTTCGATCTTCGCCCGCAGCCGCTTGACGTGCACGTCCAGTGTCTTGGTGTCGCCGACGTAGTCAGCTCCCCACACCCGGTCGATGAGCTGCATCCGGGTCAGAACCCGCCCGGCATTGCGCAGCAGCACCTCAAGCAGCTCGAACTCCTTGAGCGGCAGCTGCACCTGCTCGCTGCGCACGGTGACGACATGCCGCTCGACATCCATCCGGACCGGCCCCGATTCCAGCACGGAGGTTCCCGGCTCGTCGCCATCCCCCCGCCGCCGGAGCACGGCGCGCATCCGGGCCACCAGCTCGCGCGAGGAGAACGGCTTTGTCACGTAGTCGTCCGCGCCGAGCTCGAGCCCGACGACCTTGTCGATCTCCCCGTCCTTCGCGGTCAGCATGATCACCGGCACGTTCGAGCGCTCGCGCAGGGCCCGGCACACCTCGCTGCCGGGCAGCCCCGGCAGCATGAGATCCAGGAGCACCAGGTCAGCGCCGCTACGGTCGAAGGTCTCGATCGCATCGGGTCCCGTCGCGCAGACGGCAACGTCGAAGCCTTCCTTGCGCAGCATGTAAGAGAGCGGGTCGCTGAACGACGCCTCGTCCTCGACCACTAGCACGCGTGTCACGTAACTGCCTCCCTGGCAGAATGGCCAATTGCCCGGACGGGTTCCCCGCTGACGGCGGAAGAGTTCAGCCGCAGCGGGAGCTGCAGCGTGAAGGTCGATCCTGCGCCGAGCATGCTCCACACCGTCACCTTGCCGCCGTGCGCGGCCATGACGTGCTTGACGATGGCGAGCCCGAGCCCGGTCCCGCCGGTGGCGCGCGAGCGTGCCGGGTCGACCCGGTAGAAGCGCTCGAAGATGCGCTCAAGATCCCGGTCGGGGATGCCGATGCCCTGGTCGGCGACGCTGATCTCGGCGGCCTCATCGCCGGCCCGCCGGGCGGACAAGACCACGCGGGTGTTCTCCGGGCTGTAGGCGACGGCGTTTTCCAGCAGGTTGCGCAGCGCCGTCACCAGCAGGTCCTCATCCCCCATCACGGACATGCCATGCGCCCCGGCCGCCACGATCTCGATGCCGCGCGCAGCGGCCTTCATCCGGCAGCGATCCAGGGCCTCGGCCACCACGGCGTCGAGCTCGACCAGAACCGGATCAGGGACTGGCTCGGCTGCCTGGATCCGGTTGAGAGTGATCAGGTCCTGGACCAGGTTGGTGAGCCTGGCTGCTTCCTGCCGCATCCGGCCGGCGAAGCGGCGGACGGCCTCGGGATCGTCGGCAGCATCCTCGACCGTCTCGGCGAGCAGCGCGAGCGCGCCGACCGGGGTCTTGAGCTCGTGGCTGGTGTTCGCGACGAAGTCGCGGCGGACTTCCTCGACCCGCCGGCTCTCGGTCTGGTCCTCGGCGAGCAGCAGCACGAGCCCGCCGCCGCCGACTCCGGCGCCAAGCGGAGCCACCCGGACAGCGAAGCTGGTCGTCCTGCCGTTGAAACTGCTCGTGGAGACCTCGATCTCGCCCTCGCGGATCTCGCCTTCCCTGCGAACCTGCCTGGCCAGCGCCAGCAGTTCCCCCACCACCAGCTTGTCGCCCTTGACCAGCCCGAATGCCCGGGCAGCCGAACTGGCCCGCAGCACCCGGTCTTCACTGTCCAAGACGACGGCCGAGGAGGAGAGGGCCGAGAGCACGGACGCGACGCCGACCGGCAGCCGCGACGGCTGAGCCTGGCGGGCAGCCCCATTCGGCTTGGACGGCACCTGGGCCTTCAAGCCTCCGCCGGCCGGCCGAGCACCGTGCGGCTGGTCGCGCCGACCTGGTGACCGGTCACGGCAGCCTCGGCCGGGCAGGGCCGCCTGACCGCATAAACCCCCATGTCCACGCTTTGATGGTATGCGGCGGCCCGCTGAGGCGCACCCGGCGGGGGGCTACAGCGAGCGCTTATTTGCTGAGTGTTCACCAACTAGAGAGCACCGGTCTATGTTGCGGCTGGCCGACCGAAACGCGCGCCGGGCGATCCGGACGGGCAGTTCAGCGGCCCTGAGCCGCCACCGCCGCCGCCGCCACCGCCGCGGCCTGCGGATCGAGATAACGGCCGCCGCGCTGCCGCGGCCGGAAGGCGGCGTCCAGCTCGTACACCAGGGGAATCCCGGTCGGGATGTTGAGCTCGGCGATCTGCGCGTCGGCTATGGCGTCCAGGTGCTTGACCAGCGCCCGCAGCGAATTGCCGTGCGCCACCACCAGGACCGTCCGGCCCGCCGCGAGGTCCGGGATGATCGCGTCGTACCAGTAAGGCAGCAGCCGGTGCACGACGTCCTTCAGGCACTCAGTGCGCGGCCTGATCTCTTCAGGAATTATGGCATAACGGGCATCCCGGGCCTGTGCCAGCGGATCGTCATCAGCCAGCGGGGGTGGCGGGACGTCGTAGGACCGGCGCCAGAGCATGAACTGCTCGTCGCCGTACTGCTGCCTGGTCTGTGCCTTGTTCTTGCCCTGCAGCGCCCCGTAGTGGCGCTCGTTGAGCCGCCATGATCGCCGGACCGGCAGCCAGGCCAGCCCGGCGGCCTCCAGGGCCGCGTTCGCGGTCTGGATGGCCCGGGTCAGCACCGAGGTGTGGACGACGTCCGGCCGCAGTCCGGCCTCAGCGAGCAGGGCGCCGGCCCGGGCAGCCTCAGCCTCGCCCTGGCCGGACAGGCCCACATCGACCCAGCCGGTGAAAAGGCCCTCGGCGTTCCAGACGCTCTCTCCATGCCGGAGCAGCACTACCGTCCCCATGGGCGAGAGCTTATAAGGGAACGGGACGAGCCGGTCCTGAGGGGAAGGGGCGAGCCGCTCCTGAGGGGAACAGGCGGGCCGTCCTGATGGGAACAGGCGAGCCGCTCCTGAGGGGAACAGGCGGGCCGTCCTGATGGGAACAGGCGAGCCGGTCCTGAGGGAACAGGACGGCCCGCTCCTGAGGGGAACAGGACAAGCCGCTGCGGGGTTGCTCAGTCGGAGGTGCATGCCCGTGCCGCGACGCTCGCCCCGGCGGATCGCGACCCTCAGCGTCCACACATCGCCGCTTGAGCAGCCTGGAACAGGTGATGCGGGCGGCCTTAACGTCTATGTGGTCGAGGTCGCCAAGCGCCTGGCCGCCCGCGGCGTGGAGGTCGACGTCTTCACCCGCGCGGTGTCGCGCGACCTGCCGCCGGTGGCGGAACTGGCTCCCGGCGTCCTGGTCCGGCACCTGCCCGCCGGGCCGTTCGAGGACCTGGACAAGGCTGACCTGGCCGGCCAGCTATGTCATTTCACCTTCGAGGTACTGCGGGCCGAGGCCGCCTACGCCCCCGGCAGGTACGACCTCATCCACGGGCACTACTGGCTGTCCGGCCAGGTCGGCGCTGTTGCCAAGGAACGCTGGGGGGTGCCGCTCGTCCAGTCCATGCACACCCTGGGCAAGGTCAAGAACGCGGCGCTCGCGGCCGGCGACGCCGCCGAGCCTGACGCGCGGCTGCGCGGCGAGGCCGAGGTCATCGCGGCTGCCGACCAGCTCGTGGCCAACACCGACGAGGAAGCGCGGCAGCTGATCGGGCTCTATGACGCCGACCCCAGCCGGGTCGCCACCATCAATCCCGGCGTGGACCTGACGGTGTTCCGGCCCGGGTCACAGCCGGAGGCCAGGCAGCGGCTCGGCCTGCCCCGCGACGGCGTCGTGCTGGTCTTCGCCGGCCGGGTGCAGCCGCTCAAGGCACCCGACGTCGTGCTGCGCGCCGCCGCCGCGATGATCAGCGATGACCCCGGCCTGGCCGGCCGGCTGACCGTCGCGTTCGTCGGCGGGCCGAGCGGCACCGGCCGGGCCGACCCCGACAGCCTGGCGGTGCTGGCCGGCCGTCTCGGGATCGCCGGGATCGTCCGGCTGGAACCGCCGTGCCCGCAGCCGGAGCTCGCTGACTGGTACCGGGCGGCGAGCGTTGTCATGGTCCCGTCCTACTCCGAGTCGTTCGGGCTCGTCGCGGTCGAGGCCCAGGCCTGCGGCACCCCGGTGGTGGCCGCGTCAGTCGGCGGGCTTCGCACCGCCGTGCGGGACGGGGTGTCGGGGGTGCTCGTCGACTCCCGCGATCCGGCCAGCTATGCGCGCGCGGTCGCAGACCTGATCGCCGCGCCGGATGCCCTGGCCAGGTTCTCGCGCGGCGCGCGGGAACATGCCTCCCGGTTCGGCTGGTCGGTGACAGTCGACGCGCTGCTGCGCCTGTACAGCGGCGTCATGAGCGAGG
>Ga0302324_100025777_pt1 | contig 11266 bp, 9 predicted proteins | sample Palsa_T0_1_FD_201949 | JGI IMG/M metagenome (GOLD analysis project Ga0302324, IMG submission 201949) | Peat permafrost microbial communities from Stordalen Mire near Abisko, Sweden - Palsa_T0_1 | ecosystem: Environmental > Terrestrial > Soil > Palsa > Peat permafrost | place: Sweden: Abisko... | reverse complement strand
GTCGACGGTGAAGATGCCTCGGGCGCCCCGACCGCTGACGTTATCCCGGCCGGCAGCTCGACGTGCACCGCGATCGCGCCCTCCCTCGAGTTCCCGGGCGGCGTTGAGTTCACGTCAAACGGAAACCTCGCAATCGATGACCAGGACGCCGGCACCGTTACCGTGTACGCGGCCCCGAACTTCAGCTCCGTCGTTTCGACGACGCCGCTGGGCGGCGGGATCTGCGACCCAGTGACCTTTGGGTTCGCTGCGAAAGACGCCAGCCTCATTACTGCGAACGCTTGTAGCGGAGACGCAACTCAATTCGCGTTTCCTGGCGGCGGTTCGCCCGACCTGACGTGGTCGGGAATGGTTGAGCCTATCGGCGTAGCTGGTGGAGGCTGTGGCGCGTCGAGTAATTATCGAGGCGGCATCGCCGATGCCGACGCTGTGGCTGCCTGCGGTGGTATTTGGTTCTTGCCGCCACACAAGATATCGTACCCTGGCTCCACGCAAACCTGTGCCTGGAACGCCACGATCACGCAGCCAACTCCGGTGCCGGCGTGGGCCCTAGCGCAATTGCCGGGCGGTGCGACGTTACTTCAGTTTTTCCTCGTCCAATTCAGTACAGGTCCCGCCAGCCAGTGCCCTCAAGCGCTTCAATTCGGAAAAACTGCGAGAGAAACGTCGTTCACGGGTGCCTATGGACTAATGTGCGGTGCAACACCCGCGTACAAGTTCGCTGGATACACGAGCCAACCGTCCGGCGGTCGGACCTTCTTCGGTCCGGTGGGCCCAAACAAGATCGTTGGCCCTCGCGGGGTTCGTGGCATCGTTGACCTTCGGTTCGCAGTCTCTGCTTTCAACGGCATAAATGTGGTCCCGTCCGGCGGCGGCCCCGCAGGGGCGGACTATGGGCTAGCCGTGTACTGTTAACACCCGCCGTCGAGGATTCACTTGATTCGATGCGCGAGTTGGGGGCCGTCACAGCCTCCACCTCGCGCATAACTCTGCGAAATTGCCGAAGCACCAACGCGTGCGTGTCCCCCGGCGTGGTGTACGAGGCCTTCTATACCTGGAAGATTGTAATCTCGAACGTTTTCGTTCCAGATGCGGCGGGCACAGTCAATTGTAATCCCTCGGTCGATCCAACAGGTACAGCTTCGAGTACTGCGCCAATTTCTCCGTTCTCGTTGCTAAGGGAGTTTACTTCCTGCGTGTTCCCGGACGTCACGGTCGTCGCGTTCGTCCTACCGTAATTGAGGTCGCACAGGCAACTGATTGCGCCGTGGGCGTAGCTAATCGTGTTACGCATCAACCAGCTAAATCTACTAGCAAAACTCGGATCAGCGATGTTGACCTGGACGGGGGCACCAGGATACGCGGTTACGGGAAGAGGGATCAGAAAGGACTGGCCGGACTTGAGCGTAACTTGAATATGGTGTGGCTCTTCCAGATCGTTACGCGGCGATCCGGTACGAGCGGCCGCCGAGAAAGCGCCGTCAATTATCAAAGCCGCGGCAAGTAGCAGGGTCGGAAGGTGCCTCACTGCCATGTGACAGCCTTTCTTTGGGTCTGTGTGTAGGCAGCGATTGATTCGGCCCCATGGGGAGGCTCTCCGCGTTGACAAAGTAGACCCTCTCCGGGCTCTCGCAGACAAACGCCTCGGCTCCTACGGTGCGCAACGGCCTCCTCTTCATGGCTGAGAGGACTGCTAGCGCGAAGCGCTATCTCACTCGGCCATTCCCGTGTTGCCTCGGGGGCGTTTGCTAGGCGGACCACGATAGGTAGCATATCACCCTGCTGCGGCCTACCTTCTGCACGGGACCTCGGCGGACTCGTGATGGTGAGTTGCGATCGGCGGTCGTTACCGGGGCAGGTATCGCCCCTTCCCTCGGAAGTGCGCGCCGCGTGAGTGGAGACTGGCCGCGTATCTGCATCGCGATGAAACGTCACACCCGGACTGGTGCCGGCCGGCCGGCACCTTCGATGGGAGAAAAATGGGAAGGCTGCTGGCTTCTCCGCCGACATCGTGGTACGATCAACGTCCGGGCAAATCTCGTCGTGAGAGCGGGTTTTTGCGCGAATGCCCCCCCGACGTTCCGCGCTAATTGCGGTCCCGTTTGACCACCAAGGAGTCGTCTTTGGCAGGGTCGCGTTTTTCATATAGATGGTTCTGGCGCAGTTGACAGGTCGCACAAGTGCGAGTGACGGCTGCGTCATCTTGGCGCACATTCGGGACACTTCTGTTGGCGAGGTTCGGCGGTCCATCGATCTTCTTCGGAGGTCAACAGATGCGCCTTCCTGCCTTTGTAGGGTATACGCTCACCGCGGCCGTGATGCTCGCTGGCTGCTCCGGCGGCGGTCTCCAGGGACCTGCTGCAAACGCACCAGGGGCGCCGGGTTCCGGCGGTTCTCAGTCGAGCCAAGGTGGTTCCATCGCCGCTCGCACGATCACCGCCCGCCACGGCGTGATTCCATCATCCCACATGCGCATTCCGAACATGGCCGGCCCGGCGGCCGTGTACGTTTCGGACGCCGCAAACAACGCTCTCTTCGGCTACGCTCTGACCGGCGGATCACCAACCTACACGGTCAGCACGGGCCTGAGCGAGCCTCAGGGTCTCGCCTCGACCACGACCAGCGTGTACGTCGCCAACACGGCGGACTCGCAGATCCTCGCATTTACGCCGCCATCAACGACCCCAACGACGACCATTTCGGACGCCGGAGAGTATCCCGCCGGCGTCGCGGTCAACGCGGCGGGCTCGCAGATCTGGGTTTCCAACATATGCTCCGCTCCGAGTTGTACCGAGGGCAATCTCCAAGAGTACAAACCTTCCGGAGCACTCCTCAAGACGATTACGTGCAGTGACCTGTACCGGTATTACTTCGTCGGCATCGACGCCAATGGCGACGTCGCCGTCGACGGCGAGGACACCAGCGGCACACCGCACGTCGACTTCGTGCCCGCCGGATCGTCGACGTGCACTCCACTGACAAGCATCGCTCTCGAGTTTCCTGGCGGCGTTGAGTTTACCACCACCGGGGATCTCAGCATCGACGATCAGGACGCCAACACGGTGACAACGTGGACGGCGCCGAACTTTACGTCGTCCTCCTCGACCACGTCGCTCAGCGGCGTGAGCGATCCCGTCACCTTCGCCTTCGGCCAGGCTGACGCGAATCTCTGGACTGCCAATGCGGGCAGCGCCAACGCTACGCAGTTTGCGTATCCCGCCGGCGGTTCGCCGACGGTGACGATCACGAGTGGTCTCGCTGAACCGATCGGCGTCGCCGTGAGCGGCAAGACGAAGGGGACGAAGGGTAAGGGAAAGCCGCCCGAGATCTTCAATTGGTGGGTCCAGGATCCGCCCGCGTCCGGACCGGCCCCAACGGACTTCGAGGTCGTCTTTACCGGAAATGTGACGAGCGATATTCCGGCTCTGCTCCTCTCGACGGGCTACGATCCGTTCTGCCCGACGAGCCAGACGTGCTCGTACACGACGACATTCAACCCAACGACGGACACGACGACCGTCACGTATTCCGGCACGACGCTGTACCAGAATATTCCCGGTCACACCGATCAAAGTCATTTCGGCTTGATTGCCGGAGACGGCGACTCCACGAACATCAAGTGTTTAGCCCAGGATGGGTTCTGGACGTTCCCATCGGCCGGGGCGCAGCCCGTGCCTGAGGTCGCGCTGAACCCGCGGAACTGTCCTCCGCCCGGCATTTCCGGTCACAACCCATCGCCGGATGTTGCGTACACGAACTACGCCTACGTGTATCTCGATGCGTCGTTCCAACCGAGTGGTCCACCCACATGGGGCGTCTGGTTCGCACTCCCGTACAAGGCGAGCGCTCGGAAGCAGCCGAAGTTCGCATTCTCAAATGAAGGGCAGTCAACCGTCTACGTCCTCCACAGCGGGATCATCCTGGATCAGGCGCTTCCCAGCGAAGCGTGCCAATTGAACCCGATCTGCCCAGCGAACGTGCAACTCCTCGAGTCGCTCAACTACGCACAGCTTCCGCCCCCCGGGTACGCCAGTTCGCCGTTCACGAAGATGGAGTTCCCCCCGCCGGCCTCTCTGCCGCCGTCACCGAGGTAGGTTCCTCGGGGACGACACCAGTAGCGCCGTAGTGAGAATGTGGCGGCCCGCCCTGAGCTTCCAGGGCGGGCCGCCGCATTTGGAATTGACAATACGGGCAATTGCCCATATATTGTCGCACATGGGTGCGCGAGGTGAGCGAGCGGACGGGGAGGCGTGCAACTGCTCCGCGCTTCGGCGGGCGGCGCGGACCGTCTCGCGGCTCTACGACGACGCCCTTGCGCCGGTCGGCCTTGGCGTGAGCCAATACGCTATCTTGTCTCGGCTTGAGCGCGCCCAAACGGCAACCCTTGCCGACCTCGCCGACCTGCTGGGCATGGACCGCTCGACGCTCGGCCATCTGCTGCGCCCGCTCGAGTCGAGGGGGCTGCTGAAGCTGACCGTGTCGCCGACGGACCGGCGCGCGCGCGCCGTCGCCCTCACGCCGGAGGGCGCCGCAGTGCTCGCGTCGGCGAGGACTCTCTGGTCGCGGGCGCAGCGTCGCTTCGAGGGTGCGTACGGAAAAGCTGCCGCCCGCGACCTGCGCCGAACGCTGCAGCGGGTCACGATGATCGGTCAGCGCGCATGAGCGTCGCCGCCACCGCGGCGCTCGCAAGTCCCGACGGCGCCGCGCTCGGCGCACGGCGCAAGCGTCTCGTGCTGATCGCAACCTCGGCGACGTCGTCGCTCATCATGCTCGACACGAATATCGTCGCCGTGTCCCTCTCCTCGATCGCGCGCGATCTCCGTACGACGTTTGCCGGCATCGAATGGGTCATCAGCGCCTACATCATCACGTTCGCCGCCCTCCTGCTCCCGGCAGGGTCGCTCGCCGATCTGCACGGGCGGCGCCGAATGACGGTCATCGGGCAGGGCGTGTTCCTTGCAGCGTCTGCGGTTTGCGGGTTGGCGCGGAGCGCGCCTTTCCTGGAGGTTGCGCGCGCCGTGCAAGGCATCGGCGCCGCGATCTTGCTCACCTCGGCGCTCGCGATCATCTCATCGACGTTTGCAGGCCCAGAGCGGCAGCGCGCCTATGCGTTCTGGGGATCGTGCCTTGGCGTCGCGATGACGATCGGGCCCATTGTCGGCGGGATCGTAACCGGTTTCTTCGGTTGGCGCTGGGCGTTCCTCATCAACGTGCCGATCTGTGCGGTGCTGATCGGGCTGACGCTCTTCGCCGTCCCGGAATCGCGAGACACGACGGCTCGGCGCTTCGACTGGGCGGGCGTTGCCACGCTCTCGGGCGGCCTCTTTTGCTTGACGCGGGCTCTGATCGACGGCAATCGGATCGGTTGGGGGAACATCACGATCCTCGGCGGGCTCGCCGCGGCGGCGGTCCTCCTGCCCGCGTTCGTCGTCATCGAAGCGCGGAAGGCGGACGCGATGCTCGACTTGCGGCTCTTTCGGAGGCGGCAGTTCGTCGGTTCCGCCTGCGCGATGGCCGGGTACGGAGCAGGCGCCCAAGTGATGATCTTTTTCTTGCCGCTCTACTTGCAAGGCGAGTTCGGGCTCGCGCCGTTGGCTGCCGGTTTAGCGATGCTTCCCTTCGCGTTGCCGCTGTTCGTCGCGCCGCGAATCGCGGCGTCGCTCCTCGCCGGCTGGTCGCAACGAGCCGTGCTCGTGCTGGCCCTCGGGATCGTGGTGGCCGGCGACCTTCTGTTAGCTATTCTCGCGTCAAGCGGCTCGTACGCGATCGTGGCATGCGCTATGCTCGTCGCCGGCATCGGGACGGGAATCCTCAACCCCGAGACGGCGCGTGCCATGCAGAATCAGGCGACGGCAGACCGCGCTGGAATGGCGTCCGGCATCGGCGCGACGACGCGCTTCACGAGCCTGCTGCTCGGCGTCGCGATCCTCGGCACCGTGATAGCGTCGGTTCGTCCGGCCACAGCGGGGGCCGCGCCCCTCTTGGGCAGTGCATTCACGCCTGCCGCGATCGCGGCGGCGTGCATAGCCCTGGCATCGCTCGTCGCGACGTGGCAATGTATGGGAGAAGCCGCAGCGGTCCCGAGTCGCCGCTGACGCCGACGACGAACGTCTGCGCCGAGGCCGTGGAGGGAGGGACCGCGCCGGGCGCCGACGCGATGCGTGGCCCGGCGCGGTCCGTGGGGAGTCCGCGTTAGTGCGGGTTGGCGAAGAAGGGGAACTGGCTCTGCGTCTGCTGGCCTCCCTGGCCGGAAGTCACGTGCTCGTTCGTGAGGCAGTTGTTTTCGTGGTGATCGTCGGGCGCAAGGCCCAGTGCGCTCACGGTGTTGCCGAAGATCACGCCGAGCGAGATATCGACGACGTCGTCCGTCAACCCACGGCCACCGAACTTGCTCCCGGTCGCTCCGCCCGTTTCGACACCGAGATACGCGGCGGGAACGCCCACCTGGGAGATATCTGCGATCATTTCATCGGGAATCAACACCGCAGACATGATGCCGCTGATCGCGGAGCTACGCTTCGAGACCTTTTTATTGAAGGTGGTGATCGACGCGGCTTGGGTCGAGTCGCTGTACGGCGGCACCGCGTTGGAGTCGTGGTGCTGACCGAAGTGCTCGAAAACTTCCTTGATGGCCGGCCGCGCGAGGCGCTCTTCTTGCTTGTAGGCCATTTGGCCGCCGAGCTTGCCGTGTGCTTCGCTCACGCTCGTCCACACGTGGACGATCTGGCTGCCGCTTGCGGGTGCGAGCACCGAGCGTGGAACGGAGACAAGCACCGTCACGACGTTGAATCCCGGAGGAGCAGCTTGCGTCAGCGCATTCTGCGACGGCGCCGTGCTGCACGCGTAATTCCCCCAGTACTTGCCGGCGACGTTGCTCGCCGCGTAGCCATTGAAGGACGGCGTCGCGTATCCGAGCTTGTCGCCGCTCCTCATGTTGGCATAGTAGCGATCCGGCAGGATCTTGAAGAACTGGAACAGGTCGAAGAAGAACGGGTCGGCGCGGGGACCGACGAAGACATAGCTCCCGTTCGACTGCTGCGCTGCCGGCAGCGTGTTGAACGGTACGCTGCCAACGAACGCGGACGTCTCGAGGACCGACATCGAGCCGGTGTATTGCGGCTTCGTCGGTCCGTAGAGCGAGACGGTCTGGGTCGGCCCGGAGCCCGTCGCCTGGAGCTGGATGACCGTATCCTCCGGCGCGTTGTCTCCGAGAACCGTGTTGCTGTGCGAGATCTTGAACTGATACAGGAGGTTCGGGTCGAGCGCGGCGCCGGTCGTCTTCGACCCAGGCGTCAGCAACGGATCGATGTCCATCGCGAGGATCACGTTGTTGGTGTTGAGCGTATCGGGAAAGACGTAGACGTCGGTGATGTCCGACAGTGGATTGGCGAGCTGGGCGGGAGCGTCCTGATGGTCCGAGCCGCGCGCGGAGTGCGCGACGTACAAGAACGCGACCGCGGTCAATGCCGCGAGCGCGACGAACGAGCCCAGAAGCTTTCGAAGCCTCATGGTAGTGGATTCCTCCTCCGGTTAGGGCAATACGAAACGAGTCGAAGCCACGGGTGCGGCTTCGGGTCCCCGGTGATCGAGTCCGGCGGTCGCGCCAACGGGATCGAGACCGTCGCGCGACTGCGGAGTGAACGGCTAACATGTCGCGGCGGATTCAAGGCCGTCCGTAGGTCCCAGTCGTCGTCAGTTGACCACGATGACGCGTACGAACTCACAACAAAACGGAATCGGTCCGACGAGTCGAGCCCAGAGGGGCAGCGGCGGGCGTCGATCGCGCGCGTGATCGTCGTGTTTCCGGGGAGGGTTCGGTCGGTTCGTCCTGCGGAATACTGACGATGAACGTCTGCTTGGGACAGAGGCCGGCCGCGACGAGCCGAACGCCGTCCGCCGATCGCATGGCCGCCCTCGCCCGAGGGCAGTCGGCGCTGGCGAGAAGGCTATCGCTAGAGGACTCCCGGCTCGCGCGGCAGGATGTCGAGTGAGGCGGTGCACGCGACGAAACCTGCACCACCACTAGCCTCTACGACTCGAGGGAGCGATGAGCGAAAACCTACCTGCAATCCGTGAACTCGAGCGCGTGGCGGCACCGTGTCCCCACCCGCTCGGCATCGCGCACGACGGATCCGCGCTGTGGCTTGGGTCCGGCGAGACCGACCGCATCTACCGCTTCGACCCCGGGAGCGGTGCGATTTCTGACGAGGCGGCAACTCCGGGATCCGTCTATGGCCTCGCCGCGCATGGAGACGAGCTGCGCGCGGTCGTTGGAGACGCGGAAGACGATCGCTTTCTCGCGCGTTACGTCCGCGGCAGCGGGTTTGACGCAACGACGATCCCGTGCCCGGGCCGCACGGGCTCGTGGCTTGCGTTCGATGGCGCTCGCCTGTTCATGAGCCAGCGCTTCGAAAAGCGTATCCTCGAGCTCGATGCCGCCGGCGACGTCGTGCGCACGTTCGCGGTGGCGCGCGAGATCACGGGGATGACGATGGTCGATGGGACGTTCTGTCTGATCACGACGGCAAGCAGGGACGTCGACGACTATCGGTTCGTTCGGCTCGACCCGAGCCAACCGCAGCCGGCCGAGGTCGAGGTCGCGTCGATTCCCTTTGCCGGCGCACGTGGGCTCGCATACGACGGCGCGACCTTCTGGACCAGCCTGCGTGCTGCGAACACGATCGTCGCCTTTACGACGTCGTGACTTGACGGAGCGCGGGCGGTCAGCGCGGCTGCAACGCTAGATCGCTAGGTCGCTAGGTCGCTACGTGGCGAAGGCGCCGATGAGCGCGGGCGCGCACGAGCTCATGGTGTTGTTGACGTACGCCTTGTAGACGTTCGAGGGGCCGAGGACCGGGATGGTCGCGCCGTAGTAGAAGTTCGTCGCGAACGGTTTGTAGGACCCCGGGCTCGCCGACGGCGTCAGCGTCGAGCTCGTGATGATGGCGCCGCTCGGGTCGATCAGCACGGCGTTCCACGTGGTGCCTAAGATGTTCGTGCTTGCGTCGACGACGATCTGAATGTGCCCGGTTGCAAACGGGACACCCTGCGCACCGGCGAGCGGGCTCGAAAGTTGCACTTGGGCACCCGCCGAGCACGGGGTCCCGGGCGGGTTCTGTGGCACCACGTTGGACTGACTGCACGCAGCCGTCGTGGCGACCACGAACGACAGCGATGCCAACCAAGCGGCACGGGGCTGCGCGTGTTGAAGGCGGCGGGAGCGCATGTGCGCAGATTCGTGGCGCCGCCGCTGGTCGGCCTTCTGTGCCGGGCCGCAGAGCAAGCGGCCGCAGGTTGACGGGTACATCCATCGGAAGACCGACCGCCGGAAGGAGCGAGGACGCCCATGCTGAGCACGACGAGAGCGGACGCCCACGTCCAACGGTCCCTCTACGGTGTGGTCGCTGGGATCTGTGGCCTGTTCTTCGCGCTGACGCTCATCGCGATGCTCCTCTACCCCGGCGGCTCGGTCGCGGCCCCCGACGCCGGCCGGTATTCGTTCTTCGAGAACTTCTTTAGCGACCTCGGGCAGACGCACGTCCGCGCGAGCGTTTCGAACCTGCCGTCGATGATGCTCTTCGCGTTCTCGCTGATCGCGGTCGCCGTCGGCCTCGGGCTGTTCTTCGTGATCTTCAGCCGCCTGTTCCACCGGTCGACGCCCGCGATGTGGCTCAGCCGCGCCGCCGCACTGTGCGGGTTCGTGACGAGCATCAGCTTCATCGGCGTGGCGCTCACGCCGTGGAACCTGTTCTTGGCGGAGCACAATGCCTTCGTCACCTGGGCGTTTCGCGGGTTCTTGGCCGCGGTCGTTCTCCTCGTCGTCGCCGCCCTCATCGAGCCCGCGTTCCCGCGGCGGTTCGCGATCGTGTTCGGAGCGTTCGCCGTCGTGCTCGCGGCGTACGTGTTGCTCCTCGCGTTCGGGCCGCCTGCATCGACGCCGGAGGGATCGGTCGTGCAAGTGACCGGCCAGAAGATCATCGTGTACTCGTCGATCCTCGTCGTGCTCATCCAGGCGCTCAGCGCCCGCGCCCTGCTCAGCGACTAACTCGCGGGCGACAGAACGACCAGCTCGTCGCCCTGCCCGACGTGGTCTCCGACGCGCACGCAGACGCGCTCGAGCGCTCCGGCGCGCGGGGCCGTCACCGCGAACTCCATCTTCATCGACTCGAGCACGACGGCGACGGCGCCCGCCGCGATCTCGTCGCCCGCGCTCGCGCGAATGGCGAGCACGCGTCCGCTCGTGGGCGCCCGAACCACCCCGTCGCCGATCGCATCGCGAAGGGCCGCCGCCGCCCGTCGGCCGATGTCGTCGAAGGCGAACGTGTGCGGGCCGAGAGCGACGACGATGCGCTCGTCGCGTTCCACCCATGCCACTCGGTACTCGCGCGCCGCGACGCCGGCCGCGAAGCGGCCATCGAGACCGTCGCCGTCCGGCGGTAGCGTAACGGCGCAGCGGCGCTCGTCGACGGTCACCGAAACGTGGGGCGCACGTCCCGCGACGCGCGCCGTGTGCGTGGTGCCGTCCGCGCCCCGAAGGCTGACGACGGACGACGGCCGCTCCGACGGACACCACGACGTCCACTCGCCGAAACCCGAGCGCCGCGCGCTGGACGTATAGCGCAGCGCGGCGGCGAGCGCGATCGCGTCCGCCGCAAGCATCGGGTCATCCGCCGGCGAGCGGGCTGCGCGGTCAGCGACGAATGCCGTCGTGGCGGCGCCCGTGGCGAACACCTCGTCGCGCAAGCATGCCGCGAGGTACGCGGCGTTGGTCGTGACGCCGAGCGCGACGGTCTCGTCGAGGGCGCGCGCCAGCGCACGGCGTGCGTCGTCTCGCGTCGGGCCGTGCGCGACGATCTTCGCGAGGAGCGAGTCGTACCGGTCCGAAACGGCGCACCCCGACACGAGTGCGGAGTCGACGCGTACGCCGCGTGGCGGGATCCAGCGCGCGAGCGTTCCCGTCTGCGGCAGGAAGTCGCGCGCCGGGTCCTCCGCACACAGCCGCGCTTCGATCGCGTGCCCGGTGAGCGCGATCTCATCCGCTCGCACGGGAAGCGGCTCGCCGCGCGCGATGCGAATCTGCAGCTCGACGAGGTCGACGCCCGAGATTGCCTCGGTGACCGGATGCTCGACCTGCAAGCGCGCATTCGCCTCGATGAACGCGAACGCGCCGTCTTGGTCGAGCAGGAACTCGACGGTACCGGCGCCGGTGTAGCCGCTGGCGCGGGCGAGCGCGATTGCTGCGTCGCCGAGCCGCGAACGTAAGGGT
>Ga0302324_100025776_pt1 | contig 11266 bp, 12 predicted proteins | sample Palsa_T0_1_FD_201949 | JGI IMG/M metagenome (GOLD analysis project Ga0302324, IMG submission 201949) | Peat permafrost microbial communities from Stordalen Mire near Abisko, Sweden - Palsa_T0_1 | ecosystem: Environmental > Terrestrial > Soil > Palsa > Peat permafrost | place: Sweden: Abisko... | reverse complement strand
GGTGGACCATGCGGCATCCGACGATCAACGATACCCGAACCGCGCAAAATTCGCCGCGTCGGGGCGGCAGAAAGGGGCACCCGGAGATTCCCCGGTTTTCAGGATCATTATTCGATTAGAAAATGCTCAGGAGGCCTGTCCTACTGGACAACCGCGCGCTTGGGAGTATAATCAGGCAATGCCACAGACTCAGAAGCACGACCCGGAATTCCTTCACGCTGCACTCATTGGACTGCAGCATATGCTCGGCGCTATAGAAGAGCGCATCGCCGACCTGCGCGGCAAGCTTGGAGGGCAGCCGGCTCCCGGTAAGGCCGCCGCGGCCGCGCCGGCAACTGCCGCAAAGAAGCGGACCATGAGCGCCTCTGCCCGCCGGCGCATCGGGTTGGCCCAAAAGAAGCGGTGGGCCGCCTTCAAGGCCGCGAAGGCCAAGCCGGCCGCGCCCAAACCGGCGAAACGCGTGCTGAGCGCGGAGGGCCGCGCGCGCATCATCGCCGCCACCAAGAAGCGCTGGGCAGCCTTCCGCAAAGCCCAGGCCCCCAAGGCTGCCGCTAAGCCCGCCGCCAAAAAGGCTGCGAAGACCGTCGCTAAGAAGGCGCCGGACGTAGCGGCTCCCGCGACCGTGGCAGCGGCTGCTCCGGCTGGGGAGTAGGCGAGCGGGTGACACGGCGATCCTTATTCGGCTTGAATAAATGATAAGATCGCTCCCATGCACGATTCCAATCCCCAACGCCGCGAGATCCTGGGCGCGCTGGTGGGCGCATCTCTGGTGTCGGCCCTTCCCGGCGCCGCGCAAACGCAATCCGGCGGCATGATCTATCGCACGCTGGGCCGCACCGGTGAGCGCGTCTCCGCCATCGGACTGGGCGGCTACCACATGGGCGTCCCGGAAGACGAACAGGACGGCATCAAACTGGTCCGCACCGCCGTCGACCAGGGCATCAACTTCCTCGACAACTGCTGGGATTATCACGATGGCAAGAGCGAAGTCTGGATGGGCAGAGCCTTGCGCGACGGCTACCGGCAGAAGGTCTTCCTGATGACCAAGTTCGACGGCCGCACCAAGCAGTCCACCGCCCGCCAGATCGACGAGTCCCTGCAGCGCTTCCAAACCGACCACGTGGACCTGATGCAATACCACGAGAACATCCGCATGGAAGATCCGGACCGATTCTTCGCCGACGGTCCGCTGGAGGCGCTGCTGGAGGCCAAAAAGGCGGGCAAGATCCGCTATATCGGCTTTACCGGCCACAAAGACCCCGCCGTGCATCTGCGCATGCTGGAAGTCGCTGAACAGCACGGCTTCCATTTCGACGCCGCGCAGATGCCGCTGAACCTGTTGGACGCGCACTTCCGCAGCTTCGCCAAGCTGGTGGTGCCCAAACTGGTGGCGCAGGGTATCGGCGTGTTGGGAATGAAGCCCATGGCCTTCGGCAACCTGCCGCAACACGGCCTGGCAACCGGTATCGAGTGCCTGCACTACGCCCTGAATCTGCCGACGTCGGTGGTCATCACCGGGTGCGATAGCATGGAACGTCTGCATCAGGCGCTGGAAGCCGCGCGCACCTTCCAGCCATTGACGGAGGTTCAATTATCGGCGCTTTTGGCGAAGACCAGGGATGCGGCTCTTACGGGTAAGCTGGAGCCGTTCAAGACTACTTCGCAATTCGACGGCACCGCGCAACACCTTGACTGGATGGGGTAGGACAGGCCTCCTGGCCTGTGCGCACGGCAGTGCAGAAGCGTTGTTGTGGGGCGGCCAATCCTGGCCGCAGCCGGCTTCCATGTGCGCAGAGTTCAGGATGGCATCCCGCAACCGATCGGCAACCGGCGGAGCTTGCCGGAGTTACGATTACCCCGGCCTCCCAACCGCAAATAGGCGATAATGTTGTCCATGGCTACAACGGACAGCGCCGACCTCTCCCGCATCCAGGCGATCCCCGGCCAGCGCTCAGGCCAGCCGTGTATCCGCGGATTGCGCGTAACCGTCTGGGACGCGCTTGACATGCTCGCCTCGGGCATGACGGAGGACGACATTCTGCGTGACTACCCGTACCTGGAGAAAGCAGACTTCCCAGCCGTCTATGCCTACGCTTCACAGACGGGCCGGGAGCGCCTCCCGCGTTGAGGCTTCTTTTTGACGCGAATCTCTCGCCAAAGCTGGTCGGCCGCCTTGTCGAACTCTTCCCCGATGTTCAAGACTACTTCTCAATTCGACCGGACCGCGCAGCATCTTGACTGGATGGGTTGAGAAATTACGGCGATCCGCCCGGCTTGTGAGCCTGTGCCGCACACGAGCGGTTAACCAAGTTCGCGCCAGTCTTTCTCGTTCAGCTCTACCCCGTGTTTCTTCGCAGCGGATTTGATGCGTTTCCAGGCGGCATCGCGTTCAGAGTCGCTCACGCCTTGTACCTGCTTGAAGCGGGCGATTGCGTTGCGCACATGAGCGGCGTCATGGATGGGTTCTTTACGTTCCTTGGGGAACGCGAAGTTTTCGTCGGCAATATGATCCCGGCTGGATTCAGTGATCTTGGACATGCTTCTTGACCAGCAAACCAATGGCCAATTTACGCGCGCCATCGCAGGAACGCCGCGACGCCGCCGATCGACTCGAGCAGAGCCGCATCTTCAATAAACGTCACGGTTGCGCCGGTTTGCTTGGCTTTCGTCACCAATAGATCGGGCAGGGACGCTTGCCGCGGTTCTTCGCTCTTCGTTCCTCCCTCGGAATCGGGGATCTCCGGCGCGAGGATGGCTTGCACTTCTTCCGGCTGGGGATGGCTCTGCTCGAGCGCGCCGCTGATGAGCAATTCTTCGACTTGTCCGTTGGCCAGGGCTTCGAGCGTCTCCTGCGGCCCGGCGACGGCCAATCCGCGGGCACGATATTGCTGCATCAGCCTGTCCACCTTTTCCGCGGCAGTCCTGGCTTCTTGCTCCTGTAGGTTTTGGAGAGTGGCGGTCAGGACATCCTGCTCGGAAGCGTGCATATCGAGCCTCATTACCTCCACCATGGAAACCATTTCCTGCGGCAGTTGTTCTTCAAGCAGCGGAATCACAACCGCATCGCCGGCAAGGATGATGTGGCTTATTTTGTCTTCGCGGACAATCTGAGCCAGGCGTTCGACGACCTCTTTGGCGTGCTCCAGGTGCGCGTTCCCCACCCGCCGCTGGTAGCGGGCCTGCGACCATCCGCCGACCTTGACCCGATGAACCTTCTTGCCTTTCACCTCCTCCGCGCCGATGACTTGACCGAGCCCGAAGACGAAGATTCGCGCCGTGTTCATATCCGTAAGCACCGCGGCGTACCGCGGGTATTGATCGTCGAGATGGGCAAGCTGGTACAGATCAGGTTGGTTGTAGGCGTAGACGCGGTTATCGCCGATAGGGGTCGTTAACTGGATTGCCTCGAAGAATTCTTCCGCGCCCCAACACGCGAAGATGGCGACCGCGTTTGCCGCGGGGTCGATCTTATCCGCGACATATGAACCGATTCGTTCCACGTCCCGATCGAAACTGTGGCGCTCGGGGGAACTCGGCGCCCAAGTCCTGCCGAGAGCTTTGAATTCGCGATGCAGGTACGGCGCCGCGTCGGCCGTGCGTCCGTGCCCGTCGGACTGAGTGTTCAGGTAGACGCTCAACACCGGAAACGTCGTGGGTTCAAAAGCCACCAGCCGCGCGAGAGGCTCTTCCATGGTGGTCGCAAGTTGCTCCGTAATCGTGGATGACATGACAACGCATGAGCACGCCGCGGGCCAAAAGCCCAATGCTACCTGGTTTTCCAGACCCGCTTCCCAGCGAACTTGACCATAGCTGCCGGAGGGCGGACGGGGGCGTCCGCTCCACTTTCGCGCGGTTCTAATATGATCTAGAGGTAGGGTCTTATGAAAATCGCTATCCTCCTTTCCGTACTCTATATCACCTTCCTGCCAGCCGCCATGCTCGCCCAAGTTTCCGAAACGGTCAACGTCCAGGTCGGCAACCAAATCAACCCACAGTCCGGTGTGAACGGACGTCTGCAGCTCCCCATGTCGACGTCGTTTCAACTGGCTCCATGGAGCTACCAGTTTTTCAGTCTCGCGCCGACCGCAAGCACGCCCCTGGGCGCACTGTACCCCTGGCACACGCGCGTGCAGGTAATCAATACCGGCATTCCTCTCACTGCGCCGGACACCTGGGATTTCTCCGAGCTCAACACCATGTTCGCGCCGGTCCAAAGCACCGGCGACCACAGCCCCGAATTCCAGATCGGCACCGCTCCGGCGTATATGAGCGATTCCAACGGCTACATTCTCCCCGCCAGTTTTTCGGAGTTCGCCCAAATGAGCGCCAACCTGGTCCACTACTACAATACCGGCGGCTTCACCGATTCCGGGAACTTCTTCCAAAGCCCCACGCCGTATCCGGTCACCTGGTGGGGCATATTTAACGAGCCGAACGGCAACGGCCTCACCTCGCAGCAGTACGTCGATCTCTATAATACGGTGGCGCCCGCCATGGCGCAGGCCGACCCGTCCATCAAGTTTCTGGCGGTCGAGCTCTCCGACTACGGAACGCAAGCCGAGACCTACCTGCCCGCCTTCGTCTCGGGCGTGACCGCGCCGGTGGATGTGCTGGCCACGCACTTCTACTCCAGTTGCGATCAGACGGATACCGACGCCCAAGTGTTCGCCACGGTGCCCGGCTTCGTAAGTGAAGTTCAGGACATCTACTCGCAGTTAGCCACGAATCCCAGCCTGGCCGGCGTTCCCGTGTGGGTCACCGAGAACAACGTCAACGCGGACTATGATGCCGGCAATGGCTTGAGCGCCTGCAACCCGGGCCAGACATTTGTGATGGACCTGCGCGGCACTAGCCCGTTCTTCGCCGCCTGGCGTGCGTTGGTGTTTGCGTCGCTAGGCGAAACAGGCGTACAAGCCCTCTACCACTGGGATTTCGGCGACAACCAACAATTTGGCGAAGTGGATACCGCGGGGAATCCGTACTTCAGTTACTGGGTGGATTACTATCTCTCGCACTGGCTGCCTTCGCCGCCCGGCCAGGATATCCTGCAAGTCACCGCCACGGGATGCTGTCTCTGGATCTACAACGGCGGCAATCCGCTGGGGCTGGATACGCATACGCTGGCGGCCCGCAATGTAGACGGCTCTATTGTGATCCTGATGTCCAATCACGCCGTGGCCTCGGCCACCGACAATAACGGCGGCGGCACGGTCCGCGATTTCATGCTGGATCTATCGGCGCTTGGCACATTCACGTCGGCTACGCTGATCCACCTGGACGCTACCACGCCAGCGACCGGGCCGGTGCCCGAACAGGTTACCCCCGCCGCGCAGATGCAGGTGGTTCTCGAAGGCTACGGCGCGGCGTTGCTGCGCCTTGCCAATGCGTCGCCGGTCCTGCCGGCCGCGGGCGTGGCCAATGCCGCGAGCTACGCATCGGGCGCGGTCGCGCCGGGCGAAATCGTATCGCTGTTCGGAAGCGCAATCGGTCCCTCCACCTCCGCATCCCTCACGCTGACCAACCCGGTCTTGGTGGCCAACTCGCTGGAGGGCGTGCATGTCCTCTTTGATGGCGTGCCGGCGCCGGTGCTCTACGGCTCGGCCGGACAGGTCAATGTGGTGGTGCCCTACGCTGTTGCGGGCGAATCGGCCACGCAGGTTCAAGTGGAATACCTGGGATCGCTATCGGCGCCGGTTTCGCTGCCGGTGGCCTCCACCGCGCCCGGCATATTCACGCTGAATGCTTCCGGAACGGGCCCCGGCGCTATCTTGAACGCGGCCGATGAGAGCGTGAACACCGCCGCGAATCCGGTGGCGCCGGGCGATTGGGTGAGCATCTTCGCCACCGGCGCGGGCGCCACCACCCCGGCCGGCGTGGACGGCCTGTTGGCCACCGGGCCCTCGTACACGCCGAACGCGAAGGTCACGGTGAATATCGGAGGCCTCGACTGCCAGCTCAATTACGAGGGCGCGGCGCCGGGTTTGGTGTCGGGCGTGGTACAGATCAACGCGCAGGTGCCCGCCGGTGTGACGCCGGGCTCCAGTGTGCCCGTACAGCTTATAATCGGCACGGCCAGTGCGCAATCCGGAGTCACAGTAGCAGTAAAGTAGCGAACGCACGCGCGTGCGTGGCGCACGCTATGGTGCAAGGGTTTCCCGATAAGTGCGCGTGAAGAACCCATCCGTCATGCCGGCGATGTAATCGCAAACTACCCGGTACGCAGGTTCGGCCGGGATCAAATCGCGATGCGACGCGGGCAGCCGTTCGGGGTGCTCCACGAAAAAGTCGAACAACTCCGCGATCATGGCGGCGGCGCGGTCGCGCTCCTGGCGCAAAGCCGGAGCCGTATAGACGCGCCGATGCAGGAATCGCTTTAAATCGCGATTGGCCGTTTCTGTTTCGGGTGTCAATGCGGCCAGACGCGCGGGATGCCGGCGCACATCCTCCACGGTCTCCATTCCCGCTTCGGAGGCGCGGCGCGCGGTGCCCTCGATAAGGCCGGATACCAGGGCGTCGATCAGGCAGCGCAGCGTCTCGTGGAAGCGGGCGCTCTCCGGCGCGCCGGGGAACTGCTGCGCGGCCGTCTCGTAGAGTTCCGCGTAATACGGCGCCGCCGCGGCCACCTCCTCGGGGCGCAGCAGGCCGGCGGAGACGGCATCGTCGAGGTCCGCGGTATTGTAGGCGATCTCATCGGCCAGGTCGATGAGCTGCGCCTCCAGGGGCGGCCGCAAGCCCGGCAGATACTCCTCCAAATCGGGATTCTCGCCGGGGCCGAAATCGCGCGAATGCTTGGCGATGCCTTCGCGCACTTCGAAGGAGAGGTTCAGCCCCGGGAATCGGGCGTAGCGCTGCTCGAAAATCTCCACGATGCGCAGGGCGTGCCGGTTGTGGTCGAACCGCGCGCCGAAGCGCTTCATCTGGGTGTCCAAGGCGTCTTCACCGGCGTGCGAGAAGGGCGGATGGCCGATGTCGTGGGCCAGCGCCAGAGCCTCGGTCAGATCCTCGTCCAGCGCCAGCACGGCCGCAACCGTGCGCGCGATCTGGGCCACTTCGATGGTATGCGTCAGACGGTTTCGGAAATGGTCGCAGAGGCCGGGTGTAAACACCTGCGTCTTGGCTTCCAACCGGCGGAACGCGCGCGCATGCACGATGCGGTCGCGGTCGCGCTGAAAGGCGTTACGGTAGGGATGCGCGGATTCCGGGTAACGCCGCCCTCGGCTGCGTTCCACCGGAAACCGGAGATGGCGGAGCATGGCGGGCCCGGCTATTGGGGCGGCAGGTCGCCGTAAGCCTGGATGGCGGTCTGGCTTACCGGGCCGCGCTTGGCGCGCAGGGGATCCAGCAGCTTGCGCGCTTCGGCAGGGTCGGTAGGCGCCAGCATCCTTGCCAGCACGATGGCCGCCTGGTCCTTGGAGACGAATACGGTGGGGTTGTCCATCAGCGATCGCAACATTTGCTTGCCCGGGCCGGGCTTGCCTTCGGCGAAGTAAACCTGGCCCAGCGACAGCTTGGCCAGCGAGGCATACTTCTTGCCCGCGGAATTAGCGACCGAGCTAAAGCGCTTGTCGGCCTCGCCCAGCTTGCCTTCGTCGGCGGCGATGCAACCCAAATAATACTCCGCGATATAGGCTTCGTCGGTTCCGGAATACTTGGCCGCCAATTCGCTGAATACCTTGATGGCTTCCTTATCCTTCGCGTCCTGCGTGGGGAATGAGATGGGCGCTCCCGCGGATGCCTGTCCGACGGGCGATTCCTGCACCGCGATAGCGTTCGATAGCGCTTGCTGCCGGACGATGTGCCGATGATTCCGGTACACCACAATGAGCACGACGATGGCGGCCACCACCAGCGCCGCCGCTCCATAGCGGGCAATCTCGGTTCGGTGTTCTTCAAAAAAATCGACCGTGTGCCCGACTTCAAGCGCAAACTTATCGGTCTTCAACTCTTTACGGGTGATTCTAGCCACGAAAACCTCAGGTTGGGAACCCTCATATTAACACGCCGGGCGGGACTTTGGCCTGCCAGAGAGCCGGCTTCCGGGCGGACGGCCGCCGGCCACCCCCGAAAAAGATCCGCAATTGCCTATTGACACGGCTCCCGACTAAAGTACAATCCAGAAAGGCGGCTATTTTTCCAAACCGAAAGCGGGGCGAAATGTTCAAAACAAAAAAACCGCGGCCTGCGGTTCTGCCGGACGGCGACCAATACACGAGCACGGACGTGGCCCGTATCTGTGGCGTCAGCCTGCGGCAGTTGCAGTGGTGGGACGAGCGCAGCGTGGTTTCCCCGCGCCAGGACGGTCATAAGCGCGTCTACCTGGCCCAGGAGGTGCTGGAAGTTTCCGTTATCGCCGAGCTGCGGCGCAAGGGGTTTTCGCTGCAGAAAATCCGGCGGGTGCTGCGTTTCCTGCAGAAGGATATGGGCAAACGCCTGAGCGACGCCCTCACCAGCGAGTCGGAAACCCATCTGCTCACCGACGGCAAATCCATTTATTTGGAAGAGGCGCCGGACCGCATCGTGGATTTGCTGAAAAATGCCCGCCAGGCCATGTTTCTGGTGTGCGTCAGCGACCAGGTGCGGCGGCTGACGCAAGCCGTGAAGAAGCCGGCCCGCTCCGAAGTGGGCCGCCCGGTCCGCAAAGCCCGCGCGGTATGATGCGATAGGTAGCGCTGCCGCGCGCCGTGCGCGTTTGACCAGCGCCTGTCCGGTCTCCTATACTATAAGAGCGCGATGTTGATTCTTCTTACGATTCTTCATGTGATAGTTTGCATCTTCCTGATCATTGTGGTGCTGCTGCAAAGCGGGAAGGCTGCCGATTTGGCGGGGGCGTTTGGCGGCATGGGCTCGCAGACGGCCTTCGGTCCGCGGGGTTCGGCGACGCTGCTTTCAAAGGCTACTACGGTGTCGGCTATCGTGTTCATGATCACATCTCTATCGCTCTCGATTTTGGCCACGCGCGGGTCGTCCGCCGGCGCGAAGACGGTTCTGGAAACGGCGCCGGCCGGCACGCAAACAGCTCCGGCAAACTCAACCGCTCCCAAGGGGCCCGCTCCGGTGACAGGGCCGACCATACACTTACCGGGCGGCAAGTCGGTTCCACTGCCGCTCCCCACCCGGCCGCAAGGTCAGCCGGCGCCGGCCCAACCGAAGAAGTAGCGCCCCCTGCGGAGGTGGCGGAATTGGCAGACGCACTAGCTTGAGGTGCTAGCGGGAGCAATCTCGTGGGGGTTCAAGTCCCCCTCTCCGCACCAAATATCTACCTGCTGTATCAATGAGATACAGCAGGTTTTTTCGTTTGTGCCCAAGTTGTGCCCACGCCGATAGATGCCATGAGGCTATCGATGCGGTTCTGGCGCGCCGGCGACCACTTAGCGTAGTGCTTGCGAACGATGGCGGGCGAGTTCCCCAAAATGTCCGCGATGTCTTCAAACGTCGCGCCGCGGCCTAACAGTTCCGTAGCCAGGGTGTGGCGGAACCTGTGCGCGTGCGGACGCTCGACTTTCGATTCCTTAAACACGGCTGCAAGCGTTCGCTCTGCGATTCCTTTGATAGCGCGGGGGGACGTTGTGCCATTCCAGAAATAATACTTCGGGTTGGACTCGGCACCGCGGGGGTGTGGCGTGGCTTCTAACGCTTGCCGCAAAACGTCCGGTATCGGTAGGAACACGGGCGCACCTGTCTTTTCCGTTCGCAGAAAAATCCGCCAACGCTCGCCGTCCGCATCCCATGTCACGCGGTCACGGGCAAGCATCGCCACATCGCCGATACGTAGCGCGGTGAACCGCAACAGCAGAATCATGGTGCGCGCCCGCGCCCGTTCGTATCCGCCGCGGCCGAAGGTATCGCACGCCGCTAGAATCTTGGACACTTCACCCGCCGTATAAGGCTCCACATCGTTAGGCTTGATGTTCCGCGGTCCCTTGATCCGTTTGGCGATGTTCTCGCCGATCCAACGCCGATCAAAACAGAATCCGAAAAACTGGCGTAGCGTCTGGAGTTCCTTAAGGCTGGTAATAGCGCTCAACTGGCGGCCGGCCCGGAACGCGTCAAGATCCTCCGTAGTCAACTCCGCAACGGTATCCACTCTCCGGGCAACGCAGAACGTCTCAAGCTGATTCAGAGCATTCCGGTACTTGCGGCGCGTTGAATCCTCCAAGTCCGCGCAGTGCTCCATGAACGCCTCCACAGCCTTGCCGATTCGTTCGTATACCGGAGCGTTCGGCGAATCTAACGCCGCGGCGCGCTTCACAGCGCGTCCCATATCACGGGTTTTGAGCGATACCCGGAGCGTTCGTTTTCCGTTCGTGTAGCCATCTGCCCAGAGTGGGCAAGTGCATTTTGTGAAGTCCCGACCCTTGCCGGCGTGGGGACATTCTGCTGTGTGGCGACGCCAGATTAACATGCCGGCCATTCTAGCAAACCTTTGCAGTTTTCGCCTGATGCACGCGTGCCACTACGGATAACGGTATCCGAAGGGTAATGTAATCGCGTTTACCATCGCGCCGGTTGGACTTTCCAATCTTGAAGACGCCTGGTTCGTCCTGGAAAAGACGCCGGATCGTGCTCTCATCCAGCTTCCAAGTTTCCGCTATATCGTGGGGGGAAAGGTGACGTTCGAGGGGATCAGCGGGCGGGCAGACTTCGGGCCGATGATTAGGTTTTCCTGGTACAAGAGGCACAGCCGGCGCGCTGGGGAAGCGCGCAAAATCTTAAATACTTCTGACGCTAAAGCCGTCTGCCTGGTTCCATCGAAACATTTTTCACAATTCCTTTTTCGGCCCGGAATTTAAGATGCCCCAAGATATAGTGGTTCACCGCGTCGCACAACTACAGGCCCGGTTGCTTGCGAGTCATGCTTGCGAGATCCTGCGTTTAAACGGCCTTTACCGTCCCAAAACCTCACTGTCAGTTCCGCTACTCTGAAGTTAGAGGCGTTTTAACAATGAACGATAAATACCTTACTCCAGAGGAAGCCGGCACTCGGTTAGGCTTAGGCGTCCAGTCGGTAATGAAGTTGGCTAAACGGTTTGACCTAGGTAAAACCAAATTGACCTCCCGAACCGTGCGGTTTTCAGAAGCCAAAATTAACGAATACTTGCAAAGGTGCCATGTGAAGCCGGCCGCGGGTGTGGAGGCGAGCTAGGTCTGCGACCGCCTAAAGATTTTCTAATAAAACAATTCCATTGAGAAATGTTTTGGCGCATACTTAGGGTATGGCCCGTCCAGCCCTACGTATTGAGGTTACAGCCAAAGACCGGAAGGAACT
>Ga0302324_100025775_pt1 | contig 11267 bp, 8 predicted proteins | sample Palsa_T0_1_FD_201949 | JGI IMG/M metagenome (GOLD analysis project Ga0302324, IMG submission 201949) | Peat permafrost microbial communities from Stordalen Mire near Abisko, Sweden - Palsa_T0_1 | ecosystem: Environmental > Terrestrial > Soil > Palsa > Peat permafrost | place: Sweden: Abisko... | reverse complement strand
AGAGAAACTTTGGCTTAAAATATTCGATGAGGCGCCGATAGGTTCGTGCCTCGGCATGATGGAATTCATCCACGACGATGTAGTCGAATTCGTCGCGAGCAAACCGGTCGAGGTGCGACTGGCGACTCAGGGTCTGAATCGACGCAAACAGCACTACTGCGGTTGGAGACTTTTCCCCTCCCGTATAACGCCCCATCGAGTCATGTGGCCGAATAGCCCGATATGTTGCAAGTGCCTGTCCAAGAATTTCCTCCCGGTGGGCGACAAATAGGACTCGCTTAGATTCCAGTGAGTCGAACGCGCTCAACCAGGTTTTACCCAGCCCGGTCGCTAGTACCACCAAGCCAGCATGTCTACCGTCAGCCCGCGTCCCATCGAGTGCCGCGAGAGCCTCCCGCTGAACGGCATGCGGAATTGGGATTTCTGGCGGCGGTTCTGGAGTTACCTCGGTAAACACGAGAGTGCGGCCGACTGGGCGCCGAGCGCGATAGCGATCGATCCACTCCGCTGTAAGCGGTGTTGCATTCGGAGACGCAATCAAGGATTCGAATGCTTGTTTGAGCTCTTTCCATCCCCCACGATCGCGGGACTCGAAAACTCGATAATTCCATTCAACACCCGTCGTGAGTGCGCTCGCGCTTAGGTTCGAGCTTCCGACGAATGCTGCGCCAGTGCCGTTCGCGCGCAGAAAAAGGTAAGCCTTCGGGTGAAACGCACCGGCGAACGCCGATGTCACCGTACTTCCTTCAGTCTCGAATACACGGCACTCCACCCGACCGCTTAAATCGAGAAGACGAAGCAAAGCGTCCGGGTCGGTGGCGCCGAGATAGTCCCCTGTCACGACTCTCAACCTTCCGCCACGATCGAGTAAGTCCTGAAGGTGCGCCTGAAGCACCTGAAGGCCACTACGCATGGTAAACGCTACGGCAATATCGACGGAGCGCGATTCCGCGAGGTGATGTTTCAATTGCGGTAACAATGGATCATCAGTACCACCAGTGAACAGAGCGCGGTGACTGGTGGCGTAATCAGGTGCGGCGGTCAGAGCCGCGTCCTGGATATAATTGGCTTTCTCCGGAATGACATGCCGCACCCCACCGCGCGGGTCCTGCATATCGCCGCGTCGACGAGGGATAACATGCATGTGCAAGTGCATTACGGTCTGACCGGCAGCCTCACCGTTGTTGATGCCAATGTTGTAGCCATCGGCCCCAAAATTCGACTCGATGGCCAGGCGCGCGGCATCGATGGCGCGCATGAGTGCCATCCGTTCGTCGAGTGAGGCCTCGAACCAAGTTGGAACGTGCCGAATCGGCACCAGCAACGCGTGTCCGGGTGTGACCGGGAAGCCGTCCCACAGACCAATAACAAGCGAATCTCGATAGAAAACTCGTTCACTTGTGGGATAACAGAACGGGCAGGCGCTTTCCGTCACCGGGTAACCCCTGCGTCCGGGGCGATGCTTATCTTCAGGGCGCCGTCAAGACCTGCGCCGACGCATTCCACGCACCGCCAATTTGTGACGCGCTTTCTCGCGTAGCGGACTGCTTGGCAGACCACGCACCGATGCTCATAGATCGGTAGCACACCGACTAGTTTCGATGTGGGGCGACAGGCCCGGTGGGAAACTAGGTGCGTCATTGGCTGGAATCCGGCAACGCGAACGAAGTGGCGCCATTCAGGGCCGTGGGGACGGATCGCGCGTCCGAACTTCATAACGGCAGCAGCGTGCGCAAGCTCATGACAGAGAATCTGTCGTTGATCACGGCGTGCGTCAAAGAATCGGGAACTGACTTCGAGCCGACTCGACGCAATAACCCACCGCGCGATCGTGGTACGGAGGTGCGCATTGAAATGAACCGTTATACATTCTCGTAGCCCCGCCACACGCCAGAGTTCTGCCCACCTTTGGATCGTACGCGCGAGTTCCCCGGAAAGGATTCCATGAGATATCGCTCGTCTAGTCGACCGGACCAGACGATCTTTTCCGCGACTCCGTTCACTAACACCGCACGGCCCGGGCAATGCCCGGGATCTGCGTGCAGCATTCGTTTTAAAGGAATTCATGAAACGTTTGGCACCGCCCGCCATTACTTCGGATGCGCGCACCTTATTCTGGGTCCTTAGGATCTGAGTTATCGCCATATTCCACTGTAGGTTCGGCGACCATTCGGAGGGGGTTGGCCGCGGAATCGACCAAATCAATCCGGCTTCTAACAAAGCGCTCCGTGTCCTTATCTAGGAAGCATACGTAGCAACCCTTCATTCCACGACTCAATAGAACCCGATAGGTATTCTTTACGAGTTCAAGGAAGTCCGTTTTCGATTGCTTGACGGTTCGGTCGCGGGATTCTTGCTTGTTGCCGACCCATTTTTTGCCGTCCAAGTCGTACGTTAGATCTTTGCCCCAAAGCACTCCAATGTAGTCGACCTCAAACCCCTGCGCCGTGTAGATACAGCCCACTTGTTCGATGCCACCAGGATCCGTTGCCCACAGTTCCGCCGGGGGTATCCCTTTTGCAAGGCGACCTGCATCGGGCTTGGCGTTCCACGGCTTCCGCCAATCGCCAATGACGACATCCTCAACGAGGGTGCCGTCGGGGTTCGGGTCAGACCAATCCCAACAGAAGCCGGCTGCCAATCGACCAGTTGTCCCCTGCCCTGTTTTCGCCCTAATCGCGGTCTCCACTGCCTGCGGAGTCGGGAGAATTTGCAAGTCGAAGGCTTCGGCACCGGTCCACAATACATTGGCCGTCCGCTCAATCCCCAGTGTATTGCTCACCCAATTGACGAAACCAGCGGAACCGGCGCATCGGAACTGAACCTCGAGCTCGAATTCCGAAACTTCCGCGCCGACGGCTATGGCGTGCTCCATAATGTACTTGCTTGACCCGATCTCCTTGGGGCGTACACCTTGGCGGTCGTCGATAAAAAAGACGGCTACCTTTGCCGCACGAAGAAGTTCTCGGATCTGGGGCTCTGTCGACTTCTTTGCCTTTGGTGTAAACCGGTCATTGCTTGTCTCGCGTATCCGATGCGCTTCGTCGCAGATGAGTGCATCGATCTCGCCGGGCGCTGCGCTTCGATAGTTATTGAAGTATTTGAGCACCGGCTTCGCGCGGCTACCAACGAGCTTCCAAAGCGTACGCGTAAAGGCTTTGGACCCCGTCGCATAGTGCGCGGCACGGCCTTCTCCAAGGAAACGTGCCAGCAGATTGATCGCCAGCACCGACTTGCCGGTTCCTGGACCGCCTTTCACCAAGATGACGTGCCGCTTACCTTTCGACACGGCAGAGGCGACCGCCGACCGAATCTTCTCAAAAACGACGAGTTGCTGATCGAGCAGGACCCACGGACCGCGGCCGGCAATCGTCTCTGCAACGTAGTCCATGAGTTTGCGGCTGGGTCTATACTTGCTTCGTTCAATTCGCGACAGTACTTCCTCGCCACGACCATTTATCAGTCGATCTCGAAGATAGTCTTTCAATCCGTCGACCGAATCCGATCCGAAAATTGGGTAACGATCAATGACCGAGGAAAATTTGGATGCTACGAGAACGTCGTTCGCCTGGATCTCATAGTTGTGTAAGTACGAACAGGCGCCCAGCCGGATTGGGCTCTCGTCCTCATAGAAAGCGGAATGGGTGTCAGCCAAATACTGCTGGTACTGGCCTACCTGCACGGACGGGTGCGCTACCTCCCGATGTCGTCCGCCGACCCACGTGGTCACAAGTCCGTCCGCCTCAGCCGCCTCACACTGGGACCACTGCTTCAGCTCGACGATGACAGCCTCGTCGCGATTCGACTCATCTCGCCCACAAATCAAGAAATCAAGGCGGCGAGAGGAACTCGGGAGTTCGAACTCAAGGATTACACCATGATCCTCTAGGCCCGCGTACTGAACGACCTGAGCCATTGCTCTCAGCGAATTTCCCCAAGAAGCAACCTCCGCCCTTCCAGCTTGGTACCCGTAGTAATGGAAAAATGCGTCTGAAAGCTTGCGAGCAATCTGATTACGGACGGTATCTACTACAAATGCTCCAGACATACCCGCGTATAGCCGCACCGTCAGAGGTCCGTGTACTTTTTACTGCTACCGCGCGCCTTTTCAATAGGATATTTTGCGGCGTTAATCTGGATCTTCTCGGCTGCAGCAATTGTAAGATCAACATCGAGCTTGTCGGCAAGTCTAATGAGGTAGAGGAACACGTCCGCAAGCTCTTCCCGAACTTTCGCTCGCGTCGCTGGGGGTATCCCTGCGGACTCAACGTCTGACACCCACTGGAAATGCTCCAGCAGCTCGGCTGCCTCGACGTTCAACGCGATGGCCAGGTTCTTCGGAGAATGGAACTGATCCCAGTCCCGGTCAGCGGCAAACTGCCGGAGCGCGTTGCGCAACTCTTGAAGCGAGTCCTGTCCGCCGGCGCTAGATACGTTACTCATGTTTGAAACCGATTCTCGTTGTGCCAAGTGAGAAATTCACGGCTTGGTCGACTCGTAGAATCCGCCGGATGAATGCGCAACGTCTCGCCGTGGTGTGCATAATACTCTCGGCCGTTCTGCCACTCTGATTTTAATCGCGGGCTTACCTCGAGCCGCAGCTCAGTGGTTACAGTCACGTAGCCGAGGTCGAAGAGCTTATGGAGGTCTGAGCGCAATAGAATACCGTTATTCACTCGGTGCGGACCATTCAGAGAGTAGGGTTTGATGTGTGCCGCCTCGAGAACCGGCAGGGTTTTTTCACCAGTCACAGCGCAACGGCGCTCATAGGCGTCCATTACCAGCACGCGAAACGCACCCTGTCCTAGACGTCCGCGCATCAGGTACTCGGAGCCGAACCGCTTTTCTTCCTCGACGTCGTCGACAAGGGACGGTTCCTCCACCCGTTGGCGATTCGAAATGGCAAGTTGAACTGAGCGCCACAACGAGCGGCCTTCCGCCACTTCCGTGTCGTATGTCTTTCCCTGCACAATGTTCGGCGCCCAATTGTCGGGGGCTGGTATCCACCTAGATTTCTCAAAAAAGAAGGGTTCCGCGAGCACATTGCAGCCAATGACAGGGTCTACAGTATTGTTGTCGCGTCGATACCGTCGGATTCTGGTAAGCAAATCATCTAACGACGCAACACCATTCTTTTCGCCAAATACATCCCAGGCGAGCGATGCTGGAAGCGCTGAAAAGCGAACGAAGTGGCCGCCTCCAACAATAGAATTCTTAGGGCTATGTAGCTTAAAGAGGAAGGGCTCGCCCGGTTGTAATGCACGAAAGATGCGCGATCCGCTTGGTTGCCAGAAATTGACTTCGTCCGGTCGAAGCGCGCTCAATCGATCAAACCAATCTTCGTCCGTAATGCCGACCCAGATTTTCATTGTTTGAGTCTCGAAAACTGGATGCAGTCAATCGGGGGACCGTTTACGGAATATCGTCCGATCATTTTGATCTTTCTCTGGCCAATTTCGGCGTGGGCTGCCACATTCGGAGTCCCGGACTCCGACCAGGGAGTCGGGTGCGCCCAGGTCGTCTGACGGATCAAACGCATGAATGATGCCAATTCCCGGTCACGATTACCCGCATTCGAACTCCTGCAGCTATTTGGCGAGCATTAGGCCGCAAATCAATGGTTGTGGTGCCGACGGGGCTAGTAGCCGTCGCTGAATCAACCGTCCCTTGGTGTAAGAATTTCAATCTAGTTCGAGCGGCCGGCTATTCCGGAGCCATCAATAGATCTATCAAATTACCGTGGGGCGGCGAGCCGGAGGCAGCGCCGTGCGTCTCAACAGACACCCATGATTGCTGAAATCGGATCCAGGTCGCCCAATGTTGCACAAGGTCTACCGATTGAGCGTGGCGGCCAAGTACCAGTTTCATCTGCGCGGGATCCCTGGTCAAAAGCCGGAATGCCCGACGCTGAAGATCTGACGGCTCGAGCCAGAAGTACAGCGGGGCGTAGGGGCCATTCTCACGGTCTTGCCTCACTACATCGAATGCGGGCCCGTGCTGAAGCCGCCATCGGAATTCCGCGAAATTCAGCGCAATAGCGTGCGCGATCATTGCAACCCAATACTCCTCAGCGTCGCCAAAGCAATCTGTAATCCAAGGGTAAACTGTCACCGAGGCCTTGGGACAAGGCCCAAGCTTCATTCGAATATCCCAGGTGGATCGGCCACCCCGTAAATTTTCTCACTAAGATCACGGGCCGCCGGTGAATCCCACGGGCTTCAACTGATTCTCGCGGCGCTTTTTAGTGTCATCCCGCGCATTTTTGACTTTCTTTGCGAGAGCCCCCAGGGCGTTGATATCAGCCAGGAGCTCATCAGGGGCGGGTCGATCATCGTGCAGGGCTTTCGATTTATCATGCCCCGTCATCCAGGTACTCGCCTTACTCATATTCATGTTGAACAGATGCACATCGGAATCGGCGATTTCAATCTCCATTAACCTCAAGGTGTGAACACTGTTCCGGTATCGAGAAACTACGCCGTAAAGCCACTCCTCCTCGACAAAGGCCTCCCAGGCTTCACGCAGTAGGCCGTAAATCTGGGCTGCATTCTCATTATAAACATTGGTCCCATCTTGGTAGGAAGATTGCACGTCGCGGAGGAGATGTTGCAGGTGGTTCACGCGACTGCCTACCTTCATCGCATGCCACGGTTCACCCGCGGCTGTAATTCCAGCACTGACGCTACCCCGCCGAATTGTCTGAATCTGAGTAGTGACCGGACTTCCGGATTGCGCAAGCGCGGTGGAGGCGTCATTCAACTCCATTAGGAAGGCGATATTGTGCGTAAAGACGATGACCTGCCGATTCAGCCCCTCGCGAGTTAAGCGAGCTGCAACTTTCCTCGCAAAAACATGGTCTAGCGATGAAACGGGATCATCGAAAACAACGGGATTCGCGTGCGGAGCAAGCCTCAATTCTGCCAAGAAACCCGCGATGGCAGTGACTCGCGCTTCACCTTCGCTCAAAATATGGGACGGGCGTGCGGATCCACTGACGATTGCGCCCTCCAAGAGCATTTCATGCGACGTTTCGCCGGCCGAACCAATGGGCTTTACAGAAATTGGCACTCTCACGGCACCCAATGCGCTCAGTTCGTCTTTAAATGCCTTTAGCAGCTCGGGCGTGAGGTTCTTCCGTATTACCGCGGTGCCCTGACGCGTAATTTCCTGTGTCCGCAGGCTACTGGCTGCCTGGCGTAATCTCGCATTGCGCTTAGCACTGCTGACAAACGCCTCTATATCTACTCGCCGCGCATGAAGTGCCTTTTTCGACTGAAGGGCACCAATCTCCTCAGTAAGCTTTCTACGCTCATCCGGTTTCGATGTCGTTGAGATTGCATCGATTCTACCTGTTAGTGTTTTCTTAGCTTCCTCCAAGAGAGATTCGACGGGCTCCGGCCATGGTGGCAACGTCGACACCTTATCCGCCGACGCACCTTCCTTCAGAATCTCGAGTATTGCCTCTTTTCTCTGCAATATCGCTGTCTGCTGGCTGCGCAAACTATCTGCTGCCTGCTGGCTTAACTCTCTGAGTGCATCGCAGTGCGCTGCCAATGCGACGTCGGGTAAGATTGACAGGCCCTCCACTTTCCTCCGGACCAACTGATGTGCTTCACGAGCGCTTTCGAGAACCCCGGTAGTCACGTCCTCCATGAATCTCTTGAATCGGATAAATCGTTCAACTGCGTCAGCACCGAGTGGCTGCTGGCACAAGACACAGACACTATTCTCTAGAGCGGGAAACGATCGATCTGAGTATGCGATTTCTTCGGAGTATCTTTTAGCCGCCTGATAAAGAAGGAGCCAAGGGTTGGTTACCCCGACACCAGTTAATGGTTCTGGGGTCTGGCGCTCTTCCATAGCAATCGAATGCGCGAGGGCTGCTGCGGTCAGCTTCGAAAGAGTTTGTTCGATCACATCATTGGATAGAGCCTCACATTCCTTGGCGACGCCGGTCACGGCCTTAATCGCTGCTTCCACACGTTCCTTGGTTTTTAAGAGGCGCTCTATCTCTTTGGTAGAGTTCGAAGCATCAGACGTGCGAGCGAGCTCTAAACATTCAACAACTCTCATGTCGTCGGTAGTCAACCATTGAGTTGCCGCTTCTATCGCTGCCACGTCCGTTGTATCCGATAGTGACCTTAAAAAGGCTGCGGCGGCAGTCTCTTGCCCCACCGCGGAATCTTGAATCGGTGGCGGAACACTAATATCCGCCTCGATCTCTCCCTTTATCCTGCTTACGGTTGCTGCCAATTTCTGAAAAATGTCACAACCATACGGTAGATAGCCGATCTCGTTCCGATTGTCCGTAATCACGCGGGCGCAGCGACCATCAAAAACGGCGATATGCGAGAGCATCGACTTAGAGGTGTCGCCGAGCTTCCAAATAATATCTTCAGTTTTGCCATTTACATTAATACGCAGTGTCGCGGATGGTTTGCCCAACGGACCACTTGCAAATACGTTTGGCAGTATTTTTTCATCCTTATCCCGAGCACGACAGGCCAACTTCAGAATACGCGAGTAACCGGATTTCCCCGATCCGTTAGCGCCGTAAACGACAGTGATCCCACTATTCGCGAATGAGAGCTTCTGGCTGGAGTCAATGATATTGACATTTTGAACGTCGAAAATCGCCTCCAAGGTGCAGGCGGCATCGTTTGAAATAGAGCCAGAGAATGATGCCAAAGTGGGCGGGACTGCCTTCAGGCCGTCGATCGCCGGTGCCAGCCCCAATTCAACCTTCGCAAGGGCTGCAATTTCGCTGTAATCAGCCTCGTCCAGCTTCTCGTCGCCTGTATTCAGCAGCCGGCGGACCGCATCGGCTTGCCACCCAGGGAGAGTGCCTGCCCATGCGATGACATCATCTATTGTAGCCATCACTTCCCTCGATAGCTCTTTCCATCTAAATACTCACACCCCAGTTCACAACGGCATATCCCTTTGCGGCTCCATCTCCAACATTGGCAGCTCCTCCTGTGCCAAGCCTTGTATTTCACCGCCGATGCTGAGCAACTGCGTCATGCCGCCTTGTAGCTGCTTCTCGCGACGCGCCCAGCGCTGCGTCGTGACGCTCTTCTCGGACTCCAGCTCGTCACGCATCTTCGTGAAGGTCTCATAAACCGCCTTTAGCTTCTGCGCGAACTGCGGCGACGTTAGATAGTCATACATCGCTTCCATTTTCTCGCCTTTGCCAGCGGAGACAGCGCGTTGCCGATGCAGATCGATCAGCCCGACCCGGAGCGCCTCGGCAATACCGACCGCGCAAGAGGCCTGCGTGACCCAGACATCTTCGTGAAGTGCGAAATACGCCGATCCGGGCCATTCCTTGGGTAAGGCACCCGGCATGGTGACCAGAATTCCCACTGCCGCACCACACGACCGCATGTCTTCCTTGAGCTTTGGAATCCATTGTACGCTCCAATCCTTCGCGCGCTTGGTCTCCCAGAGCATCGTCCCTGCCGTCTGACCTGCTCGAGTCATGACGTGCTGCAGCACATCCCCGCCCCGCTGGCCTTTCTTAACCTCTTCGATCGTATCCAGCGGAAACGCGCGCCGAAGCCCGTCCTCGATCGCGAGTTCGAGCACCTCTCCCTGCAGCTGCTGAGAACCCTGCTCCATCTTGCGCTTCGCAGCCGCCAGCTCCTCGCCGGCGTCGTCGAGTTTCTTTTGCAGCTCCGCTTTCTCCAGCCGAGCTCGATCTTGTTCCTGCGCTCGAACCACCGACTCGCGATGCTGAATCTGAGTATCAACCTGCTTTTGCACTTCTAGCGCTAGCGCGGCTTTCTCATCTCTCAACTGTTCCCTCTCCTTGCGCAGTTCGAGTTGCTCACCTCTCAGGGTTGCGACTTGTGCGTCCTTACCCGCCAGATGTTCCGCGAATTCTCGACGTTCCGCCGCCACCATCTCTGTGGCCTTGGTCTGCGCCGCCGAATTGATTCTTGTGTCTAACTCTCGCTCACGCGCCGCCAGCGCGTCTTCCCGCCCCCGCAACGCAGCAACTTCATTGGCCCGAACATCGAGCGCCCTTTGCATCTCCTCGATTCGGCCACTCGCCGACCGGTCCGCCACCGCCTGCACCTGGGCGAGTGAAGCGGCATGTGCCTCCGCCTGCTCCTTCAACAGCCTCTTGAGGCTCTCAGCTTCGCTTTGGGCAGACCTCGCTTTCTCTTCGGCCAGCTGCTCGGCCCGCTTCTCAACCTCTGTTCGCTCCGCCGCGCGCATTGCCACAATGGCACCCGAACTCGCCTCGGATAGCTGTTCGAGAGCCTTCTTCGCGAACCCTTGATCAAGTGAGAACTCGTTTGCGCACTTCGGGCATGTCACCGTCGTTTTGTGCGCCAGCAGTAATCGGCCCGAATCAAGGCTCATAGAATTCCCTTAGCGATAATTCTGGCCCGAAGTTCCGAGATCGCATCTCTTAGATCCGCACTATCCAGCCCATCGATCCCCGAAACATGGAGTTTTGCGTATTCCACCATCGCCTTCTGAGTCGGCAGGCGCGCGAATTTCTTGTCAGTCACCAATTCGTCCAAACGCGCCCTTAAGGCTCCGAGTTGTTTGTCTTCCTCCTCGTCACGATCAGCTTGCGAATCCACGTCCTGCTGTTCGATCGATTCCGTGATCGAATCTCGGCACTCCCAGAAATGGGCATACCATTCGTTTTCGATAAAATAGGTCAAGCCCTTAGGTTGAATAGCCGCGTATAGCGTGAAACTGCCAATCTCGCCTACATACTTCTTGAACTGCTCCAATTCGATATTAACCAAGCACAGATCCTGTTCTGTGGACACCGCCGTTTCGTCTAAACTTTCTTCAGCTTCATTGTCTTCGTGTCTATAAAAAAAATCACCGGCGTCCAATTTTTCTGCATACACGAACACCACTGGAATCAGCAGCGCCTTGGCAGCAGCGATGAAGTCCGAAAGTTCACCGGAAACGCGCAGCCCACGAGAATCGACGGAGTCGTCCAGATACTCGACTCTAACCAAAAGAATATTGGCAGTTTTGAATGCCGCTACTAGTTCATCCACATTCATGTTTCCATCCCTGCAATACCAAGGCACGGGAAACCGTCCCTAGCAAGGCTTCCACCCTCGCGGATCCGTCTTAAAATCTTCGTCGATCAAGCAAGCCCCCGGTTCAAGCATTCACTCTTCGCCAAAATAATCGTCATCCAACCGCTTACATTTGATCGTCTCAACGTCACTGACCCCCACTCCAAACTCAATGATAATGTCCGCAATCTGTACTGCGTCAATGGGCGC
>Ga0302324_100025774_pt1 | contig 11267 bp, 4 predicted proteins | sample Palsa_T0_1_FD_201949 | JGI IMG/M metagenome (GOLD analysis project Ga0302324, IMG submission 201949) | Peat permafrost microbial communities from Stordalen Mire near Abisko, Sweden - Palsa_T0_1 | ecosystem: Environmental > Terrestrial > Soil > Palsa > Peat permafrost | place: Sweden: Abisko... | reverse complement strand
CAACCCCGACCAGTGGGGCGACCAGGACGAGGTCATCTGCGTGTTCAGCTACGCGGGCGAGGAGCCGCACGCGCTCGTCTCGGTCATCGACTACAACCAGTCGGGCATGCTGCGCGACGGCTGGGTAAGCTCCCAGGTGGGCAAGCTGCTCGACCACTGCCGTCGAGTCTCCGCCCGGGTGAGCTCGCGCCCCGAGGACGGCTTCAGGCAGATCGACCCGCCGCAGGCGAGGAAGATGCTGCAGGCCGCGCTGGCGGCCACCGACGAGGCGGAGGACCCGCCGGTCAGCGACTCGTTCGCGGCCAAGCACGCGTTCATCAGGTCGCGCATCCGGGCGCTGCCGCCCGCCCCGGGCCGCGGCTCAAGACCCAAGCGAGCGTGGACGACCGAGCGCCGGGCGCTGATCGCCGCCGAGTTCCTGGCCTCGGACGAGGCCGAGGAGCTGTCGGACCGGCAGGCCGCGAGCCGGATCGCGGACCTGATCATCGCCTTCGGCTGCGACCAGGACAACGGGCGGCCGCAGCGGATGTCCCCTGCCAAGGTGCAGAACTTCATGCTGACCTGGCTGCCGCGCAAGGTGCTGCTGTCGGTGGCCGACCAGAACGCGATGCCGCACGCGGTCGACGCCTGGATCCGGTGGGCCGGGCGCAAGCGCGAGCTTTCCGACGCCGCCGTCGGGCAGACGCTCGACGTCCTGTTCGACTCGATGGCCACGTTTTCCCGTATTTACCGGGATCCGGCCGAGTTCGGGCTCGACGAGAAGCTGGTCGCCAGGCTGCTGCCCGACTCCGACCTCGAGGCGCTCCCGCGGCGCGCGTTCGCCTTCCCGATCCTTGAGGGCAAGCACGGCGGCGTCGACCTGTCCAAGCTCGACCCCGCCGACCCCGCCGACCGGCGGCTGCTGCTCGGCGCCGACCACGACACGCGGACCGGCTCGCCGAGCGCGGCGGGGGTCGGCCGCCACATCGACCGGCACCTGGCCCTCGCCGACCGGCTGTGGCGCGGTGCGCCGTCCGCCCTCTGGGACGCCGCGCAGCGGCTGCTCGACACCGGCGAGGACCGCCACATGGTGCTGCACGCGCTGATGGACGTGCTCGACGCGGCCAACGGCGACGAGACGGCACTGGAGATCGCGCTGCGCGAACTGGCCACCGGGCTGAGCGACGACGACCTGAACGGCCTCACCAACCCCGACTGATTGCGGGCGCGATCGCAAAAACCGCGATCGTATCGCGCCCGCAATCAGCCATATCTCCCGGGGGGACGACCCCCCGTACCCCCCGATGTGAAGCGCAGAGCGCCTCACGCTTCACCGGGCGCGATCACAAAAACCGCGATCGTATCGCGCCCGCAATCAGCCATATCTCCCGGGAGGACGACCCCCCGTACCCCCCGATGCGAAGCGCAGAGCGCCTCACGCTTCACCGGGCGCGATTGCCTCCTTGCGGATCAGAGGACCTCAGAGGCCGAAGCCGCCGCCGCCGGGGGTTTCGATCACGAAGACATCGCCGGGGGCCAGCGTGGCGCTGTCGCAGCCGGCCAGCGGGGTAACGGTGCCGTCGCGGCGTTCGACCCAGTGGCGGCCGAGGGCGCCGGGGGCGCCGCCGCGCAGGCCGAAGGCGGGTACCCGGCGGTGGCTGGCGAGCGTGGAGACCGTCATCTCCTCAAGGAAGCGCAGCCGCCTGATGCCGCCGTCGCCGCCGTGCCAGCGGCCGGTGCCGCCGCTGCCCGCGCGGATCGCGTAGGAGTCCAGGCGGACCGGGTAGCGCCATTCCAGGACCTCGGGATCGGTGAGGCGGGAATTCGTCATCTTCGTCTGCACCAGGTCGGTGCCGTCGAAGCCGTCGCCTGCTCCCGAGCCGCTGGCGACCGTCTCGTAGTACTGGTACCGGTCGTTGCCGAACGTGACGTTGTTCATCGTGCCCGAGCCCTCGGCCATGACGTTGAGGGCGGCGTAGACCGCGCCGGTGACCGCCTGGCTGGTCTCCACGTTGCCGGCCGCGACCGCGGCCGGGTACTCGGGGGACAGCATCGTCTGGGGCGGGATTATCACCGTCAGCGGCTCAAGGCAGCCGGCGTTGAGCGGGATGTCCTTGTCCACCAGGGTACGGAACACGTAGAGGACGGCGGCCATGGCGACGCTCGACGGGGCGTTGAAGTTGCCGCTGAGCTGGGGGCTGGTGCCGGTGAAGTCGATGGTGGCGCTGCTGTCTCGCTTGTCGACGGTGACCTTGACCCTGATGTGCGCGCCGCTGTCCAGCTCGTAGTCGAAGCTGCCGTCTTTGAGGGCGGTGATGACGTGGCGGACGGCGGCGGCGGCGTTGTCGCGGACGTGGGCCATGTAGGCGTGCACCGTGTCGAGGCCGTACTGTGCCACCAGGCGGCGCAGCTCCTCGGTGCCCTTCTCGTTCGCGGCTACCTGGGCTCTCAGGTCGGCGAGGTTGGTGGCGGGGTTCCTCGACGGGTACTCGGCCGCTTGTAGCAGTGCCAGCGTCTCGGGTTCCCGCAGGCGGCCGTGGTCGACGAGGAGCCAGTTGTCGATGAGGACGCCCTCTTCTTCGATCCTGGTGCTGGTGGCGGGCATGGAGCCGGGGGAAATGCCGCCGATCTCGGCGTGGTGGCCGCGGGAGGCCACGTAGAACCAGATCGCGTTGTCGCCGGCTGCTGGTGCGAACACGGGGGTGACGACCGTGACGTCGGGGAGGTGGGTGCCGCCGTGGTAGGGGTCGTTGAGGGCGTAGACGTCGCCGGGCTTGAGGCCGCCCTTGTTGCGACTTATCACCATTTTTATGGATTCACCCATGGAGCCCAGGTGGACCGGGATGTGCGGGGCGTTGGCGATGAGGTTGCCGTCGGCGTCGAAGATCGCGCAGGAGAAGTCGAGGCGCTCCTTGATGTTGACGGAGTGCGCGGTGGCGCGCAGGCGCTCGCCCATCTGCTCGGCGACGGCCATGAAGAGGTTGGAGAAGACCTCCAGGAGCACCGGGTCGGGGGTGGTGCCGTGCTGGGTTGCCCTGGGCTGCTCGGGCGCCGTGGCGGGCGCTGGAGCGGCCGGGACACGGGTGAGGAGCAGGTCGTGGCGGGGCGTCACGGCGGCGTGCCAGCCAGGCTCGACCACCGTGGTGGCCAGGTCCTCGGCGATGACCGCGGGACCGGTTACCTCGTTGCCGTGGGCGAGGGCTGAGCGGCGGTAGAGGGGGACGGTCAGCCACTCCCCCGTTTTTCCCGGGTCTGGGTTTCCCGGGTCTGCGGTGGCGAACATGGGGACGTGCTCGGCGGGGGCGGCCGACGGCTTGGCCTCTGACGAGGGCGCGGTGTCGGGCCACGGCTCGGCGCCAGGTGACGGTTCGGCGGCGGCGGCCTCGACCGAGACGGCCTCGACGACGATGGGCTTGTCTTCCATCAGGAAGGAGAAGCGGGACCGGTACGCGCGCTCGAAGGCCTCGGTCATCGTGGCGGCGGTGCCGTAGGGGACCTGGATCGGCGTGTCGGTGCCGTCATAGCGGAGGTGGGCGCGGCGGGTGATACGGGGCGGCTCGTTCGTTGTCGCCTGGGCGGCGAGTTCCGCTTGGGCCGATTCCTCAAGCGCGCGGAACGCCTCGTCGTCCAGGCGCTCTGCCAGGTCTTCGGTAAGCGGGGCCTCCACGGCGGTCTCCCGCATGGCGATCACGTCGGCGAGGCCGATGCCGTAGGCGGAGAGGGCGCCGGCCAGGGGGTGGATGAGTACCTGGGTCATGCCGAGCGCGTCGGCGACCGCGCAGGCGTGCTGGCCGCCGGCCCCGCCGAAGGTGGACAGCACGTAGCGGGTCACGTCGTAGCCGCGCTGCACGGAGATCTTCTTGATGGCGTTCGCCATGTTCTGCACCGCGATGGCGAGGAAGCCGGCGGCCACCTCGGCCGGGCTGCGGGGGTCGCCCGTCGCGGCGGTGATCTCGGTGGCCAGCTCGTGGAAGCTGGCCTTCGTTGTCTCCGCGCTGAGCGGCTGGTCGCCATCCGGGCCGAACACTCGCGGGAAGTAGGCCGGCTGGACCCGGCCGAGCAGCACGTTCGCGTCGGTGACGGTGAGCGGGCCGCCGTGGCCGTAGCAGGCGGGTCCTGGCAGCGCGCCCGCGGAGTCCGGGCCCACCTGGTAGCGGCCGTCGGCGAAGTGCAGGATGGAGCCGCCGCCGGCCGCGACCGTGTGGATGGACAGCATCGGCGCGCGCAGCCGGACGCCGGCCACCTGGGTCTCGTACTGTCGCTCGAACTCGCCCGCGTAATGGCTGACGTCGGTTGAGGTGCCGCCCATGTCGAAGCCGATCACCTGGTCGAAGCCCGCCTCGGCGGCGGTGCGCGCCATGCCGACGATGCCGCCCGCCGGGCCGGACAGGACCGAGTCCTTGCCGCGGAACGACGCGGCCTCGGTGAGGCCGCCGTTTGACTGCATGAACAGCACGCGGACGCCGTTGAGCTGGGCGGTGACCTCGTCCACGTAGCGCTTAAGCACCGGCGACAGGTAGGCGTCGACCACGGTGGTGTCGCCGCGGGAGACCAGTCGCATCAGCGGGCTGACCTCGTTGGACTCGCTGACCTGCGCGAAGCCGATGTTCCTGGCTAGCTCGGCCACTCGCTGCTCGTGTCCGGGGTAGCGGTAGCCGTGCATGAAGACGATGGCGGCAGCGCGGAAGCCGTCGTCGTAGGCCTGCCTGAGTTGTTGCCCGGCCTGTTGCTCGTCCAGGGGGTGGACGATGCTGCCGTCCGCGGCTACTCGCTCGCTGACCTCGATGACCCGGCCGTAGAGCTGCTCGGGGAGGACGATGTGGCGGTCGAAGATGCGGGGGCGGGCCTGGTAGGCGATCTTGAGAGCGTCGCCGAAGCCCTCGGTGATGACCAGGACGGTCGGCTCGCCCTTGCGCTCAAGCAAGGCGTTGGTGGCGACGGTGGTGCCGAGACGGACGGTGCCGATCTGGCTTGTTGGCAGCGGGTCGGCGGGGCTGACGTTGAGCAGGTGCCGGATGCCGACTACCGCGGCGTCCCGGTAGGCGTTGCTCTCGGAGAGCAGCTTGTGGGCGGTGATGGTGCCGTCTGGCCGCCGGGCCACGATGTCGGTGAACGTCCCGCCCCGGTCAACCCAGAAGTCCCATAGTCCCGCCACGATCCAAGCCTAGCCACGCTGGCGGCGGTCGCTCGCGGGTTAGACGGTTAGGTCGGCGTAGGCGCCGCGGACGTCGTCGGCGGTTAGGGTGGTTAGGTCGGCGGCGGTGGCGGACTCGCCTAGGCGGACCACGCGGACGTCGCGGCAGGCGCAGGCGCGCTCGAACATGGAGCGGGCGAAGCGGCCGTTGCCTAGGTCGTCGATGCGGCGGGCACGCTCGGCGTGCGCGAAGATCTGGTCGAGGACGCGGATGGCATCGGGCTCGAAGGCGTCGCCGGCCTGCTCGGCGTGCATGACCGCGATGCGGGACAGGTCGCGCGCGGTGTAGCTGGGGAAGGTGACCCGGGTGCTGAAACGGGAGGCAAGGCCGGGGTTGGACCGCAGGAAGCGTTCCATGTCAGCGGGGTAGCCTGCCAGCACGATGACCAGGCGGTCACGGTCGTCTTCTGCCCGCTTCAGGAGTGTTTGCACTGCCTCGGCGCCGAAGGCGTCGCCGCCTGAGTAGCCCTCGTTGTGCAGCGAGTAGGCCTCGTCGACGAACAGCACGCCGCCAAGCGCGGAGTCGACGAGGCGGTTGGTCTTCATCGCGGTGGAGCCTAGGTGCTCGCCGACCAGGTCGGACCGGTGCGCCTCGACGACCTCGGGGCGGACGAGCAGGCCGAGCGCGGCGAAGATGCGGCCGAGGATGCGCGCGACGGTGGTCTTGCCGGTGCCCGGGGGGCCGGTGAAGACGAAGTGCCTGGCGGGCGGATGGCTGGCCAGGCCCTGGCGGTCGCGCAGCTTCGCCACCCGCAGCTGGGCGGCGATGGCGCGGACCTGCTGCTTGACCGGCTCAAGGCCGACCAGCTCGTCGAGCTCGGCGATCGCCGACTCCAGGGTCGGGGTGTCCTCGTAGCCGCGCAGCCGGGAGGTCAGCTCGGAGAACGCCCGCTCCAGGTCGGCGGCGCCGATCGTGATGAGGTCCTCGCCCTGCGGGTCGCCGCCGCCGCCCATCACCCGGACATCGCGCGCCTGGCCCGCCTTCTCAAGGAGGGTCCGCACGAACCGGCCGTTGCCGAGGTCGTCGGTGATGCGCCTGCGCCCCACCTCGTCGAGCATCCGCCACAGGACCGGGCGCGCGTCCGTGGTCCAGCTCTCCTGCTTGGCCCGCAGCTGGGTCTCGGCGAGGGCGAGCAGTTCCTCGGTCGAGTAGGTCGGGAAGCGGATCCGGGTGGCGAACCGCGAGGCCATGCCCGGGTTGGTGGCGAGGAACGCCTCGGTCTGCTTCTCGTAGCCGGCCAGGATGATGATCAGGTTCTCCCGGTCGTCCTCGGCGCGCTTGAGCAGGGTCTGCACCGCCTCCGCGCCGAACCGGTCGCTCTGCCCGTCGCCCTCGTTGACCAGGCTGTAGGCCTCGTCGATGAACAGCACGCGGCCGAGCGCGGAGTCGATCAGCTCGTTGGTCTTGATGGCGGTGGCGCCCAGGTACTCGCCGACTAGGTCGGAGCGCTGCGCCTCCACCACGTCCGGGGTGTCGAGCAGGCCGAAGGCGTAGAAGATCTTGCCGACGACCCGGGCCACCGTGGTCTTGCCGGTGCCCGGCGGGCCGAGGAAGACGAAGTGCCGCATCGGCTTGTCGGTGCCGAAGCCGGCCACCGCGCGGCGGCGGGCCGCCTCGATGGACACGTAGATGGACCGGACCTGTTCCTTGACGGGGCCGAGTCCGATCATCGCGTCCAGCTCCGCCAGGGCCTCCTCGGGGGTGACGTCCGGGCGGGACCCCGCGGGCGCGGGCGGCTGCGGGTCGCGGGTCGCATGGTTCGCGTAGACCTGCGCGACACCTTGCGCGCGGGTGCTGTACTGCGCCGGCGAATGGCCGCCGGGACCGCGCTTGGCGGGCCCGGAGCGGCGGCCGGGACCGGCGTCGTTCTGGTTCGGCGCCGCTGCGGCCGGGTCCGCGTTGGGGCCCGTGCCCTGCCCGGCGAGCGGGCCGTCGGGGCCGAACATGTGCGCTTCCTGCGACGCCTTGGCGGAGCGCCAGCCGATCAGCGCGGCGGCGATCACCCAGATGGCGATCACGGCGAACATCGTGTTCTGCGGCGAGGCCTGCACGATGGCGGCCACGACCGGCGCCGACCACACCAGGGACCAGGCCACCGTCCGGCACGGGACGAACCAGCGGGACAGCGGGCGGATGTTGGCGAACGCCGCGACCAGGAACGGGGTCACCAGCATGGCGGCCAGCCAGGCGGGCGGGACCGTGTGCACCGGGTGGGCGGCGGCGTCGGGCGCTGGCGCGGTGACCTTGGTGGCCAGCCGGTTGCTGCTGAGGAGGAAGTAGACCCATGCCCAGAACGAGGCCACGTACAGCGATGACATCACGGTGCGGACGCCACGGATGACGCAAATGGGTGCGAGCAACCAGGGCAGCAGGACCACCGCGAGCACCGCCAGCACCGGGCGCATCAACAGGGGGGCACGCCGGATCGCCGCGTGGACGCCGTCGACCACCGGCACGGGTTCATCCCCCGCTGTTCGGACCCTAACGGGTGGCAACATCGTGCTCCCTCGGACAGTGGTAAATCCCTGTATAGCGCATTCGGCAGGGCACGCGACAGCGCGTCCCGTTATACGTCCGGTGAGCAACGTTCGCTCCCGGTTACACCAGCGTCAGGAGAGCGCAGGTGAGGAGTGAGAGGAAGGGGCCTACGTTCGGGATAGCGATTTTGATTTTTTTGTTTTTAGACGGGACAAGTTAGATCGATTTCGTCGCGGAGCGGAATGCCATAATCACCGGTACGGGGGATCTCCGGTTTGTGCTGTCTGGTCCGGTCTACCGCTCCGGGGCGGATCGCGGCAAGGCGAAAGCCGCGGCGCTGGTAGAAGCGGAGCGCGCTGATGTTGTCATTGGTCGTGGTCAGCGTAACCTCGTGGCAGCCGAGCCGCTTGGCTTCGGCGCGCACCGCCTCGACGAGCATGGTGCCGATGCCCTGGTACAGGTCAAGGGCATTGATCGTGGCTATCTCGAGGATGCCGCGGCGGACCTCGAAGGTGACAAGGCCCGCGATGCGGCCCGCCCGCTCGGCGATGAAACCCGGCAGGGCGGCCGGGTAGAAGATCCCATTGTGCACCGCAACCTCGGCGGCCCCCCACAACTGAGCTGTCAGCCACTCGACCGTCGGCCGGTCATTCTCTTCTACCGGCCTAATCGCCACGTCCCGAGGGTACACAGTGACCATTATCCAGCGTTTCCCCACCTAGTCTTACGTTCGGTTCCGGGTGAACCCCTGAAACCTCGCGACCACCGTCTGCAGGTCCTCGCGGTCGAGAACGTACGCGATGACCCCGAAGACGAGGATCGCGAGCAGCGTCGCGATAAGGCCCGCCCCCGCCTCGGAGAGCGCGCCGCCGTCCGGCATCAGCAGGGTGACGGCCAGGCCGACCGCACCCCCGGCGGCGCCCGCCGCGATGCCGGCCACGGTGGCGTGGCCGAAGCCGGCCAGCGCGGCCGGGCCGCGCAGCCGCCTGGTGGCGATCACCATCGGGATGGCCGTCGCGATCTGGCCGATGCTGCTGGCCAGCGCGAGCGCGGCCACCGTGAGGCGCGGGGGCGCCAGCAGCACCATCGGGATGGACAGCAGCGCCGGCAGCAACTGCTGGGCGACCAGGCCGAAGCCGGCCACCTTGAGCTTGCCGAGGGCGAACAGCACCCGCGACAGGTTGGTCGTCACCGCGTAGCCCGCCACCCCGGGTGCGAACAGCAGGAACGACTCGGCAAGGGGCGCTACCTGATCGCGGTTCTGGGTGAGGACGTGCGCGGCGGGCACGGTCACCGCGATCATGATGGCGGTGCTCAGCAGGGACAGCAGCATGATCGCGCGGTTCGAGCCCGCGCTTGTCCTGTCGAACTCGTCGCCCTCGGTCGCGACAAGCACCGGGTAGGCCGCGGTGACGATCGCCAGCGGCAGCACCGAGCAGATCGCGGTGAACACCAGGTTCCCGTAGTTGACGAGGACGAGCGCGCCGGTATCGCCGTGCCCGTTGGACAGGTCGATGGTGACCACGCTGTAGATGTCGGCCGCCAGGAACTCCAGCAGCCCGACCAGGGCCAGGCCGCTGGCGCGGCCCACCACGCCGGGCGGGAACTTGAGCGTGAGGCGCCAGCGCAGGTGCAGCCGCCAGGTGGCCGGGAGCACCACGATGACCAGCATGCCGATGTTCATCGTGGTGCCGATGGACAGCACCAGCATGGCGGCCAGCGGGGTCCGCAGCATCGAGGCGCCGTGATCAAGCGACGCGAAGATGAAGTAGGACGCGATGACCACCACGTTGCCGATCACCGGGGAAAGGCTGACGGCGGTGAACCTCCGGTACGCCTGGAGCAATCCCCCGAGCACGACCGAGAAGCCGTAAAGCAGGATCTGCGGTGCGAACGACACCAGCATGAAGCTGGTCACGTTAATCATGTCGCCGTGCGCGCAGTCGGCGTTCGGGTTGACCGGGTTCAGCGCCTCAGAGACGGGACGGGCCACCGCCGCGATGAGTACGGTGACCGGCAGCAGGATCACGATGGACCAGGTCAGCAGGGCCGACGAGGTCTGCTCGACGTGTGCCTTGGCCCGCGGGTCGGTGGCCGCCCGGTTGGCGGAGCGGGCCAGCACCGGCACCATCGCGCTGGACAGGGCGCCGCCGAGGGCCAGCTCGACAATCAGGTTCGGCACCTGGTTGGCGGTGACGTACGCGGTGCCCAGGCAGCCCGAGCCCACCGTCTGCGAGAACACGACGGTCCTGGCCAGGCCGAGGACCCGGGAGAAGGCGGTAAGCCCGGCGACGATGAGCGCGCCGCGCGCGATCCCCCGCGCCAGCTTGCCCTTGGCGTCCCCGGTGATGTCCCCGTCGGACTCGGGGCGTGAGGGGTCCGCGAGGCCCGCGTGGTTGGTCTGCACCAGCTCCCAGCCCCTTTGTCCTCGCCCGCGACATGATTACTCCGTAATTACTGCGCCCAGGCTAAGGCTTTCGTAGGCATTTTGCCGGGCTCATGCCCGCGTTGGTGCGGGGTGTCGCGACGTGATCTACGCCAGAGTGACTGCTGGGGGCTGTGCCGGGTCCGCGCCGGGTCCGCGCCGGAGCTATGCCTGGCGCAGGCGGGCCACCTCGCGGGTGGCGTTGGGGTTGAGCTGGCCGCCGCGCGAGCCACCCAGCTTGGCGGTCAGGTGCTCGCCGACGGTCACCGGCTCGTACCTGGCCGGGCTGTCCGGGGTGACGCAGCTGGGCAGGCACTCGATCACCGCGTCCACGTTGCCGTCGTGGAAGTAGGCGGCGGAGCGCCTGGGCACCAGGGTGCCGTTGACCCGCGGGGCGGCGACGCGGTGGAGGGTGGAGATCCACTCGTCGTTCGTCCAGCGGGCCGTCGCGTCGCCCAGGTTGACGAGCAGGGCGCCGTCGGCCGGCATAACCGGGTGCCAGTTCCCGTCCGCGCCGTGGATCTCCAGGCCGGGCACCTGGTCGGCCCAGAGCACGGTCACGATGCCGTAGTCGGTGTGCGCGCCCATGCCGAGCTGGTCCCGCTCAAGCTCGACGTCGGGAGCCGGCAGCCGGTAGTTGTTCATCCGCAGCACGTCGATGGAGTGATCGGTGAACCGCTCGAAGTAGTCCTCGCGGCCCGCCAGGGCCGCGCCGAAGATGCGCACCATCGTGGCGGCCACCCGGCCCGCCGCCTCGAACCAGGCGGTGACGGCCGGCTCGAAGCCCGGGACCTGCGCGGGGTAGACGTTCGCCGGGTAGCTGTCCGCTGGCAGGTCGCAGCCGGGGAAGTCGGCGGCGGACGTGCCCACGTTGATCGCCTCGAACAGGTCGGCGGCGCTGACCAGGCCCAGGCTGTTGGCCAGGGACTCCGCCTGCGGCGGGGTGTAGCCGCGGTTGATGCCTGGCGGGCGGCGGTAGGCGGCCTTGACGCGGGCGTCCAGGGCGAAGAAGGCGTCCGTCACGCTGGTGAACTCCTGCAGCGTGGTCGACGGGATGCCGTGCCCGGTGATCTGCATGAACCCCACCGTCCGGGCGGCCGCGTCGACCTGGCGGACGACCTCGGAGCGGGCCGCCGGGTCCGCGAACGGCATGCGGAAGCAGGAGATGTCGATCACGGGGACGACGAGAC
>Ga0302324_100025773_pt1 | contig 11267 bp, 8 predicted proteins | sample Palsa_T0_1_FD_201949 | JGI IMG/M metagenome (GOLD analysis project Ga0302324, IMG submission 201949) | Peat permafrost microbial communities from Stordalen Mire near Abisko, Sweden - Palsa_T0_1 | ecosystem: Environmental > Terrestrial > Soil > Palsa > Peat permafrost | place: Sweden: Abisko... | reverse complement strand
GAGCGAGCTGGATAGAGCCGCAGGAACTCGTCGGCTCTGTTTCCGAACACCTCACGCGCCTGTCCGTTGAACTCGTCGATCGTAGCCCGACCGTAGCCCAGCGTTGCGCTGCCCTCATCGGCATTCAGACCAATGATCGTCGGCACATCATTTTGCGCGCCCAGCGCATTGGTTGTCACAAATTGTTGCGGTACCACGTAGCCATCGACAATCGGCCGCCATGGAGTCGCACCCGCAGCGGGATTCAACGCCAGAACCGCATCCACGCTGAGCCGTCGCAGCGCTGCTAAAGAGGTAACGTGGTTAGCCTCAGCGAATTGCGCTCCGGCCCGTTCGGCATCGACGAGCATGACTGGGTGCTCGGGGGCAGTGCCTGGCATTGTTCCGGCGTCCAAACCGCTCTCGATGATGGCGCGCTGAAACAGCCCCTTAGTCAGCTTCGACGGCATCAATAGCTGGATCGATGTGGCGCCCGCGGATTGTCCTGCAACGGTCACGCGGTGTGGGTCGCCGCCGAAGGCGGCGATGTTCCGTTGTACCCACCTCAGGGCCGCCAGCTGATCCAGTAATCCATAATTTCCCGATACGTGATGCTTGGATTCAGCGCTGAGCTCGGGATGGGCCAGATAACCCAACATACCCAACCGGTAATTGATTGTGACTACGACGAGCCCCTTAGCAGCCAGGGATTCACCGTTGTATACATCGACAGATCCAGACCCCTGCAGAAAGCCGCCCCCGGGAATGAATACCAATACAGGCAACGCGACGCCAGAACGCGGCTTCGCGGTCCAGATATTCAGATACAGGCAATCTTCGGCCACTGCGCCTCGATGCATGAACTCTGGCGTCCACGGTAGACGCGCGCCGGTGATGCGCTGCGGACAGGCGGCCGCAAATTCCGAGGCCTGCCGCAGGCCTGACCAATGGAGCAATGGTTCCGGCGCTCGCCAACGCCGCTCGCCTGTAGATGGCGCTGCGTAGGGGACGCCCTTGAATACCGTGATTGTGGGATCTGTAGCCGCGACGCCCTGGATGCGCCCCTGTTCAACCCGCACCTCACTCGGCGCGGCGGCATTTACACTCGGAACGGCCGATATGAGCCAGAGCGACATGGCAGCTGCAGTTCTAGTCAGCATTTAGGACTCCCGCGTGAGGGGTTCGGCGCGGCCGCATTCGAAGTTTCGTCACAAGGCGCACCATGATCATGCAATCAACTTGCTTCGGCGCTGGCCTGAGCGCCCTCGGCTGCGGCGATAATGACCTTCACACCGGCCGAGCGCAGAAACACTTCACTCAAAGGGCCGTTCGACGCACGAGGAACTGTTCAAAGGCATCCACTATGCGTTGAACGTGAGGATTCTTATGCGCGAGTGGTCCGTTGTTTCGCTCGCGATGCACCAGCATCGTAGCGTTGGCCTCGAATACCAGTACTCGCCCGTCGTGCAGTACGGCGAAATCAATCCCGCCATAGTCCATATCGAGTCGCCGCCCGATGGCGGCGACGGCGGCTGACGCTCGACGGCCCAGCGCCGCGCCGGAATCTTGCAGAAAGCGACGTTCCTCCTCGATCTTTGCCGGCGAAGCAGTCATATCCGCTGAGAAGTAATGCACCATCCAATGCGATGAGATCGCGAGATGATACGGAAATGGCTCCCGATCGATGAATATCACACGGTATTTGCGGTAGTTGCCGTCAACGCCACGTGAGTCACAGAATGCCGTCAGATAATGGACATCGACGCTGCCCTGTAGCGTCTCTGCCAGAACCTCGATGTTCTCGCAGCGCACCAGCCGATCGCCGCCGTGACTCGCTACCGGGCGGACCAACACGGGCAACTCGATGCCCGCATTGGCGAGACTGTCGCGCAGAATAGTTGAGGAGATAAGCGGTCCTTGACAACGTACGCACGGGGCCACGACGACGTCCTTGAGGTCGCCTAAGAGTGCCGTTAAGCGATCACGTGATGTTCGTGCCACCGCTGCTGGAGGGTTGAGCAGGGGCCTAGTACAGCCGTTCACGAACCATTCCAGCCGATCGGCCAGCGGGGCTGCAATGTCGGGATCGCCGATTGCGTTGAAGACCAGATCAAAGGGGGGCAGATGACCGTCCTCCTCAACCGCCGCGAAGTCAATGGCGTATCTGATACGCGAACTGGTTCCGGTGGACAGCAGCGTATCGAGCGGGACGTTGCCTGATGTACGGCCGGCGTGAAGGATGAGCAGTTTGCGGATTGGCTCGCTTGGAGACTCGATGAAGACGCGCTGAATCTTGTAGGCGCGGTCCCGGTACGATTCGGACTCCACCGTCCGTCCAGTACGCGCACAGATCGCGGCCAGGTTCTGATATGCGACCGCTGCGTTTGGATCGAGCGTCAATACGAGTCGGTACCAGCGCTCGGCCGATTTATCGTCGCCCATCATGAAATATCCGGTGGCGACCTTGCACAGATCCATTGCCGCGGACATCGAGGTTCCGTTGTCGTGGGTTTCCACGGATCGCGCGGCGATCACATGTGCGAGCGCGCCGAGTTCGTCCCCTTGCTCGCGCTTCTGCTCGGCTTGAGCGCGCAGCATCTCTGGATCTGACGAGGCGATATCCAATGTTGCTCCTATCGTCAGTCGATCACGCGCACGCGTCATGCTGGCATGTTTGTGATTAAGAAGGGTTTCTCGGCGCGCCGCCAGATTGACAGTTGCACCTGCAACTACCTACGATAATGGTCCGCCGTCCGCGTTCAGGCAAGCCGCATTGACAACATATCAGACCGGCTTCGGCAACGAGTTCGCTACCGAAGCGCGTCCGGGCGCTCTTCCCTCCGTGCGCAACTCGCCTCAGCACTGCCCGTATGGATTGTACGCCGAGCAAATCTCGGGAACTGCCTTCACGGCGCCGCGTCATGTCAACCGTAGGTCTTGGTTATATCGCATTCGTCCCGCGGTCGTTCATGAGCCCTTCGTGCCCATCGAAAGTGGTCGGCTCGCTCGAGGCTTCGACGTAACTGTCGCGTCGCCCAATCAGCTGCGCTGGAGTCCGCTGCCGGTTCCAGACAGTCCGGCGGATTTTATCGAGGGCCTGGTCACGGTGGGTGGCAATGGCTCCGCGGCTGCGCAAAGCGGCTGTGGCATTCATTGGTACGTCGCCAACCGGTCGATGCAGGACCGGTTTTTCCATGATTCTGATGGCGAGTTGCTGATCGTACCGCAGCTCGGACGGCTGCGATTGACGACGGAGCTGGGCATTCTGGAGCTCGAACCGTTGCAAATCGCCGTCATTCCGCGCGGGGTGCGGTTTCGCGTTGAGCTGTTGGATCGACACGCGCGCGGCTATGTGTGCGAGAACTACGGCGCACCATTCAAACTTCCAGAGCTCGGCCCGATTGGCTCAAATGGTCTCGCGCGCTCGCGGGACTTCGAATCCCCAACGGCATGGTTTGAGGACCGCAGCGGTGACTTCGAGCTGGTCACCAAGTTCCTCGGGTCCTTGTGGTCGGCGCGGATCGATCATTCTCCGCTCGACGTCGTCGCATGGCATGGCAATTACGCACCCTATAAGTACGACCTGAGGCGCTTCAATACGATCGGTTCGATCAGCTACGATCACCCGGACCCATCAATATTCCTGGTATTACAGTCGCTGAGCGATGCCCCAGGCGTCGGTGCGATCGATTTTGTGATATTCCCGCCGCGCTGGTTGACCATGATTGATACCTTCAGACCACCGTGGTTCCATCGCAACGTCGCCAGCGAGTTCATGGGCTTGATCGAGGGAACTTACGACGCCAAGGACGCCGGCTTTCAGCCTGGCGGCGCCTCGCTGCACAATTGCATGTGTGGCCACGGACCCGACGCTGCGACGGTCGAGAGGGCCAGCCGCGCCGACACGACACGGCCGGAATATCTGGCCGATACGATGGCATTCATGTTTGAGACCCGTTGCGTCATTTGTCCCACACCGGTTGCGCTAGCACTGCCGCAGCTGCAACAGGACTACGCGCAATGCTGGCGTTCGCTGCCGAGGCGGCTGTCGCCGCAGCCAGACCAGGGCGCGTGAACGTCGCGCTCAATGCAACGCATGATCCGACGTTGCGCAGTTGGGTCGATAGTGCCAACCAACCGGGAACTGACTTTCCATTGCAGAATCTCCCGTTTGCCGTGTTCCGTCGCGCGCGCAGCGCCGAACCGTTCCGCGGCGGTATCGCCATCGGGGACCAGATTCTGGACCTGGCCGCATTGCATAGTCAGGGTTGGTTCTCGGGCGCCGCGGCCACCGCACTCGCGGCCTGTGCCGAGCCGCCGCTCAATCGGCTTATGGCCTTGGGGTCGCAAACGGCGTCTGCGCTGCGTGCGGCAGTTTCACGGGCACTTGAAGCCGGTGCGCCACGTGCGGATCGACTGCACGCTTTTCTCGTACCGCAGGCGGAGGCCCAATACGATTTGCCGGCCAGAATCGGGGATTACACTGATTTCTACGCCTCGATATATCACGCTGCCGCGGTGGGCCGCTTATTCCGGCCGTCGAACCCACTGCTTCCGAACTACAAATGGATGCCGATCGCCTATCACGGCCGCGCTTCCTCGATTGGAATCACGAACCAGGGTTTTCTTCGGCCAGTCGGTCAGAGCCTACCTTCCCGCGATGATGGTCCGGTGCTCGGCGCGAGCCGCAGCCTGGACTATGAGCTCGAGCTCGGCCTGTTCATCGGACGCGCCAATACACTCGGCAGTGCCGTGCCTATCGAGCGCGCTGAAGAGCACGTCTTCGGTCTTTGCCTGCTCAACGACTGGTCGGCCCGCGATCTGCAAAGCTGGGAATACCAGCCCTTGGGTCCCTTTTTGGGCAAGAACTTTGCTACGACGATTTCGCCCTGGGTGATCACGCTGGAGGCCCTGGCGCCATTCCGCATCCCGTGGTCGCGTCCAATCGACGACCCACCGCTACTGCCGTACCTGGATAGTGCGACGTTGCAAGCGACCGGCGCCATCGACGTACAGCTGGAAGTGCATCTCGAAACCGCACTCATGCGTGCGACGGGTCTGGCACCGCAGCGGCTTTCGTCTTCCAACTTCCGCCATTCGTATTGGACGATCGCGCAAATGGTCTCGCACCATTGCGTTAACGGCTGCAATCTGACAGCTGGCGATCTTTTCGGCAGCGGCACGCTATCAGGTCCGACGCCATCTGAGGCGGGATCACTGCTCGAGCTGTCGGCTGGCGGTAAGGGGCAGCTTGAACTGTCCTCTGGCGAGACACGCAGCTTCCTGTGTGACTGGGATCGCGTCATCCTCAGAGCATGGTGCGAACGTCGTGGCCACGCTCGCATTGGATTCGGCGAGAGCGCGGGACTCGTTCTGCCGGCGCGCGAGCCGTACTAGACCCGATCAGCACCGACATCGCGATACGCGATTTGACATATTTGAGGCCAAAGGCAGGACAATGTTGCTGTCGGGGCACTATTCTTCGATGACGACCTGCAGCGACGTGTCGATGGGCTGCTAAAGCCGGCCTCCCTGAGCAGTAAGCGTTACAGCAGGTCTATGCGGCCTCAAATCGGCACCTAGGGCCTCGAGCTGTCAGCCACAGCACTGCCTCATAACGGGTAGTAACGACATACATGCTTGATTTAGTTAATAATACTATCGGTAAGCCGGGATTCGAGCTGCGATATGTACTGCCCGACAGCGTAGCGGTTTGCGGCCGTCCGACCAATGCGTTACCTTCTAATCCTGTGAATGTTCTTCAGATATCGCTTCCTTCACCGTACGATTTGACCCAGTCTGATACATTGGGCGGCACGGGTAAGGTATGTGGCGCGCACGCCGCATGAGCCAATAGCGAAGGCAAAAGAACAGGCACTTTAGATTCGAACCGGGGGGTCCATGAGATTAACGAACTCCACGCCAACAGCGTGGCGCAGTGGCGATATCGGCCGCGCCCCGGGGCGCGCGGGGCGATTCACTCGTTCAGATCGTCATAGCGGTACATACGCCGAGCCTCGCGCGCTCGAGCGGGTAGCCGACCGTGCAGCGCCGACTGCATTGAACGCTGAGGAGCCGGCTCGGAACGCCGCGATGGCCGATCCGACTCTGAAAACCAGCCGGGGTCTGCGCGAATGGAACGATATTCTAGGGGCGGCCTTTACAGGCTGCGTCGTGGATGCCGCGGAACGGCGTTTTTTTGGTGAGCTATGGACCTGCCGCATCGACGAGATGAAACTGGCGCGGATTCGCGCTCAACCGTCGAGGTTGGGACGCTGGCTCAACGGCACCCCGCGTCAGACTTCCGGCTCGCTTTTACTTCATCTACAGGCTTCGGGGCACAGCATAAGCCGCCAGCGCGGGCGCAGCGCAACGGCCGATCCGGGGGACGGCGTACTGTGCGATCCAGATCATAGTTATACGGTTGAATTTCTGACCCCCTTTGAAATGTTCGTGGTTGAACTGCCGGTGATCGGCATTCTCGCCCGCGAGCCTGGTTTCGATCTGGAGCGCTTCGCAGGGCAGAAAGTGGAAAAGCGGCGCTCGCAATTACTGTTGGCTTTTCTGCGCACCGCGTGGCTGCAGCGGGATTGCCTCGCGGACGATCCCGACTGGCGCGATTGCGTGAGCCGAACCAGCGTCGATCTGGCCATGCGCGCGATAATCAAGGCAGGCGGACATGACGCGGTCGGCGCTTCAGCGGAACTGCGGCGCGCCGTGATCGAGCATATTCGAAACAACCTGCTCGATTCGGGATTGCGCACCTCATCGATCGCGCGTGCGCTGAACGTGAGTCCGCGCTCCGTGCAGAATGTGTTCGAGGGCGGCGCGACTACCGCCAGCGGTTTCATTCTCGAGCAAAGACTCGCTCGCGCCGCCGAGCGTCTGCTTAGCGAGCCCGGACGGCAATCGATCACGGGCCTCGCCTATGACTGCGGCTTCTCTGACTCTGCGTATTTCTCGCGCTGCTTTAGCCGCCATTATGGCGTCGCGCCGCGAGACTATCGGCGCGAAGGGCGAACGACGGCGGCCAGTCGAGTGAATTCAAGCAAGCGCTAGCCGCCGGTGGTCTCGCGCCTGAAACCGAGGAAAGTTCCACCAGTGAAGCCTGCGTCGCGAGCGTCCAAAGCCTTGCTCAGCAATTCTATCCGCATCGCTATCGCGTTGTGCCTCACGGCCGCGGGCATCGCCGCTACGACGGTGGAAGCGCAAGATGCCCCGCATTCGGTTTGGGTCGGCGTGTATACGGCAGTACAGGCGCAGCGCGGTGCTCAAGTGTTTGCAACCCAATGCGTCGCGTGTCACGGCGAGAATCTGGCGGGTGATGGCGCCGAAGTGCCGGCTCTGACGGGCAAGATGTTCTTGTACAAGTGGGACAGTCTGGCATTGCAGTCTTTGTTCGATCTCATCCACACTGCCATGCCGCTCAGTAATCCGGGAAGCCTGAGCGGACAGGAAACCGCCGATCTTACGGCTTACATCCTATCCATGAATCAGATTCCGGCCGGCGCCACAGAACTGTCGGACAATGCACAGAGTCTTCAAGACATCCGTTTCGACGCTAAGAGACCGGACCATTAGGCCAACGAGGGGTGTATGTCAAAGTCTCACCTGTCATTGCTTCCGTTCTTGGCGCTCGCGCTGCTCAGCCCACCGCGCGGCGACGCCCAGAGTACTCCCAGCCCTGTCGTGACCGCGGCGAGTGCGCCCGCGAACGACTGGCCGACGTATGGCTACGATCAGGAACGTACCGGCTGGAACAGGGCTGAAACCACGCTGACGAAGGACAATGTATCGAAGCTGAAGATGCAATGGAGCACGCAGCTTTCGACGCCGCCGACGAACGTGGCGCTTTCGACCCTCACCCCACCTGTATTGGCATCTGCGGTCAGTACCTCAGACGGCACCAAGAATCTGCTGTTACTGCTCGGTGCGGACGATACGCTCTTTGCACTGGACGTAAATTCGGGCAAGGTCCTGTGGCAGAAGACGTACCCGAACCCAATCAAGCCGGGAAGGGCAGCCACCTGGCTCTGCTCGAATACGGCGAACGGTGCGCCCGTAATTGATAAGGCCAATGGCGTCGTCTATTTCATTACAAGCGACGGCAAGCTGCGCAGCGCGAGTCTGAGCGACGGTGCCGAGCGTTTGAAACCGACCGACATGGTCGCCCCGTTCACACGGTCCTGGGGCTTGAACTTCATCGACAATGTGGTCTACACAACCAGCGGACGTGGCTGCGGCGAAATTATCGACCCTGATTCGCCCTTATTGGCGGCGGAAACACTGAGTCCAGTGTCGACGCCCGCGACGACACGCGGACCTCCCCGCCCACAGGTGACTGGGCCGCCGATCGATCCGGGTCTGGTCAGCGCCATGGACGTGCACGATCCGGCGCACCCGAATTTGACGTACTTCTACACCAGTAACGGACGCCCCTCGGGTCCGTGGGGACGTGGTGGAGTCACCAAAGGCCCCAACAACACCTTACTGCTGGAGACGGCCGACGGGCTATACGATCCGGCGGCAGGTCAGTTTGGCATCAGTGTACTGATGCTCGCTCCCAAGGCTACCCGGCTCATGGATTCGTTCACGCCCAAGAATTGGAAATACATGAATTCCAAGGATCTGGATTGGTCGGCGAGTCCCATCGTCTTTCAATTCGCTGGCAAGACACTGGTCGCCGTAGCGGGCAAGGAAGGCGTGGTGGATCTGCTTGATACCTCCGATCTAGGGGGTGGCCCGCCGGAAAATCACTCGCTGCCGCTGTATCAGGGCCCGCAGTTGGGTAATGACGCCGCGCTGGGGACCCAGCCGAGCCAGGGCATTTGGGGCGGCATCGCGACCTATGAAACACCCGACGGTAAGCGATTCATTTACGTACCCATGTGGGGCCCACAGTCCAAGAAGGTGGCGGCATTTAAGTACACCAATGGGCCGATACCCAACGGCAGCATCATGGCTGTACAGGTCATCGCCGATGGCGACAAGCTGACGGAAGTGCCGACATGGACGTCGCCGGACATGATTATGCCCGATCCGCCCGTGGTGGCGAACGGTGTCGTATACGCAACGCAAACCGGCGGCCAGGCGCTCCAGAACACGCCTTTGCCGGATGGCTCGCGACGTGACCCGACAACAACTGGCGCGTTGTATCGGGCCACCCCGGTCAGCAACCTCATCCTCTACGCGTTCGACGCGGAGACCGGAAAGCAGCTGTATTCCAGCGGTAAGCTCATCACGGACTGGGTGCACTTCGGCGAGCCGGTGGTCGCACTCGGTAAAGTGTTCATCGTGACCCACGACGCTCATGTCTATGCGTTTGGCGTGAGCGCCAGACGCCACTGACTGCGCGGAACACACTACGTAGGCCGACGACTCAGACCGGTTCGAAACGTTGGTTGGGGGCACTCTATCAGCGGCGGCGACCGCCGCTGATATATCCCTTGCCAACGGCTGGCAGTTGCTACAGACGATCCTGAATCTTGGCGAGTCCGGCGACCGCACACGGCTCGTCTTTATCGCCGCCCGGCGCGCCCGAAACTGCGAAGGCACCGATCAGCTCGCCTCCGACCATGATCGGAATCGCGCCCTGGCGCGGAGTGCCGATCAACGGGTCGGCCGCCACCTGCGCCATGAAGGCGGCATCGCTTGCAGCCTTGGAAGCGACCTGACCGCTGGTCATCTTGTATTTGAGCACACTCTGCGCCTTGCCCATGGCGATACGCTGCGTGATGGCGGCCGCGCCATCGCCGGAGATCATCGCAATCGGCACGCCGCCTGAATCGACGATCAGCGCAGTCACTTTGTAAGTGTTGCCCAGGCAGGTCGCAATCGCCGTTTGCGCGCCTTCGATGGCGAGGGCCGTGGGGATACCGCGAGCTCGAGCCGGACGCGGCGCGCGCACCTCGTCATTGCTTGGCGCCGCTGCGATGGTGGGCGCTGGGGCTGGCGACGACATGGGAGTCTGCGCGATGACCTGGCCCGCATTGAGCAGACCAGCGGCAGTAACGAGCCAAATCCTTTTCATCGAACCCCCTCCCGCATAATTGAGTGCGGCATTATTCCGTTAGACATTAAATTTTGTCCAGTATCGGCAAGCGCCGGAGTCCTGCAGCCATGGTTGGAATTGAGTTAAACGCGCCCCGTATTCTCGGTTACACGAGTAGTATAACGTTTTCGTACGATGCGCAGATTGGGGGAATGATCATGTCAAAATCGCGTGCCAATGCCTGTCTGAGCGGTCTCGCCGCATTTGGGCTGTTTGCTGTGGGTCCTGCCAGTGCGCAGCAAATGGCGCCGTCCCCTCCGGCACAACCGCCAGATTCGGTCTGGTACACCTGGGCACCCAAGTCCATTGTGCAGACTCCATGGAAGGTGCCGAACAAGCCAATCTGGCGCTTATCGGAGATCCTGGCTGCGCACAAAGGACAAGCCGCCTGGACTCAACAGATTGTGCTCGACCAGGACTACGACGCCAAGTACATCCAGATGGCGCCCGGAGAGAAAACACCGACCCTGTTCTGGGCCGACGACCGGATTTTCTTCGTAGTATGGTCCGGGCAGATCCGCTTCACGATACAGGGCCAGCAGCCCTTCGTCGCCACCAAAGGGTTCTTCGTGCAAGTGCCGTATCGCACACCGTACAGCATGGAAACGGTTGGTAATCAGCCCTCGCTGCGCTTTGAAGTGGTGCGCAGCGGCCGCACACCGCTGTACCCGACGGATACAACCTCCGCGCCGCCTGCCGCAACGCCGGGTAAAATTTACATCAAGACCAGCTACCGCACGCCGCCCGATCCCTACACTGACATCAACAAACCCTATGTCGATTTTGAAAAGGATTACGTTAACAATCCGGCAAGCCCAAAGGGTAATTTCGCCTTCGTGAAGGATACCGAGAACTTCATGAACATCATCCGTGGGCATGGCGTGCGGACACCGCCGGACACCAACAAAGGGCATTTTCATATCGACTACAACGAGTTCTGGTTCATTGCGGAGGGCAAGATCGATTATTTGATGGAAGGTATGAAAGTGTTCACCGCCGAACCGGGCGATGTCGTCTACGCACCCCAAGGGCGCTGGCATCGCGCCAGCTTCGGCGGCGACACGATGGACACACGCATTGCGATTAATCCGCGTCCCGAAGGAATGCACAACTTCGATGTGAGCTCGGGCGCGAAGCAGTAGGTTCCACACTCAGTTCGAGAATCTGCGCCGCCCGCGCAAGGCGGGCGGCGCAGCAGCGGTTTACTATTTGCTATTTAGCAGGCGCTTCCGGCGTG
>Ga0302324_100025772_pt1 | contig 11267 bp, 9 predicted proteins | sample Palsa_T0_1_FD_201949 | JGI IMG/M metagenome (GOLD analysis project Ga0302324, IMG submission 201949) | Peat permafrost microbial communities from Stordalen Mire near Abisko, Sweden - Palsa_T0_1 | ecosystem: Environmental > Terrestrial > Soil > Palsa > Peat permafrost | place: Sweden: Abisko... | reverse complement strand
CTCGACATCCTCGAAGTTCGCGGCGAGGCGCAGCTTGGCGGCGCGGGCGCGGTTCTCGAACCGCTTCTGCTGGCGCAGCTTCTTTTCCTGTTCGAGGAGCAGGGCCAGCCATTGCGCATGATCGAGGCTGCGCGCCCGCGACTGCCCCTCAAGATCCCTAAAACCCTTGGCCATGCCGTGGAGGCCGAGGCTGACCAACAGATCAAGCGTAGACTGGGCCGTCATCGAGCAAGCTCCATGCGACCCATCGACGCCATTGCCCATCGCGCGTTGGCGCGACTCCCCTTAAGGAAGGACATATCGACAGCGAACCTTCCCCTCAATCCAAACAAACACCCGCCCGTCGGGGCGGAGAAAAAAGACCCTCCCGCATGCGAAACGTTACGTCCAAGCCAAGACGAAGACTGTGCAAAATTGCTCACATTGGCCGGCTGGGAGATGTTATCCACAAAATAGTCACAATTGAGCTTGCAAATTCATATTGTTAGCGGCCTGTCCAGGGCTGCGACGGAGCGTCATCGAGGCCAAATTCGACGTTGGGCCGCCGATTCAGTGGCGTTACGACGCCCCGATGCAGCCCGCTAGCCGCGCAATCCAGCTTTCATCGAGATCGACGATTTTGCCTAAGGCGATGGACTCGCCCCTGGGCTGGCGCCGACGACGCCGAAGGGATGCGCGAACGCCAGGAGAAGCCGGTTTCGTCCCCGATCGCGCGATCTCGGACGACTTGCGATCTCATGGCGCCGCCGCCGGCGCGCTTCCAACGAAAGGCGCCGCAAGCGCGATCGGCGCGGCGACAATCGTATCGAGATTTCGCGTCAATCGACTCGGCGCCGCAAGCGCAAGATGCAACGCTTGAAGCGTGCGGGACGCGGCTCGAAAATGTCTCCGCGCTTACATCCCGCGCGTCGAAGCTTTCGCGCCGCGGCGATGAGCAATCGGCGCGCCGCAGTCGATGCCGCTTGACGGCGCGCGAGACGCAGGCCCTTCGCATTCCGCGCTCGACAACGCGACAAAGTCGCAACGGGTCGTCATGGGTATATGACCGCGGCGCGATGGCGCCATGCGTAGATTCCGAGTCTTTCTTAGGCCGATCGTGCTGGCTAAAGGTATGGAATAAATCGCAAGGCGGCGAATATTCAAAGTTTCAGGCGCTGGGCGGCAGGCATACGAGATTCGTTGATCTGTCCGCGCATCCGGTCGAAACCAAATTCGGGCGCCAACGATCCTCAGACGATGCGGAGAACTTGAATGACGAGAGGTTCCGCCGTCGACGTTTATTTCCTCCAAAGGACTCGCACGATGAGCAATACGCAATCAATAATGTCGCCGACCGACGCGCCGCGATCCTTCGCGTTATCTCCCGCCGGATATCGAATTCTCGGTCTCCTTCACAAAGGCTGCGCCTATCAGGTGCGCGGCGCCTGGCGCGTTCGCGGATCGCGCAGCAGCGTCAAAGAGCCGACGCTTCTCTTCTTGCTGAAGAACGGTCTGGCTGAACGCGTCGAGACCGACCGCTACGCCCAGCTTCGAATCACGCCAGCCGGTCGCTCCGTCAGAAGCGACGCCGGGTGATCGTTCAAAGACAGGAGGGCGGTTCGGTTCGGGTTGCTTCCCACGGTCGGCAAGGCGTTGCGATCGCCGGCCTGCCGCGCACAAGGCGCGCCAAGGGGCAAGTCGAAATACGCCCGGATCCCTATCCCGCCGGTTCGATCGAGCTTCCCAAAAGAAACCAGACGAGGCCGCGGTCTCCGAGCGCCCATTTGCGGCCGCGCGGCGCCATCTACGCACTCCAGGAGCGATAGAGGTGAGTAGTTTCCGAGTCTATACTCGCCGGTTCGCCGCCGGTTAATGTCGCCTCAAGCTGGTCCTCGCCATCGAGAACCTTGCGCCGACGAAAGGAAAGGTCATGAGCGCCTTGCAGTCGATAGGGTCCGTCGCGACCCAATCCTTTGACCACACCGATAGCCAGGAGCTAACCATTGGAGAAATGGCGCGCGAATTTGGCGTAAGCTTGCGAACTCTGCGCTTTTATGAAGACAGGGGCATGCTTCAACCGCGCCGCGAAGGAACGTCCCGATATTACGGAGATCTGGACCGGCTTCGATTGCAACTGATCCTCAAGGGCAAGCAACTTGGCTTCACCTTGAGCGAAATACGCGACTTGATCGGTCCGGGCGATAGCGCCTCCCATTCGGAGTTCGAGGAAAGGCTGCATCCCGATCAGATCGTCAGCCAGATCGGCCATCTGGAGCGCCAGGGCGCCGAGATCGAGAGCGCCATCGCACGGCTTCGCGCAACGCACGCCCGATTGGCCGGCGCGTCGGCGGAACGGAGTCCAAGGCAGAGCCTCGTCTAGGATCGTCAAGGGGCTTGCGCGACCGTTCGCCGCCGTTCGGGGAACCGTGAAACGTCGTTCGTGCGGCGGCCGATCCGGCGGCTGGTCGGCTGTTTACGGCCGATCCGAAACTCTCGGCCGGCCCTTATCGATTTCGGCCAAATGTCCGCGCCTCATAACTCAAGAAACGGCTGCTGATCCAATCTGGCGGCCGTTCGTTCGGAAAAAAACAACGCGGGCCAAAAATATTCGAAACTACGTTCGATGCTATTTCGACGTTGTTAAGACGAACGGGCTTATTACGGGATCGCCATGGCGACGAGCCTCAACCGGCGGTCCTGATGACGTTCGACGTTGCTACTCTCACCTTTGCGCGAGGCCTCGTTTCGTTTGTGGGCGGCCTCGTCCTGTTTATGTATTGGTGGCAGGATCGAAAGGCCTGGGCGGCCGTGTGGTGGGCGGCGGTCAATTGCGGAATGGGCGTCGGCATCACCGTTCTGGCGTTGCATTCTATTCTGCCCGCTTATGTCCCCGATTTCGCCGGACCGCTGGTTCTTGACGTATGCGCGGTTTTGACGTGGGTTGCGGCGCGAATTTTCAATCGCGGCTCGGTCAAGGCCTATCCTGTGCTCGCCGCGGCGGGCGTCTGGATCGTCCTGCTGATCGTCACGGGCGCCGTCGCCAACGAACAGCTCGGGATCGCGCTTGGCGTTGCAATCTCGGCGTGCCTATATGCGGCCGGAGCGATCGAATTCTGGCTGGCCCGCGGCGAGGAGCTTCGCGGACGCTGGCCGATGATTTCGCTCCTCGGCCTCGAGGCGACCGCAATTTTCCTGGCCGCCGTCGAATATTCCACCTCCCCTGGCTTCAAGCCGACGCCTTCGATCGGCTGGTTCGGAATCATCCATTTTGTCGGGCTCGTCTATGCGGCCGGCAGCGCCATATTTCTGGTCATGATGCTGAAGGGGCGCAGCGAGGCGGAGCATAAGGCCGCCGCGCTCATCGATCCCCTGACCGGACTGGCGAACCGCCGGGCCTTTAGGGATAGAGCCGAGCGGATGTTCGAGCGAAGCGAGCGCGACGGCAGCCTGTTCTCCCTGCTTGCTTTCGACCTCGACCGATTCAAGAAGATCAACGATACGTTCGGTCATCCAACCGGCGATCATGTGCTGCGGATATTCGCCGACGTCCTGTCGAGCACGCTGAGATCGGCCGACATCGCGGGCCGGATCGGCGGCGAGGAATTTTCGGTGGCGCTGCCTGGATGCGGCGTCGAGGCCGCGCTGGCGATAGCCAGGCGGATCCGCGCCGCCTTTCAAGACGATGCGCGGTTCGTGAATGGGCAACGCGTCGAGGCGACAGTGAGCGTCGGCGTGGCGAGCGCTCCCGAACATGGCGGCAGTCTTGCCGAGATTATCGCCAGCGCCGACGGCGCGCTCTACCGAGCCAAGGCGCTGGGGCGCAATCGCGTCATGCTCGCTCAAAACGATTCTCGCGATCCCGATTCCGGGGTCGCCCGCATCGCTTAGCGCGGACTGGCCGCGCGCCGTCCCATCGCCGCTGGCGAAGACGAGAATCGTCCAGGCGCCCGTTCCTTAAGCATGTGCGGCGAATGTCGCCCATCCGCCGGTCTCTTCGGCTTATTCTGGGGAGTTCTGTTGGAGTCGGGCGATGGATGAGGGCGAAAAGAAGCTCGAATTGCGCGATGTGTTCGCGCCGCCAGGCGCCGGCGCCGACGCGTCGGACGCCACGATCAAGCGCGCGCTGCAGGTCGTCCGCTCGCATCTTGGAATGCAAGTGGCCTATGTCTCGGAATTCGTCGGCAATCGATCGGTGTTTCGGGCGGTCGACGCGCCGGGACTGGAAGCCCTTATCAAGGTTGGCGACTCTCATTCGCTGGATGACATCTATTGCCGCCACATCCTTGAAGGGCGTCTGCCAGAACTCATTCAGGATACGGCTGACGAGCCCGTCGCGATGGCGTTGCCGATCACCCAGGCCGTGCCGATCGGCTCCCACATGAGCGTGCCGATTCGGCTGCCCGATGGCCGCGCCTACGGGATGTTTTGCTGCATCAATTCCGAGGCCGACCGTTCGCTCAACCAACGCGATCTCCAGATGATGAAAGCCTTCGCCGAGCTCACCGCGTTCGAGATCAACCGCAACCTCGAAGCGTCGAACGCGAACATGGAAAGGCTCGCCCGCATCATGAATGCAATCGACGAGCGCCAGCTTTCGATTGTCTACCAACCCATTTGCGACATAGAGACCCGCCGCCCGATCGGATTGGAGTGCCTGGCCCGCTTCTCCGCCGAGCCTTACCGCTCGCCGGACATTTGGTTTGCCGAAGCGGCGCAGGTGTCGCTGGGCGCGTCGCTCGAACTGACCGCGATCGAGATGGCGCTTGCGGCCCTCCCCAGACTTCCCGCGGGCGCCTATCTGACGCTCAACGCTTCTCCCGCAACAATCCTGAGCCGCGAATTTAGAAGCGCGCTGGATGGAATCTCGCCGGAGCGGATCGTGCTGGAAGTCACCGAGCATGCGCAAATCGACGATTACGCCAGCCTGCTGCGAGCGCTCGACCCGCTGCGGCAAGCGGGGTTGCGGCTGGCCGTGGACGACGCCGGCGCGGGCTATTGCAGCCTCCAGCACATCCTCCACCTGCATCCGGACCTCATCAAGCTGGATATGAGTCTGACGCGCAACATTGAAGGCGACGCGACCCGCCGGGCGCTCGCTTCGGCGCTTATCGCGTTTGCGCGCGAGACGGGCAGCCAGATCATCGCCGAGGGCGTGGAGACGCTGTCTGAACTCAAAACCTTGCAGGCCCTCGGGGTTGAAGTCGCGCAAGGCTACTTCCTGGGGCGCCCGATGGCGCTCGACAGCGCCTTGAAACTGTTCGACCGCAATGCGGAGATTGACCTTCGCGTCGCCTAGGCCTCCGCCGACGCCCGCAACTGCCCGATATATCGCCGCCAGACGAGCGGCTCCGACATCGTCCATGGGACGGTCTCGAGGCTGCGATGGTCGGGAAGCTCCTTCATCCGCGCAACCAGCCGATGCGCGTCCAGGCGCTTCAGGTCCACGCGATGGCTTTGGACCAGCGTCAGCAACCGAGCCGTCTCGCCGGCGGGGAGCGCCGCCCGCTCGATCACCGCCTCGAACGTCAGCGCCTTGAAGAAAATGGCGCGCGCGGCGGCGAGCAAATCGTCGCCGGTTTTCGCCTCCAAAAGCCCCGCCGCGACGAGCCGGCCAAACGTCTCCTCGACATTCACCAAAGCCTCCGTCAGCGGCAGATAATCCATCTCGGCCGGCGCGTGCAGCTGGGCGACGTCGGAATCGTCAACCATTTCGCCGCGCGTGTAGCGCTCGAATATCGCGCCGACGCCCGTCATGCCGAAGGCGGCGCATTCGGCGGCGCGCAACGCGCCGAGGCTGCCCCCGCCCAGGACGAAAACGCCGTGGCTGAGCGCGAAGAGAATTTCCTTGTGCCAGGGCGCCGCCACGTCCTCATATCGTCCATCGATCAGGCCGATCGCGCTCGCCCCTTGCAGCACGGCCTTGGCGATATCGCCTTGAGCGGCCGGACCTCGGCATTGGATATCGGGCGCGTTTTTCAGGCGCCCGTCCACGATTTCGCCATGCAGCGTCGGCCCGACGAACAGAATTTTCATGCGCGCGCCAGCATCGCGCGCAAGGCGCGTTTCCCGCGAGCGAAGCGTCGATCGCCGGCAAGGGTTTCGAGATCGGGAACGAGCGCCTTGGCAACCGCATAGCCGGCTTCGCCAGCCTCCAGCGGGACGACGACGGCCGAACGCACGCCGACCGCCCGAAGGCGCTCGACCATGAAATCGATATAGGCGGTCGGATCGAGGCGCGCGGGCGCGTCGTTCATCGCGTCGCGCTTTGGCGAGACCCGGATATAGGGGAGAAGATCCGCGTTGAGCGCCGCGCGATATTTCGAGGGATCGAAATCATCGCGAACCGCAGAGATCGTCGTCAGGCGCGTCTGCGCGGCCTCCGTCACGGCGCGTATGGCCGCTCTGGCGCGGTCGGGATGGCAGCCGCTGCCGCTCGACAGGTCGAAATAGGTCCAATTGGATTCCTGGCCGGAGGGGACCGGCGATATCGTCGCGAAATACACGGGGACGCCGACATCGCTGGCGATGTCGAACAGGCGAGTCTGCAGCCCGGCGCCTTCAATCTTGGCGACCAATTTGCCGAGTTCGGAATCGTCCAGCGTGCAAGGATCGAGGCAATGCGCCGCGATCCAGGCGTCTTCGCGCAGCGCCCACAACGCCAGCGCGTCGCGCTCGATCCGCTCGCACAGGCCGTGGAAAACCGCTTCCCACAGGATGTTTCCCGACGCCAGTCCGTCCGTCGATTGCCAATAGCGCGAGGGGGCGCCGCCGTCGGACAGAGCGACGACTTCGAGGGGAACCCAGACGGCCGTGCCGCGCAGAAGGTCGTATCCCTCTATCCAGTCAATGACTTCGGCGCCATCGGGCGGCGCCGCTCCGGCGCGCAATAGCCCGTCGAACAGCGCTACGCTGCGCCCCTCGGCGGCGAGCGCATCGGTCGAGCAGGCCCGATGCGGCAAGTCGAGGCGTTCGGCGGTCGCGACCTCGATCGCCTCCATCACGGCGGAGGCGGCCGCCGCGTCGTCGCTGATGCCTTTGCCTTGGGACACGGAAAGGGTGCGTGAATTTGGCCGGATCGCCGACCAGACGGGAATGCCGATACAGTCGAGGCCAGTAACCCGGGCGAGCCGAGTGATTCCAAAGTCAAAAAACCGGGGCCGCATCAGCGCTACGGTTTCTGCCGGCGAGCGCGTACGATCCAGGTAGGGGGAGAAAAAGCCGCGCGTCTCTAGGCTATTCACAATCGAACAGAGCCTCAGTAAGACGCGCGGCGGCCGACATTCCTATTGAACGACGAAGAACGGGTGAGCGGCGGCTGCGGTGCGTATATTTGCCGTGTTGATCACGTCGGCTTCGAGAACGAACCCGTCGTCGTCATGAAAGGCGTCGTCCTCGATCTCCGAGACGGTCTTGCCGTCGAGGTCCACTAGCCAAACCTTGGCGTCGTCTTTCGTCCGCATGATTACTGTTCTTGCCATTTTTTCGCCTCTCGTTGCTGCGCCGCAGGTCGTCCCAAACGGCTTCATTTGAATCCCGCCTCGCGTAAGCCATCCGAATAGCGCTGGATGTATTCATGGTTGTGGCAGGGAAACATCGACAACCACAAATTCAAATTGAATTCAGGATTGAACTCCATCGAAGCGGTTACAATCCGCCGAGCGCGTTGGGTCTCTCCCAGCAAGGCATGGGCCGCGGCCGATACCCTGGAAGCGGGAACCGGGTTTTCCATCTGCGCGATTTCGTCCAGCGAGGCGCGATAATCCCCGCGACAAAAATGCGCGCTGGCGAGAATCCAGTGGGGGTAGTCGCCAGGGCGGCGATCCTGATTTGACGGCGCGTATAGCTCAATTGCCTCCCCCGCCTGTCCGTTGAACACGAGCGCATCGGCGAGGTCAGCGCGAACATCAGGGTCATCGGGACTCAGAGTCGTCGCACGAACAAGAGTTTCGATGCTTTCGTCGATCTCTTTGAAATACAGCTTGACCAGGCCAAGCGCATGATGTCCTCGACGATCGTCCGGGCAGATGGAAATCGCCTTTCTGGCGCTTTGTTCCGCAATCTCCAGGGACGCCTTTTCATAAGGGGCTCGCACGAGCCACTCCATCACATAAGAGCGGGACACTCCGGTCAGCGCGGGAACATGGGCCGGCGCCAAGGCGAGCGCGGTCTTGAAGAGATTCCGCGCTCTGCGGATCGAAGGCAAGTCGACGCAACGGAGCAGGCGCTGGCCCTGCACTGTCAACCGATAGGCGGATGTCGCCTCCGTTGCGGTCTCGAGCAATTGAATTTCTCTATTTTCGATCTGACGAATAACCGACAGGACCGTGGTATGAACGCCGTTGGCGAATTCATCGGAATTGTCAAAGCCCGCCGCCCAGAGAATCTCCCGCTCCGGCATGGCCAGAAGGCGCGCGCTAATGACTCTCCCCGTTCTGCCGCGCCCTTGATGAACCTCGATGAGGTAATCGATGTCAGGGGGCGCGCAAACTTCGGCGTTCTCCGAAAAAGAACTCGGCAAGGTGAGCGCAAAATTCCGGCTCTGCCAAAGACGCGTCACCAGTTGATCGACGAATCCATCGGCGAGTTCTTGTCTGGATCCAGGCTCGCCCGGCGCGGCCGGCGCGACAATCGCCAGTCGGGGTTGGCTCGCCTTCGGCGTGACGATCATCGGAGCGGCGAGGCCTTTTTCGTTTTCGGTCGAAACGGTTTCCTGCCCGGCGCTGATCATTGGAGCGTCCCTCTTATCAAGGAGGCGCTGGCAGAGATCGCGCGTCTGCGGAGACGGTTTGCAGCCAAGCTCCCTGGTCAGCAATCGCTCCAGCTTGTCATAGAGCCGGCGCGCGATCGCGACGTCCCCGCGGTCGGCATAGGCCTGCATCAGGGCCCGATAGCCGGCCTCATGAAATGGCTCGGCTTCGATAAGCCGCTTGGCGGCGACGATCTTGGGCGCCAAATCCGGCCGGTGCTGATCCTCGAGATAGGGCAAAATGGCGGCGACGAATTCCGCCCTCAGCAAGGATCGTTTGGCCACCAGCCATTGCGAGAGTTTCTCGCCATGTTCGTGGAGGCCGGCGAGAAGCTCGCCCGCATAGGCCTCGCACATCGCCGCAATCTTTTGTTCGGAATTTGCAGGCGTTGATGTTCGAAACGCGACAACGTCGATCTCGGATCCGTCAAGATTAAGCGCGACGTGGTCTGCGTGAATCGAGAATAGCTGCATTCCGTGCAACGTCTGGATATTGCGCAGGCGCAAAAGAAGCTGTCGCAAATTGCCGGCCTGGCGCTCCTTGTCAAGATCTTCCCAGAGAAAACGTCCAACCTCTTCTCTTGTGGAGCGCATGGAAGAACATTCAAGAAGTAAAAAAGCGGCGAGGATTAATCCCATACGCGGAATTTTGACTTGCTGTCCTTCAATCTCAATCGCGTGCGCCTGCCCGAGAAGGGCGAGCTTGACCCTGGCTGCCACCTTGCTGTTTGCGACAATTTTGCTCAATTCGTTCATGTGCCGCCGCCGCAAAAATGTATTTACACGTATTTTGCGAGCGTAACAGAAACGCTACGTCACACAAATTGATTGTGCGGGGGCGTCCAAATATGTGACGCTGTTTTGTGACGGCAGCGCGCGCGGGCGGGCTGATCGTCCAAGCCACGGCGACAGCCAGTGATTACGGCGACGATGAGAGGCGTCGGGCCGCTTCCTTTATGGCGTCACGGTTCGGCCGAAGTCGCGCCGCGTGGCGGCGAACCGAGCCTGGCTGGGAGGAGCGGCGTTGAATCGAAAGCCGCTTTGAGGCGCCATTCCAGTGAAGTTGTTTCATAGGGAGACACATCACCGATTACGTAAGTGGCCACGAAATTGCCCCTACGACATAATGGGACTGCAAATTGTCGTAAATATTATTTAGTTATTGGCGTTAGGGACAAGGAATATGACGGAAGATATCGACAAAATTATCGATAGAACTATCGAATATACATGTGATATCCTCTCGAATAGTACGATTCATTGGCTGACGGCTCGCGAAGGTCTGGAAAAAATACTGCTAACTTTGCAGATAGGAACGCCGGATCATCCCGGCATCCGGCGCTTGCAGCGCTATATCGCCGAACTGAATCTGATCTACGGAGACGATGAAACGCTCCATTGAGGTGTCCGAGGCCCTCATCGAAGCTCAATTGAATCCACCTTGCCCCTTTCTCGGCGCCGGCGCCTCAAAATCGCATCATCGGCGACCCCAAGGCCTATTGCGTGGGCGCGGCCAATGGTGTCGCGCCGGTCACGGAAGGCGTCGCGGGAGCGACGCTCGGCGGGCTTGGCGCGCCATCGCTGCCCGTCGCGTCGATCACCGAAACTGTATTGACCTCCTGCGCCCTGGGCGCGGCCAATTGCGCGCCGATGGCGTGGATCACGTCGGGCGTGTCGGCGTAAAGGCCATGGCCGATCAGGCCGTCGGAAAAGGCCGAGAGGTCGTAGACCTTGGCGCCGAGTTTTTCGATCTCGGCCTTGTCCTTGGCCTTGGAGGGATCGATCGCGCCAACGCGCTGGCGAGCGTCGGCGATCCAACTCGACAGCGAAAGCGCGCGATCGTTGGCGGTGGCGAAAACGGTGACCTTGGTGGGCTGGATGCGCGCCATCTGCTTGGCGAAAACATCGAGGTCGATGTCGGGCGCGGCCAGCATCACTTCGCCCAAATGACCGTCCAAATCTCGATTTCCCGCAATGGAGGCTTGGCGCAAGGCTTCCATCGTGAGCCAACAGCCCATCGAATGGGCCAGAATATGGATGCGTCCCAGGCCCGGCGTTTTGGCGAGGTCGGCGAGCAATTCCTCCAGCGCGTCGCGCGAGGCCGTCGCGCTGTCCTTGTCCGAGGCATAGCTGAGCAATCCGCCGTGCGTCGGCCAGGTGAACAGGATCGGCACGCCGCCAAAATGGCTGTCGGCGGCGATCTGACCGGCGCGCCAGCGCGCCTCCTCGAAACTGGTGTTGAATCCGTGCACGAAGACGAGGATGTCGCGGTTGACGCCGATGCGGCCGGAAATATGCGAGGCGAGTTCGGCGCGGAACTCGTCGGCGTCGAGTTCGCGCCGCCCCGCCACTACGACGTGATCGCTGGCGTTGCCCGAACCCCACATCGGGCGTTCGATCGCGCCGGGCTGGTGGCCGGGCGGAAAGGTCAACGTCGTCAGGGCGTAGCGCGTCCCCTCGGTGGAGGCCTCCTGCGCCGCCGCGCCGCTTTCGCCCTTGCGCGTCGAGGCGATGAAAATCTGCACGACGCTCGGCCTGGCCG
>Ga0302324_100025771_pt1 | contig 11268 bp, 11 predicted proteins | sample Palsa_T0_1_FD_201949 | JGI IMG/M metagenome (GOLD analysis project Ga0302324, IMG submission 201949) | Peat permafrost microbial communities from Stordalen Mire near Abisko, Sweden - Palsa_T0_1 | ecosystem: Environmental > Terrestrial > Soil > Palsa > Peat permafrost | place: Sweden: Abisko... | reverse complement strand
GATCCAGTTGACGAAGCGAATCGGTATGGAACGGGCGGTTTGATGGTCGGCGGGTACGGACATTCTATGTCAAACTTGCGGTGCGAATCTTGCGCGAACTTGCGAACACAGAATCTCTGCCGAGCGCGCGGCGGTCAAGCTGTGCGGGAAATGCGCGGCGGCATAAAAGCAACGCGGCGGACACCTTTCGATGCCCGCCGCGTCTTCAAACACTAGCTAATGCGGAACAGATCCGATCGTTACATCATGCCGCCCGGAGGCATCTGTGGTGCCGACTGCCGATCGTCCGGCTTCTCGGCCACCATGCACTCGGTGGTGAGCAGGAGGCTCGCGACGGAGGCCGCATTCTGCAGCGCCGAGCGAACGACCTTGGTCGGGTCGATGATACCGGCCTTCATCAGGTCCTCGAACTCTTCAGTGGCGGCGTTGAAACCAAACGCGCCCTTGCCGTTCTTGACCTTGTCGACGACGACCGAGCCTTCCCAGCCCGCGTTGGCCGCGATCCAGCGGGCCGGATCTTCAGCCGCCTTCTTGATGATATTGATGCCGATCTTCTCTTCCTCGCCGGCGCGCAGCCCTTCGAGCGCCGCGATCGCGCGAATCAGCGCCACGCCACCGCCAGGAACCACGCCTTCTTCAACCGCGGCGCGGGTCGCATGGAGCGCATCTTCAACGCGCGCCTTCTTTTCTTTCATTTCGATCTCGGTCGCGGCGCCCACCCGGATGACCGCAACGCCGCCGACCAGCTTGGCCAGCCGCTCCTGCAGCTTCTCACGATCGTAGTCGGACGTCGTCTCTTCGATCTGCGCGCGAATCTGTTTGATACGCGACTCGATGTCGGCCTTTTTGCCGGCCCCATCGATAATCGTGGTGTTGTCCTTATCGGATACGAGCCGCTTGGCCCGGCCGAGGTCGGCCAGCGTGACGCTTTCGAGCTTGATACCGAGCTCTTCAGCGATCACCTTGCCGCCGGTCAGGATCGCGATATCTTCGAGCATCGCCTTGCGCCGATCGCCGAAGCCGGGAGCCTTGACCGCCACGCAGTTGAGCGTGCCGCGGATCTTGTTGACGACCAGGGTCGCCAGCGCCTCGCCTTCAACGTCCTCGGCGATCAACAGGAACGGCTTGCCGGTCTTGGCAATCGATTCGAGCACCGGCAGCAGGTCCTTCATCGAGGAGATCTTCTTCTCATGGATAAGGACGTAGGCGTCTTCGAGGCGGGCTTCCATCCGCTCCGGATCGGTCACGAAGTACGGCGACAGGTAACCGCGGTCGAACTGCATACCCTCGACGACTTCGAGCGTGGTCTCGAGGCCCTTGGCCTCTTCAACCGTGATAACGCCTTCCTTGCCAACCTTTTCCATCGCCTCGGCAATGATGTCGCCGATAGTCGCGTCGTTGTTGGCGGAGATGGTTCCGACCTGGGCGATTTCCTTGCGGTCCTTGGTCGGCTTCGAGAGGCCCTTGAGCTCCTGGGTCACGACGCTGACGGCACGATCGATACCGCGCTTGATCGACATGGGATCATGGCCGGCAGCGACCATCTTGATGCCTTCGGTGTAGATCGAGCGGGCCAGCACGGTGGCCGTGGTGGTGCCGTCGCCGGCGACGTCGGAAGTCTTGGAGGCGACTTCCTTGACCATCTGGGCGCCCATGTTCTCGAACTTGTCTTCGAGCTCGATCTCTTTGGCGACCGTCACGCCGTCCTTGGTGACGTTGGGGGCGCCGAAGCTCTTTTCGAGCACGACATTGCGTCCCTTGGGGCCCAAGGTCACGGTAACGGCGTCAGCCAGGACGTTGACCCCCTTAAGGATCTTCTCCCGTGCTTCCTGGGAAAAACGGACCATTTTGGCGGCCATAGTTTCTTGTATTCTCCTCAGTTGTTCAAAAAATCGGTGATAGTCGGCGAATGCGGAACGCGGGCAGCTCTATTCGAGTATGCCCAGGATATCATCTTCACGCATGATGAGATGTTCTTCGCCATCGAGCTTGATCTCGCTGCCCGAATACTTGCCGAAGAGCACCTTGTCACCCGCCTTCACGTCGAGCGGAATCAGCTTGCCTTCGTCAGTCTTCTTGCCCTTGCCAACCGCGACGACTTTGCCTTCCTGGGGCTTTTCCTTCGCGGTGTCGGGAATGATTATCCCGCCCTTGGTCTTTTCCTCTTCCTTAATGCGCTTAACCAGAATCCGATCTCCCAGCGGCCGAATCTTATCCATAGGGGATCAGCAACCTCCTTGAACCTGCCCGAATTTGAGTTTTTTTTGGAACAGTTGTTCCGCTACTAAAATAACCACAAGCGGACGGATGTCAATTGGCACTCGCCCGCTTCAAGTGCCAATTATGTATTAAAGGGCATGCCATAGAAAGCGGGTGGGACGAAATTTTATCGAAAGTTTGGTGTAATCGGACGATACAGTCTCTTACATTCGCCAAGTAACATGAGCGGCCGAATCGTTTGGCAGAGATGCCGCTCGAGTGCTCAGGGCTCCGCGACAAGCCGCTCCGGGATCCTTTCCCGGTCAGGAGGGGACGGCGCCGGCGAGGGTCCCTTCCGCATAAAAAGCGAAGATTTCTTTTAAACGGTCCCTCACCCGGCGCTTCGCGCCGTCCTCTCCCGACAGGGAGAGGATCAGACCGCGGCCTGTCTCGTCCGTCCGAGTCCCCCCGGCGTGATCGCTCAGCCCTTTTTGTACTCGTCGTGGCGGCGCCACCAGTAGCCTGCCTCGTTGCGACCGTTGGGAGCGCGGTCGAGCCATTGGTACCCGCCCCAGAGGGCGTCCAACCCACGCGCATAGGCCGAATACGTGTGGTAGACAACGCCGTCCTCGAGCGCGAATGCGCTCAGGCCGGGCCGCTCGCGCGCGTAGGTAGCCACGTCGGTGCCGGTCATCGCAGCACCCTTGGCGGCGCCGTCGGGAGTCGGGCGCGGGGGCGTACCAGGCTTCATATCGAGCCTCGGCTGGCTGGGCCGGTAATTGTACTCGACGGTACCCTCGCGCTGTTGCTCCTCGGTGACCGAGACGTTGAAGTCGAAGTTGAAGTCGCTGGCGAGCGCGGATGCCCATGGAAATGTCCACCCCATCCGCCGCTTGTACGCATTGAGGTTGGCGAGCGGCGCCCGCGACACCGCCGACAGCGTGACGTCATGGTTCGCCAGGTGGACGACGAAGCCGTCGAACCCGTCCGCAATCGCGGAGCATGAAGGACAGCCTGCCGTGTAATCGGGGCCGAACATGAAATGGTAGATGAGCAGTTGCGAGCGCCCGGCAAACAGATCGCGCAGCGTCAGGTGTCCCTGATCGGTGTCGAAAACATATTCCTTGTCGATCCGAACCCACGGCAGCTCCTGCCGCCGACGTGCCAGCTCGTCGCCGCGCCGCGTAATCTCCTTCTCGGCGGCGAGCAGTTCCAGCCGGGCCGCCAGCCATTCTTGACGTGTTCCGATCTTGTGATGGGTCATCGTCATTCTCCTTTCAGCGTCGTCGGTGACAGATCAGGACCCTCACCCGCGCCTCAGGGTCTGGACCCTGCGGCGCGGGTGAGGGTCCTATTCCCAGCTGTCGAGCTTGATATCGTCTGGATGGGGCCGACCCTTGCCGGTTTCGAGCAGCGACTTCAGGCTCAACAGGAAGACTCCCCACTTGGTGCTGCAATGATGCATGAACTCAACCGGCTCCTCCCAACCCTGATGTTTGAAGAGCACGATCGTCCAGTCGCCCTCTTGCCTGATATCCCAGATTACTTTCGTGCCGATCCATTCCATCGGCCCGTCGATCACTTCCCATAGCACGCGCTCACCGCGATGAAGCTCGAGCACCTTCATATCGAAACCGCCGGCCCCGAAACGGAACTGGAGAATCCCGCCGACTTGGTCACCGGTCCCACTCGTGGTGTCCGTCCACCAGCCGCAAAGACCTTCGCGCGTCGTCAAAGTTTTGTAGACATCACCCGGCGACGACGATTTGATTCCGACTTTGTGCAAAATATCCGGCATAGCGATTCCTCTTTCGAGTATTAGTCTTCGGCGTTAATGTGGCTTTTTCGATGAGTCGTGTTCCGAGGCGATCGTGTCGAGGTTCCGCATCACTTTCTTCCAGCCGCCGCTCATGTTCGTGAACGCAGTATCGTTCCTCGGCTGCACGAAGCCCGAGTGAACGAGACGAAGCCTCGTGCCGCCGTCGACTGTGACGAGCGTCCACGTCACGACGGTGTCAAGTGCCGAGCCGTAGCCAACGTTTCCCTCCTTCCCGCTCTTCCACGAATAGACGAGCCGTTCGCACGGGATCACCTCCAGCACCTCGCACCGGACGAGGCCGTCCCACGCACCGGCGGGCGTCGTCGCAAACGTGAAGCGTGCGCCCTTCACCGGCTCGAACCCGGTTGGCTTCATCAGTATCCAGCGGCCGATCAGATCGCTGGTCGTCAGTACTTTCCAGATGGTTTCAGGCGCGTGCGGAAATACCTCTTCGACCACGATTTCATCCGTGGCGGATTTTGATGCGTTCGCGCTCATCGCGGTGTCTCTCATGGCGCTGTCTTTCATTGATCGATCTCCTTCAAGAGCTTTCTGAGATTGTCGAAGCTTTCGCGCCAGAAGACGGCGTAGAGCGCCATCCAGTCGACCAATGGCGCGAGTCCCCTTGGGTCGGCGCGATAGTGGACGTTGCGACCCTCCGGCCGGTCGGCGATCAGTCCCGCCTGCTTCAGTGACCGCAGATGTTGCGAGATGGCCGACTGCGTCACGCCGCTGCCGCGCGTCAGCTCGGCCACGGTAATCTCGTCGGCTTTCACGATCCGCTCGAACACGGCGCGCCGCGTCGGATCGGCGAGTGTGCGCATCACGGCGTCGACGGTGGTCATCTGAGTCATACAGATACGTTAGCCGATACTAATATATTAGTCAACGCTAATTCATTGTCCACGCTAAAAAAACGCGCTGGAGGCTCTCAGTACGCGGAGTCGATCTCCGACGTCAGCACAAGTTCGGCGTCGGCGACGACGTAAGGGACATGGCGGTAATCGTGGATGAAACTGATCCGATCGTCGCGCCATTCGAGCCACATCATGTAGCTCGGTTTCGGATCGGCGCGGTCTTCAGTGCGGGCCTGGGCGCTGTTTTCGAAGACCGCGATCACCTCGCGGCCCTCGAGCCAGGCCGGTGCAAGCCATACATGATCGGTTCGGGCGTAGATCGTGAAGAACATGCCGACGTCGGCGCGGCCGACGCGAATCGGATACGAGGACTGATTGAGTTTGACGTCGTCGGCCAGCAGCGCCCGCAGCCCGTCCCAGTCCCGCCGGTTGAACAGCGCGATATAGTGAGCCATCGCGACTGACGGCGATTGCGTCTGCGCAATCGGGCTCGCTTGCGCCTGGAGATTTATCTCGCGAAGACGCACGCGACCCCGCGCCAGATGGCCCTTCACGGCGTCGACCGAGAGATCGAGCAGCGCGGCGATATCGATGAGCGATTCGTCGAGCACGTCCTTCAGAATAACGACGCTGCGCTGGAGGACGGGGAGTTCCGCAAAGCGCGACACCGCAGTCTTGATCGCTTCATCGCGCATCAGCATCTCCACGGGGTCCGGGCTGGCCGGATCGGCGATACCCGAGGCGGCGGCGTCATCGAATGGTTCAGCTTTGCGTATCGCACGGCTGCGCAGCGCATCGAGGGCGCGGTTGTGAGCGATCCGAAACAGCCACGGTCGGAGGGGCGGCGTCTGCTCGTGAGGCATATCCTGCAACGCCGCGAACGCCCGGACCAGCGTGTCCTGCACGACATCCTCGCCATCGATGATCGATCCCATCAGGCGCGCGCAATAGCGATGCAGCTCGGGCCGCAGATCATCGGCCATGGCGAGCAGCGCTGCTCCGCGGTCGCGGTTCTGCGATGACGATTCTGCGCTCAAGCCGCCGCCCCCTCGAGGATTGTCACACCGGTGTCGCCCTTCAGTCCGAAGGCGAAGCCGTCGGCATATTTCGGGTCGTCCAGGATGGCAACCACTTTCTCTCCGAAGTCCCGCGGCGGCATCGGCGCGCCGAAGCGGGCCAGAAACTCTTCGGGCTTGACGCCCGTCGCCCGCGCGTAATTTTTGGCGGCCTCGTCGCCGACGCCGGTGTCGCCGATCACCTGCATCGGCACGATCGCCTGGAAGCGGATCCCGAGACCTTTCTGCTTCGAGACGCCGTTGGCGTAATTGGCCATGATCCAGAGCATCCGCTTGGCGCCGGCATAGCCGCCAGACATCGGCGATCCGCTGACCGCCGCGCCGCTTGATCCCACCACGACGCGGCTGCCGGACTTAAGCGGCAGGTTAAGCGCCGCCTGCATCCAGTAGAGCCCGGCCTTGACGTCAGTCTCCCATGGCACGGTGAAATCCGCCCAGCTCAGCTGGTCTATCCGGCCCATATGCGGGGTCGCGCCGGCATTGAGCACTACGATATCCGGGCGGACGTCGGCAAGGATGCGGTTAGCCGCAGTCTCGTCGGTGACGTCGGCGGAGATCGTGGCGACGCCCAGGCGGGCGCGGACGGCTTCGAGCGCATCGGTGCGGCGGGCGACGACGGTCACCCCGGCACCTCGCGCGACCAGCGCTTCGACCAGTCCCAGGCCAAGGCCGCGGCTTCCGCCGGTGACGACGACATTTTTGTTTGTGAGGCTCATCTATGTTCCTCCGGGCGCTCCGGTGTCTGGATGTAGTTAAGACGATCCAACCCCCGAAAAGGAGTCAAGGAACGATCAAGCGGGGCCGCTCCCGGATCCGCCGTCTTCTTAAACGCAGCTCGCAGACTCGCTTGCTCGCTCAGCGTCGGAACGCTCGGCTGGCTTCGGGAGAGGACGGCGCGTAGCGCCGGGTGAGGAACCGCTATCATCCGTTAGGGTCGTCCCGAACGAAGTGAAGGATCGCTACGAACGGCTGCTGATCGATGCCGATCGCAATCGGCAAGTGCGTAGGTCGTAGGGATTCTTCGCGCCGGCAAGACTTTAACGCAGCTCGCGGATTCGGCTGCTCGCTCCGCGTCGGAACGCTCCGCTGGCTGCGCTCAGAATGACGAGAGTGACCGGGAAATTAGCGAGATTAGCGGGCGGGGCCTTTTTTGCGCAGCTCTTCGTCGCGATAGCGCCGGAAAAGAATATTCCACTCCGGGGTGCCCTCGACGACGCCGCGCTTCAACGACGCGATCTTACGCCGCGCAGCGAGGTCGGCCGCGTCGTCGCCTTTTTCCACCCATTCGGCGACCAGCTCGCGGCCCTGACGTAGTGCCAGCGCGAAATTCGGCACCTCGGCGAGGCCTTCGTCACGCATTCGGCTCAACGATTCACGAGCGAGCCACAGGATGCGCGATTCACTAAGCTTCATTTAACGGACCTTGGGAAGCGTTCCTGGGAATCGGTGTTGCCTCGGCTTCAGATAGTAAAGCCGCGCTTGTCGGCGAGCCGTTGCTTGATCATCGAGCGCAGGCGGTCGACGTCGAGGCTGCGATTGAGCCGCACCTGCTCTTCGGCCATCTTTTCGGCTTCGTCTTCGATCTGCGCTTCGGTCTCGAAATTTTCCGACATCAACTCGACGATGCATGCGACCAGCTCTTTGACGTCGGCCTTCGGTGTGATCGACCCACGCGCCGCCAGTCCTTCAACCAGATGGCGGGCGAGTGCGTCGATTTGTGAGTCGCGGATTCTCAATTCAGCCGGCTATCTCCATCTGAATCTCAACCGACCTGTTTCGACCCTACCGATACGCCCTCGTAGCCTCGCGCTGGGGCGCCGGAGAGCGCACAGGCCATAGTGACGCCCGCCGCAGTAAGCAAGAGGGCTCCGAGGGTTGGCAGGTCGCTGAGCCGCCCGCCTGCGCCCTGGCGCCTATGGTACGGGCTTACGCCGGAGCGGCTGCGGCCCTACGCCGGAGCGGCTGCAGCAAAGTTATCGCCGTCGCCGCGCAATATCGCGTCGAAGCGCAGGCCGCCGCCGAGGTACATCCGATGCGCTTCATCGTCGGTGATCGCGGCTCGACGCACGTCACGCCGGCATATCTGCCATATACCGCCGCACATCGGATGCCGTCCCTGACGATAGCTGAAGAAATAATACAGGTACTGCTTGAGCGCCGATCGCCGCGCCTCGGGAGCCAAGCCGCGCCCGCCGCACACTGTCAGGATCGATTTGATCGCGCGGCCAATCGTGTAAAAGCGGGTGTACGCATCGCGATAGGCGTTCATCCAGGTCTGCACGTCGAGGCGAGGATGGCGCAAAGTCACATGCTGCGAGTCGAGGTTGTTGAAGTCCCAGTCGAAGATGTTGCCTTCCTTCGCCTGATGGATCTGATCCTCGGTGCCCGGCAGCGGGGTCATGATGAAGAACGATACGATATCGAAACCGATCTGCTTAAGCGTGTCGGCGGCGATACGGCCGCAATCGGGTCCGTCGAACGGAAAGCCGAGCATGTAGCCCGCGTGCACCGAAACCCCGAAGCGATGCCAGTTGTCGACCACGCGCCGATACTTGCTGAGCACGCGCGCCTGCGCCTGCTCGACGGTCATGCGATGCTGCCGGTCGTCGGTGTTCTGGTACTTGGTCGCGTAATTGAGGTTATCCGGATTGAGCGACTCGATACCCACGAACGCCTGGTAGCATCCGGCCTTGGCAGCCAGCTCGACGAAGCGGCGGCTGCGGCGATGCTTGGCGCTTTCGGTCTCGCCTTCGGCGACATTGGCGTAGCATGACGCGTCGACGTCGACCTGCATCATGAAGGCCAGCTGCGGGTAGTCCTTCTTGACCTCGATAAGGCCGGTCAGAATTTCCTCCCAGCGCGGGCTGCGGAAGAAATCATCGTCGACCAGGAAGAGCGACTCGATACCGTGATTGCGGATAGCGTCGCGCACCCATTTGACGACTGAGTCGGGTTCGCGCGAGCGCATCGTCCGGCCCATTACATTCTTGACGCTGCAGTATGAACAGGTAAACGGGCATCCGCGCGAAGTATCCAGAGTGGTCATCGCGGGATTGAAAAAACGGGTCAGATAACGATCGTCGAGCGTCGGCAGCTGCGCATCGGTGATAATCGGCACCAGGATATCTTCGCGGCCGGTCTTGGCCCGGATACCCTCGGTAACCGCGTAATGGAGCTGTAGCTCACCGCGCAGGTAATCTTCGATCAGCTCACCCCACGTACTCTCGGCTTCGCCCACGATAGTCGTGATTCCGCAGCTATTGAGAAACTTGACTGAATCGGGATAACCGCTGACGTGAAAGCCGCCCATCAGGACGGTCATGCCATTGGCGACGAACTGCAGCGCGAGGTCGCGGCCGCGGGGATACTGATTCGACTGCACACCGGCAATACCGATCAGCAGCTCGACACCGTCTTCCTGCGCCTTTTCCTTGATCGCCTGGATCGTCGCCGGGCTGACAACGCCGTCGCAGATCTCGTCCCATATGACGGTTTCCAGGTGGACGTTGCGGCTTTGGGAGAAATTGCTGTTGTACGCTTCGTTGAGCGCGGCCAGCACGGTGAGCGTGTTGTTGGGCTGAACCCCCCAACGGAAATACTGGACGTAGCCGTCCTCGTCGTAGCGCGAAGGCTTGATAAAGTAGACCCGGATAGTCCGGCAGGTCTCGGGCTTTATTGCCTGTTCCGTGAGCGCGTCCTTGCGGACGGAAATCTCCAGCGGACGGGCGTTTTTGCGGCCATACCGATTACTGCCCAAAAGCCAGGCAGTGACACTCACAACAGTCGTAAGGCAGACGGCGACCAGAATCAGCACGATCATCGATTCTCCCCCTCCCCACCCAATATCTCAAAGCTCAATTCCAGCATCTTACCTCTATCTTATCTCTCACTTAACCGGTCGGTCAAAGTAAACTAAGCCGGACCTGCAAAGTCAACCATACTCCGCCTGACATTGCGCACAATCAGCAGTTTCGATTCTCAGCGGTACATTTCGACCATCTGGATCAGGCCAAGCTCCCGGTACCTCTCGATAAGATATCCCTTTATTTCGTGGGAGCTTACCATTTCGAGCGTGTCATGCGCGATTGTGCGGGCGGTCTCGAATGACGTCGCGCGGATCAGCTTGCGCACGACCGGAATAAAGAGCGGGCTGAGGCTCAGTTGATTCAGCCCCATCCCGACCAGCAGCAGCGTACATAGCGGATCGCTGGCCATCTCGCCGCAGATGCATACTTCCTTGTTGGCGGCGCGGCCGACGCTGACGATATCGGCTATCGCCGCCAGCACCGCCGGATGGAGCGCCTCATACAGATGGGCCACCTTGGGATTATTGCGATCGGCCGCCAGCAGGTACTGAATCAGGTCGTTGGTGCCGATCGAGAAGAAGTCCACCTCATGCGCCAGCCGCGGCGCGAGCCATACGGCCGCCGGCACCTCGACCATGATTCCGACTTCGAGCTGCGGATTATGCTCGAGGCCCTCTTTGAAGAGTTCGCTCTGCGATTCGGCCAGCAGCTCGCGGGCACGATGGAGCTCGTCGACGCTCGAGATCATCGGGAACAGGATCTTGACGCGATGCTGCGCGGCGGCCCGCATGATCGCGCGGAGCTGCACCTTGAACAGCCCCGGCATCTCGAGCGAGATACGAATCGAGCGCCATCCGAGAAACGGATTATCCTCGCGCGGCACCCGCATATACGGTGGATACTTGTCGGCTCCGATATCGAGCGTGCGGATCGTGACCGGACGGTCGCCGGCAGCTTCCAATACTTTCTTGTAGAGCGCGACCTGCTGGTTCTCGTCGGGAAAATCCTCGTAGGTCAGGAACGAGAATTCAGATCGCATCAGGCCGACGCCCTCGGCCCCATAGCGGAGCGCCAATTGCAGATCGGCTAGCAGCGCGACGTTGGCGAGTACCTGCACGCGGTAGCCGTCGCGGGTGGCGGTCGGCTCATGGCGCCCGCTCATCAGCTCGCGCCGGAATGCCTCGTAACGCTTGCCGAGCTTTTCGTACTCGCGCTCGACCTCGACGCTCGGATTGATATAGACGACGCCCGAATGGCCGTCGACCACCATGTCGTCGCCCTCGCTGACCGATTCCATCAGGCTCTCGACGCCGACGACGGTCGGAATCTCGAAGGCGCGCGCCAGGATCGCCGCGTGCGAGGTCGCTCCGCCCGACTGCAGTGCTATCGCCGCCAGGTTGTCGTGCGAGACCAGCGTCAGTTGCGACAGCGTGAGTTCATCGGCCACCAGCACTGTCCGCTTGGCGAATCGTCCCTTGCTGCTCTCCTGATTCAGATGGCGCAGCACGCGA
>Ga0302324_100025770_pt1 | contig 11268 bp, 7 predicted proteins | sample Palsa_T0_1_FD_201949 | JGI IMG/M metagenome (GOLD analysis project Ga0302324, IMG submission 201949) | Peat permafrost microbial communities from Stordalen Mire near Abisko, Sweden - Palsa_T0_1 | ecosystem: Environmental > Terrestrial > Soil > Palsa > Peat permafrost | place: Sweden: Abisko... | reverse complement strand
TGAGCCATTGCTGGCCAAACAATACGTCACTGTCGACCAGGTGGATCAGGTCAGAACCGCGGTCACCGCCAGGCAACAGACTGTGCAGCAGCTTCGCTCACAACTGCTTTTGGCACAAACCCAGGTAGTCTCCGCGCAGGCCCAGTACGAACAGACCAAGGCCGCAAGGGAGCAAAGCCACGCACAATTTGATCAATCGCAACATAGCGTGCTTACCCTTGATCCGCTCACCGCTCAGCGGGAGGGGCGAGCCTCAGCCATTCGCACCGCGGAGTACAACCTGAACAATTGCCGGGTGTACGCGCCCTTTGATGCCCGCGTGACTAACCTCACAATTTCCCGGGGCGCTTACGCTCATACCGGGCAGCAGGTTTTTACGCTGATTGATACCCGCGTGTGGTGGGCCGTCGCGAATTTCCGCGAGACGCAGTTGCACCATATCCTCCCCGGGATGCATGCCGATGTGTACGTTCTCTCCCGGCCCACGGTGACCTATGACGGGATCGTCGACAGCGTGGGATTTGGCGTACGGCCCGACTCCACGTTGGTGGGAACCTTTTCCTCTACCGGATTGCCCGATGTGCAGCGGTCGTTGAACTGGGTGCATCTGGCAACACGCTTCCCGGTGCGCGTCCGCATCAATGCGCCAGAGTCGGAGCCTTTCCGTTTGAGCGAGTCCGCAGTGGTTGTCATTCGTGGATGGAAGTAGCCGTGGCGTCCGCAGGCAAAGCGTTGCCGTCAGTCTCCCATCTGAACTCCGTCGATGACGCAGGGAAATGGTTTTGGAGCTTCCTCAAAACTGAGCTCGCGCCTTATCCGGGCAGGGCCTGGGTCGTGGGCCGAGTCACCATCGCCGCGACCCTCGTGATGCTGGTGGTCATGACGTTCCAGATTCCCAATGGCTTTCTAGGCGCAATTTTTACCCTATTCCTAAGCCGCGAAAATCCCACCGCGACCTTTGTCGCCGGCCTCAAGGCGATTGCCGCTTTTATGCTGGCTACCGTCTACACCTTGATTGGCGCCGCTATGTTTGTTGATGATCCGCTGACTCACTTCCTGGGGGTTGGCGTGAGCCTCTTCGTATCCTTTTTCCTGATCAGCATCACCAACGACTACGGGACAGCGGTGGCCTTTGGATTCACCATTGCCGGCGCCATTCCCCTCTGGGATCGAAACACGCTTAACATTAACGATCGGGTCTCGAACACACTATGGTTGGGCGGCGTGGTCGCAATCGGCATCGTGGTCACCATTGTTGTCGAGTACGTTTTTCGTCGGGTCCATCCAGCCACTGACCTGACCGAAGGCATCGAACACCGTCTGCAGACGGTGGAGACGGTATTGCGGTGCGCCGCAGCAGAGCAGCCTCTGGACGGCGCGTCGGCAAAGAGTCTTGCTCTGTATTCCAGTGTCGGTACCGCCAGGTTGCGAAGGCTCATCCTCCGCTCTCAATACGGCCTGCATTTCAAGGCTCAATTGGGCACCGCGGTTGCGCTGCTGGGGCAGCTGGTGGACGTCGCCGCCAATTTCCAGCGATCTCTCGAAGAACGCGCGAAGACGGCGGGGACTGATGACCTCGCGCCGCACATCGACGCGGCTGACAAAGCCCGGTGCCAGCGATTGGCAGACGCCATCGACCAACTCGGCAAAGCTTTGGCTGCGAAGCGGATGCTGGAAAGGACCCAACGGCCTGCACAGCCCGAGCCCTCACAGCTGCCCTTCTTGTCGGCGATGGAAAGAATCGTGGCGCTCATGCCGGACGCCTTTTCGGGGTCCAGCACCATCCAGGAGCTTGCTACCGCTCCTTTGGATGAGGAACAGCCGACGCACTTTTTTGCTCGTGATGCGTTTTCCAACCCGGCCCACGTGCAATTTGCCGTGCGCGGCACCATGGCCGCCATGGCCACTTACATCATTTACACAGCGATTGACTGGCCAGGGCTCAGCACGTGCATCGCGACTTGCATTATCACTGCGCTCTCCACCATCGGCTCATCGCGACAAAAACAATTCTTGCGCCTCGGAGGCGTGATCATTGGCGGCATCATCATCGGCTTTGGAGCGCAGATTTTTGTGCTGCCCTACCTCGATTCGATTGCCGGATTCACTCTCTTATTCATGTTTGTCACGGCCCTCTCCTCCTGGATTGCGACCGCGTCTCCGAGGCTTTCCTATCTTGGGGTGCAGCTCGCCCTCGCCTTTTACCTCATCAATCTTCAGGAATTCACCATCCAGACTTCGCTCTCCATTGCCCGTGACCGTGTCTTCGGCGTTCTTCTTGGCTTGATGTCGATGTGGCTCATCTACGATCGTTTATGGCAGAAGAATGCTCTCGATGAAATGCAGCGGCTGTTTGCACGCAACCTGGAGATGTTTGCGGAGTTGACCGAGCAGTTGCTGGAGAAAGACCAGATAAAAGCCGTCAGGCGCATTCGCCAGCTACGCGATCAACTCAACGCCGGTTTCCCGGCAGTGACGGCGCAAGCCGACGCGGTCCTTTTCGAGTTCGGCCCTTCGCGGCAGCGAAAGCTGCAGGTCCGTGAAGACGTCCGGCGATGGCAGCCGTCGCTCCGCACCCTGCTGCAGGTCCAGATCACTTCTGTGCAGTACCTGGTGAACAGACCACTCAGCAATTTGCCCCAGCCGGTCGCTCAGGCCGGCATAGCGTTCGAACAGGACGTTGCCCGAGTGATGCATGCCATGGCGAGTGAGGCAAGCGGGAAGCCGGTCGCTGGGGTGCCGGACATCAGCATATCGGCCGCGCAATTCCAGGAGGCCATTCGCAAGTACTACCAGGACGCCGGTACCCCGGTCCCGACCCAGGCGTCCGATGTGCTGGGCCTGGCTGAGAGTCTGGCAACGATTATCGGCCCACTCTATGAAGACATCCGCGATACCTTCGCCGCCCACAATTTTGGAACCGGCAACCACACGCAGTTAGTACATGGGCAGGCGTGATACTACTTTGCATATTGAGCTTCCCCATTGCCGAATGACCAATTCTCCTTCGGCACTTCCACCAGGTTGATCAAGACGTCTTCTTTGCGCAATTTAAGGCCTTCGTGCAGACCGTCGGCCACCGCTTTGTAAAACCGCTGTTTCATCTCAAGCGTTCTGCCGCTATTCAATGTGATCTGCAAAAATATGCAGTCGTCCGTTCTGTGGATGCCAAGATAATCCGGATCGAACCGCAAGCCGGTTTTGGGGTGTGCCGTGATGACTTGAAACAGGTCGTCTTTGGGGACGTTCAAACAATCAGTCATCGCCCGGGCGACGATAAGGCCAACCTCGACTCCGTATTCCGGTGCTTTCCCTTCAAGCAGGTCAATGCGAACGAAAGGCATGTTGTCTCCTTCGACGAGTTTAGCCGGTCAAGGTTTCTTCCCCAAGTTGATCAGGAGCGTGACCGAGCAACAGAGCCGGCTTTGGTGATCCTGCAGACTCTCAATCCAGGTTAAGGCTTCATCGTTCCCGGTGCTTCTCGCCACTTGCGAGGCGCTTTGGGTGATGTCGAAGACGGTGTCGGAACTCTCAAAGCTCGGGGTCGACAAGACAAATTCCCGGACTTGAAGATCGACGAAACCGGCCTCTCTGAGGTGGTCTTTGAGTTCGCGTCCAATGTGCGGGTTCCGAAAGCCTTCACTCCACACCTGGGCGATTTGCCGAGCGATTGGGTGCTGGCCATCGTTGATGGCAAAGGTTCCCCAATCGGGTTCGGCGCAAACCACCACGCCGCCGGAACATACCGATCGGAACATCTCGTCGAGAACCGCGGCAGGCCGTTCTGCGTGTTGAAGGGTCCGATCTACCTTGCATGAATGCAGGGAACCGCTGGCAAATGGAAGATGCTGGATATCCGCCTGAATAAATTCGACCGTAGGCAGTCCTTCGCATGTAGAACGCGCGGATGCAAGCAGCGCTAGGCTCGCGTCTACGCCGATTGCGCGACCCTCCGGCCCCACCAATGCAGCCAGGCGCCGCACGTCAAAACCCAGTCCACAACCAAGGTCCGCGGTGATCGATCCGCGATGCAGATTCATCATCTCAAGCATGATGTTTTTGTATTGCTGAAACGCAGGAAGGGCATCCATGTATGTAAGACAGCGCGCTAGCTTGCCCACGAGGGCCGTGTCCACATCACGGAAGCCGCGAGCCAGAGAAGCCTCGCGATTCGGATCGGCTTGGGTCATGGGTGTCATTCTAGGGTGTTTGGAATTCCGGTCACAACCGAGCTGTATTCCCACTTTATTAGCAACAAATCCCGGGTGCCCCACATCTCGCTGGTTTTTCGCGAGATGTGGGATACCACAGATCTAGACCTTATGTGTTGATGGTGAGCCGAATGCCTTCGGGTCGAGCGCAGTGGTATCCCACATCTCGCGAAAAACCAGCGAGATGTGGGGCACCCGGGATTTGTCGCCGGGTAGAGAGGATGGGCTGAAGCCCAATTCTCTAGCTGAAACTCTGCCTGGCACGTTTGATCAGTGGAGCGCGGTAGCAATGCGGTCGAGCAGCAAATCCGGGAAACAGCCGAGAAGCACAACCAGCGCAGCCGTAACCCACAACGCGATTCTGGTCGTCGCCCGAACGTGTATAGCCGCCGCTCCCGCCGCAGGCTCTAAAACGTAAGCCTGTTTAAGAACCTTCAGATAGTAGTAAAACGAAACCACACTCATCGCCAGCGCCAACAACACCAGCCACAGCAAACCAGAGTGGTCCGCGACCTCAAGTGCCGAAACAAATACGTAGAACTTGCCAAAGAAGCCCGCCAGCGGAGGAATCCCGGCCAGCGAAAGCAAAAAGATCAATAGGCAAAACGACAGGTCCGGAGCGCGCTTACTGAGTCCCCGAAAATCCGCGATGCTGTCGACCTTTTCATCCTCCAACGCGGCGAGCACTCCAAAAGCGCCTACGGTCGCCAAGGCATAGGTAATGACGTAATACACCAGCGAAACAAAACTCTGCCGGCTATGAGCCACCAACGCGATCAACATATACCCTGCATGGCCAATGGCGGAATACGCCAGCACCCGTCGGAAACTGGTCTGAGCTATCGCCGCCAGGTTGCCCCAGAGCATAGAAACGACGGCTACGATCGCGATCAAGGGAGCCCATCCGATGGAATAATTTCCTCGCGCAGCACTACCCACTGCCCCCATCAACCCCACGTAGAAGAAAACAAACAGCGCGAAAAAGCTGGCGACCTTGGAACTGGAAGCGACCAGGCTGGCACTCCACGTGGGCGCGCCCTGGTATACCTCTGGAGCCCACATGTGAAAGGGGGCCGCTGCGATCTTGAATCCAAATCCCGTCACCACCATGACCACAGCAAGGGTGAGCAGAGGATCGCCCGGCGAACGGTTCACAGCGACAGCGATCTCTCCCAGCGAGAGCGAGCCGGAGATGCCGTAAAGCAAACTCATCCCAAACAGCAGAATTCCCGCAGACATGCCGCCAAACAGAAAATACTTGAGCCCGGCTTCCGCCGATTGCCTGCTCTGTTTATCGAAGGCGGTGAGGATATACAGGGAAAGGCTGAGGAATTCAATGGTGATGAAGATGACCAGCAGATTCTGTGTACTCACCAGCAACATCATGGCGGTGGTGGCAAACAGCATCAGCGCGCAATACTCGCCCACATGCGTGGTGAAGCGCGCGGAGTCCACCAGGAGAAGGATCAGAATCGCAAGCACCAGCAACGCCGCTTGCACCAGCTGCGTCAGCGGATTGACCACCAGCATTCCAGCTAGCCAGCTGCCTTGCGCAGGTAGTCTCTCCAGCGCTCCCAAAGCAACGGCACATCCGATCGAGGAGGCAACCACCGTGCCACGGAAGCGTATCGCCAGCGAAGTCCGGCGAAGGAAGCTGAGATCGAGTACCAGCACCAGCAGCCCCGTCAGCGCCACTATGATCTCGGGTTCTGTCAGCCGCAGAAGTGCAAAGTAACCGGAACCGGTCATCGCCAGTCACCCCGCCGAAGCTGCTCGAAGAGTGGCCCGTTCAGGCTGGGCAGAATCAAATTCATCAGAACCCTGGGGTAGAGACCAAGCACAATCGTGCTTGCCAGCAGCAGGCACGCTCCGAGACGTTCAGGTAGTGTGATCGGCGGCAGCACCTGCTCTGGTGTGGTTGTCGGCTCGCCAAAAAAGGTCGCTTGCAAAGCGCGCCACGAAAATGCAATCCCGATAAGAATTCCTAACCCGGCGATCCAGGCCATCCAGGGGAATGCGCGCCAGCTTCCGATCAAAACCTCCAACTCGGCGATAAACCCGCTGAATCCCGGCAGCCCGATCGACGCCATAAACGCCAGCACAAACGTCACCGCCGCAAAGGGAATTAACCGGCCGAGCGGAATACGCGAGAGCTCCCCCAGGTCGCGCGTATGGGTGCGGTCATAGACCATGCGCCCCACCACCGCAAACAGCAGCCCGGCAATGATCCCGTGAGAGAACATCTGATACACGGCGCCGGACAAGCCAATCTGGTTCAGGGTCATCAAGCCCAGCAGCACAAAGCCCATATGGCTGACACTGGAGTAGCCGACAACAAATTTGAGGTCCTTCTGTACCAGCGCGATGCTTGCGCCGTAGACGATGCCGATGACCGCGAGCGCTGCGAAAACCTCCTGCCACGACCCAAATCCGAGCACGTGGAACCCCCACGGATCGAGCCCGCGCGGAAACAGCATCATGGCCACACGCAGGCAGCCGTAGGCTCCCAGCTTCATCACCACGCCGGCCAACAGCATGGAGGCCGCGGTGGGAGCGGCGGCGTGACCGGTAGGCGCCCAGGTATGAAAGGGCCACATACCGGCAAGCACGGCAAATCCCACAAACACCAGCGGAAAAGCCCACATCTGAAAATGCGCCGGAAAAGGAAAATGCGCCAGCGTCTCCAGGCTCAATGTGCGCTCGCCGGAAACAACATATGCCGCAACCATGCCCGCCAGCACCAGCGCGCTGCCAGCAAAGGAGTAGAGCACCAGCTTCATGGCCGCATACTCCCGGCGCGTCGACCCCCAGATGGCGATCAGAAAATACTTGGGAATAATCGCCAGCTCATAAAAAACAAAGAGCAGAAAAAGGTCGAAGCTGAGGAAGACACCGTATACCGCGCCGATCAGCAACAGGTACAGAGCGAAAAAATCCTTGACCCGCCGTTCGACATTCCAGGAAAAAAGTACACCGGCGACCGCCGCAATCCCGGTCAGTAGGACCAGAACCAGGCTGATGCCATCCGCGGCCAGATGATATTCAATCCCCAGCCGCGGCATCCACGGCACTCGCACAATAGTAGTCATCTGCCCTGACGGCTCATGCGCTACGGCAGCGATCGCGATTCCCAACCCCGCAATGGTCGTGAGCAACGCCGTCAGGCGCGCGACGACTGGGCTCTTCTCAGGCGTGAGTGTAACCGCAACTGCACCAATCAAGGAGAGGTAGATCGTCCAGGCAAGCATGCTCAATACCTCACCAGGCCGACAAACTGCGTCACTGCCCCATGCACCATCCCGCTGATCACCTGGGGATAAAGTCCCACGGCGAACATGACGACGATCGGGGGAGCGAGCATGCATCGTTCGGCTAGGGTCAGGTCCGTCATAGCCGCCCAACGCTCACGCAAGGGACCCGAGAAAACGCGCTGCACAAGCGTGAGCAGAAAAACGGCGGTCATCAGCAGCCCAAGCAAAGCCAGAGCCGCCGCCCACCAGTCCAGTGGGAAAACTCCTTTAAAGATGAGAAATTCTCCCGGGAAACCTATCAGCCCCGGCAGCCCGAGAGAAGCAAAGAGCGTGATCCCCATCAGACCGCTGAATACCGGCATTGCGCGCCGCAGCCCTCCAAAATCGTTGAGGCCGGTCACTCTGCCGCTCCGCCTTGCCAGCAGCGCCACAAACCAGAACAGGGCCGCTGCGGTGATGGCGTGGCTGAACAGCTGCAGCATCACGCCGGTAAGCGCCGCAGCCTTTGCGCTCACCTGGCTTGCCTCCGCACCGGTAGAACCGGTTACCGCAACGATGCCAAGAAGGCAGTAGCCGAGGTGGTTAATCGAAGAGTAGGCAAACATTCTCTTCAAGTCGGTCTGCGCCCAGGCGGTGAACGCGGGCAGCACAATGGTAGCGATGGCCAACCAGAGAAGAACAGTCCGGGCACGCCACATCTGTTCCGGGAAGATGGGGAGCAGGATCCTGAGAAATCCATACACGCCCATTTTCGAGAGCGCACCGGTCAGCGCCATGGTGGTCTCAGGCGCAGCTTCTGAGTAGGCAGAAGCCAGCCAGCCGTGAAAGGGAACCACTGGCGTCTTGACCGCGAAACCCAGGAATGCACCGCAAAACAGGAACATGGTGATGTGCCCGCTATCCCACTGATGCCAATGCAGGTTTTGGCCAATGGCGGCGGCGAGCTGTCCAGTCTGCGCCATCTGGGTCAGTTCAACAAAATCAAAGCTGCCGCTGGCGAGAAAGAGAGCAAGGAAGGCAAGCAGCAAGGTAATGCTGCCCACCATGGTGTAAACAAAGAACTGGGTCGCTGCCCGCGCGCGTCCCGGGCCACCCCACAAACGAATCATGAAAAACGCCGGAATCAGGCTCAGCTCCCAGAAGAGAAACCAGTGGAGAAAGTTCAGCGCCGTAAAGGTGCCGAAAAGACCCGTCTCCAGAAACAGCAGCAGGCAAAAGTAAGCCGGTCCTTGTTTGGGATTGCTCCAGGAAGCACCCATGGCCATGAGCACAACGATGGAAGAGACAGCCAGCATCAGCAGGCTCAGGCCATCTAAGCCCACGTGATACGCAAGCCCAATCGCCGGCTCCCACGGGTGCATCTCCTGCATTTGCATGCCTGGCAGTGCCGGCTGAAAGCGGGACCAGAGCAGAAGCGTATACGCAACCGCTGCAGTGGCGAAGATGACCGCGGTCAACCGGGCTGCCGGCCGCCCCGCTCGCCCCAGCAGCAGAACCGCAATTCCGCCAACGAAAGGAAGTAAGGTAAGAGCGCTGACTGAGGGGAAGCTGCTGCTCATCCTCTGTGTCCCAGCAGCAGGTAGAAAGCCAAAGCCGCGACCGCGGCCGCCAGTAGCCGCAAATAGTTCTGGATGCGTCCATCCTGCAGGCGCGCCAGCAATCGTCCACCATCCGCCACGCCGTTACATCCTTCGTCGAAACCCTTGTTCACCACCCAGCGGTCGAGCGAGAAATCGATCCACCCAAGGCTCTTGGTGAAAGCCGACACCGCCAGCGGAATACCGCTCCAAACCCATCGGTCCAACCAGTTCGCGGCCACCGCCATCCACCATACCAGCCGTAAGATGGTCAGCTCATAGAGTTGGTCAATGAAAAGGCCTTTGTGCAGCGCGTGGAACAGCGAGGGCTGCAGCAGCTCCAGGGCATCCGCGTTGGCGGCTCGCCGGATGGGCCTCCGCCCGTATATCCACCAGCCCAGTCCCAGGCCGGCGAAGACCAGCAAGGACGACGCCAGCATCAGCGGAATAAGTCCGTCCTCCGCCAGTTGGGCGAAGTCGAAACTGGCGTGCCTCATCTCAAGAAAATCCTGCAACCATGGCCATGCAGGAGTTCCAAGGAACCCGAGCAGGATCGCGAAAACCGCCAGCAGCACCAAAGGAGTCGTCATGGCGCTCGGGCTTTCATGAGCGGCCTCCCCGGGATCCGTAGCCGCAGTTTCCGAGGGTTCAATCGGCTCCGGCGCCGGATCCCTGCGCCTGGTGCCGAAAAAGACGTAGCAGACCTGGCGCGTCATGTAGAAGGCCGTCAGCAGTGCGCCGATCGCGCCGAGATAAAAAGGTACCCGCGAAACATTCCATCCATACGCGGCATGCAGAATTGCATCTTTGCTCCAAAACCCGGAGAAGAATAAAGGAAACCCGCACAGCGCCAGTGTGCCCACCGCATAGGTGGCAAAGGTGACCGGCATCCATTTGCGGATGCCCCCCATTTCGCGAATGTCCTGTTCTCCCATCAACCCGTGGATCACCGATCCCGCGCCCAGAAACAGTAGCGCCTTGAAAAACGCGTGCGCGATCAGGTGGAAGATGCCAACCGCGACTCCGCCCACGCCGATCCCCATCATCATGTAGCCCAGCTGCGAGACGGTTGAGTACGCCAGGATGCGCTTGATATCGTCCTGCGCCACCGCGACCAGCGCGGCAAAAATTGCCGTCAGAGCGCCCACCCACGCGACCACTTCGAGCGCTCCGCCAGATGATGCGCTCATGAGTGGATACACACGCGCCACCAGGTAAACGCCGGCGGCCACCATCGTCGCAGCGTGAATCAGGGCGCTCACCGGAGTCGGGCCTTCCATCGCGTCCGGGAGCCATACGTGCAGCGGCAGTTGCCCCGATTTTCCCACCGCTCCACAGAAGATCAACAGCGCAATGCCGGTGGAGGCAGCCATGCCAAACCCAATCGTTTGCGTCGCCAGCAGAGAGAGCGCCGTGTGCTCCATGCATCCCGCGCCGTGATCGTAGAAAAGCAGCGTGCCCGTTTGGCCGTAAAGCCACACCATGCCCAGCAGCAAGCCGAGGTCTCCGATCCGGGTGGTAATGAACGCTTTCTTAGCTGCTGCCGCTGCGGCCGGTCTCTCAAACCAAAAACCAATCAGCAGATACGATGTGAGCCCCACAACCTCCCAACACATAAACAACAGCAACAAGCTATTGGCGATCAGCACCCCGAGCATCGCTCCGGCAAAGAGGGAGAGAAAGCAGAAAAATCGGGTGAAGTTTTCGTCGTGGTGCATGTACGCCACGCTGTAAATAAAAATGAGCAGCCCGACGAACGTCACCATCACCAGCATGACCGCTGCCAGCGGATCCAGCACCCATCCCAGCTTCACCCACTCAGATCCGAATTGCATCCAGGGAAAGTTGAGGAATAGCCGTGCAGGCTCGAGCAGAAGATGGGCAAAGGCAACCACCGCGAGCACAAAAGAAACGCTCATCGACGCGATTGCTAATCCAGCCGCGATTCTGCGCTGGCCCTGCTTCAGCAGCGCACCGATGCCGGCAGCCAGGATCGGGAGTGCTGGTATCAACCACAGATAGCGAACAATCCACACCGTCGAGGCCATAGGCAGCTCTACTGTGGCCCCCCGGTGAGCTGGTTCAGTTCAGTAGTTTTCGTATGCCTGTACACCGCGAGGATCAGAGCGAGTCCTACGGCCGCCTCTGCTGCCGCAACGCCGATGGAGAAAAGTCCAAAAATTATCCCCGTCGAGCCCGCCGTGTGAGGACCGAAGCGCCAAAACGCAA
>Ga0302324_100025768_pt1 | contig 11269 bp, 11 predicted proteins | sample Palsa_T0_1_FD_201949 | JGI IMG/M metagenome (GOLD analysis project Ga0302324, IMG submission 201949) | Peat permafrost microbial communities from Stordalen Mire near Abisko, Sweden - Palsa_T0_1 | ecosystem: Environmental > Terrestrial > Soil > Palsa > Peat permafrost | place: Sweden: Abisko... | reverse complement strand
GGCGAGAAATATACTTCCATGCCTTTAAGTTACGCGAAAATGGCCAGGCCGGCAACAAGGGAAACGATACCGCCGCTGCGTACTTCCGCACGAAGCATCCACTCTCCTCCGTAACGCCTTGTTAATCTGGTAGATTGCATGACAATTGAAGAGATCCGGGAACTGATACAGCTGGTCACCGAAACCGGCATCGCCGAACTCGAGGTACAGCGCGGCGATAACCGGGTACGCATCCGCCGTTCCCACATTGCCGAAACCAGCGTGGTTCTCCCTTCCGTAGCTGCGCAGCCCGCCCCCCTATTTCCAGCCGCGCCCGGCGCCTCGCCCGCACCTCCTGCCGCACCACCAACCGCATCCCCGAAACAACCCGATACGCTGGTTTATCAAAAGTCGCCCATTGTCGGAACGTTCTATGAAGCCTCTTCCCCGGACACGCCGCCCTTTGTGCGCATCGGGGAGCATGTCACGGCGGGCAAGATCCTCTGCATCATCGAATCGATGAAACTGATGAACGAAATCGAGGCCGACGTGGCCGGGATTATCGAAAGCAAGCTCGTCGAAAACGGGCAGCCGGTGGAATACGGAGAAGCCCTCTTTGGCATCCGTCCCGTTTAAGAAAATTCTCATCGCCAACCGGGGGGAAATCGCACTGCGCGTCATCTGCGCGTGCAAAGATCTGGGAATTCCCACCGTGGCCGTATACTCCGAAGCCGACCGCCACAGCCTGCCCGTGCGCTTTGCCGATCAGGCCATCTGCATCGGCCCGGCCAAGAGCGCGCGCAGCTACCTCGATATTCCGTCCATCATCAGCGCCGCGGAAATCACCAACGTGGACGCCATCCATCCCGGCTATGGCTTCCTCAGCGAAAACGCCGGTTTCGCGGAAGTCTGCCGCGTCTCCGGCATCAAATTCATCGGTCCTTCGCCGGATGTGATTTCCGCCATGGGCATCAAGGAACGCGCCCGCGCCATCATGAAGGATTACGGTGTGCCCATCCTGCCCGGCTCCGATGGCGTGCTCTCCTGCGCCGAAGAGGCCATCGGGATCGCCAACCGCATCGGCTATCCGGTGATTCTCAAGGCATCCGCGGGCGGCGGCGGACGCGGCATGCGCGTCTGCAATTCCGCCGAAGAACTCCCCGGACTTTTATCCCAGGCGCAGCAGGAGGCCGGCGCGGCATTTTCCAGCGCCGACGTTTACCTCGAAAAATATATCGGCGCGCCGCGCCACATCGAATTCCAGATTCTAGCCGATGAGCACGGCAACGTCGAGGTCCTCGGCGAGCGCGAATGCAGTATTCAGCGGCGTCACCAGAAACTGCTTGAAGAATCCCCTTCGCCTGCTTTGCGCGACCACGTGCGCGACCGCGTTTCGGCCAAACTGAAGGAGGCCATCGAGGCCATCGGCTACAGCAACGCGGGCACTGTGGAATTTCTGATGGACGAAAAGGGCGATCTCTACTTCATTGAGGTGAATGCGCGCATTCAGGTGGAGCATCCGGTTACCGAAGCCGTCACGGGCATCGACCTGGTGAAAGCGCAGATTCGCATCGCCGCCGGTGAGAAGCTGGCGGACATTCTCGGTGGCCCGGTAACCCGTTACGGCCACGCCATCGAATGCCGCATCAACGCCGAAAATCCGCAGACATTTGCGCCGTCGCCGGGCCGCATCACGGGGCTGAATCTACCCGGAGGCGTGGGGATTCGCGTCGATACGCATGCTTATCAGGATGGCGTCATTCCGCCTTATTACGATTCGCTTGTGGCCAAGCTCATCGCGCACGGCAGAGATCGCACCGAAGCCATTCAGCGCATGAAACGGGCGCTCGATCTGTTTGTGCTGGAAGGAATCCACACCTCGATCCCTCTGCACAAACGCATTCTCAACGAACCCGATTTCGTCTCCGGCAACTTCGACACCAACTTCATCAAACGCTGGATGTAGTGCGGTAGGCGCTCGTGCCTGCCGATCCTGGACGCTACACTATAGCTGGGCCTCACCATGACAACCGTTCAACCGGTCAGTGTCGAAGAATATCTCCACACGAGCTTCGAATATGACGCCGAGTATGTCGAAGGGAAGATCGTTTACCGCTCCTTGCCACAGAAACCGCACAGTAAGCTGCAGACCTGGTTCGCCCGAACCTTGTTCGACGCCGCCCATCCGTTCGGATACGAAGTCTGGGTAGAACAGCGGATTCGCACGCGGCTCGAACCCAGAAAGTATCGAATTCCCGACGTATGCCTCACCAGGGGCGAGCCGTCCGAAAATGTATTTATATCCGCGCCTTTTCTCTGCATCGAAATTCTCTCGCCCGAGGATTCCGCGCTCGAACTCCGAACCAAGGTCGATGAATACCTGACCTTCGGCGTCCCCTACGTCTGGGTCATCGACCCGGTTTCAAAAGCCGGCGAGATTTACAGCGGCGATCGCATCGAGAAAATCGCCAACGCCCGGTTCACCGCCGGAGAAATCCACATCGACATCTCCAGCTTCGATTAGGCTGCATTGTGAGCGTCGAAGAATATCTCCACCGGCGTACTATAGTACTAAGTGCGCAACATAATCCGCAGAATTGTACGCCATTTCGCATTTGAGAGGCACTGGTGGCCGGGCTTTTACATGCGCGTCTGCCACCCGGACAGCATTGAATACGCGGAATACCTGAAGCGCCATGGCGGCTTTCATTCGATCGGCGAGAACTGCCACATCCTGCCGACCACAAATTTCACCGACCCCGCCTATGTCCGGCTGGGCAACAACGTTCATTTTTCCAACAGCGCCGTCATTGGACATGACGGTTCTATTGCCATGTTGAACAAGGCCTACGGGGTGAAACTCGAAGCCGTCGGGAAAATCGATATTCGGGACAACGTTTTCATCGGATATCAGGCGGTGATTCTGCCGGGTGTGACGATCGGTCCGGATGCGATCGTAGCGGCGGGTTCCGTAGTAACGAGAGACGTTGCGCCGGGCGACATCGTAGCCGGCGTTCCGGCGCGCGCGATCGGCAAAGTAAAGGACCTCGTCGGCAAGTTGCAGGCCCGCACCAACGAACTACCCTGGGCCGATCTCATCGAAAAACGAACCAAAGATTTCGACCTCGAAATGGAGCCCGAACTCGTCCGCCGCCGCGTAGCCCACTTCTACCCCGAATAACTCCCCACACCTGCCGTCATCCCTGACCTGTGAAATTTAGCTCCCATCCGATCGCCACATCTGGCTTTGTTCTTGACTCACGGCCAGAACCACACTAATCTTCCATTATTGTCTGCCAAAAAGTTGTAATCAACCCTAAGCGGCAGATCGCTACATCTAATCCCGATTGAAGGAGTGAAGGGCAACAAACAAAGGTTCTGCGGGCGCACGGCGAACAACCGGAGATTGTTACGCCGCACGTCTTGATATCGGCGTTGTAACGATAAGCGCGGTAAGAAATAAGTTTATTCCGACTAGTCACTAAGGCAGCGGAAATTTTCGGAGGAAAAATGAAGGTTCAAGTTTCGGCTGCAATATGCAGCCTGTGTCTGGCGTTCACCGCAAGCGCCGACCAGTTAATCAGCAACGGCGGATTTGAATCGGGCGACTTGACTGGGTGGACCACTGCGAGTTCCGCCGGTAGCGGGGGCGCGTGGTCAATAGACAGCACGACGATCACTCCGTCAACCGGAAACCCGACAGTGGGGCCAAACAGCGGCAGCTATTACGCCGTAACTGACGGCTTCGGTCCCGGAACGAACGTACTCTATCAGTCGTTCACCGATCCGCTGGGTACGACATCCGCTGTTCTCTCATTCGATGCTTTTGTCAACGACGTTTTCGGAACGAGTGGCTTCGGTGGCGAAGTGGACCTGCTTGCCGGAAATGCCGACCCCCTCACGGGAACAGTGATTGCCTCTTTCTTCAGCCAGGACACGACAGTGTCCGGCGGCGTTCCGAATCCCTACGTTGCCTACAGCAATGACATCTCGGGCCTGCTCACTCCAGGCAGCACCTATCTGATTCGGGCCTACGAGTCCGATTCATACGGGCCGATCAACTTCGGTGTCGACGATTTTTCACTGGTGACGACGTCGTCCTCGGCCACACCCGAACCCGCCACGGTGATCCCGACGGCGCTGCTCGCGTGCGCTTTCGCGTATCGGACACTGCGCCGGAAAGCCCGCGTGTAATGCTGCACTGCCGACCTTGTAAAGTCCCCCCTACCTTGTAAAACCATCGGAGAAAAAAATGAATATATCGAAAATTTCCAAATTACTGCTCGCGGCCGCATCGGCACTGTTGTCCGGTCAAGCGATGTATGCGCAGAGCATTGGCGTTGCAGTCATGCCGAACCCTGCTGCTCCGGGGTCCGCCCGATCGCACGCGTGGATGGTTATGTCCGCGGATGGTTCGTCCCCCGCTGTCGTGCATGGCCCCGGCCAGACCAGTTCCACCTGCACCCCCACGGGCGGTGGTTGCTATTATGTGCCCAGCGATATTCTAACGGCATATGCGGTAAATTCCATCGCCAACGGTAACGGCGGCGCCGGGATGACGGTGGCTATCGTCGATGCCTTCTACAATCCTCAGACCGAAGCAGACCTCGCGGCGTATAGCACCGCCTTCAGCCTGCCAACCTGCACGATTGCCGGTGGCTGTCTGACCATCGTTAATCAAAACGGAAGCACCGACCTTTCGGGCGTCGACTTCAATCAGGGGTGGGCACAGGAAACCGATCTCGATGTCCAGACGGTGCACGCGATTGCTCCGAATGCGAAGATTCTGCTGATTGCCGGCAACAGCACTAGTTTCGCTGACCTGGGCACGGGCGTTCTGTACGCCCAGGCTCACGCCAACGTGGTGACCAACAGCTACGGCTCCAACGAGTTCACCGGGGAGACATCGAATGACACCTATTATTCCAGCTCCACGGTCCCGATTCTTTTCTCGTCCGGCGATACAGGCTCAGTGACAACCTATCCCTGCGCCAGCTCTTACGCGCTTTGCGTGGGCGGTACACGTCTGCTCGAAACCGCCACCAGCTTCCGCAACGTGGAGAGTGCATGGGGCGGCGCGACGACCAACGGCGGCGGCGGTGGCGGATGCAGCCTGTTCGTAACCGCGCCCGCCTTCCAGTCGGGCTTCAGCGCATGTGGCGACGTTCGCGGAGTGCCGGATGTCGCGGCCCTCGCCGACGAGTATACCGGCTTCCGGGTCTACCTCGGTTCGAATGCCGGCGGCCCGGGCTTTGCTACTTTCGGGGGCACCAGTCTCGCTTCTCCTCTTACCGCAGCGGTCATTGCGGTCATCGACACAGCCCGCGCGGCCGCTTCCAAGGCGCCGCTCGGCGCGAATCTCAACGCGCTGGTCTATCAGGCAGCCGTAAGCCCGTACTACCGGTATCGAATCTATGACGTTACAACGGGAACGACGGGCAGCTTTCCCGCGGGAACGGGCTGGGATAAAGCAGACGGACTCGGGGTAATTCTGGGGCCGTCAATGGCGAGCTACCTTGTGAGCCTTCCCTGATATTGGAAGGTAAGACAGGCCGTTTGTTCTGTCCTGTGGAAGCCGGGTGGCATAAGTATCCGCCCGGCTTTGTTCTTGCCGCAACCGTCAGTTAGTTAACTACCCCCAACTCGCGATCGCGCGTTCTTCAGTTGCCGCGCGCCTTCTGGTAGCCGGCTTCGTAGGCTTTCTTGTCTTCGTCTTTCTTGTAATTCCGCTTCCGGCTATGGTCTTTATTCGCAACGTGATCGGCCTTGCCGTCGCGCAGACCCTGTTGGTACGTCTTGTATTTTGAGTAATCCTGATCGTGATCCTGGAAAAACGGCGCCGCGACTGCCCGTACTGTCGCCGCACCGGTGCCAAAAGCCATGAATAGCGCAACAACCCATGCGCCGCGTTTCGAATTTATCTTCATGAATTAAAAGCGAGCACGCCAGTAGCCGTTCGGTTCGAGGCTGAACCGCCGGCTTGCAGGGAAAACTATACGGACCGAACATACGCCGGACCCGCTCCGGTCGAGCTTGCCGCCGCGTATCGGATAAACGCGCTCGTTCCCAGCGGCGTCCGGGAGCCGCGAACGTCGTAGTTCGACCGGTCGGCGTAAGGGGCTCGATGACTGGCGGACCCGGCGCCAGGCTATTCGTACGTGTGCGAGATCCGGTTCAGATGATCCCGCATCGACCGCTGCTGGCGCTTGCGGTGCCGAACCATTGCCGCCCGCACCAGACCGCCCGTCACCGCGACAGCCATCACAGCCGCAAATACGAAGATCCACACCCTCACTATTCTATGGCTTTCCCGCTCGCAATGGTACAATTTCGATTGGATGGTTTTATCCCTCCCCGCACAGCGGCGGCAGTTACGCACTCCTCCAATACCTCGCCCATTTCCTGCGTCCTTCGAACGTTCATGATGTTTGCTTTATACGATACCCAATTATGAAAGCCAGCGTGCAGGTTAGCCGTGGCATCGAGAGTCTCTTCGGAACCCGCGATGAAAATATCCGGCTGATTGAAAGTGGTCTCGGCGTCAGCACCAAATTGAGCAGCGACACCATCGAGATTGAAGGCGAACCGGACCCGGTCGCCCGCGCCGAATGCATTTTCCAGGACTATTTCGCTCTGGTTGCGGAAGGCAACCTCTTCAAGAACGGCGACCTGAACAGCCTGCTGCGCGTGGTCACGGCCGATCCGGAGGTCACCCTGCGTGCCTTGGTCAACAGCGGCAAGCAGCGCAGTTTCGGCAAGAAAGTGCTCGCGCCGAAGACCGTTACGCAGCGCCGATATCTCGAAGCCATCGAACGTAACGACCTTGTATTCGGCATCGGTCCCGCCGGCACGGGCAAGACTTACCTCGCCGTCGCGATGGCGATTCAGGCACTGATCTCGAAGCGCGTCAGCCGCATTATTCTGACCCGGCCCGCCGTCGATGCGGGCGAGCGCCTGGGCTTCCTGCCGGGCACCCTGCAGGAAAAAGTCGATCCCTATCTGCGCCCCTTGTATGACGCGCTCTACGACATGCTCGATGCCGAAAAGGTGGAAAAGCTGATCGAGCGCCTCTCCATCGAAGTGGCGCCGCTTGCGTTCATGCGCGGGCGCACGCTCAACGACAGCTTCATCATTCTGGACGAAGCGCAGAACACCACTACCGAGCAGATGAAGATGGTGCTCACCCGGCAGGGCTTCAACTCGAAGATGGTGGTGACGGGCGACCAGACGCAGATCGATCTTCCGAGCGGCCGCAAGAGCGGGCTCATGGAGGCCGCGGAAATACTGCGGGGCGTGGAAGGCATCTCTTTCGTGTATTTCGACGAGCGCGACGTGGTGCGCCACAGCCTGGTACAGCGCATAGTCCGCGCTTATGAAAAGTACAATGAAAGCATAGCGGGACGGCAGCTCTCGCTGAAACTTGCGGATCCTCCGGTGGTGGAGGCAACGCCTGAAACCCCGCTGGCTCTGCCGGCGGAGCCCACTCTGGCTCCGGCCTGAGTGGTAAAGCAATGAAATCCGACCCACTGATAACTTTCCGGCGTTCGCCGGCCAAACTCGACGTTTCCAGTATTGAATCGTTCGCCGAAACCCTGCGTGCCCGGGTGGCCCGCGGACGCGAATTCCATTGCCTCATCACGGGCGACGCGGAACTCCGATTGCTGAACCGGACGTATCGAAGCAAGGACGACCCGACCGATGTACTGTCGTTCCCAGCGTCGTTCCCTGGCGACAGCCGGTCCTATCTCGGCGACATCGCCATTTCGCTGGCCCGAGCCCGCGCGCAGGCACGTCAATACGGGCACGCCATCGAAGACGAGGTTCGCATCCTGATGCTCCATGGCATGCTGCATCTCAAAGGCATGGACCACGAATCCGATTCCGGCGCGATGGCGCGCGCCGAGCTGCGCTGGCGCAAAAAGCTGGGACTGCCCGGCGGATTGATCGAGCGTGCCGCATGATGTTCGGTGAGGTCCTTCTCGACGCGCTGATTCTGTTGCTGCTCGCGCTGATCGCGCTTTTCACCAGCATTCAGACGCTCTATCTGGAAGGGATGCGGCTGCGCACACGCGATTTGCCGGCCCTACAGTATTTCAAGACCGACCTCGAACCGCGTCTCAATCTGCGCTCAGAAGAGGGCGCGCTTTCGTTTTCGCTCTGGAAGCACATCTGTCTGGTCTCGCTCGGCGTGCTGATTCTGGCGAAAACGGTCGATGGCGAGACCTTAAGGCCGGCGGAGTTTGTGGAATCGCTTGCCATTGCCTGGTGCGGGACGATTCTCTTCGCTTATGTAATCCCGCAGTTGCTTTTCCGCCGCACCTCCGGCCACTGGCTCAACGGCCTGCTCGGTTTCTTCACCATCGCCGCTCTGATGGCGCGCCCGCTGGTGCTGGCGTTCAATTTTCTGCATTCCCTGCTCGATATCGTGAAGCCGGATCCCGTGGATAACGAACCTGCCACGCCCGCTGAAAATATTGAAGCGCTGATCACCGCGGGCACCGAAGAAGGCCTGATCCATGAAGACGACCGCAAGCTGATCCAGTCGGTGGTGGCGTTCGGCGACAAAGTGGTGCGCGAAGTCATGACGCCGCGCCCCAACATGGTGGCGATTCAGGCGGATGAGACTCTGGCGTCGCTGCATGAGCTGGTGGTCAACGAGCAGTACTCGCGCATCCCGGTATTTCAGACCTCGATTGACGACATTATCGGCTTCGTACACGTGCGCGACATGTTTGAGGTTGCCGAAAGCAGCCGGGAGCTGCGCACCGTACGCGAACTGATGCGCCCCATTCGCCTGGTACCGGAAACCAAGCCCGTGGACGACCTGATGCGCGAGATGCAGCAGGAAGGCGCGCACATGGTGATTGTGATCGATGAGTACGGCAACACCGCCGGACTCGCCACCATGGAAGACCTGCTCGAAGTGATTCTGGGCGAGATCCGCGACGAGCATGAGCCGGTCTCGGATGTGAAAGAGGACGGTCACGGGGGCTATATCGTGTCCGGCAATTTCGATCTCGCCCGCGTGTCGGACATGCTCGCTTTCCATCCCGACGACGAGGTGGAATCGACTACTATCGGAGGGCTGGCGATGGAGTGGCTGGGCCGCGTGCCGGTTCCGGGAGAGTCGATCGAGCGCGACGGAATCCGGGTGGAAGTGCTGGCGAGCGATGAGTTGCGGGTAGAGCAGGTGCGTCTGACGCCGGCGCAGGTCCCGGTTACCGAACCTCGGCAGTAGCCCGCACGGTTTCGCCCAATACCGCATACCTTTCGAATCGGCCTCGCAGGGCAGATTGGCAAGCTGCCCCACAGGCCTGCTTGATTGTTAGATTACGGCAATCACCCCGCCCTGGCGTAATATAGACATTCATGGACCGTCGAACGTTCCTCCAACTCGCCTCGACACCAGCCCTGCTCGCGGCGACCGATCAACTCCCCACGTACAAAGTCGTCACCCCCTATGCTGCAACGAAGCCTGGTCTTCCCGGACCCTATCGCGGCACGGTAGTCCGCGTCCACTCCGAAAGCGTGCTCCAAAACGACCGCGTCGACCAGGCCAGCGTGGACAAAATGCTCTCCGCCGGCATCAAAACCCTCACCGGCGCCAAAGCCGATAAAGATGCCTGGGCTGCCTTCTTCTCACCCGCCGACGTGGTCGGAATCAAAGTCAACTGCTCTGGCGCGCCCATGATCCGATCCTCCCCGGAAGTAATCGGCGGCATCGTCCGCAATCTCCAGAGTGTCGGCGTCAAGCCCGAAAACATCTACATCTATGAGCGCTTTCTCGACCAGCTCACCAGCGTCCACTACGAGCGCTTCGTGCCCCAGGCCGTCCATATCGTCGCCGTGGAAACGCCGCGCGGCTCCCTTATGAACTACGACCCGAAGACCTACGTCGAAGTCAGCTTCTTCGGCGAAGACGACACGCGATCCAACCTCGCCCGCCTCGTTACTGAACGTTTCACCAAAATCATCAACGTCCCCAACGCCAAAGAGCATCAGGCCTCCGGTGTCACGGGATGCCTCAAAAACCTTGCCTATGGCGATTTCTCCAACGTTGCGCGCTCCCATAGCCGCGAAAAAACCAACACCTATTCCTTCATCGGCACCCTGGCCGCGGTCGAGCCCTTGCGCTCGAAATGCGTCCTCAACATCATGGATGGCATCAGCGCCATCTGGCACGGCGGGCCCTTTTCAGAGGATAAAAAATACCGCTTCGATCCCAAACTCATGATGTTCGGCACAGACCCCGTCGCCATGGACCGGCTTCTGCTCGATCTCATCGAGGAGAAACGCAAGGCCGAAGGCGCCCCCTCTCTCTGGGACCGCTCCACCGATAAGATCGACCGCCGCGCCCACCTCGACTTCCACAAAAACACCTTTATACGCGAACCCGGCCACATCGAATACGCCGCCAAAACCTTCGGCCTCGGCGAATACGACCGCGCCCTTATCAAAGTCGCCCCGGTGGAGGTCTGATGTTCGCCGCCGCCCTGCTCCTGCCCACCCTGCTCACCGGCGGCGCTGCCCCTCCCGCCAACGCCATCAAGCTCAACGCGCCGCGCGTAGAGTACCGCGCTAACGAAGCGTCTGCCACCACCAGTCCCTGGGTCGACGCCAACGGCTGGCAAATCCTGCGCGCCCCGGACCGCACCTTCGCCTACATGGGAAAGGGTGAATCCGCCGCGCTCGCCGCCGCCGAAGCCTTCGCCTATGGAGCCCAGGCCAGCATCTCCGCCGATGCGCCCGGCGAGATCGCCTTCAACCGCATGCTGGCGTTCCTGAAAACCATTCCCACTCTCGACCTTCCGCCCGTGGCCGATTTCGGCGTACTAGACGACGGCTCCGACATCGCCGGTGAGTTGCTCAACCTCCTCACCCGCATGAATCTGCTCTACAGAATCGAAAAGAAACCGGACCCGGCCCTGCGCCTGAACGTGCGGCTCGGGACCAAGGAATTTCCCCTCGAAGAAGCCCGCAACCCGAGCTTCATGGCGCACAAGATTCGCTCCCAGCTAGGCGACAACGAACGTTCGCTCCGCATCTACGGCAGTGAGGTCGTCGTAGGACGCCTCGCCGCCGGGCCCCGCCAGATGCGCGTGTTTCTGCTAAACTACTCTGCTCGTCCTGTTCTCGGACTCCGCGTGCGCGTCCGGGGCGTCTATGCGAAAGGCGAACTGCGGGCATCCGGACAGGCGAATGCTCAGCTTGCGGACTGGAGTCAGGATGGGCCCGCCACCGAGTTCACCATCCCTGAGCTTCAAGTCGCTGGCGTGATCGACCTGGTTCG
>Ga0302324_100025764_pt1 | contig 11270 bp, 4 predicted proteins | sample Palsa_T0_1_FD_201949 | JGI IMG/M metagenome (GOLD analysis project Ga0302324, IMG submission 201949) | Peat permafrost microbial communities from Stordalen Mire near Abisko, Sweden - Palsa_T0_1 | ecosystem: Environmental > Terrestrial > Soil > Palsa > Peat permafrost | place: Sweden: Abisko... | reverse complement strand
ATGCACGATCCCCGCGTGGTGGGCCGCTTCCAGCGCGTCGGCGATCTGCACGGCCCATTCCAGCAGCTCGTCGGTCTTCAGCGGCTTGTCCCCGATGCGCTCCTTCAGCGTCTGCCCTTCCAGCAGCTCCATGGCGATGAAGGGCTGCCCCTGGTGCTCGCCGATTTCGTGGACCACGCAGATGTTGGGATGATTCAGACCCGCGGCCACGCGCGCTTCCCGCTTCATCCGTTCCATGGCTTGCGGAGTTTCCGAGCGGCCGCCGGGGAGAAACTTGAGCGCCACCGGACGCGACAGCACCATGTCGTCGGCGCGATAGACCACACCCATACCGCCGCGTCCCAACAGGCTCACGATGCGGAAATGTCCGTCTACCAGCTCGCCGGCAGCCAGCGCCGCCGCGGAAAAGTCTGGGGCTGCGGCGTCCTGCAGGAAGCTCCCGGCCTGCGCGTCGCCCGCAAGCAGCCTGCGCACTTCCGCCACTACGCTGAGGCTCTCGCCGGCTGAGTCGATGAATGCGTCCCGCGCGGCCGCAGGCTGTTCGAGCGCCTGCTCGAACAGGGACTTGACGCGTTGCCATCGCTCGGGGGTCATATTGGCTACTTTCGATAAGCAAGATCGAAGTTATCCACGATCCACACATCCGATTTCGTTTCCGCCACGGAGAAAACAAACTTTTTCCCGTCGGCGCTCACACTTGCGCTGGCGGGGGCGATATCTTCCGGAGTTGTGAAAACGGTGCGCGGGGCGCCGCCCGCCGCCGGGATCGACATCATTTTCTTGCCGGAGTAGGCATATATCAGCGTGCCATCCGCCGACCACCCGGCTGGATAATACTCGCTTCCATAGAGAAATGTCTCCGAATCGTCCATCAGCGAAATCACTGAAAGCCCCATTTGCGGCCGTCTTTGCCAAAACACTGCCACCTTTTTGCCGTCCGGTGAATAGGCCGGGCCAATGAAATAGTCAACGTGCACCTTCTGGAAAAGCGGCTCCTCCTCTCCAGTTTCCGGCTCGAGGAGGGCTAAAGTCACGTTTCCGGGCTTGTGGTAAATGATGCGGCGGCCGGGCGACCATGTGACATTGCCTAAGATCACTTCGTTCAGCCGGGTCTTAGCGAACTGCCGCCGGTTGGCGCCGTCCGCATCCACAATCCCGACCTTGCGCGATCCACCCTCGTCCGAGCCAAACGCGATCCGCTTGCCATCCGGAGACCACGCAGGGCTGTACTCGGTCGCATTCGAGAATGTCACTTGTATCGGCGTGCCGCCGTCGATCGGCATCTTGAATATGTGCCCATACATGGTGGCATACGCGATCCATTTGCCGTCGGGTGAAATGGCGGGCGAAAGCAAGACGGACGTGCCCGTGGTTAAAGGTTTTTCTTGCACCTCATTGCCGGGTTCCTTGCGGCCATCCGGACTGCGAAACTGAGCCAGCCAAAGATTCGAATACTGGTGAAGACTTGAGTACGCGAGGCGCGTTCCATCCGCGGACAAGGCGAAGTAATCTTCCGCCTCCAAGCCGGTCAACAAAACCGATGAGGCGTCCTTGCGTTGCCCCGACTTGGGGTCAATGGCGACCTTTCGGAGATCCTGGGCGCCGTCTTGGCCGTACTGAAAGAAGTAAATAGCATCTCCGGCCGGAGACCAGCGAGGTGAAGCCAGCACAGCCTCTTCGATCACTTTGCGCTGCTGGCTTCCATCGGGACGGACCGTCCAGATGGCCCATCGCCCATTTTCCAACGGCGTCAGGAGCGCCAGGAGGTTCGATGCGGGCGACCAGTCAAGGTCCCAGGTCCTCAGAAAGCCGCTCAACTGTATGCTCTTGACGTTTCCGGTGGTCTTGTCCACAATCCTGAACCCTACTTCGTCTCCCCTGGCTATCGCAAGCTGACTACCGTCGGGTGACCAACACGGTAGACCCTCCGCGATGTACCGGGGTCTGCCTCCGAGTCGCGGAATCAGGAAGGTGCCTTTGTGCGGCGGGTCAAGCCGCTCTGCGGCAAGTTCCGTGCCGTCAGGTGACCACCTGGGGGCTAGAATTTCAGAGGCATCGGAGAGATCAATTGCCTGTCCGCCCTTCAAGTCCTGCAGCATTAACTTCTGCCCCTGCTTGTCCTTGCCGGTCACATAGGCGACAAAGTTCCCATCTGGGGAGATGGCCGGATTGGCGGCGTCGCCCAGGAAGGTGATCTGCTTGTGGGTAGGCCGGACAGGAGGAGCCGCAGTCCGAAACAGTCCCTTGGGTGCCAGAAAGAAGACGGCAGCCGACAGGAGGAATAGCGCTGCGGCGCCGAGGAGCCATTGACGGAGCTTCGATCGCGGCGTGGGCGCGGAGACAGTCGCCGACCGCCCCGAATCCGTGTCCCGCTTCACCCGCTTCAGATCCGCGCGCATTTCCGACGCATGCTGATACCGCAGATCGCGATCCTTCTCCAGCGCCTTGCTGACGATGCCGTCCAGCTCCCGCGGAATCCGGGGATTCACAGCGCTAGGCGGCGAGGGTGCACGCATCAGAATCGCCTCGTGAATAATTCCGGTTGTTGCGCCGGTGAAGGCCGCCTTCCCGGTCGCCATCTCGTACAGCACCGCCCCGAAGCTGAACAGATCCGTCCGCGCGTCTACTTCTTCCCCACGCGCCTGCTCCGGCGACATATAAGGCACGGTCCCCACCGCCACACCGGGCGTCGTCAGATATTCCTCCGTCGGCAGACTGGTGCGATCCGCCGCCGCGCGCGCCGACGGCGGCGCGGGCTTGGCCAGGCCGAAGTCCAGGATTTTGGGATGCCCGCGCGTGGTGATGAAGATGTTGGCCGGCTTGATATCGCGATGCACGATCCCCGCGTGGTGCGCCGCTTCCAGCGCGTCCGCGATCTCGACGGCCCACTCCAGCAGCTCGTCCGTCTTCAGCGGCTTGTCCCCGATGCGCTGCTTCAGCGTCTGCCCTTCCAGCAGCTCCATGGCGATAAAGGGCTGCCCCTGGTGCTCGCCGATTTCGTGGACCACGCAGATGTTCGGATGGTTCAACCCCGCGGCCACACGCGCTTCCCGCTTCATGCGTTCCATGGCTTGCGGCGTTTCGGACTGGCCGCCGGGGAGAAACTTCAGCGCTACAGGGCGAGAAAGCACCAGATCGTCGGCGCGATAGACCACGCCCATGCCGCCGCGTCCCAACATGCTCACGACGCGGAAGTGTCCGCCCACCAGCTCGCCGGGGGATAACGCCGCCGCGGAGGACTCGAGCGCCGCGGCGCCCTGCAGGAAACTTCCGGCCGCCGCATCGCCCAAAAGCAGCTTGCGGACTTCAGCCACTACGCTGGGACTCTCCCCCGCCGCGTCGATGAATCCGTCGCGCGCGGCCGACGGCTGGTCGAGCGCCTGCTCGAACAGGGACTTGACGCGCTGCCATCGCTCGGGTGTCATCCGTTCACTTCCCTGTATATGCTGGATCGAAGTTATCAACGACCCACACATCCGATTTAGTCTCCCCGACGGAGAAAACAAACTTCTTCCCGTCCGCGCTTACACCGGCAGAAGAACATCGATAGCCACACTCGGAATCGGAGGCAATTTCTCTTGGCGACATAAAGACGGTCCGCAGGACGCCACCCCCCGCGGGTATCGACACCATCTTGTTGCCAATGGAGGCGTATATCAAGCGTCCGTCCAGCGACCATCCGGCAGGGGTTAGGTACCCGGTTTCGAGCTCGCCGCCCTTGAGAGGGGTCTCCGAATTGTCGATCAACGAAATGACCCAGAGTCGCGTTTCCATCAATAGCCGCTGCTGCCAAGACACCACGACGTTCTTGCCGTCGGGTGAATACTTGGGGGAAAACGGGTAACCACGCTCCTTATGAGTCAGGGGCTTTTCCGCCCCCGTCTCCGGATCGAGGATATTGAAATTCCGGAACCCCACGTTCTGATAGAGGATTTGGCGGCCAGGCGACCAGGCAATCTGAGCGCTAGGAAAGGCTTGCAACTGAGTCTTGCCAAACTGGCGCCGGTTAGCGCCGTCGGCATCGACGATCCAGACCCTGCACACTCCGCCCTCACCGGAGCCGAACGCGATGCGCTTGCCATCCGGGGACCACGCAGGGCTGAAATCGGTGCTACTCGAGAATGTCAACTGTGTTTGCACTCCGCCTTCCATCGGCATCCTATAGATGTGCCCGTCGCTGACGTATGCGATCCATTTGCCGTCGGGTGAAATGGTGGGAGAATCGAACGTCGAAGTGCCGCTGGTCAGAGGCCTGGTTTGCGGCTCTTTGCCTGCCCCCTTGGGCTTATCCGGAGTCTGGACCTCGGCGACCCATAGATTCGAATAATATTGGGACCTTAAGTAGGCGAGGCGCGTCCCATCCGCGGACACGGTGAAGTAATCGCCGGCCTGCAAACCGTTCAACAAGACCGATACCGGGCCCTCGGCTTGCCCTGATTTTGGATCAATGGCAACCTTAGCGACATCTTGGGTCCGGCCCCGGCTTGTCCGAAGAAGGTAAAGCCCGTCTCCCGTCGGAGACCAACGGGGCGAATCAAGCCGATCCTCTTCGATCACTTTGCGCTGTTGGCTTCCATTGGGACGGATCGTAAAAATGGCTTGCCTTCCATTCTCCAAAGACGTCAGAACCGCAAGCGAGTTCGACCCGGCGGACCAGTCAATACCGCGTAGCCACCGAAAGCCGCTCAAATGTACCGTCCTCACATCACCCGTGGATCTGTCCATTATCCTGAGGATCCCTCCTTCGTTTCCCCAGGCCGAAGCGAGTTGACTGCCGTCGGGCGACCAGCACATAAAAGCTCCCGAAACTATAAGCCTAAGCGGTCCCCCAAGCCGAGGAATCAGGAACGTCCCGAATTGCGGAGGATCGTCCCGCCAGGCGGCGATTTCCACCCCATCGGGCGACCATCTCGGCCGCGAAATTTCAGCGGCCTTCGAGATCTCAATCGCTTGGCCGCCTTTCAAATCCTGCAACATCAGCCTTTGCCCACGCTCTGCCTTGCCGGTCACATAGGCGACGAACTTACCGTCGGGAGAAATTGCCGGATAAGTGGCGTCACCAACGAACGTGACTTGTTTGTGTGTCGGCTGAACAGGGGGCGACGAAGCTCGGAACAGCCCAGGGGATTTCGATGCCACATAGGCAATGACAGCCGCCAGTAAGATCGCGGCAAGGCCGCCGACGAGCCATGTGCTAAGCTTTGATCGCGGCGCGGGTGCGGCGATGGCGGCCGCCCCCCCCGATTCCGTATCCCGCTTCAGCCGCTTCAGGTCCGTCCGCATATCCGCCGCGTGCTGATAGCGCAGGTCTCGGTCCTTTTCCAAAGCCTTGCCGACGATGCCGTCCAGCTCTCGGGGAAGGCGCGCATTTATGGCGCTGGCCGGCGGCGGCGTCCGTCCCAGAATCGCCTCATGAATAATCCCCGTGGTCGCGCCGGTGAAAGCCGCCTTCCCCGTGGCCATCTCGTACAGCACCGCGCCGAAGCTGAACAGGTCCGTGCGCGCATCCAATTCCTCCCCGCGCGCCTGCTCCGGCGACATATAGGGCACCGTCCCCACCGCTACGCCGGGCGTTGTCAGATACTCTTCGGTCGGCAGACTGGTGCGGTCCGCGGCCCTGGCTGAGGGCGCGGGCTTGGCCAAGCCAAAGTCGAGAATCTTGGGATGCCCCCGCGTGGTGATGAAGATATTGGCCGGCTTGATGTCGCGATGCACGATTCCCGCGTGGTGGGCCGCTTCCAGCGCGTCGGCGATCTCGACGGCCCACTCCAGCAGTTCCTCCGTCTTCAGCGGCTTGTCCCCGATGCGCTGCTTCAGCGTCTGCCCTTCCAGCAGCTCCATGGCGATGAAAGGCTGCCCCTGGTGCTCGCCGATTTCGTGGACCACGCAGATGTTCGGATGATTCAGCCCCGCGGCCACGCGCGCTTCGCGTTTCATGCGTTCCATGGCTTGCGGCGTTTCGGACTGGCCGCCGGGGAGGAATTTCAGCGCCACCGGGCGCGACAAGACCAGGTCATCGGCGCGGTAGACCACACCCATGCCGCCGCGTCCCAACAGGCTCACGATGCGGAAGTGTCCACCCACCAATTCACCGGGGGATAATGCCGCCGCCGAAAAGTCGAGGGCCGGCGAGTCTTGCAGGAAGCTCCCGGCCTGCGCATCGCCAGCTAACAACCTTCGCACTTCTGTTACCACGCTGGGGCTTTCCCCCGCCGCATCGATGAAGGTATCGCGCGCGGCCGCCGGCTGGTCGAGCGCCCGCTCGAACAGTGACTTGACGCGCTGCCATCGCTCGCCCGTCATCCGTACACTTCCTTGTAGAGCCAGGCGCGCGCCATCCGCCATTCGCGGTTGATGGTGCGGGCCGAAACGCCGAGCACGTCCGCGATCTCATCCTCGGACATGCCCGCGAAGAATCGCATCTCGATCACCTGGCACTGGCGGCCATCCACCTGCTGCAGGCGCGCCAGCGCGCCTTCGAGCACCAGCAGGTCGGCGGAGCGCGCTTCGGCAATATCCAAGGCCTTATCCAGGCTGATCTCAGGAACGCCGCCGCCGCGCTTGGCCGCGTGGCGCTTCCGGGCGCGGTCCACCAGGATCTGACGCATGACGTGCGCGGCCACCTGAAAGAAATGGGAGCGGTCGCGCCACGGCGTGTTGGGCTGGCCTGCAAGCCGCAGGTAGGCTTCGTGGACCAGGTCGGTGGTCTGCAGGCTGCGGGCGGACCGCTCCCGCCGCAAATGGCCAGCGGCGATCTTGCGCAGCTCGCGATAGGTGAGGTCCGTCAGGTGCGCCTCGGCCTCCGGCGCGCCGTTGCCGAGGGCGCCGGGAAGACGGGTTATCTCGCCATCACGCTTGGCTGGCATTAGTCCCTGGGATCGTCATCTCCTACCGGGGCAGTGAGGTACGAGTGCCTTCTCACGTCGCTTGGTAGCGCTCGGATCGTTCAGATTCTACCACATTTGACCATCCGCATCCGGTGATTCCCCGGTGCGGGGTGCTTAACCTTATTGGGGCGCGTTCCACTCGCTTACACTCACGGCTCGGGAAGCCTTGCGGCATCAGCGCGACCGTTACCGAGCCGCGACCTTAAGGGAGCGTTTCCGGCCCCTCGTTGGCACTTTTTGAGTCGGTTGTCGGTTTTTCTCCGCGTTTCGCGCCACTAGAAGCGAGAGCCGGAAACAGCGGCCGGGTGAGGCGGGTATTCAACCTGCCAGGACACGGTCCAGTCAAAAACTCAGAACGAAGGAGAAAAAACATGACGAACACGAAACGCTGCCGGGTAATATTGCTCGGCGCTCTTTGTCTGTCGCTGGTCCAACTGACCTTTGCACAGACACTCCCTGAAACTGTATCCGCCCTGCCCCGGCTGGTCCGCTTCGGCGGCACGGCCAAGGAGACGAACGGCGATGCGCTGAGCGGCGTGGTCGGCATCACATTTGCCCTTTACGCCGAGCAAACCGGCGGCGCCGCACTCTGGCAGGAGACCCAGAACGTAACCGCCGACAGTAACGGCCACTACACGGCTCTGCTGGGCGCCAGTAAGACCGAGGGACTGCCCGCGGACCTGTTCACCAGCGAGCAGGCGCACTGGGTGGGAGTGCAGGTCCAGGGACAGCCCGAGCAGCCGCGAGTGCTGCTGGTCAGCGCCCCGTATGCCTTGAAGGCCGGGGATGCGGAAACCATCGGAGGCTTGCCGCCATCGGCCTTCGTGCTGGCCGCGCCATCGGCCGGCGGATCGGCCATGGCGAGCCCTTCAGCCGCCAGCGCGGCCCGGAGCGATGCGGCGCCGGCGACGACAACCGACGTAACCACCACCGGCGGCACAGCCGACTATCTGCCGCTCTTCACCGGAGCCTCGACGATACTCGATTCGGTGGTGTTCCAGTCGGGCACCAAGATCGGCATCAACACGAGCACACCCACAGCCGCACTGGACGTGGTAGGCGGCGGCGCCTTTCACGGCGCGCTGAGCCTGCCGGCCACGGGCACGGCCACAGCCACGGCGGGGACTAACTCCGAGCCCCTGGATTTGGTGGCTTCGTCGTTCAATAGCGGCACCAGCGCGGCGGTAGCACAAACGTTCCAGCTAGAAACTGTACCGGTGGGCAATGGCAGCGCGGCGCCCAGCGGAGCGTTGAGCCTGTTGTACGGATCGGGCACCAACACGCCTGCCGCGACCGGACTGCAGATCGCCAGCAACGGCGTGATCACCTTCGCCAGCGGGCAGACCTTGCCGGCTGTAACTGGGAACGTGAGTGTGACAGGAGGTGTTACGGCGAGCGGCACAGTGCAAGGTTCGGCGGTCAACTCCACGACCACTTTGGACATCGGCGGCGCCCCCGTAATTCAGGCCTCCTCCGCCTTAGGCAACTTCAGCGCTGGTTTGGGAGCCGCCACGACCGGAAGCGACAACACCGCTGTTGGCGACAGTGCGCTGTCCGCCAACACCACCGGCGTCGACAACACGGCCACCGGTTACCAAGCGCTGTACTCCAACAAAACTGGGGTCCAAAACACGGCTACGGGGACCTACGCGCTGAACTCCAATGTCAGCGGGGGCTACAACACGGCCAGCGGTCAAACGGCGCTGAACTCTACCACCAGTGGGAGCTTCAACACAGCCAGCGGATACGCCGCGCTGTACTTTAACACAACCGGGGGTTCGAACACGGCATTGGGGTTTGATGCGGGGCCGCCTCCCGGCTATACCAACTTGAGCAACTCCACAGCCATTGGTGCGTACGCCGCAGTCACCGAGAGCAACGCGCTGGTGCTGGGCAGCATCCCCGGGATGAATGGCGCCACTAACCCCGTCAACGTTGGCATCGGCACGACCGCGCCCGCTTACACGCTGGATGTATACGGTAACGGCCACTTCACCGAACCGGTTACATTCGCTTCGGGACAGCCCTTTCCGGGCACCATCGCGAGCGTCAGCGGGACTTCACCCATCACCGCCGCCACCAGCAACGGCGCAGTCACGGTGGGCCTAAACACGAGCAACCTGGCGCTGTTAAATGCCGTGACCAATAATTTCACCGGCAATGTTACCGCGAGCGGCACGGTGCAGGGCGGGGTGGTCAACGCCACCACCGGCTTCGATATCGGGGGCTCCGTGTTTGCCTCCGGCAATTTCTCGCTCGCCAACGACTATGTGGGTTTTTTTGCAGGCTCTAGCACCGGAACCGGCGAATTTAACACGGCCCTCGGGCAATTTGCGCTGTCGTCCAACAGCACCGGTAACAACAGCACAGCCAGCGGGTTCGAGGCGCTGCAAAACAATTCCCAGGGGGGCAATAACACAGCCACCGGTTACCAAGCCATGATCGATAACACGAAGGGCAGCGGGAACACGGCCACCGGGAGTTACTCCCTATACTATAACACCACGGGCCTTTACAACACGGCGTTCGGCTATTATGCCGGACAAACGTTCCAATCATCCCAACTAACCGGCAACAATAACACCGCCGTGGGGGCCGGTTCGATGTTTGAAACGGGGTCCATCTCGAACGCCACGGCCATCGGTTCCAACGCTGTGGTCACCCAGAGTAACACCCTGATACTGGGCTGCATCGCCGGCAGTAACGGCTGCGGCGGCGCCGTCAATGTGGGGATCGGCACCAACACGCCGACGGGAATGTTAAACGTTGTCGCCGCAAATCCTTCAGCCTCCTCACTCACGGCGATAGTCGCGCAGGGGCTGAATCTGAATTCGCAGAATGTCGGGAATGGCGGAGACGGGGTGGATGCGGCGGGCGGAACGGGCGCTCCCGGGGGAATCGGGGGAAACGGGGTGTACGGACAAGGCGGAGTGGGCATGGGCTCGGGAATCGGGGGCGCCGCAGGCTCCGGTGGATACTTCGTGGGCGGGGATGGTATCACGGATGGCACGCCGGGCTATGGCGTCTATGGTCAAGGCGGCAGCGACGGCGGCGAGACGGGAGACGCGGGTTATTTCAACGGTAGCGTGCAGTACACCGGCAACCTCATAGGACCCGGTCCGGAGGTCAAAATGGACGATCCGCTCGATCCCGCTAACAAGTACTTGTTCCATGCTTCGGTGGAATCCTCGGAGATGAAAGACATTTACGATGGCACCGTCACCACGGATAGCCAGGGCAATGCCACGGTACAACTTCCGGAGTGGTTTGAGGCGCTCAACACCGACTTCCGTTACCAGCTCACCGCGATCGGGCAGTTCGCCCAGGCCATTGTGAGCGGCGAAGTCGCCAATAATCAATTCAGCATCAAGACGGACAAACCGAATGTGAAGATTTCCTGGCAGATCACGGGAGTCCGCCAGGACGCCTATGCCAAGGCTAATCCGCTGGTGGTGGAACAAGAGAAAGACGCGCGTGAACGCGGCTACTATATTCATCCCGAGCTGTATGGCGCTTCCGCACAGCAGAGCGTCGAATGGGCCCGCCATCCGCAGATGATGAGGAAGATACAGGAAACGAAAGCCAAGCAGATGGCCGCATCGCAGAAGCTGGCGGCGGCGGGCCATTAGTATTGAGAGCCGGAAACGGGACACGGTCAAATCAAATCAAAGGAGAAAGGGATATGACTAACGCAAAGCAAACTTTCGGATTGACGTTGCTGGCGGCGAGCCTGGCTCTGCCCGCCATGGCTCAACTGCACAACCCCAACGGGCTGGCCATCGACCGCCGCGGCCACCTCTGGATCGCTAACAATGGGGCAAACAGCGTGCTCAAGGTCAATGCATCGACTGGCCAGATACTGCAAACAATCACAGATGGTTTGAACGGCCCCAGCCGTCTGGCTTTCGACGCGGTGGGCAACCTGTATGTCGCCAACATAAGCGGAAACACCATCACCGAGTACGATACCGCCTATACCGGCTCGGGGCCGGGACCGGGCACCCTGATCCGGACCATTTCCGGCAGCTTCATCCAGAGACCGCTGGGCGTGGCCGTCGACGCATACGGCGACGTTTACATTGCCAATAATGGCGCGAATAACGTGGTGGCGGTGAATATTGATGGTAGTTCAGTGGAAACGCTGACGGCGGACAACAGCGGTTTTTCGTTCACCGCCCCCGGCGCCCTCGCGATTTTCCGGCAGGATCTCTATCTCGCGCTTGGGCCGGGCTTCGGAGAGAACGCGGTAATCAGTTACAACGTGGGCGAGTTCCTGACCAGCGACCCCAAGGAGCGGGTGGTCTTCACGAACTCGATCAATACCGGCCCGACTGGGATTGCCTTCGACACCGCCGGCAACGTCTACGTGAGCGACTATTACAG
>Ga0302324_100025763_pt1 | contig 11270 bp, 8 predicted proteins | sample Palsa_T0_1_FD_201949 | JGI IMG/M metagenome (GOLD analysis project Ga0302324, IMG submission 201949) | Peat permafrost microbial communities from Stordalen Mire near Abisko, Sweden - Palsa_T0_1 | ecosystem: Environmental > Terrestrial > Soil > Palsa > Peat permafrost | place: Sweden: Abisko... | reverse complement strand
AATCATCACATCGTGGTGCTCGATCTTTCGCTGCACGGCATGGGATTCAGCTCTGATGAGAAGCTCGATCCGCAGGCGGTGCACTGGATGGTTCTGGATGCCGGCGGGCTTCGCGCCAGCGCCCGCGTCCGCATCGCGACCTGCCGCCAGGCCGGCAACGGCACCTACGAGTGCGGCGCGGAATTCTTCTGATCTTTCGGTTTGTTCAGCGCCGAGCGACGGCGCTGGGCGATTGCTTCAGCATCCCCGCGTACATTTTCTCATATCCGCGCGCCAGCGTTTCAGTATTCAGATTTTCGAGCACCCATTGGCGGCCGCGCTCGCCCAGGGCCGGCAATGATTCCCGGTTCTCCAGCAGCCGCTGCAACTCGGCAGCAAGAACGTCCGGCGAATTGCCGATCACGCTGCCCCCGGCGGCGGCGATGTCCTGCCAGATATCCGTGCCCCGCGTCGTCACCACCGGCGTGCCGGCCGCGAGGGCTTCGATCAACACCAGCCCGAAATTCTCCTGATGGGTCGGCAGGATAAAAATGTCGGCCGCTTGGTAGAGGGATATCTTTTCCACGCCGGTCACGAGGCCCAGGAATTTCACCACATCGGTAAGGTTCAATCGCTGGGTCAGGCGGGTCAGCAAAGCCTGGTAATCCGGGCTACCACTGCCGACAATGATCAATTTGAATTTCATCCCTTTTCCCCGCAGGATTCCCGCCGCCTCGATCAACAGATCGACGCCTTTTTTCTCGTGCAACCTACTCAGGAAAAGCAGCTTGGGCTCCGGCCCGGCGAGGACGGGGAACCTGGCCTGGGCGATCTGCTTGCCGGGCAATGGCTGAAACGGAGCCAGATCCACCAGATAAGGAAGCACCACCGCGTTGGATTCATTGACCCATTTCCTGGCCTGCATTTGTTCGGCGGCGGCGGTGAAATGGAGGCGGTCGGCCGCGCAGAGATATTTACGCCCGCCCATTTGAAGAAACATTCTCTTTTTCCAGCCGCGCTGCAGCATCGCCCAGTCATCGAGCATGCCGTGTATGGAGACGACGTATGGAATCTCAAGCTTGCGGGCGGCGTGCGCCATCTGCAGGTTGCTGGCCGTCCAAGGCGTGTGGAGATGCGCCACCCCCCCGCCGTCGGCAAGGATATCGCGCCAGACGCGCACCGTTTTTTGGGGCACCAGAAAATTGGGCCAGTATGCCTCGGGAGGAAAGACGACCTTCGGCTTACCGGGCTGGCCGTTCCAATCGTAAGGGATATCGGGCGAATCGAAGGTTACGAGGGTGACGTCATGACCGCGCGCGGCAAGCACAATGCACCAATCCAGCACCGCGCGCACCACACCACCCAGTTCTAACCTGACTCCGGGCGAGTAATGGACAATACGCAGCGGTGTTTCAGTCGTTTGCGCGACGTGGTCCATGCATTTACACCACCCGCACGCTAATTGCCCCCGGCCGATATGTCGTCCCGCGCTCTAGCGCCAAGTCGTGCGCCTCATTGTAATACCCAATCAATTGCGGCCAATCAAACATTTCGCTCAACCGCTCGACGCTGTTTCGCGTTTCGATGCGTTGCCGGCGGGAAAACTGCACGAATTCGAACAGGTGCCGAACGAGGTCGTCCACGCTCTGGTCAAAGGTATGGGTCCTCCGGTTCAGGACGAAAATGCCTTTGTTCTGATGCTCGAGGATATGCCTCTGGACATAAGCGCCAAAGCCGCTGAGGTCGGTTGTGACAGCAGGGACGCCGAGAGCAGCGCATTCCATCGGCGTGTAGCCCCAGGGCTCGTAATAGCTGGGAAAAATGCCCAAATGGCACCCGCGGACGAACTGGTCATATTCCAGGCTGATCAGCGGCCCGGTCGCCGTCAAAAACTGGGGATGAAACACCACCTTCACCGGGTCATCCGCCGCGTTGAACAGGCCCCGATATCGAAGATGCTGAAGGATCGCGTCGTTGGCATCATCCACCAGGTCGTGGGTGACAATCGGCGGTTGCCGGCCGGAGTGCCATGCATAAATCGCTTTTTTTAAGCGGACGCGGTCATCCTCGTCGAGCAATTCCCCCGAGGCGATCCGTCCAAGGACCGCGCCGCGGAAAAGACGCCGGCCCATCTGCTCTTCGATCTGCTCGCAGGTTTTGCGGAGTTCCTCAAACATCGACTGGCTCTGCAGCGTCATCACGTTGATGTTTCGCGTGGGTGCCTTGGTGACGATGAACGCCACGACGGTCGGCCGGTCTTCCAGGGTTTTCAGCCGCTGGTTGAGGTGGAACAGGGCCTCGATGAACAGGTCCATTCCCTTGTTGCGGTATTCGTACCTTCCGCTGGTGAAGAGGTAGAGGATTTTGTCCAGATCGAAACCGTAGTTCTGGAAAAAATGGCCCATGACGAATTCGTGGATCGCTTCCTTGAACTCGAGATGGAGATTCTGGAATTCGTGCAGGGCGGCAAAGCGGTGAAGGTTCAAGCCGTTGGGAAGGATCAGATCGGGCTGGCGGCCGAGGAGTTTTTCGGCCTCGAAGCTGGTGACCTGGCTGACGGTGGTGAACACCGTCGCCGCGTGGGCCGCCGCCCGCTCGATCGCAAAACGCGGGTAGATGTTGTACTTCGCGGCCTGCTCGTCGGGATTGATGTAAGGCAGATGGTTGTAAAACTCCGGGCTGTCGCTGGCCATATATCTTCCCAGCAGCGTGGCGTGCGTGGTGAAGACCGTCGCCACGGGCAGCTTGAGGTGGGCGATGCGCGGCACGGCGACGCCGGCCATCCATTCGTGGAAATGCGCAACAACGGGCGTCTGCGGGCCCAGTTCCTGCGCCAGGGCGATGAAGAATTCCGCGACGGAAAAACCAAATGCGACGACTTCGTTGACTTCTCCATCATCGGCAACCGTGGAGATGCTGTGATCTTTCCACAGCAGGTATTTATCCAGCGCCAGATTGGAATATCGCCCGCGATAATCCAGGAGAATCACCCGCGGCCGGCCCGGCGCCAGCCAGCGGCCAAAGTGGCAGGCGATGCCCTGGTCGCGCAGGCGGTCGAGCGTTTTGCGGATAAAGCCATCGGTGGCTTCCTCCTCGAACTCCGCCGCGGCGGTCTGCGGGTTGTACGGGCCGATGAGATAATAATGATCTCCCCATCGCTCCTGCATCGCGGGAATTTTGGAGCGCAGCACCGTGTAGATTCCGCCAAGCTGCCAGCAGACTTCCCAGCCGATTTCAAAAAGGATCGGCTGGACGACGGCGCCGGCCGGTGCGGGAGATTCAGCCGCCGGCGTTTTTGGGCGCTCGGTGAATGCAGGCGAGCTGGAAGAATTTCTCGTGCCCTTCCCGCTTCTTGCGCTTCGCGCTGACCTCGCCATGACAAACTATTATGCCTGAATCCGCGCGAACTCGCATCGGCGTTCTCCTGATTTTGGTTTTCGCCTGTCCAATGGGCTCTAAGGCAAATGCGCCGGCGGCAGGGTCTGGAGAATCGGCTCGTCCCGCGGATCAGTTTCCCGCTTGAGCACGCGCAGCGTGTACCACGGCATCCAGATGGCGCACCGGCCGGTGACGGCTACGATGGTCCCCAGGATGATCCCGCGCAAACCCAGGTGAAAGTAGCGGACGAATGTGAAGCTGAGGATGACATTGGCGACGCCGGCGATAAGCACCGCCAGCGTGAACGGCCGCACCTTACCGATGGCCAGAAGGATCGCCCTGCCAACGGCGCTGCTGCCGCCGATGACGGTGTGGATCAGCATCAGGGAGAGGATTCTGCATGTTTCATCCATACGGTTTCCAAGCCAGAGGTGAAAAATGATCGGGGCGGTGAGCCACAGCACCGGCGCCGCCGCCAGCAGGAGAATAAACGTGGCGAGCGTTCCGCGGATGTAATATTTCCGCACGAGGCGCGGATCGCCCGAAGTGTGCGCCAGCGCCGTGCGCGGAAGCAGCACGGATGCCAGTGCGCCGGCCAGGAGCAGCGCGCCCCCGTCGATCTGCACCGCGGGCGTGTAAATCGCCACGGTCGCCTGGTTGATGAGATTGTAGATCAGAAGATTGTCCGTGGGCGCGTAGAGATAATCGGCCATCTGCGCAGCCACTACCATGCCGCCGAAAATAAGCAGTCGGCGCACCATCGGCGCCTGAAATCGCCGCCACCAGTGGTCGAATAATCCGCTGCCGTAGCGGTGCGACATGATTCCGCGCGCCACGAGCAGGACGAGCGAGCCCGCCACCAGGGCGAAACCGGTCGCCCGCTGCCATTGCAGGTGGAAAATGAAAATATCGATCGCCGTGCCGACGCCCCAGATGATTTCGTGGCTGGTGAGCAGGAGATTGTCGAGAAATATTTTTCCGGAGGTCTGAAGGGTCGCGCCCGCGGCATCGCTCATGAGCCGTAGAAGCGTGGCGATGCCGACCATCAGGACCAGTTCCAATGCCACCCCCCCGCTTTTTACATTGGCCTGCGACCCGCGGAAAAAATAGGCGAAACAGGCAAGAAACAGCGCGCCACCCAGGGCCGTCAGCAGCGCCATGACGAACCCGTTGGCATAGACGGTTTGCACTGCCGGAAGATATTGAGGCGGTGACGATGGTGATGCGCTTGCCTCCGCGTGCGAATCGCGCAGCGCCTCGGCCGTGAGGCGGATGATCGCCGGGCTCAGGCCGATGGCGGCGTATTCCAGGATTCCCACGGTGGACTGGACAATCGCCAAAAGGGCGAAGGCGGTCTTGCCGGCGACGCGGAAGACGGCGGCAGTGACGATGATCCACGCCACCACGCGGGCCGCGGTCACAAGATAAGCCGAAGCGATATCGCGTCGAAGGCTGGGCGGATTTTGCACGGGGGGAATATACCGTGGGCCGGTGAAAAGGCTCGCACCGCTACGCGGCGAGGGCCGTCGGCGGGATTTGCACGGGCTCGGCGATTGGCTGCCGTATCGGTGTCTGCAGTGCGCAGCGAATCTGGATGATCGCGGCCACCGCCAGCAGCGGCACCGTTGGGTAGAACGTTGTCTTCCAGACGATCAGCACGAGGAACCAGAGCCACATGCTCAGGAAAATCACCGTCCAGAAGCGGAGCAGTTGGATATCGGATTTTGTTTCAGCCGCGTTGTTTTGCCGATCGGCCGCGTAAACCACGATTCCCACGCTGACGAGCAGCAGATCGTAATCAAAATAAAACGGCATCAGCAGCGGCATCGCGACGATTGTTGCGGCGATGAGCCGGTCGCGTGACGACGGGCCGCCGCTACGGATGGTTGCGAGCATCGCTCGGCCCAATCCCGCCAGCAAAGCAATTTCGCTGAGTGCCCAGAGGATGCGGGTGGTGGGCGACGTTGTGCCGATGGTATCTCCCTGCACGAGGCCGCGCCAGAACGCCTTGAGCGTGACGTGGCGTTCCCAGCGGTAGACGCTCTGGTCCTGGATCCATGTCAGGTTCAGCGGCACATGGTGCACGAATTCGTGCAGCGAGCCGGGCATCGTCAGGATATTCACCAGCAGCAATGCCGTGCCAGTGAGAGCAATGCCCAGGATAGCGCGCCGGCCCTGGCTGAGACACAGCACCGCAGCAACGACCGCGCCAAGCTGCGGCTTGTAGAACAGAAGCCCGCAAACGACACCGGCCAGCAGCGGGCGGCCGCCGCGCCACAGCCAGACCGTCATCGTCAGAAACAGCAGCGAGACGAACGTGTTTTGTCCATGGCAAATCGCGAGGAAACAGGGCTTGGAGGTAAGGATCAGCAGCGGCACGAGCGATCGAATCTTCCAGCCGGCGGGAATCATCACGCACATGAGGCCGATGGAAATCCCCAGGCAGATCGCCGAGCAAATCCACCACGCGTGGAGGGCGGACAGATATGGCAACGCGGAAAACGGCGCGAACATCCAAGCCGCGAACGGCGGGTTCCACCACGGTCCGAAACTGGTTCCGAGCGAAAGGTTCGCCGAATGGCCCGTGGCGAATTCAAATGCCCGGGTTGCCGGGAGATCGTACAGTTGTTCGAAATGCCCGGTGCGGGCGCAGTATCCGCCGTAGTAGAGGGCGAGGAAATCATGTCCAAGCATGTCGCCGGTGACGGCCTTGGCTGGTGCAACGAAAAAATTGCCGACGAAAAACGTAAGAAACGCCGCCGCCACGAGGCCGCCGCGCCGCCAGAGCACCGTGGAGATCGAGCGTTTGCGCCAAGCAATAGACATCGTTCTCCCCGTATCGGCCCGAAAAGGCGCGCCGCTTGTCAAAGAAATCCCTATGATTTATCGGACGCCGCACTCCACGTTTAGCCGCCCCGCTCGCGGGGCGCGTTCTTCACGCCACCCAAAGATTCAGCGCGAACCGCATCATCAAAATCACCCCGAGCGGTATCGAGATAAACGTATACAGCAAATCCACAACCTTATACCGCCGCCCCAATATCCCCAGCATCATGAACGCCGGGAACAGCACCAGCAGAAACCGCGTGATCGACCAGTAACGGTCGGCCCAGAGCATTAATGCCAGCATAATGATCGAATAGGCGCTGAGGCTAGGGCGGAGTTTGAACACGGCCAGCGCGGACAGCAGAACGAACAGCGCCGTGGGCCCGAGTTGCAAACCGCCGTGGGGGGAATGCAGGACGGTTGTGATCGGGCAGGAACTCCATTGTTTTTGAGCCTCGACGAACGCGAGCGGATTTCCGAATTGCCGCCACTGGAACGCCATCCACGAAATCGTCCCGATCGGCCCCAGCGCCAGCGGAAGCAGATCGCGATGGAATGTAAATCCCCGCTGCAACCAATATTCGACGGCGAGTGCGGCCGTGAGCAGGACGCCGTCGGGGCGCGAAAGAGCGGCAAGGCCGGCCAGGATGCCGACAAGATTCCACTGACCTTTACGCGCGTGGTACAGCGCTGCGGTCGCAAGCGCCATGAAGAGAGACATGGGATAGACGGCCGAGAGAAACAGCGACGTGGGGAAAATAAGCACATACCAGCCGGCGCGGGTCGCGGCGCGGGGATCGTGGCCATCAAGCAACAGCAGCGCCGTCATGTAACCGATGGCGATGAGCAACGCGATATTGGAAATGACCAGTCCCGCGATGAGATACGCCTGATCGCTTCCCCCGGCCAGGTTCCCCAGCAATCGCATGAGCATCGGATACAGCGGCGCGAACGCGACGTCATTTTGTTGGTTGGGAATCCAGTGATATCCATCGCGCGCGATGGTGAGATACCATCGGCCATCGAAATGAGACCACATGTTCAGCAAGTTGGAGGAAGTCGGCAAATCCCAGCCGACCGCGCGAGCGGCGGGAAGGCGCTCAATCGCGTAGAAGGCCACGCCGACGAGAATCGCGCGTGTGACGATGAATGGAATAATTGCCGAGCGAAGGAAAAGTTGCCAATCGATGCGCCGCGTCGGCGAAGACGACAGGGCCGGAATGGAAATGGCCTGTGAACTCATGATCCTCGGACGTAGACAGTCTCCCAGTCCACCTGCGTCTGGGCGTGATAATGGCTCTGCACGTAATCGTGGAGCATCATCCACGCAGCGATGAAATTGGCCTTGCGGCGTGGGCGCAAGCCCAGCTCCTTGATGTGATCGGCCAGTGCGTGAACGTAATGATCGAACCGCGTCGGCAGCACGATGTATTTGGGACGCCGCTGATCGAAATCATCGAGCATCGCGTGGCAATATCGCAGCGGGGCATCGTCGTCGTTGACCCACAGAAACGTCATCGGATATCGCGAGCCGGGCTGAAGATCGGTGCGAACCAGCAGCCGCATCATCCCGTCGAGCCAAACCGCGTCGCCGGGGTTGGCGTGGGTTGCGAGATATGCTTCCGATTGGGATTGCTGCAGGGAATGCGGCGCATCCGCCAGCACCTGGACGCCGCCGTAGAGCGATGCCAGCGCCGGCACGAGCAGCGCCGCGGCGAGCGGACCGGGGCGGGGATTTCGCGGAATCAGGCCGAAGAGCAAACTGGCTGGGGCAGCCAGCACGAGAAAATGATACGCATACATGCGCCGCTGGGCGACGATGCCGGCGGCTTCGAGGATCAGCCAGGTGATGATGAATATCGCGATGGCTTTGTTGCCGCTGGTGCGGGCGCGATGTTCGGGGCGTCGGAAGACGACGGCGCGGATCAGCAGTGGAAAGCCGAGGATCAGCAGCACGATCACCGGCTTGCTGAGGTCCCACGGCTCCCACGGTGAATTGGCGGCGTAACCGGCGATCTGCCGCGATAAAGCCGGCATGATCGGCAGCAAATCGGCCGCATAGAGATACGCGAAAGCGGCGGCGGCGGGGATGGCCAGGCCAAACACGACGGCGATGAGATGTTCGGCGATTCGCCGGCGGTGGATGATCAGGGCGATCACGTACGCAGCAAGCACTCCGGCTCCCGATGGCTTGATCATCGCCGCCACGCCCGCGGCGAGACCGACGGCGAACGAATCGCGCACGTCATCGCCAGCGAGGGCTTCCATTGCCGCGGCGGCGGCGAGGATGCTGAAGAAAGATTGCAGCGTCTCCAGTTGAAATCCGCCGAACACCGCGAAATTGAAATTGAGGTAAACCAGGGCGAACAGCGCCGTGGGAAATGCAGCCTGCCTGCCGATATTTCGCCGGGCCGCGCGGGCCAGGATCGCCGCGCCCAGGAAGGAGAGCGCGGTTTGCAGGAGCACATATCCCGGCCAAAAATCACCAAAGAGTTTCCAGCACGGGCTGGTGAGAAGCCCAACCGTGGGGAATTTGTTATCGATCAGTTCGATGCCGATGCGGCCGCCGCCGGCGACCAGCTTACCCATGTAGATGAACATCGCGCCATCGGCATCAAGGGGACGGACGAGATAGCTCAGTCGGCCCACCAGCGCGGAAACAAGGCAGAATGCGAAGAGAATTTTGACGCCGGAAGTGCGCGCGGTTGCGCGGATGGGCGTGGAGATTCGTTCCGGCAGCGCGCAGACAGTCACAGGGGTGTTATCGGCCGAAATGTGGTGGCGATTGAGGGCGGAATTATGCCGATCCCTGGCAGAATTGCTTCCACATCTGCCGATAGGCGTTTTCAATGTTTCGGGCGAAACGGCGGGCGTTGGTCAGGGGCGAGGTGAGCATACGATTTCGCAAATCGCCGCGAAGTTCCGCCAGACGCGCCGGCGAACTCGCGAGCGTGACGGCCGTTTGTACATATTGCCGAGGGCGGCGGGCGACCAATTCGACCAGGCCGAGGTTGGAAAGGATGCTTCGACCGCCCCTGCCGACGGCCGTCTGACCCGAGAGAGTCACAACTGGAACGCCCATCCAGAGCGCATCGCAGGTGGTGATTCCGCCGCCCCAGGGGAAGGGGTCGAGCGCGATATCGATTCGGGCGTAGGTCTGGACGTACTGGGCCCAGGATTGCTGCGGGACAAATTCGATTCGATCCGGCTCGACGCCGGCTTCGGCGAAACGGCGGCGGGCATCGTCCCGATGCGAGCCGGGATGGGCATGGATGATCATGCGCGATTGCGGGACGGCCGCGAGAATTTCAGCCCACAAATCCAGCGATCCCGGCGAGACCTTGGTGAAATTGTTGAGACACCCAAAGGTGATGTACCCGGCGCCAAGCGACGGCGGCGACGACGGCTCGGGCGTCGGCCCGGCGCAGCGATAACACCACCACGTTTCGGGAAGGTGGACCGTTTGCTCGCTGTAGAGAGACAGATCAGTTTCAGGAGGATCGAGATAAGGATCGGAAAGACGATAGTCGATCGCCTCCAGGCCGGTGCTGGCGCAATAGCCAAGCCAGGTCGCAGAAACCGGCGCGGGCTTGCGGGCGAAAACCTGCAGGCGATTGTGGCCCATGTGCAGCGAGAGATCGATCAGGATGTCGATCGCATCGCGGCGAATCATTTCAGCGAGGGATTCATCATCGGCCTCGGCGACATCGTGCCAGACATGGCTGTGCTGGCGCAGAAGCTGGGTGATGGCATCGGGGCGCGCCGTGCTGGAATAGCAGTGAACTTCGAATTGAGCGCGATCGTGCTCGCCGAGCAGCGGCAAAAGATTCTGCCCGACCACGTGACGGCATAAATCGGGCGATACGTAGCCGATTTTCAGGCGGCGATCGGGCGAGCGATCGTTGGCGTGAGGGCGAATCAGGCTTTTCAGCGGCGCGGCATGGCGGTCGTTCCACAGCCGCTGCTGGCGGGAGATCTCCGCGGGATCGTAACCGGGATGAAACGAGAGGAGATAAACCAGGTTGCTGTGCACGGCGGCATTGCCGGGGGCAAGCTCGACGGCGCGCTCGCAGCAGTCGAGCGAATCATCGAGCAGACCCTGGTCCTTGAGCGCCATGCCCAGGTTGTTCATGGCCTCCAGCGAATCCGGCTGAAGCGCTAGCACGCGGCGATAGGCCATGACCGCGCCGTCGAGGTCTTTGATCGCCAAAAACGCATTTCCCAGCGCGGTGGCGACGGTGGGGTTTTGGGGATCGAGCTGCAAGGCGCGCTGATATGCCTCGGCGGCGGCTTGCCAGAGGTTTAGAGCAGCCAGCGCGTTGCCGGTGGAAATCTGCGCGGAAACATCAGCAGGGCGCTCCCACGCGATGCGAAGATGGGCGGCGGCGGCTTCGTCGCGCCGGCCGGCATGCTGCAGGGCGTGAGCGAGATTCGTTTGCGCATCGGTGAGTTTCGGATTGAGCGACACGGCTTTCCGGTAGGCGACGATGGCGAGATCGATCTCGCCGCGGGAAAAGAGGGTGTTGCCTACGTTGTTGTACGCCTCGGCGAAATCGGGGCGCAGTTCGATCGCGCGTGCGAATTCGAGAAGCGCCGGTTCAAATTGGCCGGCACTGTAGAGCGCTGCGCCCAGGTTATTGTGGATTTCCGGATCGGTTTCCTGGATTTGAACGGCCGCCCGCCAGGATGCGATGGAATCGTTCCACCGTTGTAATCTGGCCAGAAGCGCTCCCAGGCGCATGTGCGCAGCGAGCGAAGCGGGTTCGATTTCCAGGGCAAGGCGATAGGCGGCAATCGCCTCGTCGAGGCGTTTCAGTCGTTCAAGGACCACGCCGGCATCGATTCGATATTCGGCTACGAGAGGTTCGGCTTCGATTGCGCGCTGGAGGTGATTGAGTGCGGCTTCATTTTCACCGCGATCGGATGAGATCAGTCCCAGGAGATGTAGCGCCGCTCCGCTCGCCGGTCGCTGCTGAAGCTCGAGTCGGCAGAGCGCTTCAGCGCCGGCGATATCCCCATTTTTGTAACATCGCATTGCGGAGATAACATCCGGCGGCTTCATTGATTGTTAACCATATAAGGCACGG
>Ga0302324_100025762_pt1 | contig 11270 bp, 11 predicted proteins | sample Palsa_T0_1_FD_201949 | JGI IMG/M metagenome (GOLD analysis project Ga0302324, IMG submission 201949) | Peat permafrost microbial communities from Stordalen Mire near Abisko, Sweden - Palsa_T0_1 | ecosystem: Environmental > Terrestrial > Soil > Palsa > Peat permafrost | place: Sweden: Abisko... | reverse complement strand
CGCGCGCGATTTGGCCCATCGAGCGCCCACGGTCGGGCCGCGTCAGAATTTCAAGCGCGCGTCGTGCCCCCGCTTCCACGTCTCGCGGCGGAATCAAATAGCCGTCCACGCCTTCGGTGACCACTTCGGGCAGCCCGCCCACGTCTGACGCCACCACCGGCACCTCGCAAGCCATTGCTTCGAGCGCCGCGAGCCCGAATGATTCCTCATCGCTCGGCAGCAAAAACAAATCCGCCAGCCCAAGCTTTTCCTGCACGCGGTCCTGCTTGCCCAGAAAGAACACGTCCTTCGAAAGGCACTTCTTGCGCACCAAAAATTCGGCCGCGCCGCGGTCCGGCCCGTCGCCCATCATCACCAGCTTGGCCGGAATCTTTTCGCGCACGCGCGCGAAGATTTCCACCACATCCGTAATCCGCTTCACCGGACGGAAATTCGAAAGATGCATCAGAATCGGCTCGCCGTCCTTGGCCCATTGCGCGCGCGCCGCTTGGTCCGCGCAGCGCATGTACAAATCGCAATTCACAAAATTCGGGATCACCTCGATCGGCCGTTTGATTTCGAATTCGTGCAGCGTGCGTTCGCGCAGGTATTTTGAAATCGCGGTCACTCCGTCGCTTTGCTCGATGGAGAATCGCGTAATCGGCAGATAGCTTCTGTCGCTTCCCACCAGCGTGATGTCTGTTCCGTGCAGCGTGGTGATGAAGGGGAGCTTCTTCGTCTGCGCCATCATGCGGGCCAGCAACGCGCTCACCGAATGCGGAATGGCGTAGTGCACGTGCAGCAGGTCCAGCGAAGCTTCTTCCGCAACCTCATACATTTTTGTCGCCAGCGCCAAAGTGTACGGCGGATGATCGAACAGCGGATAGGAGGTCACTTCCACTTCGTGAAAATAAATTCGCTCGTGCGCCGAGCTCAGCCGGATGGGCATGGCGTAGCTGATGAAATGGATTTCGTGCCCGCGCGCCGCCAGTTCGATGCCCAACTCCGTGGCCACCACTCCGGAGCCGCCGTACGTCGGATAGCATGTGATTCCGATTTTCATTGTCTTAGAGCGTGCATGTAAACAGCTCGCACGATAGCTGCAGCATGGGCCCATCCAGCTTTACCGTATTTCCAGGCTTCCACGCGGCATCGAGGTGCGAGCACTCTTCGGGAGGATCGGCATAATCCCAATTCTCGAAGAACCAATTCTCTTTCTCCCAAACGGCCCGCACTCCCACGATGCGGTCGCTCCTTTCCTTTCCAAACGGTACTTTCCCGCATCCGTAGATGTCGTAGGTTCCCGGCATATCGCCGTGCTCCGTCCGAACCGGCGTGAATTTAATCAGCCGCTGCGGGTCGTACGTGCCCTGCATGTCCCGCACAAAAATGCGCTTGGTCACCTTGACCTTGCCGTCTAGGGCGGCGACCTTGTTCACATGCGACACAAGATCGTAGAGCGTGGCCCAATCCTTCGTGCGGAAAGCTTCCGTATAAGCCGATAGCCGTTGCTTGAGTAATACCCGCTGGTTCGCCGGCACCGGGGCCAATGCATTCGCGGCGCTCTGCGCATGTGTCGAACTAGCTGCGAGAAAGACGTAGAGTGCAACCACGCCAAAACCTGCGCCTGTCCCATAACGTGAGATGCCGGTTTTCATCGTCTCTCGATCAACTCTAGCAGCCGCCCGTTATACGCCGCAAGCGAACGCGCCGCAGTTGTGTCCTGACTCACGCCACGACTATCTCCGGCTCTTGCTCGACCGGAAATTTCACCGACCTTGCAATAAAACACATCGCGTGCGCCGCGCCATGCAACTCGCGCGCCTTCGCCACGTCCGAACCCGACGCAACCGTGACGCGCGGACGCAAAGTCACCCGCTCGAATTGCCCCGAGGCATCCGGCGTCTCCTGCATCACGCCCTCGGCATGGTCCACGTAGGCCACCACCACAATCCCCGCTTCTGCGCACAAATGCAGATACCAAAGCTGATGGCACGCCGAGACGGAAGCGACCAACAATTCCTCGGGGTTCCAGCGCGTCCGGTCCCCTCGAAATACGGGATCGGAGGAACCCGGCATCATCGGTTTCTGCGTGCCGGCCGATATTTCGTGCCGCCGCTCGTAGCTTTTATAGCCCGATGTGCCACTCCCGGTGTTTCCGGTCCATGTGACTGTGACCACATAGCGGTGTGCTCTTGCCATCTATTTCCTCATGGGCGCTCGCGCAAGATTACGATTATTCGAGCAGTCGCCGAGACTCGAATTACGTCCCTTGCGCCGCATGCTCCGCGGATGCTAGATTCGCCGCTCCCGCTCGTAGATTAGACGAGCGGCGAGGCTCGGCGATGCCGCGACTTTCGGGAAAAATGGCGCTGATCACGGGTGGCGGCACCGGCATCGGCCGCGCCTGCGCCTTGGCCTTCGCCCGGGAAGGCGCCCAGGTTGCCCTGATTGGCCGCAGGAAGCCGCCGCTGGAAGCGGTCGCGCGCGAGATTGAGTCATCCGGCGGGAAAGCGCTCGCCGTTAGCTGCGACGTCGCGAGCCACGCCTCCACGGAAGATGCCGTGGCCGCCACTGCGAAACAGTTCGGCGGCCTCAACGTCGTGGTGAACAACGCCGGCGCCATCGCCGTGGGATCGGTCGAGGAAACTTCCGACGAAGACTGGAATCGAGTGATGGCCACGAATCTCACCGGCGCGTTTCTTGTCTCGCGAGCGGCAATTCCCAATCTGCGCGCGGCCGGAGGCGGTTCCATCATCAACATCGGCTCCTATCTCGGAATCGTCGCCCGCAAACAGCGCGCCGCCTATTGCGCCGCGAAAGCGGGAGTCGCCGGCCTGACGCGGGCTATGGCGCTCGATCACGCTCACGACAAAATTCGCGTGAATTGCATCTGCCCAGCGATCACCGAAACGGAAATGGCCATACAATCCCTCGTCAAGGCGCCCAATCCCGAAGCCGCGCGGAAGCAGCGCACCGCGGAAATTCCCCTTCGCCGCTTTGGAAAGCCGGAAGACATCGCGCTCCTGGCCGTGTTTCTCGCGTCGGACGAGTCATCCTGGATGACCGGCGTGTCGTTGCCGCTCGATGGAGGCCAGACTGCGTCCTGACATGCCCAAAGCATCCAAAGCGATTGGAAAAGTTACCTCCAGCCAGCTCAAAAAGCGCGTTCATGCTACGAACGCGGCGAAGCTGTTTGGGTTCGTCATCGTGAAGGCGCAGCCCGGAAGAGTCGCCGTGCGCATGCGCGTCGAAGAGCGGCACAAGCAGGTTCACGGCGTGGTTCACGGCGGCGTCGTGGCGGCGCTGGCGGACACCGCCGGAGGCCTCGCAAGTTACATGGCCTATCCGCGCGGGACGCGCGTCGCCACCATCGAAATGAAGATTAATTTCCTCGAAGCTGTCGAGGGTGGCGACATCACCGCCGAGGCTGTTGTCGTCCGCAAGGGAAGGCACATCGCGGTCACGGATTGTGACGTCCGCGACAGCTCGCGCCGCCTGTTGGCCAAAGCGCTGATGACTTTCTTCGTGGGCCCGTTTAGAAAAAACCGCAAGAAGCGCTCCGCATAACTCGCCCGCAAGATTCCCGCCCCTCGCGCGAGTTCCTATTGTCCGTTTGTGCCGCCCTGCGCTGCGTCCTCACCTTCTTTGTAGAGGTACTTGATGCAGTGCTTGTACACGAGGAGGTTCGGGCTGCCAAAGCGCGTGAGCTTGATGCAGTCGCGGTCGTACCATTCCACTGTGCCGCGCAGTACCTCGCCATCGTTCAGCACCACGGCGACTGGCGTGCGCGATTGCATCTGCTTGACGAAGTAGAAATTCTCCGCGTGGGTCTGCTCCGGCGGCGCGGGCTTCTTGCGCGGCGGCACCTGCTGCGGCGCGGGCTGAATCGGCCGCGGCGCCGAATACTGCTCCTTCACCTCGGTAAGAGTGGGACGGAAAAGTTTGCGGTTCACCATAATCGCTCCTTCCGGTATCTAATTAATATGACTGCTCGGGAAGAGTTTCGGTTGCAGGGTCAGGAAAAAATAAATCAAGTCTGCGCGGCTGCCCCGGTGGCCCCCAGCGAGGCGATGAGCGCATCCAGTCCCAATTGACGGCCTACATTGCGGCGCAGGCGGCTTTCCAGCGTGTCCAATCCCTGCGTGGCCCGCAAGACCCACTCGAAGTTGATTTTCTTGCCGAGAGTTTCCAGTTCCTGAAGCAGATCCGGATTTCGCGGCAGACTGAGCTTCGGACCTTGGGACAGTTCAAGAAGGTCTGTGAGCAGACTATAGAACAGCTCCAGAATATTTTCAAACGATTCCTTCTCCTGCTTGGCAAGCTGCGCGGTGGAGGCGAAAACGTCGTGAAACTTTCCGCCGGCGACGCCCTGCTCGAGCAACCGCAAAACGCTGCGGCGCAGGCGCTGGGACTCCTCGAGATCGAGCGCGAGCGCCACGCCCGGGCTGCCGTCGGATAGCTGCGCGGCGAGTTTGCGCTCGGGCGCCTTGGCCTCGGTGCGGACTTTCAAGAATTTTTCGATCTGCTCGGCGGAAACGGGCGCGAAATGGAACTGCAGGCAGCGCGAACGGATTGTCGGCAGCAGCGAATCGGGAGAAGCCGCGAGCAAAATGAGCGTGGCGGATGGCGGCGGCTCTTCGAGAATTTTCAGGAACACGTCGGCGTCATTCCAGCGCATGGTGTCTGCGCCGTCGAGGATGAAAACGCGCCGCCGTCCCTGCGGCTGGAAATAGGCCGCGCGCTGCACCGCGCGCAATTGCCCCACGCGAATCATGGGACGCGCTACAGGAGTTCGCAGGCGCACGGGATCGGGAACCACGAGCCAGACGTCCGGGTTTGGCTGGATCAGGAGTGGCATGCGTTCGACTGCAGCCGCATCGGCGCTTTCGCCGCGTTCGGCCAAGCCTGCATTGATCAGCGGCAGAGGATTCGCGAGCGCGGCCATGCGCCGGCAGGAATCGCATTCGCCGCAGAAATCGTCCTTCAGCCGCTGGCAATTCGCAGCCTGCGCGAACATGCGCGCGAGAGTGTACTTTCCCACGCCGCGCGGGCCGGTGAAGAGCAGCGCGCTCGGGACGCGTTCGCGGCGCAGCATCCCCTGCAACGCGGTGACGATGCGTTCGTTGCCTAGAAATTCGCTGAAGCTCATTGGATCACCGAGTTTGCGCGCGACGCCACGAAAACTTGGGCCTCGACCGCCTTCAAGATTTCGCGGTGGATTTCTTCGGGCGGGCGGAGCGCGCGGGCGGCGCTATCGTAGCATTCGATTTTCACCCAGTTGGGCTGGCGCGCGAGCTGGTCGTACACGTCCGAGGCCGCTTGCAGATGCTCGAGATTCGATTCCTGCAAGTCGCGTTGCAATTTGGTGTAATCGCGCGCGCCCTTTTCTCCCACCAGGCGCTGCGCTTCGGCGGGCGGGACGCGCAAGTAAATCACGAGATCTTCGGGAGGAAGCGCGTACACCTGATATTCGAGCTGCTTGAGCCATTGCAGGAATTCAGTGCGCCTGGCGGCGGGCACGCGTGCCGTCTGATGCGCGAGATTCGAGCCGATGTAACGGTCGGCGAGCAGCGTGCGCCCGGCGGCGAGGTTTGATTCGAGTCCGGGCTTCGAATCCAGCCGGTCGCCGGCGTAGAGCAGCGCGGAAAAGTGCGGGTCCACGGCGTCGAGCGGGCCAAACTCGCCGTTCAAGAAACGCGCGATGAGCTTTCCGAAAAATCCGTCGTAGCGCGGAAAGCTGACCCGCGTGAAGGCCAATCCGCGCGAAGTGAATGCGCGAGCGAGCATTTCGAGCTGCGTGCGTTTGCCGGAGCCGTCAATTCCTTCGAGTACGATGAATTTTCCGCGGGCAGGCATCGTGTTGGCGGCAAGTCTAGCACAGAGCGGAGGCAGGGAAGCAGGAGACAGGGAAGCAAGGTCGCAGGGAGGCAGGGAAGAAAGCGAAAATTCGTTCGAAAAGTGGTGAGTGACGCGCACGGCGGAGGTCCGAAATTTGTTGCGATTAGAACGCACCGCGGTTGTTTGTTTTGTGTAAGTTAGGCGGAGTTCTAATAAATGGTTGTTGCGATTAAAAAAATAATAGGTGCGCAATGGAGAATCATAGGTCCCCGCCTCGCCGGCAGGCAGGGCTCGGAGCGTTGTTGCTGCGTCAGGAAAAGCGAGCGCCGATACATTCAGCTGATCACGCGGGGAATCGTGGAAGAGGAAGGAAGAGAATGGACGCTCAGACGGGCGAAGTTGAGTGCGGACTCGATGAGTCCTCCGCTTCGTGTTCCCGAGTTGTCCAGCTTTAATCACGCGCCACGGTAGCAGATTTTTTGATGTTAATCAAGTGGTAATTGAGGGTCGGGAGGAGAAAACGGAAGGCTCGGCGAGAAGTCCGCCGAGAGGAAGTCCGTGAGGGACGTCACGATTTTACCGGTTGGGCCGGAATGCAAAGTCAAAACCCGCACCCTTCACAAACCGAAGGATGCGGCACCCGAAATTTCGGTCCGTGGCCTGGTTGAGGTCCGGTGTGAGGTGCTAGGTAGCGCACTCGTTCGTTCACTTCGGCGGTTGAAGGGAAGAAGTATCGGTGAAACGCAGGGACTGCATGGTGCCAACAAGCTGGTTAATCTGGGAGGCGTCGGCAGTTCCAAAAACAAAGAGAAGTATGTAGTTCTTCTCAATCGTTACGACCTCGGCCAGGTGAGAGTTCACATTTTTGTAAGAAGTATCCAACCTTAACCTCCAGAAGGTCCTACCGGAGAGAGTCAACTCTTCCGGCGGAGCAATGGGCGAGACTGAAGAGCCGTTCTTTTTCCAAAAGTCGGCTACCGAGTTCAAAAACTCTTCGCCGGACTTAATATTGGGCGCATAGCGTTTGTCCATCGCCGTTACATGGATTACGTTGACCGTGGTTGATATATCCTTGGTCATCTGTTTGGTGACATACAAGAGATCGTACCCCGTACCGGCAAACGCCTCCGCGATATCCCGCATGGTGGGATCACCGCTGGCTAAAACTGATACGCCAAGCCTAATTGCTGCTTTACCGGCCTCAGCTTTCTGAACGATCCAGCCTTTGGGAAACTCATACGAGAAACCGAAAAACGTGTTGGTATAGACGTTTCCGGAAAGGAAGCAGTCATCCGGCCGTGGCCCCGCGGGGGCTGCGTATGTGTTGGCAGATTCTTTTGAATTAGCCGTACCGACGACCGCTGAATAAAGCGGGTTGCTCGGTTCGATGCGCGCAGCTTCGCGGAACTGCGCAAGGGCCTCCTCGGGTTTTTCCTTCCCCCGCAGAGCAACACCTAAGAAGTAGTGAGACTCCGCGTCATTCGGATTCGTCTTCAAAAACAGGTTCAGTCGCTCAATCGCGCCATCGAAATCAGCCGTGTGAACCAGCGAGACTCCGAGAACCTTATTGATGACGGGGAGCTGAGCTGTGGCGGGAAGTGCTTGTTTCAAGATGGGGATGGCCTCTTTGTACTGTGCAGTCCGCGTCAGGCTAATGCCAAGCTCCGCAGTCGCGGTCATATCGCCCGGAAAGATTCGCAACGACTCGCGGGCCTCGGGTACGGCCTCGCGATCGCGCTTCTGAAAACTCAAAGTCATTGCCAGCCAAGTGTGCGCGTCGGCATCTTCAGGCCAGAGTTTCAGAGACAGCCGGATTTGGGCTTCCGCTTCGGAGTACTTCTTTGCGACAAGGAGCTTTTTGCCGTAGGCGAGGTGGAGCGTTGCGGAATCGGGCGCGAGTTGCAGAGCGTGCACGAAATCCTGGTCGGCCGAGTCAGTCTCTTGCAGGCTGGCGTGGGCGAGAGCAGTTTCGAGAAGCTTAAAGGCGCTGGCGCGATCAGCGGATGGATCCACTTCCTGCCAGGGCTTAAAACTCGCCAAGGCTTCTATAACGTCTGGCGAGACTCCAAACGAGCGAAGATCCGCGAGAAGGGGAGCATCAGGCGTGAAATCAATTCCCCGACGGCAGATCACCTGAACTTCGTATGGCGAGCGCCCCTGGCCTGCGAGAAAGGCAAGAAACTCGAGACGATCGAAAGGCGGCAAGGTCATATCGCCCGCGGGCGCCCTGCAGTCCGATAGGGATAAAGGGATGTCATATACAAAGCTGTCGAGGAGAAGAATGTCAGAGCCCTTGAACTTTGACGGAAGAGGTTCTAGCGGATTGGAGGTAAGAATCGCCTTGATGGAAGCTTGATCGAGCGAATCGTTTCCGGAACTCGCGCGCACGGAGAGATCCTGAATCGTTCCATCCCGATTAATTTGGAATCGAATGGTGCTCGATCCTTTCAAACCCTTCAAGTGCGCGTCTAGTGGCAGCGACACGGTCCAATGTTTTCCTATCTCACCGCGCATCTTTTCAAGATATTGAGCGAAATTTGCTTTCCCGGTTGGTGTGAGGATTTGAAAGAATTGAGTTCCAGGTTCGGAAGAACTCGCAGAATGGGCGGGGCTGGCGGTGTTGGTTTCGTGAATGGTTTGCTGTGCGCGGGTCGCGATTGCGGTGGTGAGGATCGAAAAAGCGGCGATTGCAAGCGCGTTCAAGCAGAGACTGATTCGGCCGCCCTGTTTCATAAACAGGAACTTATCGCATATTTTATCCGTGTCAAGGGTCGGGTCGCGCCTGCGGGCGAATGTACGATGCCGCGCCAGACTGTCTTCGGACGGTCTGAAAACCGTGCGGCCAAGAAGGAATGCCGCGCTGAAGGCCGCGGCGCTACATTCAAACCTTAGAAGCAAATCACGCCCGCCGGGCCGTGCTAAGATTCAAAATCCATGAGGCGAAGGTAGATGGACAAGAAGAACTTTTTGTTTGTGTCTTTGACTGGGCTGATCAGCGACATCGCGTGGCAAATCTCGAAAGAGGGGCACGAGGTGCGCTACTACATTGGCGACAAAAAAGAGCGCGATATCGCCGATGGGTTCGTGGCCAAGTCGAAAGACTGGGAGAAGGACAAAGACTGGGCGGACATCATCGTTTTTGACGACACGCTGGGGCAGGGGGAAAAAGCGGCGGCGCTGCGCAAGGAAGGGAAGCTCGTCATTGGCGGGACGCCCTACAGCGACAAACTCGAAGACGACCGCTCGTTCGGGCAGGAAGAGCTGAAAAAAGCGGGAGTGAATATTATTCCGTACGGCGAGTTCGAGTCGTTCGATGATGCAGTGGATCACGTGACGCAGAATCCGGGGCGCTACGTGATCAAGCCGAGCGGGGAAGCGCAGAACGTGAAGCGGCGCCTCTTTGTCGGCGAAGAGGACGACGGGCAGGACGTGATTCGCATGCTGGAGGCGTACAAGCGCGCGTTTGCCGATGAGATTAAAGTTTTCCAGCTGCAGCGGCGCATGATCGGAGTGGAAGTCGCGGTCGGCGCTTTCTTCAACGGCAAGAGCTTCATCTATCCCATCAACATAAATTTCGAGCACAAGAAACTTTTTCCCGGAGATATTGGTCCGCCGACCGGGGAGATGGGAACTTCGATGTTCTGGAGCGGGCCCAACCAGCTTTTCAACCAGACGCTGCTGAAAATGGAGCCCAAGCTCGCGGAAGAGGGCTACGTCGGATATATTGACGTGAACTGCATCGTGAACAACAACGGAATCTATCCGCTCGAATTCACGGCGCGGTTTGGCTATCCGACCATCAGCATCCAACAGGCGGGAATGCTGACGCCCATCGGGCAATTCTTCTGGGACCTGGCGAACGGAGTGGACCCCAAGCTCAAGGTGCGCAGCGGATTTCAGATTGGCGTGCGCATCGTGGTGCCGCCGTTTCCGTTCGACGATGACGAGACGTTCGATTCGTTTTCCAAGAATTCCGCGATCGTGTTCAAGAAGCCGCCGGCGGACGAAACGCGCATCGAAGACGTGAAGCAAATCAACGGGCAGTGGCTCATCGCCGGAACTTCGGGCGTGATTCTGATTATCGTCGGCACCGGGCAGACGATGAAGCAGGCTAAGGCGCAGGTTTATTCGCGGATCAAGAACGTCATGATTCCGAATATGTATTACCGCACGGACATCGGCGATCGCTGGGAGGAAGACAGCGACCGTCTGCACAACTGGGGTTATTTACGCTGAGGACAAGATTTTAGATGCACGGCTGTGCTGAATAATAATTTTACCCGGGAGGAATGGCCAATGGAGAGTCGTGGCGTGGGAATGGAACGATCGAAGCAGATGGCGCGGTGGGGCTGCTGCCTTATTGTGCTGCTGATGATGTGGGGATGTGGGACGCAGACGCCTCCGGACACGCGCGCCGCGGATGAAAAGACCATTCGCGATCTGGACGCGCAGTGGGAGAAAGCGGCGGCGGCCCGGGATGTGGACGGCACGGTTTCGTATTACGCGGATGATGCTTCGCTGCTGGCGCCGAACGTCGCGATCGCGAGCGACAAGGCTTCGATTCGCGCGTCGTGGGCCGGGCTGCTGGGGCCGGACAATTCGCTGGCGTGGCAGGCGAATAAAGTGGAAGTCGCGCGGTCCAGCGATCTCGCCTACATCGTCGGATCGTATCAATTGACGATGAAAGATTCGCAAGGGAAGCCGGCAGCGGACCGCGGCAAGTTTGTAGAGGTGTGGAAGAAGCAAGCGGACGGGAAGTGGAAAGTGGAAGCCGACATTTTTAATTCCGATCTGGCGGTACAGACGCCCGCGCCGGCGCCAGTGAAAAAGGCGAGCGCGCGTCATCATGCGAAGAAGCGTGCCCGTCGGAATCGGCAGCGTTCGCAGAACTAGAGCGCCTGGGACGAGAGCGAAACAAAGCCAGAAACCGCACCCTTAAAAACTAAGGCGCGGAAAAGAATGCTTGTATTGCGCGTGGGGCTAAGGTAAAGAAACGGCTCGCATGTCCACACAGCCTTCAATTCCTGTCACGTCTGCGCACACTTTGACGCTGCACACGTACGCCTGGGAGGACGCGACCGTTGTTGCGTGCACCGGGCGGCTCACGGCGGAGACATCGCCGCGGCTCAAGACGGAAGTGAAAGCGTTGCTGCCGAACAAACGGCGGGTGATTCTCGATCTCACCGATCTCGTGCACATGGATAGCTCGGGGCTCGGCACGCTCGTGGCGCTGTACATGTCGTCGAAGGGCGCGCGCTGCGAATTGCAGCTGGTGAATTTGACTCCGCGCATTCGCGATCTTCTTGCTTTGACCAATGTGCTCTCCGTGTTTGAAACCTGCGGGCGCAGCGGCACGCATTTGCCGTGAAGTCGCTCCTCACGAAGATTACAGTGTAAGAGAGACTTCCCGCTCCGCTCCCTTCGGCCGTGCCTCGAATTCAACAAGGAAT
>Ga0302324_100025760_pt1 | contig 11271 bp, 10 predicted proteins | sample Palsa_T0_1_FD_201949 | JGI IMG/M metagenome (GOLD analysis project Ga0302324, IMG submission 201949) | Peat permafrost microbial communities from Stordalen Mire near Abisko, Sweden - Palsa_T0_1 | ecosystem: Environmental > Terrestrial > Soil > Palsa > Peat permafrost | place: Sweden: Abisko... | reverse complement strand
GTGCCGGCCGCTTCCGTCATGCTGGTGGGCAAGCCGTGGACGTTGTTGACATACATCGTCAGGTTGCCGTTCCAGTCGGTCGAGAGGTTGACATACCCGTTGGCATCATAGGCAAAGTTCCGTGTCGCCGCGGCTGTCGTCGATGTGGCGGCTCGGCTGATCCGGATGAGCCGGAGCGTGCCCTTGATCCTGTTGTAGGAATAGGTATCGGCAACGCCAAAGGCATTGTTGACGGTCACGCTGCCGTCGCTGTTATAGGTGATGGTGGTCGCGTCGGCGCCGAGCGTGCCGCCGCGTTTGCTTGAGGTCGCGCGCCCCTGGCTGTCATAGGCCCATGTGCCGAGCTGATTGCCCGCCGCATCCTGAACGCCGGTGAGGAGGAAGGGCTGGCCCGGCGAGGTGTACTGATAGGTGAGGCTGGTCGACGGCGTGGTCGGATAGGAAACCGAACTCAGGACGTTGCCGCCCGTGACCGCCGTGTAGCCGTAATTGATGGTCGTGCTGTCGGGCGTCGAGACGGTTTGCAGCAGGCCCCCGCTGTAGCCGAGAGTGAGTTGCCGACTGTAGCTGTCGGTTACGGTGGTGAGCTGATGGCTGCCGTTATAGCCCATCGTCAGCGTATAGGCATTGCGCATACGGATGGAGCTGAGCTGGCCGTAGGAAGTCGATGCGGTCGAATAGGTCTCAACGGAATCGTTGGGCAGCGTCAGCGTCCAGGTCGAGCCCGCCTGCGTCAGGGTCGCGTCGATGCCGGCGGGCGGCGTCCACGTGGTGCCGTTAAGCCGGAAAGCGATCACCTGTCCGTCCGGGCGCTCCGCGTTGACAATGCCGGTACTGATCTGCAAATAGGCGTCGTAATTCGAGCGCCAGTTGGAGCCCAGCCCCGTAGCGAGGGTAACAAGGAAGCCACTCAGAGGCGGACCGATATAGATATTATTGGCCATGCCGTTGTAGTAACGCCGGAAAGCCAGGACATTCGGCCCCGCCGTCGTGTAGTCCGTCGCCGCCTCGAAGGCGTTCCCGCTCGCCGGATTGACCGGATCGCCGATCAGTCCCGTGACGTCTTTCCCTGAGGAGGCTCCCAGGTTGTTCAGCTCGCGCTGCAATTCAACATAGGGGTTGCCGCTGAATGGGCCGTCGCAGCCGCAGCCGGAGCCATTGGTAAGCGCGTTGAGATCGACGCCCAACTGCGTGACCTCGAAGGTGGTGGGCGCGAGACTGCCGCTTGCCTTTTGATACTGCGTCGAGCCGAGCGACGTGGAGACGTTGAAGGCAATCAAGGCGGTAGGGTCGACAGCGACCGCCGGGTTTATAGTTCCGCTCCAGTCGGCGCTCGGGCTAAGCGAGCCTGTCCTCGGGTTCGGGTAAATGTCGACGCTCACCGAACCGGGGCCGAAAGTCACGGTGCCGGTGATTATGCCGCTATAGGTCGCATTGAGACCAACGCCCGCCTCGCTGGCGCCGCCGCAGCCTACATTGGCGTAGCGAAGGGCCCAGGACGACGACGTATCCTCTCCATTACCGCCCATCGGGAACGGCGCGCCGCCGCCGATCGCCAGCGTTGCCGTGCCGGGACTGGAATCCGTGTCACTTCGGATATCGGTATAGTAATCGGGCCCTCCGCTATAGCAGGGCGTAAAACTATTGTTCCCGAGTGTCGCGTCATAGTCGATCGTCAGCGTGAAAGGCTTCGTCGCCAGGCTTCCCGCCGTACCGAAGACGCCCGTGGTGTCGGTTCCGGTCTGAACCGTGCCGGTGAGCGTCATCTCCGTCACGAATTGCTGCGCCATGCCTCCCTGCGGCAGGCATGCGCCCGCCAGGGTGACGGCACCCAGCAAAGCTAATCGAAGAGCAGAGAGAAGGCGGGTTTTCCTGGGAGATCTTTTACATGAGTCAAGGCGCGGACGGAAAGGAAACACCGGAACACCCTGACCCAAAAGAAAGGACCTAAGATGTCCTCTTTATCAGTTCTTTATAAAACCGTCAAACGCGATCTGAGGCGGCGGCGCCATGAGGCTGCGAGCGGCGCTAGAATCGGCACATGGAAGCAAAGAGCGAATGGAAACCACTTCCGAAAACAATCGAGGCGCACGCGCGGGATGAACAGCGGATCGCGGAAACACCAAAACAGGTCGAGGCTCACTGGAACGAAACCGCGCCCTACGGCGGTCCGCCATTCGACGCGGGACGGGGCATGGAGCTGCTTCTCTACGAGGCGAAACGTTATTCCGAAGCACTGATGCGTATCGCCGCAAAAGCTGATGCGCAGGAAGCGCTGATCAAGCATCGCGAAGCAACCGGCCAGGAAGTCACCGAGGCGGACCGTCAGCGCTGGTTTGCATATCTCGACGTCGCCCACATGGCGCAGGAAGCCCTCTCCCGCAATCCGCAGTCGCAAGGGCCTGTCTGAATCTCACCCCTTCCCTGCCGCCTTCTTCTTCCTGCGCCGCGCGGCGATGCGGTTGTTGTGAGCAATCATGATCGCCCGCCGGCGCGAGCGCGAGCCCGTTGGTCCGAGCGGCGGCTCAGGCAAAGGCGGAGAATGTGCTGCCATCTCTTTCCCACGGTGCAAAGCGTCATCAAGGTTTTCCGTCTGGTATTCCGTGGCCTCACTGCCGTTCCGGAAATTCACGCTGTAATATCCCGGCGCCTGCTGAATGACGAGGCCGAGGGCACGCAATTCACCGGAGACTGTTTGAAAAAGTGTTGTCTTCATGTGTCGCTCCATGGTGGTTGAGGTTTAACTTTCGGGACGGGGTAGATGCGAGAAAAGGCCGGGATACATGGCGCGGATCTGCGCCCAGCTGTAGCCGTTGGCGAGCAAGAGGAAGATGATCTCGGACGAACCCGACGGCCGATCGGGTGCGCCGCTCGCGGCGGCACGATTTTCATGGCGGGATGTTTGGAACTGCGATGTTGGAACCATACCGGGATGGAATTCAGGTGCGGGTTTTGATCGGTGAGAGTGGATGACGGCGCGGGCGGCAAGTCGGAAAACAGCGTTACGTGCTCGACGGTGAACAAAGCTCTTTTCGTCTTTGCCCCTTTCAAGTCGTGGCCGGAGGATGGGGGCAGTCCACCGGCTTTCACCGTTCTCGGCCGCGGTCCTCTTTGATATGACGCCCCTCCTCCTGGCGGCGCCGCTCGGCGGCGTATTTAACGAGCTCCGCCGTGGTCTCGGCCTCGGCTTCGCGGGTGCGCGCCATGATTTCTTTTTCGCGTTTCATCGCGGGTGTCAGCGGCGGATCGATCAGCTCGAAGAGACCGTCGGCGAGTTTCCCGGCGGCGCCGAACATCCGGAATACCGAGGCTGCCGGCTTGTCAGCGATCCTGGCGGCCGAGAGAACGCTATCGACCGTTTTTTTCAGCGCCGTTGCCGCGAGCTTTCCGGCCCGCACGGGTCTTGCGCGGCCGGTCTGTTGCGCCTTCTCCATCCGCTCTTCATTCTTCAATTCGCGCAGCATGTCGCGGAAGCCCTGCACCTCGGTGATGCGCTGTTCGACGCGGGCTTTGATCTTGTCCTGTGTGGCCTCGATGCCTTCGAACTGCGAGCGGTCCAAGGGTCTCAGGAAAGTTTCCACGTTCCAGCGTTCTTCCCCGGTCGTGAAGCGGTCGAGGCGGTAGACCCGCGGTTCGGCCAGTTTGCCGTCCTTATAAGCGAGGCCGGGCTCGGCAATTGCGACGATCTCCCCTTCCCGGTATTCCGGCGCCTTATTCCCGGCCGCTCGCGCAAAATCCGCCGCCCGGTGGCTCTTATCGGCTTCAGCTTTGCTGACGACGGCGAGCGAAATCCCCTGCTCGTCAAGCGCTGCCACAAGAGCCCGCGCGTTGTCGCTCTGGTGCCAGGCTGTCCAGATTTGTGCCGGCAGGCCTCGCAGCTTCTCCGGCATACGCGGTGCTTTCTCGGGCCTCGTCACCTCGTTCTGCGCATATTCGATGTGCAATCCCGGCGATGTCCGGACCGGCTCCTGCCTCGGCGGCTCAATTGGCCAGCTCTTATCCCTATCGCCCGCTCTTCGTCGCCTTGCGGGCTCGGGTTCCGCAAAGCGCCGCTCGGTCTTTTCCTTTTCGATGGCGGCTTTAGCGAGAGCCTCCAGCCATTCGATCTCGGTACGGACGGTATCGTGATCGTCATGGAGCCGGGCAAGCTTCCGGTCCCGGAACTGAGCCCGCGCCTGCTCGACGGACGGAAGATTGCCGAGATCAACCCCTTGCATATAGGCACGCAACTGCTTGGCGTTCAGGCCTTCGATACGGCGCGCCAAACTATGCTCGTGTCCGGCGCTGTCGATGATGCAAAGCCCCCGGCGGCCTTCAGCCAGGCAATAGCCGTGCTGAAAGAGCCCCTCCACAAAATCCGCCCCGTTATGGCTCTCGCGGAAGATCTGCGTGACCTCGGCGGTGATGTCGCGCGGATCAAGGCCGCTTTTCATGCCGCGATACATTTCGTGGGATTTGAGGGAACGGGAATTCTCCTTCTTGCGCTCGGGAAGAACGGGCGTCCTCTCTAGGCCGAGTTCCTGCTCGATGAGCTGTTTTGCCGCGTTGCAGACGTAAGGGTTCTTGCCGTCGGGGAAGGCCCGCATCTTCTCAAGATCGATCCGGTTCCAGACCACATGCCTGTGGGTGCGGCCCTCCTTCTCATGCTCGATGACGATCCGCTGCTGGCCCGGCGGGATGCCGCGCTGCTTCTCGAAGATCTCGTAGGCCCGCTCCCATTGCCGCTCGGTCAGGTGCTCGTGCGGGCACGGATTGAAGCTGGCGATGTACATGAAGTTCTGGCATCGCGTCAGGCGCGCGTCCTCCTTCATTTCCATCATCATGTCCTTGAGATCGCCGGCGGCGAGGCCGCGGCTTTCAATGATGTCGGCGCGGTCGTTCTGCTCCCGGTTCTGAAGATGCTTTGCCCAAAACCCCATAGAGCGGCGGGCGGCCCCTTTGATATACATCAGTGGCCTCCCCTCAGGAGTTCGAGGGCGGCGGCATAAAACTGGCGCACGGCCTTCGCGGCATCGGCGAGCTCGTCGGGAAAGATTATTTCGCCGCGATTGGCGAGCTTCAGAAGCTGGGCGATGTTGCCGTCAACGCGACCGGCTTCGCCCTTCAGCTGGGCGAGGAGAACTTCGTTCGGCAGGGGACGACGGATAGTGCGGGTTCTTGGACTCTCATGGGCGAGCCAGCGCAGATAGGAGCCGACGGTCAGTCCCTGGGCGGCGGCGTCCATCTCGATCTTGACGCGAAGCTCCTCATCGACCCGGAAATTGATGCGCGGATAGACCCTGCGCGGCGCAGAGTCGCTGCTCCGTTTGGTTTGTGGCCTGCCGTTCATCGGGTCCTTTCGGAACGAACACTAACGGGGTCAACGGGGGCGGAGCCCCCTTGCAAGGGTGTTTGCGACAAGACGGCCGGAGGCCGGATTGTCAGACAAACACAGACCTTGTCACACTGCACTATCCTGCTGTTACGTTGTTTGTTGAATCGGAGAATCAGTTCCGCTGCAATGGTTTTTTTCGGCGTTCCGCATGCGGAACGCTCTCGCGATGAATGCGTTGAAGTGCGGGCCGCCCCGCGTCCCGCACTTCGCCATTCGCGGACATGCCGTGTGTCATCACCACCAATAGCATTCGGCGGAAAATCCGCGGGCAATAGGGAGAAAAAATGGGCCTGTGCGTTGTATGCCAATAGCGTTGACGGCCATGAGATGTGAAGCTGAGACCTCGACACCCTGAAGCCGATCCCGATTACCAACCGTCCTGCGCCAACTGGTTCCACCAGGTTTTCATGACCTCCTTCTGCTACGTGGGCCTGCTAAATCTCATCAGCAGAGCGCCCGTGAGAGCGCCCTGCCCGAACGCTATGAGGAAGAGACCTTGTAGCGGATGATCTTGGCGATCTGCTGCACCACCGTGACCGAAATCATTTCGTCGGCTTCGACGCCGATCTCGCGGGCGTAGTTTTGGAATTGCGTCCAGGCGTTTTTGTCGAACGTCAGAACGGCTCCGCCGTCGGGGAATGACCAGGACAGCGAAAGTTGCGTGTTTTTCATTGGGATCGACCCTTGTGTCAGAGGTGAAAGAAAAAAGAGGCAGAGCGCCCGGATGAGCGCCCTGCCCCGTGAGGTCAGGCGGCCTCGTCTTCAGGCTGCTGGTTGCGGTCGCCGGCCCGGAGTTCATGGATCTTGCTGTGGGCCAGATCGGCGATTTTCGCCAGCAGAAGCAGGTCGCTCGCGTTGAAGCTGCTTGAGCGGTGCCATTTGCCGTCGTCATCCTTGTAGCTGCGCTCGAAGGTGACCGAGTAAAAGGTTCCCTTCTCGTTCTGGTTGCGCCAGATGGCGGCCGAGACCGGATGAAGGTTGATTTTTGCGGTGGGTTGTTTCGTGTCTGACATGGTGTTCTCCTTGGTTCTAAGTGGGCTGCAGGATCGCAGCCGATGCATCCCCGGAAGCGCGGCCCTTGAGGCGGGAATGTCAAAAGCGCGGAGCGGAACGCGCAGCGGTATCGCAGGAATATTTCCGTCCGCGCAGCGGTGCGCATGCAAGGAAAAATTCCGAGAAACCACCTTTTGACAGGCACGCCGGACGCGCTACGGCTTGCATCGGTAAGGCTTGCGTCCCTGCAGCACGGAACCGAAGGAAGGAACACCGGGGCAAACGAACCTACCCCGCGATCCAGAAACCTGATCGGTAATGGCTTGCGGGCGAGCGCAGCGATTGAAGGAACCGTGCTCGTCCTTGGAATCGCGCTGCCATGAGGAACGGCGATGGCACAAGCGAGCGTGTCGGGCTGACGCTTAGGAATGCGGGCGAATGGATCGGTGCGGCCCACACCTTAATAATACCAAACCGTTACGGCGAAGAGCAAATAGCGATAGGGGGTAGAGCAGCCTGAGACCTACGGGGTGGGCTGTGACCGGGGACCACGCCGAAGACCGCTGCGTGGAACGACACCCTTAAGACTCTCGACGTCCTTTTCGCTGATGTAGAACTGTTCCGAAGCCGGGCATTTGATGACATCGAGCGCGTTTTCGGTCGGCGATGTTCCCTTCGTAGCCCAGCGCCAGATCGTATGACGTTCGACCCCGACCATGCGGGCGGCGTCCGTAAGGGCGATATAACCGCTGTGGTCGTCAGTCTCGCCAAGCGTCACACGGCTGGCCGGTTCCTGCGAAGGCCATTTGATGAAACGGTTCGCCATCCGGTTGACGGATTCTTCGCTGATGTAAATCCCTGCTGTGGGAGAAGTGTGGGTCTGAATCGTCTTCCCGGCAAATTTGGTTTTCTTGGTGATCCAGTCGCGAAGCGTCGTCTCAGGTGCTTGCGCTAAAGGCGCGGCAAGGGAAAGCGGGAAGTAACGATGTCCCGCTTTTGTAATCGCCTTTTGCGCCAGGATGCGTCCCAGCTGGAGTGCGTAGTCGTCCTCAACCATCTTCGCGACATGGGTCAATTGATGCTCAGGCTGAGGGATCGTAGCCGAAGCGGGGCCTGCGATGTCAATTGGAAAAGGCTGGCCTGCGGGTTCCGGGACCCGAGCGCCCATGGAGCGAAGGGAATCCCGGAAGGAGGGCTTCGTGGGACCGGCCGTCTTCGGAAACGATAGCGTCAGAACGCCGTCCTTACGAACCGCGCTCGCCTTGAGAAATTTAATCGTTAGTACATCTCTGTCGAAACGAGCCTCACGGCTTTCGATGCTGTAGGTTGACGGCAGCGGAAAGCTCAGAGAAAACGGAATGAGCTCATGTTGCGTTGGGATTCTTCGGCGGCCTTCAACAACAAGAAGTCGCCCCTCGATGCGCGCTTGCGCGTTTGAGCCTTCAACTCCGGGGAGATGTATCTCAAGCCATTCGATGGTGTCTGTCTTGAACGCGTGAACGAAGGGCATCCATTCCAAGGACGCCTCGGCCGTCGGTGTGACCACAGTTTGTTTTTTGGGACGCATCTAATTACCATTATCCGCCCGGTTAGGTAAAAAGTTGAAACCCCACGCCAAAATAAGCATCTCTTAGATAGAACCAAACCGTAACGGTTTGGTATTTACGTTATGTATCGGCCAGGCCAGAAAACGATCTCAACCGACACGGGGAAGCCCAACCGGACGGTCCCGGCCATAACCGAGTGCGACTTACCGGGCGCATTCACCACGGGGGAGGCTACCGCCTCCCCCATTCCAACTTCACACCACGACGAAAGGAGAGGTACGGCGGACGCTGACTGGCGTTCGGACGCAACCGGATTTTATGAATGACACCAAGAACGGAACCATAAACAGCGGGCGCATTGAAGCGCTCAGGGAGAAGGAACGGCAGATCCGGGCCGCAATCGCGGCGGAGACGGTCAAACGCAAGAAGCGCGAGTTCCGGGAGTTCGAGCGGCTTAAGAACATCATCGGCGGCGCCCTGCTCGCGAATGCGGTGGAAGACGCTGTGTTCTCGGGCCATCTGAAGGAGCGGCTGCAAAAAGCCGTCACGGCGGAAAGCGATCGCAGCTTCCTGCGCGGGAAAGGATGGCTCTGACTTATGGAAACCCTGCAAGGTTGGGCGGTACTGCTCTTCATCGTCTTCGTGCTTTTTATGTGCGCGACGGCCGGCGGAGGACGGCAAGAGATCAAAAAGCGCCGCCGGGAGGCTTATCAATTCGAACCGGAGCCCTACGACAACCCGAAGAATCCGTCATCGGCGCAATGGGCGGCCGACAAGCTGCTGAGGATAGCCGGGCTGTTCAAGGGGAAGGGCTGGCGTATCGGCTATTCCCAATCGGGCAAGGTCCTGCGCTATGGCGGCCCGGGACATCTGCTGATTGTGGCCGGAGCGAGAAAGGGCAAGATGGTGTCCGTTCTCGCCCCTGCCGCGCTGGAAGTTTGCGACGCCTCCCGGATTTTCATCGATCCCAAGGGTGAGTTGTGCGCCGTCACGCAGAAGCGGGCCGGGCAATTCAGCCGCGTCGTGGCTCTCGACCCCTTCGGAACCTTGCAGGAGCACGGCGTCCGGGGGCCGAAGATCCTGGGCTTCAATCCCCTCGCCTCTCTCGACCCGAATTCCGTGTCCTTCGGCGGCGACGTCGCCAGTCTGACCGAGGCCATTGTCTGGGAGCAGGAGAGCGGCGCCGCGGACCGGCACTGGACCGACAGCGCGCGGCAGCTGGTCGGCGCGGTGATCCGCGTCATCGTCAAGTATGGCGAGAGGAAAGAAAAACACCTGCTTGCGGTGCGCGATGCCGTCTGCGGCGACATCTTCGCCTTCGCCCGGCGGTGGAAGGACTGCGGCGACAGCGCAGTCCGGCAATCCCTGGCGCGTTACGCGGCCAAAGGTGCGGAGGAAAGCCGGGAACTCAACGGCGTCATCTCGACGGCGGTCGTGCAGACGGACTTTCTCGCCGTCGAGGGCATAAGCGCATCTCTGACCGGGGAAGGGCTGCGCTTTGCGGATCTGAAAAAGAAGCGCATGACGGTCTATATCGTCCTCCCGCTCGACAAGCTGGCAAGCTGCGGCAAATGGTTCCGCCTTTGCGTGGCGGCGGCGATCAGCGATCTGCTGAAGGCAGGCCCGCGCGGTCTGCCGGTGCTGTGCATCATCGATGAGTTCTTCTCGATAGGGCCCCTGAAGGCCTTTCAGACGGCGATGTCGCAGGCGGCCGGCGCGGCGGGATTGCAGCTCTGGCCTGTGCTGCAGGACCTGGCGCAATTGCAGACCATGTATCCCAATCAGGGATGGCGAACCTTCCTGTCCAACACCGCCGTGAAAATCTTCTTCGGCGACAACGGCGACAAGGACACGGCGGAATATATTTCGGCGATGTGCGGCGACCGGCAAATGGTGCTGCCCTCGCGCTCGGTTTCCGAGGACCGCAAGCGCGACTGCGGCCGGGGTCTTTACGACGTGAATGTCAGCGATAGCGGCGCGCTCGGATGGGAACGGCTCGTGCGGCCTCACGAAGTGGCGCGGATGAGCGACCGCGAAATGATCGTGTTTTGCGAAAAGGTCGGCGGCCCGATTTTGGCGAAGCGCAAGCCCTATTTCGAGGGCTGGGAGTTTCGCGGCCGGTACGGCAAGAACCCCTATTGGAACGGCGGAAGGTGAGGTTGCGAGGTGAATTATGGCAACGGGAAAAATGGAAGCTTTTGACGCCGAGACCTTCGGGAAACTCGTCGCGCTCTTCGACAGCAACAATCCGGGCGAAGCCGAGAATGCCTTTCGCAAGGCGGTGCTGATGTGCGCCAAAAACGGCCTGCGCTTCTGTGACGCCGCGGCGGCGGCTTTCGGGCCAAGCGATGACCGTGTCGCGGAATTGCAGGATCTCCTGCAACAGCAGGAGGCCGAGCATGCCCGGCATTTGACCGAGGCGGCAGCGGAGATTGAGCGCCTGCGGGCGGAGTTGGCCGGGGGGACACCGGAGGGCGAGCATGTCATCGACCTGCCGGGACGGTTACGGCACGCCTGGAGGTTCCCGCAATTCCGCCTTTTCGCGCTGACGCTGGCGATCGGCGCCGGGATTGCTGCGGGCGAGAATCAGAACGCGCTGGCCGGCCCGCTCGGATTCCTGTGCCTGTTCCTGTTCGGCGCGTGGAGCGTGGCGCAATTCCGCAAGCGCGGCATCGCGCAGATGTTCCTGAAATGGCTGCTCTACGCCGCCCTGCTCATGGCCGGGGGATTTCTGGCCGATGGCGTGAAGGCTCCGGACAGGCCAGCCGCCTTTGTCGCGGTTCTCTCTCTTGCGCTGGTGCTGACGCTTACCAAAGTGAGCGAATGGCTCGGCGGATTGATCCGGTCGCATGTGTGGGAATCCCATTCCATGCAGGTCGTGCGGGGGTGGTTCTGACATGACGGACGCGGAAAAGATCACTGCCGCACTCGTTGTCATCCGGGCGCAGAGGACAACCCACGAACGCGAATCGCGCCCGCAACCGGATAAGGAACGTTACACCGCATGGTCGAACCGCCTTCAGGCGTCAAATCAAGACCGAATCGGCGATTGGGGCGGTGGCAACTGGCGGGCCGGAAGTTTCGCTGGCCACAACTGGAGCGGAGGGAGGGATCGATAAATGGCAAACAACTTCATGAAACAGGCAAGAAACAGGGAATTGCAGACAACCAACTCTGCGGCGCGGATCAACGAGGCGCTGGCCTTAATTCGCCTGGGCCAGGTCCGTCATGTGGCGCAGCCCCCTGCTCCACTACGCCGGGGCGGTGAAATCGTCGATCTGCCGCGCATCTGTGCGGTTCATGACAAGCCCTATGCGGCGCGTTATGTGTCGGGCGCCGATGGCCGTTTCCATTACG
>Ga0302324_100025758_pt1 | contig 11271 bp, 10 predicted proteins | sample Palsa_T0_1_FD_201949 | JGI IMG/M metagenome (GOLD analysis project Ga0302324, IMG submission 201949) | Peat permafrost microbial communities from Stordalen Mire near Abisko, Sweden - Palsa_T0_1 | ecosystem: Environmental > Terrestrial > Soil > Palsa > Peat permafrost | place: Sweden: Abisko... | reverse complement strand
GCTTTCGGCCGGTAGGCCATGTAAGCGGACAGGCTTTCGGCTGTCGCCAGCCCCGGGCGCTCGCCGATCAGTAGGAGGGCAATTTTGGGCGCCAGCAATTCGCCAATCTCGTTGAGAATGCCGACCCGGCAGTAACGAATCACAAACATCCCACCGACACTCCAGTCGCGCGCCTGGGCCTGTTCCCAAAGCAGCGGCAACAGCCGAGGAACCTGCAGGGCAACGGCCGTCACCGAGAGCCCGTCGCCAACCACGATTTGCAAATCGTTTTCTCGAGTGCAACGCCGGGTCACCTCCGCGCGGGAGGTATCGTTCAGGTGACGGCCCAGGTCAGGCCGCAAAAGGAACTCGTCCTTGCTGGTCGCTCGAGAGCAGACTTCAAACAGATCCCACTTGCGAAACAACTCCTCGTCCCGATCGCCCTCCGGACGAGCGAACAGGTTCAACTCCGCGCGCACGGCATCGCGAGCGGCGGCATGCGCCTCCCGGAGTTCGAGTTGAGTCTCGGTTCGATACGCTGCCCCGCTCCGGCCCGAGAGCAGGCGCGCCGGAGTCCGTGCGCGTACTTTCTGTACGATCTCGGAAAGGTCATACTGCTGGGCGAGTTTGTCCTCCTCGGCAGACATTCAGACGGTTTTCTCGAGCGACGATTCCAGACCCTCGATCAGTCGACGCCGCTCGGTCGAGTCGAGGGAAGCCGGTTCGGTACCCCGATAGATCCCCATACGCTGCAGCCACGCGAGAAATTCCGGTGCGGGGCGCAACTGGAAGAGGCGTCGCGCGGCCAACCCGTCGTGATAGCTGGTGGATTGGTAATTCAGCATTACATCGTCGGAACAGGGAACGCCCATGAAGTAGTTGCAGCCCGCGACGCTCAGAAGTAGCAACAAGTTGTCCGCTGAGTTTTGGTCGGCGGCGGCGTGATTGGTGTAGCAGACGTCGCAACCCATGGGCAGGCCCAGCAATTTGCCCATGAAATGGTCTTCAAGTCCGGCGCGGATGATCTGCCGCTCGTCGTACAAGTATTCCGGCCCGATGAAACCGACCACACTGTTGACGAGAAAAGGCTCAAAGGCCCGCGCAACTCCGTAAGCTCGCGCTTCGAGCGTCAGTTGATCGACTCCGTGATGCGCCTCGGCAGAGAGGGCGCTGCCTTGGCCAGTTTCGAAGTACATCGCGTGATCCCCCGTCCAGCGGACATCCCGTTGGCGGTGATGCTCAAGAACCTGTTCGCGCCCCTCGCGCAGCATGTTCAGAGTGATTCCGAAGCTACGGTTGGCCGCTTCGGTACCCGCCACGGATTGAAAAAGAAGATCGACCGGGGCTCCGCGCTTCAACGCCGCCAGTTGAGTCGTGATATGCGCCAGGCAACAGATCTGCGTGGGGATCTCATAGGCGTCCACCAGCCGATTCAACGCCAGAAGAATCGAACGGACGGTTTCGACCGAGTCGGTTGCGGGATTCACCCCGATGACCGCGTCTCCGCAACCGTAAAGCAATCCTTCGAATGCGGCCAGAAGGATTCCGCCAACGTCGTCCGCCGGGTGATTGGGCTGAACGCGGATGCCGAGCACCCCGCGCTCTCCCATCGTATTGCGGCAGCGTGTGACGTTCCGAGTCTTGGCGGAGGCGAGCACCAGATCCTTGTTGCTCATGAGCTTGGCGACCGCGGCGGCGATTTCAGGGATGATGGCCTGCTGTAGCGGCTTGAGTTGAGCGTCGGTGGTGCCGTCGTCGAGCAGGAATTCGCGGAATTCTCCGACGGTCATACTGGCCACGGGGCGGAATGCTTGCTGATCGAACGACTCGAGAATGAGGCGGCTGACATCGTCGTCGGAGGGGTCGATCAGCGGCTGCTCGACAATTTCCCTGAGCGTCAAGTCCGCAAGCTTGCGTTTCGCCGCAACCCGCTCGCGTTCCGATCGCGCGGCAATGCCGGCCAACCGGTCGCCAGACTTTTCCTCGTTCGCCTTGGCGAAGAGTTCGCGGAGATCGGAGAACTCGAAGCGCTCGATCATGGAGGGTGTCCGCTCGCAGACACCATGTTACAGAACAAGTCGCGATCGACGTGCTCCAGTTTCTCCAGGCTTATTCGGCTACTCAGGCTCGTTCGGCTACTGGGTGGTGACACCGGTAATCGCCACCGAAACCGGATCGCTACCGGTCATCGCCGTCCCGGTGGCGGTCAAAGTGCCATCTGGGTTGATGGTGTAGATCGAAACCATGGCGCTATTCTGATTCCCGACATAGACGAACTTGCCCGAAGGATCGACGGCGATGCGCCAGGGTTGGGCCCCGGTCGCGATGGTGGCCGGCGTGTTCGGGGTTAAGTTCCCGGTGCCGGAGTCGATGGTGAACATGGAAACCGTGTTGTCCTGTCGATTGACAACATAGGCGAATTTACTGGAGGGATCGACCGCCACCGACGTGGGGCTGTTTCCGGCTGAGACCGCGCTCGGCGTATTCGGTGAGAGCACTCCGGTCACGGAATCGACAGTGTATTGCGCCACAAAGTTATTGGGTTGGCTGTATGCATTGGGCACGTAAGCGAACTTACCGGAAGGATCGATCGTGACTCCGAAAGGAGATCCGTACGCTGGGACCGTGGCCGGTGTCGTCGGCGTCAGGACTCCGGTGCTCGAGTTGATGGTATACATCGAAACCGTATCGTCATCCTGATTGGTCGCGTAGGCAAATTTGCCGGAGGGGTCCACGGTCACCGAAAGGGGGCTCCATCCAGTTGCCACGGTAGCGGGCGTCGTCGGCGTCAAAACCCCTGTGCTTGCGTTGATCGTGAACATCGAAACCGTATTGTCGTCGCTATTCGCCGTGTACACGAATCTTCCGAGGGGGTCGATGCCGATTCCCTGGGGAAGAAATCCGGTTGCGACCGTGGCGGGGGTTGTCGGGGAGAGGACACCGGTCGTTGAATTGATGGTGAACATCGAGATCGTGCCGGCGTCAACTGCATTGGACCCAAGATTCGCCACATAGGCAAACCTGCCAGCCGGATCGACAACCATCGTTTCAGACCCGAAGGCGTTGGCTCCGGTCGCGATGGTCGCCGGCGTGGCTGGCGTGAGATCCCCGGTACACGAGTCGAGGGTGAACATCGAAACCGTATTCGCACCAGTGTCGTTCAACACATAGGCGAATGCCGACGCGGATGCAGGGGTGCACGCGGGCGTGATGGGAGCGGTGCTTCCCCCGCCACAACCGGAACTGAGCACGGCGACTAGACCCACAACCGCGGTTTCGAGCCAGATTTGTCGCATACGCTCACCTACTTTGTGGGACGACATACAGTAGCCTCCGGGCCGCTCGATCGTCTGAGCAAAAGCGCTCACTTTGCAACGGGAGAAACACAAGCCCGCGTTCGACGGTAGGTCCGAATCCCTTTGATTCGACCATCTTCAGAGTAGCTTGAGATACCTATGCGTACTCAACAAACTCAAGCCGCGGCGCCGGCGGAAGCGCCCCGATCTCGGAGCCGAGGCGGTAGTAAAGCTCAAGTCCATCCAGGCACGGAGGGTCGAGATAATAATGGATGTTATGGGTCAGGTAGATGCGAACCGACTCGACCGTAAGACCGAGACGGGGCGCCCACCCCTGCGCGATGGTTTCAAGATTTTTCGACAACAGGCCGCGATCGCGCGACTTCCGGAAGATGCGGACGATCGACGCTCCATCTCGTCCGGCGAGTGCCTGCTTGCGAATCGCCCAGAAGGCGAAGACGAATGATTTTCCCGTGCGCGCCTTCCACTCCTCGGCCAAATCGAGCGTGAAATAGCGCGTGCGATCGACCTGCAGCGCGGGGTCTCCGATGAGCAAAGCTGCATCGCATTCGTCGAGCATCGCATCCAGATCCGGAGCCATCGGCTTATAATCGCGCGCTCCGCCCAGCCATTTGGCAAGCAGAAGCTTGGCAAGCGCCGCCGAAGTCATCGAAGAAGTGTCGAGCGCAACCTTCGACACCTGCTTCGACCACTGTTCCTTCGACCACGATTCGACGGGCATGTTGTGCGGCATTTTGCTCACGAGCAGGATCGACCCCACGGCATGTCGCGATGCAATCGCCACGTCGGGAATGATGACCAGATCCGGAACCGTGGCATAGGCAGCCGCTGGAATGATTCCGATATCAGCCGCTCCGACGCGCAAAGCCTCGGCGCAAGCCGAAGGGATGGTATAGGAAATGTCGAAATCCGCGCCCGCCTCGCCGTGCTCAAAATCCCACATGAGCGGCGCCGTGTTCAGATAGGAAATGGCCGAGATCTTTAGCCGGCTCATCAGTTTACGAATTCTACCAAAACTGATGTGCGCGCCATCCTTGACAGCGTTGGTCGGGTGGGCTAAGCCTGTGTTGTCGAGAGAAGCGGGCTGCCCGCGGTCGGTTTGATCGAGCTCGCAGCCCGATGTCGTCGATGTCGAAGGGTCGTTTGAGGCAACGTGACTCACAAAAATTATCGGGGGACTGAATACGCGGATCAAGCAAAGCGCTAAGCTCGATGCCACCAGGGAACACGTGCAGGAAGAGCTGCCGACCGCCATAGAAGCTGCGCTCAGTTCCATGCGGAATGAATCCCGGGTGCGGGAAACCGCATCTCTATTCCCGGACGAAGTGAAATCGCCCCACCAGAAAAAGATCCTCAGTTTGCTGAAAGTCGATGGATCCACGCACATTGATCAGCGGGTGGAGCCACGGAAGCCGAAAGGTCGCCCTCAAAAATCTGCGCCGCGATCGTACTGCTGGCTTCCCGACCTCGATCTTCTGTCGCGCGAAGTTCGCTGATTGGGCCTGTTCAGCATGCCAAAAGTGTTACGGCTCGATAGTATTGGTTCGTCTTTTTGATGCGAGCACGAGCCGGTACGCTCCTGCTGGTTGGTGGTTCTCAGCCCGTAGCTCGCGGCCGACGGTTTCGCGAAATTTGCGAAGTCATGGTAATTTCAGTCAAATAAGCTGTCATTTGAGGAGCCATTGTCCAAAGGTCTAGTCATTGTCGAATCGCCGGCTAAGGCGAAAACTATCCAGAAGTATCTGGGCAAGGGATACACGGTCGATGCGTCTTTCGGCCACGTGAAAGATCTGCCCAAGAGCAGCTTGGGCGTCGATCTCGAGAACCATTTCGAAACCGAATATGTGGTCATTCCCGGGAAAGAGAAAGTGCTGGCCAAGCTTAAGAAGTTGGCGATCGGAGCCGACCACATCTACCTTGCGCCTGACCCGGATCGCGAGGGCGAAGCCATCGCCGCCCATCTGGCCGACGAATTGGGCGAAGATTCGAGCAAAAAGAAGAAGGGAAAAAAGAGCGCCAAAAAGAAGACCGACGATGTCGGCGACGGCGCACGCATCCGCCGCGTGACCTTCAACGAAATCACGCAACGCGCCGTCAAGGCCGCGTTCGAGCATCCCCGCGACATCGATCGCAATCTGGTGGATGCGCAGCAGACTCGCCGCGTACTCGATCGGCTCGTGGGATATCAGGTCTCTCCTCTTTTATGGGATAAAGTCCGCCGCGGCCTCTCCGCCGGACGGGTGCAGACCGTTGCGCTCCGCCTGATCGTCGATCGCGAACGCGAAATCAAGGCCTTCGAGAAAAAAGAATACTGGACGGTCGACGCCAATCTGGCCGCCGCCAAGCCCCCGGTATTCGACGCACGCTTCCTCGGCAAGGGCGAAGAGAAAATCGAGATCACCAACGGCGAGCAAGCCGAACAAATCCGTCGGGCGCTCGAAAATGCCGATTGGGTCGTCCGCTCCGCGGAAAAGAAGGAACGGCGGCGCAACGCCACTCCGCCGTTCACGACCAGCAAGCTGCAACAGGACTCCTCGCGCAAGCTGCGCTTCAGCGTGAAGCGCACCATGATGATCGCGCAGCGGCTCTATGAAGGTGTCGAGCTCGGCGACGAGGGGCTGGTCGGCCTGATCACCTACATGCGAACCGACTCGACCCGGGTTTCGGCCGAGGCCATCGCCGAAGTGCGCGAGTACGTCGGCAGCGAGTACGGTGCCAACTATTTGCCCGAGTCTCCCAACACCTATAAAGAGAAGAAAGAAGCGCAAGCGGCGCACGAGGCGATCCGTCCGACTTCGGCGATGCGCCATCCTGACCAGGTCAAACAATATCTGCAGGAAGACGAATTCAAGGTTTACAAACTGATCTGGCAGCGTTTCGTCGCCTCCCAGATGAACCCCGCCGTCTTCGACCAAACCTCGGTCGATATCGATGCCAAGTCGGGAAGCGACGTGTTCTGGTTCCGAGTTACCGGTTCGGTCATGAAGTTCGATGGTTTCCTCAAGGTCTATGAAGAAGCCAAAGACAACAAGGACGAGGAAGACGAGGAGCTGAAGCACAAACTTCCGCCGCTCGAAGCCGGACAGAAGCTGACGCTGAAGTCGCTTCTTCCCGAGCAGCATTTCACCGAACCGCCTCCGCGCTTCAACGAAGCTTCCCTGGTGAAGGAACTTGAAGAGCGCGGCATTGGCCGGCCGTCCACGTATGCGACCATCCTCAGCACGATCCAGGAGCGTATGTACGCGCAGAAACTCGGCGGCAAGTTCGTACCCACCGAAATTGGACTGGTCGTCACCGACCTGTTAGTCGAGAACTTCAAGGATATTTTTGACTTTGAATACACGGCGCGCCTGGAAGAAGAACTCGACGAGATCGAAGAAGGCAAGCAGACGGGCAACGATGCGCTCACCGAGTTTTATCACAAGTTTTCGAAGGATCTCCGATACGCAGAGAAGCACATGGAAAACATCAAACGTATGGAGAAACCCACCGACGAAAAGTGCGAGCTCTGTGGAGCGCCGTTGGTCATCAAGTGGGGCAAGCACGGTTCGTTCTATGCCTGCAGCACCTATGACAAGGAAAATCCCGACACCTGCAAGTTCACCAAAGAGAATCCCATCAATTTGCCCGATCTCGACTCGGCGGATCTGCAGGAGACGGCGCAGGAGGAATACTGCGAAAATTGCGGGCGCGTCATGGTCCTGAAGCGCGGGCGCTTCGGCCAGTTCATGGCCTGTACCGGCTATCCCGATTGCAAAACGACGCGGCGGCTCGATCAGGGCAAGAAAGTGCCCGACATTCCGCTCGATGAGACCTGTCCGCTCTGCAAACGCAATTTGATCCTGAGGCACGGCCGTTACGGCGAGTTTACTTCGTGCAGCGGATATCCCGAGTGCAAGTATGTCAAGCAGAACTTCATCGGAGTGAAGTGCCCGGCGTGCAAAGATGGCGAACTCGTCGAAAAGCGCGCCCGCAAGGGCAACACCTTTTACGGCTGCGGAAATTATCCAAAGTGTAAGTTTACATCCGCGGCCAAGCCCATTGCCGAGAAATGTCCGGATTGCGGGCATGAGTATCTGGTGGAGCGCCTGCGCAAAGACGGATCGGTGATTGCCTGTCCCAATAAGGAATGCGATTACGAGCGCGCCCTCGAAGGCGTGGCAGCGGACGTTTCCAAGGTCTGATCCAAGGGTCTGACCCATAAGGCTGTTCGAAACAAAAATTCTGAAAAGGGAACCAACTGGTGAAACATGGCAAAGAAAGCAACCGTGCACGATGCCGGACTGATTCTGAAACTGTACGATCTGCGCCGCGAAGCGGAAATGCGTAAGGCGAGATACTGGATTACGGCGGAATTCTGGCCGCAGAGCGCCGATGATCTCATCAAGGTTTTGAGCGCGTTCCCCAGCCAGGAGAACGCCTGGATTCGACAGGTGGGCGGCTATTGGGATATGGCGGCCTCGTTCGTGCTCCAGGGCGCGCTCAATGAAGAGCTTTTTCTGCAGCCGGGCTCGAGTGGCGAAATGTTCTTAATTTTCGCCAAGATTCATCCCTTCCTCAAGGAATTTCGCGAGAAGACCAACAATCCTGATGCCTTCGGCAACGTCGAGAAAGTAATCACCGGATCGAAGTTCGCTCGCAAGCGCCTGGAGCGCGTCTCGAAGAATGTTGAGCAGCGTCGCAAAGCGCTGGCCAAACCGGCGAAGAAACCCTGATCGGCGCGCCGCGAGTGTCTTCCGACCGCTCGTGGTTGGTGGGTGATTCTTCTGTGATCCAGTGCCCATTCTTGTCGGCGCCCATCTGCTATCCTTAATTGCGTTGTGCGGATGCTCTGGTGGTTTCTCATCCTGGGAGTCAGTACTGTGGTGGTCGTGTCGGTTGTGCTTTCGCTCTACATGCGGGTCCGGCGGCAGATCAAGCGCTCGGCGGCCCAGCGAGCGGAGCGCGACGGGCTCGACCACTCGTCGCCTGAGGCCTGAGCCCCGTTGACGTCCGCCGAATGAAGTTCGCCACAGGTAAAGGAGCACCATGTCAAGAGCAGATGCTCAAATTCTTGGACAGCAGACACGTTCTCTGGAGATCGCGAAACAGGTAGCCATCGTGGTCGCTGCCAGCTTCTTCGTCGCTTTGTGCGCGCGCGTGACCGTGCCGCTGCCCTTCACGCCAGTTCCGTTGACGTTACAGAACTTCGGAGTTCTCGCCGTTGGATTGTTGCTCGGCTCGCGTCGCGGGTTCGCGGCGCTCTCGCTCTATGTTGTCGAAGGTGCGTTCGGACTGCCCGTATTTAGCTCCGCAATTCTGGGCAGCGGAATCGCCCATCTCCTCGGCCCGACTGGCGGATTCCTCATGGCCTATCCGCTGGTGGCATTCGTCGCGGGCTGGATCTATGAGCAAGGTTCGGAACAGAGTTCACGCCGCTTCGGTTGGGCCGCGCTGTCAGCCGTGGCTGCGGAACTGGTGCTTTTTGCCGGCGGGCTCAGTTGGCTCGCCGTGATCACGCATTCCATTTCTCTGGCGATCCGGTATGGCTTTTACTGGTTCATCTTTGCGGAAGTCATCAAGGTACTGATCGCCGCGGGTGTTGCCACGCGCTGGCATCAGAGGTTTTCTTCGCCAAGATCAAGCGGAAAAGGGTGAGCTGAATGGTTGCGGCAGGCCCGGGCAGAGTTATCGTAAGTCTTTGACTCTGTTTCTCACTTCGGTGAGAAGCGGAGGCGGCAGTTCAGAATAGCCTTCCTGGGCCGCAAAGCGCTGGCCCTCGGTGTAGATCCAATCCAGGAAATTGCCTAAAGCGGCTGCCCGAGCCGGCCCGGTCGATTTCGACCGCAGGTAAATCCAGGAGAAGCTGGCAATCGGAAAAGAGTCCGCTCCGGCTGCGTTCGTTAACGAGACCGAGAAGCGACCCCAGCGCGGCTGTTCGACCGCCTTGCACGCCGCAGCAATGCTCTCAGGGGAAGCTTCAACAAACTTGCCGGCGGCGTTCGGCACCGCAATTTGGGAAATACCGCCGTTTCCCGCGTATTGATACTCGACGTAGCCGATCGATCCGGGATTGTGTTTCACTTTCTCTGCCATATCGGAACTGCGATCGGCCGGCATGCCAACCGACCACTTGGGCGAAAGTGTGACTCCAACTTGCGCGTGAAACTTGGAACTCATCTTGGAGAGAAAGTCGGTGAAGACATAGTTCGATCCCTTTCCCGCGGGGCGATTGACCACCTGGATGGGAAGATTCGGCAAAGCGATCTCGGGATTGAGCTTCACGACCTAGGGCGCGTTCCACATCTTCACCTCTCCGAGGAAGATCTCGGCCAACACCTCCCCCGAAAGCCGAAGTTTCTGATGGACATCGGGAAGGTTGTAGATCGGAACGATCCCGATGAGCACGACCGGCAGTTCGATCAAACTACCCTGTTTTCGCTCCTGTTCGGTAAGCTCAGTTTCCCCGGCGCTGAAATCCCCTGTGCCCTGTGAGATTTGCTCGATGCCTTCGGTTGCGCCGAACGGAAGATACCGCATTCGGATGTTGGGGTTATCTTTGCCAAACTCCTGTGTCCAGCGATCATAGAGAGGAGTCGGGGCACTCGATCCGGATCCCACGAGGACCACCGGGCTCTGGGCTACGACGGACGCACTGTGCAGTCCGAGAGCAAGCAGCGACAACCGCCAAATGAGCGAGAGTGAACCGAGGTGGGAATGCCACTGCCGAACGCTAGGCGTAGAGAGGCTCGCTGCTACGTCCAGTAGGATCGCAGTCGAGTTGGAGAACATGCTTCCTTGCTTCGGTAATCAAAAAATGGAACTTCCCTCATGGACAACAGGTAGGTGCACGGATGCGGCAGACCAGGTCTTCGCATGATTGTTGTAATTTCATTCAACACGTAGGCAATGTAGGACAGCAATCCTAGTCTGGATTTACGAAACGGTAACAATGATTTGCTAGTCTGTGCGCCGGCTTGAAGCCAAGAAGGAGATTCATTCTTATGTCAAAGAAGGCAGTCGAGCACCATCACAAAGCAGCAGAGCATCACGAACATGCGGCACGCCATCACAAGGAGGCCGCCAAACATCACGAAACGGGGAGACACGAGACGGCAGGGCATCACGCGCACCTGGCCCACGGGCACCACCAACATGCAGTGCACCACGCTACCGAAGCGGCCAAGGCGCATGTTGAAGATCATGGGTCGCAGGCGAAAACCGCGGCCTAATTCGACGGAGAGGGGACAGTCGCTTGAAAGGCTGTCCCCCTTCGTTATCGGATACAATGTCTCAAGAGGCCCCGATGCCCACCCCAGCTGCCATCAAAGATGAAGTCCGCCTGCTAGTCGACTATCAGATCGAGACATTGAACCAGCCAACACCCTTAACATCTTCGCAACTCGACGGATACCGCTCCCGCTCCAGGAGAGTCAGAGAGCTTTACCGGGAACTGGATCGGATTGGTTCAAGGAGGGTTGTAGAACAATTGGAGATGGCGTCCTAGCATCACGGCAGTATATTCGTCAGGCAATGGCTCCAGCCTTTGCAACCGTGATTTGTTGATACTCAGGAATTTGATACTCAGAACATTGATACTCAGGACAAGGTTGGATCAGGTGAGCCGAGCCCTCGGCCACAACTGATCCGCAGCATTAGCCAGTTTGGCATAATCCGTTTGGACCGCTTTTTATACTCCCAGTTACTCCCAGTTACTGCCAGTTTCTTTCTGTTTGGTATGTCCGATTTCTGATTCTTCACTTCAATACAAGTGGCACGTGCGTCTCGCGAAAAATTAATCCAACCTTAACAAGTATGTCTATCTAATTACTTGACATTAAAGCATAACCATCCTACTCTTCCCATCGGCCCCCCCGCCTGGCCCGTAGGACCAATCGACTGGTGTTACGGGACCTCACTTGGAAACGAGAAAGGAATTACTTATGTCGCGCATGAAATCGATTGTCGCGGTGCTGGTTGGGACCGCGATCGCGAG
>Ga0302324_100025757_pt1 | contig 11272 bp, 8 predicted proteins | sample Palsa_T0_1_FD_201949 | JGI IMG/M metagenome (GOLD analysis project Ga0302324, IMG submission 201949) | Peat permafrost microbial communities from Stordalen Mire near Abisko, Sweden - Palsa_T0_1 | ecosystem: Environmental > Terrestrial > Soil > Palsa > Peat permafrost | place: Sweden: Abisko... | reverse complement strand
GAAGGTGTTACCTTTCTCTTGCGCTTTGCCGTGTGCAGCAAGCCAGACCGGTGCAGTATCGCCGTGATGGTACTAGTGGCTGGCCATTCAGTTCCACTCTTCGTCTCTTCAAGCCGAGCGCGGAGCTTCCGTGCTCCCCAAGTAGGATGCTTGAAGCGCAATTCCAAAATCTGTTTCACGATCCGATCCGGTGTCGCATGAGGACAATTTTGCGGTCGTCGGTCCAGCTCTTCCAGTCCAGACGCTCCAGATTCCTGAAATCGCTCAATCCACTTATAGCCAGTTTTCCTGGAAATGTTATAGATCTGGCAAAGTTCTGTCATGTTGTGATCGGCTCTCAATATGTCGGCGATGAATTTAATTCGTTCGTCCACGATTCGACTCTCTTTCCACGGCATGCCAGGTATTTTTCGCTGCTGCCATTTAGGTTTTTGAGTCGCTGAAGTGTCACCCATGTGCCCGGTCTGTTTTGTTAACCATGTGCCCGGTCCGTACCAACAACACTCCCTTGCGGGCATGGCTCGGTTCCGAGCCGCGCCCTAGCCAGCGGTGTCCGCAAGTCTGAATTCCGGTCCGTAGCACCAAAGGAATGAATCCTTATTTCTCTCGCAATGAGAGATTATCGGGATAGCCCGACTCATGTTGCCTCACTTAGCCTCCGATGAGGAAGTGAGAAAGAACAACAGGTGCATCAGCAATTTCTGGCATTCACCTTAGTGGTCTTAGGTTTGGCGGCTACGGCAGGATTCTCACAAGCTCCGCCTGGCGATTCGAAGCAGAACGTCAAGCCGAGCGACAGCACGCCCGACCCATTTGCCATGGATCTGGACGCGCTGTCGAATACCAAAGTCACGACGGCATCGAAGTTCGCCGAAAAGTTGTCCGACGCGCCCAGCGTGATGACGGTTGTGTCGCAAGATGAATTGAAAAGATTTGGCGGGATGACACTATCTGAGATTCTGAATCGAGTGGCCGGGCTAAATACAAGCGGCGGCTTCTTCCAAGATCGCAGCACCATCGCAGTCGAGGGTGATCAGAGCCGTGTGAATAGCGGGCATGTTTTGTTCTTGATCAACGGTCGGCCGGTGCGGGAAATTATGGAAGGCGGAATTAGCAGCGACCTTTTGGAGTCTTTTCCGGTTAGGATTCTCGAAAGAATTGACGTAATCAAGGGTCCTGGATCGGTGCTTTATGGTTCGGACGCATTTTCGGGAGTGATTAATCTCATTACGAAAAAGGCGGTGGGTACGAGTGTGGATGTCAGTAGTTCCGGCGGCCCGGGAGGAGCCGAGGCTAACTCGGCGGAAATCTTGTACGCCCGGGGCGATCTGAATATTGTCGGCGCTGGGCAATATCATCAGATGCCGATTTGGGACACCAAGATGAGTTTCCTGCCCGGACCCGTCAACCTTGAGTCAATCCAAAATGCCTCGCTGCGGGACGATGGTGAGGGCGCGTATTTAGGCATCAACTACCAGGGCTTCCGATTTATGTCCTCCTATACGGGGGTAGAGGAAGCCTCGTTCGTGGCAGGAGTTCTGGGAGATACTCGGTGGAAGCGGGGATTCACCGATCTTGGGTACGATCTCAAGGCATCGAGCAAGTGGGAAATGTCGTTCGATTTTACCTACTCCCGCAATACTCTTGACAACCCCTACTTCCCGTTGGTCCATCGGGACTCCTATTCCGCACTTCTCGAATGGACGAACTTTTACACGTTCTCCGAAAAAGACCGCATCACGTTTGGAACGCTCTTCGAGCATATCGCCGGCACAGAGCTGTATCTGATCAAGCCTCCCTTCGTTGCCGCTCAAGGAAGCCGGGAACAGGGTGGTATTTACGCGCAGTACGAACACAAACTCACCGACGATCTGAAACTGATTGGTGGATTTCAAGCCAATAAGATCGGCGCTATTGCGCTGAACGTTGTTCCACGAGGCGGCATTATATGGAATCCGTCAGCGCATGTCACGCTGAAAGCCTTGTATGGCGGCGCCTTCCGCGCACCCAGCCTGGATGAAACGCTACTGAATTCCCCGTTGAAGGGGAATCCAAATCTCGTGCCCGAGACGGTAGGCACGGTCGACATACAGGCGAGTTATCAGAATAATCGAACGCAGCTCGCTATTGCCTATTTCCGTAGCCGACAGGATCACGTGATTTTTCAGGACGAGACCTCCTCTCCGACGTATGAAAACCTGACTGCCCCGGCGACGTTTCAGGGCATCGACTCGGAGGGAAAGTATTACCTGAAGAAGGGGTGGTTCCTGATGGGAGGAGCGCTTTATCAGAATAACCACGATGCCGCAGTGCGGTTACTCACGCCGATTCCCAGTTTTTCAGCAAAGGCCGGGGTCAGTTATCAAGCGGGAAAAACCGCCGACATCAGCGTATTCGATGCCTATGAGGGCCACTTGCCCGGCTATGCCGATTCGTTGAACCCGCGTCCTGACGCATTTCATTTGGTCAGCGCCCATCTGCGTTTCGATTTGACGAATCGCTGGATCAAGAACGACAAGCGCGGTATAGCCGCACTTTTTTACGGCGACAACCTAACGAACACCCCCGTTTGGTTGCCTGAATGGGGCAGCGGCGCACTTAACACCATTCCGGTGAACAGAGGTAGAACACTCTTTTTGGGTATCGAGTTCTGGCAGAAGAGCGAATGAGGCGGATGGTAGGGTATCGGAATTCACCCAACGGAAAATAAGGTTACTGTCCGATGAGTACGTTGGGAGGGAAACATAACGAAGGAAGAATTAATCGGCCGTGACGCGGGGCGTGCACACCAAACTCGTGCTTGTGTTATTGCTGGGTGCGGTGATCGAAGCATGCGCGGCGGACCCTATAGCCGGGGAGTACCAGGTAAAGGGGGCATTTCTGCTGAATTTCGCCAAGTTCGTCGAGTGGCCTCCACAAACCTTCAAAACTCCGACTGATCCGATCGTAATCTGCGTTCTAGGAGAGAATCCGTTCGGCCCGGGGCTTGAGAAGGCGGCGCAGAGCACGGTAGTGGCAAACCGGCCGGTGAGTGTGCGCCGGCTCGCGGACGGCCAACAGGCCGGCCAGTGCCAGATTGCGTTCGTGGCCGCGACCGAGCGCAAGCTTTCCAAAGCTTTGCTGCTAGCCGCGCAGAGCGCGAGTGTGCTCACAGTGGGAGAGTCGGATGGGTTTACAACGAATGGCGGTGTCATTGGCTTCAAGTTGGATGGAGAAAAGGTGCGCATTGAGGTCAACACAGCGGCGGCGGATCGGGCAAAGCTTCACATCAGCGCCAAGCTGCTGAGTCTGGCGCAGGCAGAAAAGCACTGAGCAAGGCCTCTCAAAGCAGAAACCCGCATGACGATCGGAACCACGTACCGAAACCTTCCCGTAAAGCAAAAGCTGCGCCTGATTGTCATGGTGACCGTGACAGCGGCTCTGCTTTTCGCCTGCGCAGTGGTGCTGGGATACGACCGTCTGGCGGCCCGCGAATCCATGCGGAACGATCTGGAGGAAGCGGCGGAGATCTTAGGCGGGAACAGTACCGCCGCTCTTAGCTTTAACGATGCGGGCGTGGGGACGGAAATTCTCTCGACGCTGCACGCCAAGCGCCCAATCGTAGCGGCTTACATTTTCTCCGCGAAGGGAGTGCCTCTCGCGAGCTATCACCGGGCCACCGAACGCACGGCCGCTGTACCCGCACCGCACCCGGACGGCGTTTGGTTCGAGGGTGAAAGGCTGGTTGCGTTCAAAAGCGTCATGCTCAGTGGCGCCAAGATCGGCACGGTGTATGTCGAATCGGACCTGGTGGAGCTTGATACGCGGCTGCGGAAAACGGTCCTGGTCGTGGCCGTTATTCTAGCGCTCACCTGGCTTCTGGCCTTTGCCATCGCCTCGAAATTACAAGGCGTCATCCTGGACCCGATCGCGAATCTAAGCCGGGCCGCCCGGATCGTCTCCCACGAGAAGAAATATTCGACCAGAGCCGTGAAAGTCGCCGACGACGATCTCGGTCAACTGACCGACGCCTTCAATGGAATGCTGGCGGAAATTGAGCGCCGCGACGAGGATCTGCTGAGCCACCGCGACCACCTGGAGCAGGAAGTGCAAGCCCGCACGGTAGAACTGGTAAACTCGAACCTCGATCTGCGGTTGGCGAAAGAAAAGGCCGAGGCGGCCAGCCGCGCCAAGAGCGAATTCCTGGCCAATATGAGCCATGAAATCCGCACGCCCATGAACGGCGTGATAGGCATGACCGATTTGGCGTTAGACACAAATCTCACTGGCATGCAGCGCGAGTATTTGGACACCGTTAAGATGTCCGCCGAGTTGATGCTCACCGTGATCAACGATATTCTCGATTTCTCGAAGATTGAAGCCGGCCGGCTGGAACTCGACCCAATTCGCTTCAACATTCGCGATCTGGTTGAGGACTGCGTGAAGGTGATGGCGGCCAAGGCGTATGAGAAGCGTCTTGAACTGGTAGGCAGCGTCGATCCGGACATGCCCGAATTTGTCGTTGGCGACATGACGCGCTTACGGCAGATTTTGACGAACCTTCTGAATAATGCCATTAAATTCACGGCGGCGGGAGAAGTCACCCTGCAAGCGAACCTGCTGGAAGTGAATGAACAGCAGAGCGACGGCGGCCTGATCCTCCACTTTGTGGTGCGCGACACGGGCATCGGCATTCCGGCGGACAAGCGCCTCGCTATCTTCGAAGCGTTTGCCCAGGCCGATGAGTCCACCACGCGCAGATTCGGCGGCACGGGTCTTGGCCTGGCCATCTCCGAGCGACTGGTGAAAGCGATGAACGGCAAGATCTGGGTGGAAAGCGCTGTAGGAAAAGGAAGCCAGTTCCATTTCACAGTCTGCATGCAACGCTCGCGTGAGTTAGCCGAACAATACGCGCCCGACCCATCGCTGGAAGGAATATCCACCTTGGTAGTGGACGACAACCCGACCAACCGGCTGATTCTCAGCGAGCTGCTGCGCAGCTGGGAGATGTTGCCGGAAATGGCGACGAGCGCCGCCGAAGCCATGGCCCTCATCCGTTTGCGAACCGATGAAGGCAGGCCATTCCAGGTGGTTTTGACGGACCTTCACATGCCGGACACGGATGGTTTCGGCCTGGTGGAGCAAATGCGAGCTGGTCTGAGTGGGGCGCAGCATGTGGTCGTTCTGATGGCCACCTCCGGCAGCCACGTAGGCGACTTGGCGCGTTCGCGCGAAATGGGAATCGCCGCCTATCTTACCAAACCGGTGCGCCGGTCTGACCTTCGCGCGGCGATTTCGACCGCGCTGGCGAAGGGGCAATATTTGTCGAAGCCGGCGGAGCCCGAGGAACTTTCGAGGCCCGGCCGAGAGGCGCCTTTGCCTGCCGCCCCAGCTGGCACGCGCCTTCGCATCCTGTTAGCCGAAGACAACCCTGTGAATCAGCGCGTCGCTTGTGCCATCCTCAAAAAGGCCGGTTATGAAGTCCAGGTGGCGCCAGACGGACGCCGGGCGGCGGAACTGGCCGCCAGTGAGTCGTTTGACGTTGTCCTCATGGACATACAGATGCCTATCATGGACGGCTTCGAAGCGACTGCGGCGATCCGCGAAATGGAAAAACGAACTGGTGCGCACTTGCCGGTGATTGCCATGACAGCGCACGCCTTGGGCGGATACAAGGAGCGATGTTTAGCCGCGGGAATGGATGGCTATCTGACAAAGCCCATCCGGCCCAAATTGCTGCTCGAAGCCCTGGAAAACATTATAACCACGCCGGATATAGCGCGCCCTACGGCTGATCCGACGCCGGCAGAGGTTACCCTCGTTTAGCCCTCGGGGAGCTCTCTTGCCGAATCACCGCGGCCGACGAACCAGGCGGTGACCGCTATCGTCCGGCTATGTGCGCGCGCACCTGATCGCCGCCATTGGATTGGCAGTGATTCGCCCTTAATCTACTCACAACGCAACGTTGTAACCGGGTCGGCGCGTAATGCCCGCCGGGCCGGTATGTAGCAAGCGAGCAAGGCGGTAAGCAAGATAGCGGCGGCTACCGCTGCGAACGTAAGTGGATCTGCTGAACTGACGGAGAATAGCAGCTTTGTCATTAACCGGGTAAGGCAGAATGACGCGGCGATACCCGTGAGAACTCCCGCCATGGCAATCTTCGCTCCTTGTGTCATAACCAGTTGCAGCACATCGCTTGCCTGCGCGCCGAGCGCCACACGAATCCCGATTTCCCGCAGGCGTTGTGCAACCGAATAGGAAATGACGCCATAGATGCCGACGCCCGCTAACACCAGCGAGAGCGCGCTGAAACAGCCGAGGAGGAAGAACGTAATCCGGCGGGTGGAAACCGAGTCGCGGACATATTGGTCCATCGTCTCGATGTCAAACAGGGGTTGATCTTTGTCCAGGGACGCGATCGCGCTCCGAACCCCGGACGTCAGCGAGGACGGCTCGGCCGCCGATTTTACGATCAGCTTCATTGAATTCGGGACGAACTGATGGAAAGGAACGTACACTTCGAGACGAGACGGATTCGCCAGCCCATACAGTTTCGTGTCGCCTACGACTCCGACCACGGTGAGCCATTCCGGCGCATTCTTGTCCGCTATCTGGCCGAAGTGAAAACGTCCCCCAAGCGGATTGCGCCGTGAAAACAGTTGCCTGGCCGCCAATGAATTGATAATTGCCACCTTTGGCGCATGTTCATTATCGCCGTCTGAGAAGGTTCGCCCCTGCATGAGGCGTAAGCCGAGCGCTTTGATGTAGGCCGGGCTGACGATGTGAATGTCGGGATGGGGATAGCTCCCCGGTTTGGGCGGGTCCATGCCGTCAATCGTGATGTCAGTTCGTGAATGATCATCCGTCAGCGGCAAGCCTGTTCCAAGGGCGGTTGCCCGAACGCCGGGCAGCTGGGCGACGGCGGCGAGGAGTCCGTCCCAGAAGTTCAGTTTGGCCGGATCTTTGTCATACTGGGCGGTCCGCAAATCGATTTGCATGGTCAGGACATGTTCGGTTCGAATTCCGGCATCGACAGATAACAGGCGGAAGAGGCTCTGCATCATGAGTCCCGCGCCGACCAGCAAAACAAGCGCGAGGGAAATCTCCGCCACCACCAGAAGCAAGCGCCAGCGGGCCTGAGAAGCGCCGCCGCTGCCAGTTCTGCCACCGTCCTTCAGCTCCAGCTGCAGATCCGCTTTTGCGGGGCGCCCCGCCGGTGCAAGTCCAAAGAGAAAGGCGGAGAGAAGCACCACAGCCGCTGTAAAGAGAAGCGCCGGTGCGCTCAGGCCGATGTTGGCACCCGCCAGCATCTCGAGAGGCATCAGCCGCGTCAGGCCGCGAATCGCTACTACAGCCAGAGCCAAACCGGCGAGACCACCGAGCGACGTCAAGATGAGGCTCTCGGCCAGCATTTGCACGATGACGCGGCCACGGCTCGCGCCGATGGCCATGCGGAGGGCGATTTCCCGGCTGCGGCCGGCGCCGCGCATCAAAAACAAGTTCGCCACATTGGCGCACGCGATCAGGAGCACAAACGTAACAGCGACAAAGAGCAGAATCACCGCCGGCCGTATGCCGCTCACGAACGTGTCGCGGATAGGTTCGAGCGTCACGCCAAACTGGCCATTGGTATCGGGATAGGCGTTTGCCAGGCGGGCAGCAATGCCGCGCATCTGCGCTTGCCCGCGCTCGAAGCTGACCTGCGGCGCTAAGCGGCCCAGCGCGGCCATATCGCCGCGCTCACCGCGATACTGCGAGGAGGAGGCATGGTTGGCAACCCAAACACCAATGGGCTCCAAGAGGTCTGTTTTTTCTGTCCACCGGAACTCGGGCGGCAGCACGCCAATTATGGTAAAGGCGCGGCCGTCGAGAGATATGGTTTGCCCAATCACATTGCGGTCGCCGCGAAAATGGGATTGCCAAAGCGCATAGCTCAACAACACCACGGCCGCGCTACCGGCCTTGTCCTCGGCGGCGTCGAAGTCGCGGCCGAGAAGCGGACGCATGCCCAACATCGAGAGGAAATTAGCGGAAACGGCCTGTCCGGAGACGTTTTCCGGCTGGTCAATACCTGCAAGGTTAAATCCTACGTTATTCACCGCAGCCATCTCCGAAAAGGTAGTGTTCAGAGTCCGCCAATCCAGAAAATCCGGGTACGAAACGCTCACGGCGCCTACCCTCGGCGTTGTCTCGCGGAGCACGATCAAGCGTGAGGCGTCCTTGTAGGGTAGCGGGCGCAGGAGAATGGCGTAGAGAATCGAAAATATTGCCGTGTTTGCGCCAATTCCCAAGGCAAGCGTAACTAACGCGACTACGCTGAATCCAGGTGATTTGCGGAGCACGCGCGAACCGTAGCGAAGATCTTGAAGCAGGGTCTCGAGCCAGCGCGTTCCCCAGGAGTCCCGACATTCCTCCTTGACCTGGTCATGGCCGCCGAAGCTCATTCTTAAGCGCCGCAAAGCCTCCGCTTCCTCCAAACCCGACTTCAGGTACTTTTCGAGTTGGCGTTCGCGATGAAAGCGCAGTTCCTGTTCAAGCTCGCCCTCGGCAACGTTTCGCCGGAGCAGGTGTCGAATCCGAAAGAAAAAATCATTCAGCATAGCGCAGACCTATGCCGTTCCCAGCACTTGAGCCATGGCGGCGGTCAGTTTGTTCCAATATGCCGTCTCCAACTCCAGTTGCCGGCGGCCGCTCTTACTGAGTTCATAGTATTTGGCGCGGCGGTTGTTCTCAGAGGCGCCCCAGTGAGCCTTGATCCAGCCGCGCCGCTCCAACCTGTGCAGTGCGGGATACAGCGACCCTTGCTGGATGCACAGCCGGTCGTCTGACATCTGTTGAACGCGCTCGGAGATGCCCCAGCCGTGCTGCGATCCGAGGGTGAGAATACGCAAAATCAATAGATCCACGGTTCCTTGCGGCATGTCTATCCGTTGCTCATGCATGATGTGGTCCCCTTATCCTTCTACAAGGAATTGTTGCACGGCTCTTGTAGAAGTGCAAGAGGAGATATTAGCCCTGCGCCCGCGCTAAGGTCCGCGCACGGTTCGGTTCCACGAAAACGCTTCCATTCCAACGTTCCAATCGTAGATAATTGTGTGCCGCCTGTGATTTTGCGGGCACCTCATGCGAATAACAGGTTGAGCAGTGGAAACCACATGACAACGCCGGCTTTCGAGGAGCATTTTCAAAATCTCCTGGAGGAACACAAGAAGATCATTTATAAGGTCTCGAACCTCTATTGCAAGAACCACGACGATCGTGAGGATCTGGCGCAGGAAATTGCGATCCAGCTATGGCGTTCGTTTCCCTCGTTTGACGAACGCTGCCGGTTTTCCACCTGGATGTACCGCATCGCGCTGAACGTGGCCATCTCTTTTTACCGGCGGGAGAACACGCGCACCCGCTACATATTTTCGGATAACGAGCGGCTCTTGAATGCCATTGACGAAACCGCAAGCGAGCCGGAACACATGCAGCCTTTGTACCAGTTCATCGAATCGTTGGATGCGTTGAACCGGGCGCTTGTGCTGCTGTATCTGGACGGCAACAGCTATCTCGAGATAGCGGAAGTATTGGGCATCAGCGAGACGAATGTGGCCACGAAGTTAAGCAGATTGAAGAAAAGAAAGGAACAAAAACATGTTGGACTTGGATGAGATGAAACAGCAATGGGCGGAACACGACAAGAAGCTCGAGGACAGCATCCGCTTGAACCGGCAGGTCTTGAGCACGCTCAACCTGAAGGGCGCAAGGTCCGCGCTGCAACGCCTTACGGTGGGGCTGGCTTTGGAGGCCTTGGCGTGGTCAGCGATCGTGATCCCGCTGGGCGGATTCATTTACGATCACGGCGGAACGCTCAGGTTCGCTGTGCCAGGCATAGCGGCTGATCTGTTCGCCATTGGCATGCTCGCCCTTACAATACGCCAGATTGTGGCGGCCCAGGGCATCGAGTATGGCCAACCCGTCGCCGCGATTCAAAAGCAGCTCGAAGCCATGCGCGTCTTGCGCATCCGCATCACGCAGTGGGCGCTGCTGGCGGGAGCGGTGGTTTGGGCGCCGTTCGCCATTGTCGTATGCAAGGTGTTATTTAGAATCGACGATTATAGTCAGGCCTGGCTGTGGGCGAACGTGGTCTTTGGGCTGTCACTGATTCCATTCACGATGTGGGTGTCGAAGAGGTTTGCGGATAGAATGCACAATTCTCCTTTGCTGCAACGTCTGATGCGCGACATTGCGGGCCAGAATTTGACTGCGGCTCTGGCGTTTCTGGCGAGCCTTTCCCAATTCACGGATGAGGGTCAGGCCATATGACGAAGGCTTACAAAACTTAACCGACACAGGGCTATTTTTTGCTTAACATGAAGGCATGGAAGAAGACGTAAGAGCAAAGACCCAGCTGAGCCGTCGCGGATTCATGGTAAGCACCGCGGCATTGGCGGGAGCTTTGCGAGCCATGCCCTCTACGCCCGCTTGTGTTTTGACGACCGAGCAGGAAGAAGGGCCGTACTATATCAACTACGAGAATCTGCGCCGCGACATAACAGAGGGGAAACCGGGCGTTCCGTTGCGCCTCAAGATCGCCTTGATGCATGCGAAACGCTGTACGCCGCTGCCGGATGCGGCTTTAGATATCTGGCACTGCGACGCGGTGGGGGTTTACTCCGGTTTTACCGCGAACCATCCGGGCGGTCCCGGAGGCCGCGGCGGACGCCCTCCCGGTCCCCCTCCTTTTGGCCCACCTCCCGATGGTTTCGGCCCACCTCCGGGCGGCAAGCGGACCGTGGATGCCACCCGCTTCCTGCGCGGTATCCAAACAACCGATAGCAATGGCATGGCCGAGTTCACAACCATCTATCCTGGCTGGTATGAAGGTCGCACTATACACATTCATCTGAAAGTGCACACCGGCGGTCATGTGTCGCACACTGGGCAACTATTCTTTCCCGAAGACATCACCGCGCGGATTGCGCAGTTACAGCCTTACGCCAAACATCAGGATGTCCATCTCACCACGCAAGACGAAGATCATGTCTTTGAAGATGAGCATGGCGCTTCCGGGATGGTGACTCTCAGCAGGCTCGAGGCAAAAGCGGATGCGGCCGGATTCATCGCGACCGTCACACTGGCGGTGGATCCGGAGGCAACTCCCGAACCGGTGGGAATGCGTGGGCCCGGTTTCCCTCCGCCACAACGCCCGTAGCTTAGCGGACACACGAGGGGCCGATACAATTCGGCTATGGATAACTCCGCAGAACAGGACCCGCGCGTCTACCTTGCCGCTGAGAGAACGTTT
>Ga0302324_100025755_pt1 | contig 11272 bp, 3 predicted proteins | sample Palsa_T0_1_FD_201949 | JGI IMG/M metagenome (GOLD analysis project Ga0302324, IMG submission 201949) | Peat permafrost microbial communities from Stordalen Mire near Abisko, Sweden - Palsa_T0_1 | ecosystem: Environmental > Terrestrial > Soil > Palsa > Peat permafrost | place: Sweden: Abisko... | reverse complement strand
GGCGCGGATGGCATCTATCGATTTCCACTGCTGCCGCCGGGATCCTACGATCTCAAATTCGCCGCGGCCGGCTTCAAAACAGACGAGGCCAAGGGCGTCAACGTGAACGTCACGGAGAACGCGGTCTTTAACCAAAAGCTGGAGGTCGGCGGCGCTACCGAACAGGTTACCGTGGCAGCCAACGCCGAGGCGCTCCAGACCGCCAGCTCGGCTGTGGGAACCGTGGTGGGCTCGTCGGAGGCGACCTCGATTCCGCTCACTACCCGCAACTATACCAACCTTTTGGGCTTAACCGCGGGTGTGGCCGCGGATGTGGGCAATGCCAGCGCACTGGGCCGCGGCGGCATGGAGTTCTCCGTGAACGGCAGTGGCGCGGCTTTCAACACCTTCCAGATGGATGGCGTCAATGTCACCAGCTACGGCGGCACGGGTTTCGTTACGGAGAGTCAAAATTATCCCACCATCGGAATTCCGAATCCGGACACGCTGCAGGAATTCAAAATCCAGACTTCCACCTACGACGCCGGATACGGGCGCAATCCGGGCGCCAATGTGAATATCATTACCAAGTCCGGCAGCAACGGGCTGCACGGAGACGCGTTTGAGTTCCTCCGAGATACCATTCTGAACGCCAACGACTTTTTCGAGAACCGCTCGGGCGGACCGAAGCAGGTATTGAACCAGAACCAATTCGGCGGCACCCTGGGCGGGCCAATCGTAAAGGACAAGCTATTCTATTTTGTCTCCTACCAGCAAACCGGGCAAAAGAACGGCGTGGCGGCCCAAGGTTTTTCGTCGGGTATCACGCTGCCTCCCATTCCCACCGGTGACCGCTCGAATACGGCCGCGTTTACTCAGGCTCTGGGCGCGGCGATGTGTCCCGCAAACCACCCCGGCAACATAGCATTTGAGACCTTTCCGGGATTTATCGCGCCGGGCGCGGGCTTGCAAGTCGCCTGTAACGGATCGGACATCAATCCCATCGCGATTAAGTTTCTCCAAGCCCAGAATCCCAACGGAACCTATTTTATCCCCAGTTCCGGCACGTCAAATTACCTCAGTGGCGTCGCCTACAGTATTCCGGCAATCGACAACGAGTACCAGGGAATGCTGAACATGGATTATCTCATTAACTCGAAGGAAACCCTGGCCTTCCGCTTCTATCGCTCGGTGGAACCGCAAATTGTTCCTTTCCCTCCCGGTTCCACGCTGGCCTCGGCGGTACCTGCTCTGCCGGGCACCACCGGAACCGACCCGCTGGGCTATCACAACATGGTGACCAAACTCACCACCATCGTGACCAACAGCCTGGTGAATGAATTGCATGCTTCCTATCAACGCACCGCATCGGATTCCCAACAGCACCCGCCCACCAGCACCTATGCCTCGAACATTTATGGCACCCCTCCCGGTACCAACCAACTGGGCGGCGGTCTTCCGTTCAGTCCGGTGCTGGAGGTCCTCGGGCTCTTCTCGGCGGGCGGAAGCATTTACTACGACAACGTGACTAATAACCTCCAGGCGCAAATTGGCGATCAAATTTCCTGGAACATCGGCAAGCATACCATCCGGGCCGGCGGCGAAATCGAACAGGTGAATTGGGTCTGGGACTTCACCGGTCTCTCGCACGGGAGCTTGTGGTTCCCGTCTTTTGACGATTTCCTGATTGGGCTGCCCGGAGACTGCGGCCCAGCGGTGGTTGGCTCGTGCAACGGAACTCCCGCCAGTAATATCCTCCAGACCGTCTTAAGCGTGCGTAGCGGCGCGGATGGTATCGTCCACGGGTACAGGGCGAAAAATGGCTACGCGTTTGTGCAGGATGACATCAAAGTCAGCCGCCGATTTACCCTGAACGCCGGCCTGCGTTGGGAATACGACGGACTCATGTCCGACAAATACGGCAACTCCACTACCCTGTGGCTCTCCCAACTCCAAAGCGTGAACAATCCGGCCACCTTCCCCAGCAGCCCCGCTACAGCGACTCCCGTTGGCTGGGTTGTGGCGCCCAACTATGACGCCTCAACTTGGGGTCCGCTTCCGGCCGGCGTGTTGCAACGCCAGAATGCGGTGCCCACCAAGAACGGCACGCCGCTGGACGATTTCGCACCACGTATCGGGTTTGCCTGGCAGCCATTCGGCGATAAACTGGTGGTTCGCAGTGGCGCTGGTTTCTTCTACAACCGTGTTCCCGGCAGCACTCTGGCTCAGTCCATCACGCAGGGGCCGCCTTACTCGGACACGCTCGACCAAGGCTCCACCACCAATCAGTTTTCCTCTCTGGCTGAGCCGTTCTCCGACATTCCAGCGGGATCTTTCCCCAAACGTTGGCTGAATTTCGCCAATGATTCGGGATCGGATCTGTCGACGTCCTTCAATGTGGATAGATTGATCACGCCGCTGGTCTATGAGTGGAACTTCAACATTCAGTACCAGCTGGCGCCCACTTGGACGCTGGAAGTTGGCTACGTGGGTTCGCGCGGGATTCATCTAATGAACTCGACCCAGGACTTGAACGGCGCCTTGCTGGCTTCCCCCGAAGATCCAATCAACGGTGTCACCGAAAACACCGTTGGGAACACTCGCCTGCGCGTTCCGTACCTGGGCTTCTCTCCGACCGGTCTGCAGGCCTTGACGAATCAAGGAGACTTCAAATACAACGGTCTGCAGGTCACTCTGCGCAAGCAGTTCTCGCATGGGCTGACCTTCCAGGCTGCCTATACTTGGGCCAAGTCGCTTACGACGCAGGGCAATAACCTTCAGACCAACGTCAACAATCCCCTGGATCCGGTGTATGGACAGGATCCCGCATACCGGCCGCAGCGGGTGGTGATCAACTACACCTACGAGATTCCGAGCAAATTGACGGGACCGTTGGGAGTCCTCACCAAAGGCTGGAGCATCTCCGGTATCACGACCATCCAGGACGGCGATCCGCTCACCGTCTGGAACAGCACTGGCGGGTTGATCTACGGGCAGCCCGGCACGGGGGGCGGGGGGTCCGCTTCCACCGGGGAAATCGCTCCCGGCATGACCTACGCCAATTTGGTGACGCCGGGTGGGGTCCAGTCCCGGCTCGGAGGCGCCAGTGGCGGCCCTGGCTATGTCAACGTCAACGCCCTCGCTCCCATTCCCATCGTCGGCGCCACGCCCGGTGTCCCCGGAACTGGGGGCACGGGTTACGGTAACATGGGCGTCGGCATCATCCTGGGCCCCGGCGAGTTTAATTTCGATACCGTATTCGCGAAGGCGACCCGGGTAGGAGGCATTCACGAGAATGCCGTGCTGCAATTTCGCGCGGAGTTCTTCAATCTCTTCAATCACCCGCAATTCGCTAATCCGGCAATGGATGCGGGATCCGGCAATTTCGGCCAGATCACCAGCGCCGCGGTGAACCCCCGCCTGACCCAGTTTGCCCTGAAGTACGTGTTCTGATTCGCGAGATCGCCCGCCGGCCGAGGGGCTGCCAACGCTGTGATATGATGCGGGGGTCATCAGGAGAAACCACACTGGCCGTGGAGAAGACGTTCGGGCTCGAACCCGCTGACCGGACTTCGAGTTCCGCTATCTTGGCATCACCGACTCCGGCGCAGATTCGCCAGCAGTTGGAGAAGATACTTTCCAGCCGGACGTTCCGCGCCGCCGAACGGCAACGAGCGCTCCTGCGCTACGTCGTCGAGCAGGCCGTTCAAGGCCGCAGCGCCGAGGTCAAGGAATACTCGGTGGGAGTGGAGGCTTTTGGCCGAGGAGAATCCTTCGATCCCCGCCAGGACACCATCGTTCGGACCGAGGCTCGCAATGTCCGGTTTAGGCTAGCCCGCTACTACGAGCAAGAGGGCCAGCAGGATCCGATCGTCATCCAGCTTCCCAAGGGCGGCTACACTCCGCGCTTCGTGGGACGAGAAGCGCCGCCTGAATCTCCCGCTCCTGCCCTGGCCGCTGAGCCCCAAGCCAACGCATTGCCGCGCGTCTCGGTCACCAATCTCAAGCGCGGAGGCCGAATCGCCATCCTCGCCATCTCGGTGGCTGTTTTGGCCGGCGCTATTGCCGCCGGCACCCTGGCGCATTTTGGCCGATCGGCTTTTGTGGGAGGCCCGCCAGTGCGCGACCCCGCCTCCATCGCCGTACTTCCGTTTTTGAACCTGACCAACGACAAGGAAGGTGAAATCCTCAGTGACGCCTTAGCCGAAGAGTTGATCAATTCCCTGGCTCGCATTCCCGGGCTCCACGTTATGGCGGGACCTTCGGTTTTTCAGTATAAAGATCGAACCCGCGACATTGCCAAAGCCGGCCGCGAACTGAACGTGCGCAACGTCCTCAAGGGGAGCGTCTCGGTCTCCGGCGGCCGCGTGCGGATCAGCGCCCAATTGGAGGATGCCAGCAACGGTTATCAGCTATGGTCTGCGAGCTTTGACCGCAAATTGGACGATCTGCTTGCCATTCAAGGCGAGATCTCGCGCGCCATCATGCAGTCTCTCGGCGTGGAACTGGCCGGGACCACGAATGTGAAGGCGGGTGACATACCGCCGCCCGCCATCTATCAGGATTACTTAAAGGGCCTCTATTTCCTGAACCAGAGCACGGCGGAGAACATTCGCACCGCCATTGAGTATTTCGAGCGCGCGGTGGCCTCCGATCCGAAGTTCGCGCCGGCGTACCGCGGCATCGCCGATGGGTACGCCAGAATCGCCGCCTTCACCTCGACACCTTCGGAGGAAGTCATCCCCAAGATTCGGACTGCGGCGACCAAAGCTCTGGCGCTGGACGACAGCCTGGGCGAAGCTCATCTGGATCTGGCCCGCGCTTACAGTATCGAATGGAACTTGCCCGCCGCCGAGCGCGAATTTCACCGGGCGTTGGATCTCAGCCCGAGCAGCGCCGCGGTGCATCACTATTATGGCGAACACCTGCTCCGGGCCGGCGATTTGGAAAAGGCGCTGGCCGAAGGCCGCATCGCCATGGAATTGGACCCGATCTCGCCGCATTCCCCCCAGTTTGTCGCACGGGCTCTCTACTATCTTCGCCGTTACGACGATGCGATCGATCAGTTGCACAAGGCGATTGATCTTCATCCGTCATCGGGCATCTCGCACCAGTTGCTGGGACTGGTGTGGCTGGCACGTTCCAAGACCTACGCCGAAGGTGTGAGTGAGAGCGAGATTGCCCGCCGGTTCATGGAGGGCGATCCATGGATTACCAGCCAGTTGGGCTACGCTTACGCTATGACCGGGAAACCTGCCGAAGCGCGCGGCATTCTAAACCAACTGCTGGCGGGTTCCGGCCCCTACGTGCGAGCGCTCCCGGTGGCGCGCGTTTACATCGGCCTCGGAGACCGGGACCGGGCGTTCGAATGGCTCCGCAAAGCGGTCCAGCAGCGCGACGTCAGCCTGATGCTCAAGGCCGATCCCTTGTACGACGGCCTTCGCGCAGACAAGCGGTTCGATGCCTTGCTGAGGGAAGCAAATCTGGGCGCTCTTCCGCCGCAAGAATAACTTCAATAAATTTTCACGTATTTTTTCAAGTCGCGCGGCCCGACTTCGGCGCCGTATACATTGCCCTGGGCATCCACGGCCACGCCCTCCGCCATGCTGGTGTTCGTGCGGGGATCGGGATCGGGAATGAATGCGGTCACCTTGCCGTCGGCGGCGCCTCCGATTCGGATGCCTCGATGGCAACCGGGATTGTAGCCGTACTCACCCACCCGGCCGTTCGATTCCGAGTCCGCCACGTAGAGCTTGTCGTCCTTGCCGATCGCGATTCCACTCGGACGCCCGAACTGTTTCCACTCCGCGATGAACTTTCCGCCCTGGCTGAAGATCTGGATGCGATTGTTGTTACGATCGGCCACGAATAACCGTCCGCGGGAATCCATGGCGAGAGCGTGCGGCCCGGCGAACTGTCCTGGGCCCGCGCCGGGTGTTCCCCATTGCAGGATGAACTTGCCGTCACTCGAGAATTTCACGATGCGCGCGTCGCCATATCCGGAGACGAAAATGTCTCCGTTGGGAGCGGCCACCACAGCGGACGGTTGGTTGAAGGTGTCGGGTCCGCTTCCGGCAACTCCCGCCTTACCCAGCGTCATCAGTATTTTTCCGTCGCGGCTGAATTTGAAAACCTGCTGCCCTTTGTCCCCCTGGCCCATCGCATCCGTCACCCAGACATTTCCGTCTTTATCGACGAACAGACCGTGTGGTTCCACGAACAGTCCCGCGCCGAAATGTCGCAGGTTTTTGCCGGACGGATCAAACTCGAGGATGGGGTCCAGGCTCGATTCGGCGCAATTGTTCGCGCCACAACGGTCATAAGTCCAGATGTGCCCGTCCGGACCAACCACGACACCGGCCGTCGATCCCCATTTTCTTCCGTCGGGTAACTGTGCCCAGCCGCGAATGGTGCGGTAAGGATTCGGGAGATCGTTGGGCGGCGGGTAGCTGGCTTGGCCATACAGCGCGGCGGCAACGCCCAAAAGCGCGACTCCCAACATTCTCAGGTTTGCCATCGCTTCAAAGCCAGTCAGGTTCCTTTAAGACACCATGATCATGGCCATCACCGTGGTCCGATCGATCACTTCACGATAAGCGTCGATGGTTTTTTCCAGAGGATATCTCCCGGTGATCATAGTCTTGGCGTCGAACCTTCCGCTCTCGATGAGCCGCACGTAGCGCGGGAGATCCCGCATGCTGTTGGTGCCGCCATACTGGCTGGAATGATGCGTCCTGCTGCCGTTGGTCCACTGCGTGGCGGGAAACCCAACGATGGCTTGCGCCGGATAACCGGACCCGGTGGTGCAGATATGTCCTCCCATCGGGCAACACTGCCAGACCTGGTGCAGCGGGAGCATCCCGGACGGATCCGGGCCCGCTTCCACCTTCGGCTTGGCCCGGTCATAACCCACCGCCTCGATGACGTAGTCCGGCCCGATATTTTCGGCAAACCTGGCGCGGTTGGCAAGGTGATTTTGACCACCCGCAAAAGGCCGATCAGTTCCGGCGCACAGATCTTTGATCTTGGGCACCAGATTGTCTCCCTCGGCGTTGGGATCGAAGGCATGCGTCGCGCCGATCTTCAGCGCCATCTCCCGGCGGGCACGAATCGGTTCCACCAGGACCACTCGGTCAGCTCCCATAATCCGGGCCCCTTGGACTGCGCTCAAGCCTACCGGTCCGCCGCCCCATACCGCCACGTTCGACCCCGGCTCCACCGGCGCCAGCGTCATGGTGGTCCCCAGTCCGCAGCCGGACACGCAATGCAGCGTGGCAAGTTCCTCAGGCGATACCTTGGTGAAAACCGGCACCACGGATTCCTCGTAAGCCACCATCAGCTCGGCTAAGCCGCCAATGTTGAGGAAACCGAAAACCTGATCGCCGTTGCTCCGCGTGGCGACCGGAAAGGTCTTCACGTTGACTCCAGTCTGGCAACGATCCGCCCGACCGCGCAGGCAGTTGTAGCAAACGCCGCATTGCGGTGTAACCGGGACGATCACCCGATCGCCTACCTGCACCCGATGCACTTCCGGCCCAATGGCTTCCACAATACCGACGCCGCCGTGGCCCTGAATGGTGGGTTGATTGGGATCGTTGACCTGTACGGGCGCCTGTGGACCGAGCGGGTCGGGACGACCGCCGTCCTGGGTCCCGAAAATTCGGACGGTCATGGTGTAGCAGCACTGGCTCGCCTCGGTACGCACCAGCACCTGCCGTCCGCCGATGGGAAGCAGGGTGAGTTCTTCAAAACGAGTCGTATCCGGTCCGAACCCGGTGGAGACCCAAGCCTTAAACTTTCTGCCGGCGACCGTGCCCGTCTTTTGTGCCGGAGCTAATCCGGCTTGACCTGCAAAAGCCGCGCCCCCGACAGCGGTCCTTAGAATGTTGCGCCGGGATACCGCGGTCGAGGGATTCGAATCCATTGTTCAGCGCCACAAGTGTGCCACAATTCCGGCGTTGGCGGAAGAGTTAAACCGGAGAAAAGCGGGGCTTTCACGGGCAACGCGCCGCGTAACACCGTGACTCACCGTTAACTTCACCCCGTCCGGCTTGCCTCAGTCCAACACGTCGGTTACAGTTTACTGTGTCGCTTCGGGTTTAATGCTTTGTAAGCATTGCTACGCATCGGTTGTTGTATAAATTCCGAAAAGGTTGAGAGTGAATGAAAACAAAGTCTTTAGTACCAGTCTTGGTTAGTCTTCTGCTGGTCCTGCCATACGTGATGGCGCAGACTGCGGCAACTGGCGCGCTCCAGGGAACGGTGACGGATGCTAGCGGCGCCGTCATTCCAAACGCGACGGTAACATTAACGAGCACCACTACCGGACAAGAACGAACCGCTGTCACAGGCGGCGACGGCGTATATCGATTTCCGCTGCTTCCGCCGGGAACCTATAACCTCAAGTTCGCCGCGACGGGCTTTAAAGGAACAGAGGCCACCGGCATCAATGTAAACGTCACGGAGAGCCCCGTCTTTAATCAGAACTTAGAAGTTGGCGGCGCGACCGAACAAGTTACCGTGGCAGCCAGCGCCGAAACGCTGCAGACCACCACTTCCGCCATGGGGACGGTGGTGGGCGCCACGGAGGCCACCTCGATTCCTCTCACCACGCGGAACTATACGAACCTTTTGGGTTTAACCGCTGGTGTGGCGGCCGATGTCGGCAATGCCAGTGCACTGGGCCGCGGCGGTATGGAATTCGCGGTCAATGGCAGCAGTATCTCCTTTAACACTTTCCAGATGGACGGCGTGAACGTGACCAACTTTGGCGGCAGTGGCTATGTTACGGAGAGTCAAAACTATGCCACCATCGGCATCCCGAATCCGGACACACTGCAAGAGTTTAAGATCCAGACCTCCACTTACGACGCGGGATACGGACGTAACCCCGGCGCTAACGTTAACATCATTACCAAATCCGGAAGCAACTCGCTGCATGGTGACGCGTTTGAGTTTCTCCGCGACACGATTCTGAATGCGAACGACTTCTTCGAGAACCGCTCGGGCGGCGTCAAGCAGGTATTGAATCAGAACCAGTTCGGCGGCGTCCTGGGCGGACCAATCGTCAAAGACAAGCTGTTCTATTTTGTGTCCTACCAGCAAACCGGGCAAAAGAACGGAGTGGCGTTCCAGGGTTTTTCGTCCGGTATCACGCTGCCTCCCATCCCCGGCGATCGCTCCAATACGGCCGCGTTTACCCAGGCCCTGGGCGCGGCGATGTGCCCTGCAAACCACCCAGGCAATCCTCAATTCGAGACCGCCCCTAACTTTTCAACGGGCGCGGGAATGCAAGTGGCGTGCAACGGATCGAACATTAATCCTATCGCGATCAAGTTTCTACAGGCCCAGAATCCGAACGGGACCTATTTCATTCCGGGTTCCGGCACCTCAAATTTTCTCAGCGGCGTAGCCTACAGCGATCCTGCGATCGACAACGAGTATCAGGGAATGCTGAACGTAGACTACATCATCAATCCCAAACAGACGCTGGCGTTCCGCTTTTTCCGCTCGGTGGAACCCCAGACCGTCTCATTTTCGCCGGGCTCCACTCTTTCCGCCGCAGCGCCCGCGCTTCCCGGCACAACGGGGACCGATCCCATCGGTTATCACAACATGGTCACCAAGCTCACCAGTATCCTGACCAATAGCCTGGTTAACGAACTCCGCGCTTCTTACCAGCGCACCAGCTCGGATTCCAGGCAGCACCCGCCGGAAAGCACCTTTGCATCGAACATCTATGGCACCCCCCCGGGTACCAACCAACTGGGAGGCGGACTTCCCTTTAGCCCTGTGATCGAAATGCTTGGGCTGTTTTCGGCCGGCGGCAGTATCTACTACGACAACATCAGCAACAATCTTCAGATGCAACTCGGCGATCAAGTTTCCTGGAACGTCGGGAAACACACCATTCGCGCCGGCGGCGAGTTCGAACAAGTGAACTGGGTTTGGGACTTCAACGGTCTTTCTCACGGAAGTATGTGGTTCACTTCCTTTGACGATTTTCTGATCGGGCTTCCCGGCGATTGCGGCCCGGCGGTGGTTGGCTCATGCAACGGCTCCCCCTCCAGCAACGTTTGGATGACGGTATTGAGCGTGCGCAGCGGCCCGCAGGGCATCATCCACGGATACCGGGCCAAGAACGGCAATGCCTTCGTGCAGGACGACTACAAAGTAAGCAAGCGGCTCACCTTGAACCTTGGGCTGCGCTGGGAATATGACGGATTGGCTGCGGACAAATACGGCAACTCCACCACCCTGTGGCTTTCCCAACTGCAGAGCGTAAACAATCCGGCCACCTTCCCCAGCAGTCCCGCTACGGCGACCGCGGCCGGCTGGGTGGTGGCTCCGAACTACGACTCCAAGACCTGGGGTCCACTGCCGGCTGGCGTCCTGGAAAGAACCAATGCGGTTCCCACCAAGAATGGCGTCCCATTGGACGATTTCGCTCCCCGCCTGGGATTGGCCTGGCAGCCCTTCGGCAATAAGCTGGTCATTCGCAGCGGCGCTGGATTCTTCTATAACCGCGTTCCCGGCGCCACGCTGGCGCAGTCCATCACGCAGGGGCCGCCTTATTCCGACACCCTCGATCAAGGCCCTTCCACGAACCAGTTCTCCTCTTTGGCTGAGCCTTTCTCGAACATTCCGGCGGGAAGCTTTCCCGCTCGCTGGTTGAACTTCGCCAATAATACGGGATCGGATTTGTCGACATCCTTTAACGTCGACAGATTGATCACGCCGCTGGTTTATCAGTGGAACTTCAACATTCAGTACCAGCTCGCGCCAACCTGGACGTTGGAAACCGGCTACGTGGGTTCTCGCGGCATTCATCTGTTCAACTCCACCCAGGATTTGAACGGAGCCTTGCTGGCTTCCCCCGAAGATCCGATTAACGGCGTCACGGTAAATACGGATGGGAACACCCGCCTGCGCGTGCCTTATCTGGGCTTCTCGCCGACCGGTCTACAGGCCCTCACCAATCAGGGCGACTTCAAATACGAGGGCCTGCAGGTCACTCTGCGCAAGCAGATCTCTCACGGGTTGACCTTCCAGGCTGCCTACACCTTCGCCAAGTCGCTTACCACGCAAAACAACAATACTCCGGCGGAAACGGACGTCAACAACCCGCTGAATCCGGTGTACGGGCCGGACTCCGCGTACCGGCCGCAGCGGCTGGTGATCAACTACACCTATGAAATTCCGAGTAGATTGAAAGGCCCGCTGGGAGTGCTCACCAGAGGCTGGAGCGTCTCGGGTATCACGACCATTCAGGACGGCAATCCGCTCACCATCT
>Ga0302324_100025754_pt1 | contig 11272 bp, 11 predicted proteins | sample Palsa_T0_1_FD_201949 | JGI IMG/M metagenome (GOLD analysis project Ga0302324, IMG submission 201949) | Peat permafrost microbial communities from Stordalen Mire near Abisko, Sweden - Palsa_T0_1 | ecosystem: Environmental > Terrestrial > Soil > Palsa > Peat permafrost | place: Sweden: Abisko... | reverse complement strand
CGCTGGCCGTGTCCATCCAGCAGCTCGCAGCGTTCGAGTTCCGTACCTGGACATTCGCCATTCCGTTGATCACATAGTCGCCAGGTGAGGCGGGCGTCAAGGTTAGGACCACAGTTGAGGCGTTGTCGGTGAGGATGCCGGCGCCCCTTTGGGAGCTGTAGTACCCGGCGACCGCGCCGGCGGGGCCCTGGGCGCCCTGTGCACCCGTCGCTCCCTGCGCACCCGTCGCTCCCTGCGTGCCGGTCGCTCCCTGCGTGCCGGTCGCGCCCTGCGCACCGTTCGTACCGGCCTTGCCCTGCGCACCCTGCGTACCCGCCGCGCCCTGTGGTCCGGTTGCGCCCTGCGCACCCTGCGTACCCGCCGCGCCCTGTGGTCCGGTTGCGCCCTGCGCACCCGACTTGCCCTGCGGGCCCTGGGGACCACCCGGCGCACCCTGCGCACCTTGTGCACCGGCCGCGCCCTGCGCACCGGCGGCGCCAGCCTTACCTTGGGAACCGACCGCGCCTTGCGCCCCGGCTTTGCCCTGCGCCCCCGCCTTGCCCTGCGCACCCTGCGCCCCCGCCTTGCCCTGCGCACCCTGCGGCCCGGTCTGACTCCATGAGATCTCGGTCGTGCCCGAAGGACACGTCGTCGCCGGCGGCTTCAAATACGACAGCGCATCAGTCGAATCCGAGTAACAGGCAAAGATCGTGGCCGACGAAGCGTCAGGCGCCTGACGCTCTACCGCCTCAGCCGAACCGGCAGCCAAACCGCCCGCTGCCACCGTCGCCGCCAATCCCGTCGCCAACATCCGCGCCCGCGCGGACTTCCGCGCCGCGCCCATACGCCGTACCGCAGTCCGCCGCTCCTCTTGACTCATCGCCACCCCTTCAAGTAGTCCCTGTCAGCTGACACCGTAGGGACGGACATCCCACCCGACCACCGTGCTAGCACGGGTTCGCGGCGCCGTCAGGCGCCCACGCGGAGCGGGCGGCATCTCGGTCCCCGAGATAGCCTCCGCGAACGTGATCAGTTCGCGTCCGAACAATTGCTCGGCTTCCCCGCTGCCCCAGAAGCTCGGAATCCGCCCGGGCCACCGGATCGCGCTGCTTAGAGCGCCCGAGGGATTTGAGGAGACGCTCGGCGAGCTGCCCGGGGACATCACTGTCCGCCGCCGGGCACGGGGCCCGCTCGACGTGATCCTCGCCTTCGTGACGTCTCGGTCGGCGCTCGACCGTGGGCTGCGGACGTGGCGCGCAGCACTCGATCCGGCGGGCGGGCTGTGGATCGCGTGGCCGAAGCGGAGCTCAGGCGTCGAGACGGACCTGAGCGATGGCGTCGTACGCGAGACCGGGCTCGCGATCGGGCTCGTCGATAACAAGGTGTGTGCCATCGACGCGACCTGGTCGGCCCTGCGCTTCGTCGTCCGCCTCGCCGACCGGCCTGGGTGACGGGCTCACCGCGGCGATCTCGGTTAACATCGCGCTCGTGGCGTCAGAGCAGGATCCCGGACTGGTTGCACCCACCGCATGCTCGACGATCGCCGAGGTGATCGCGCAGATGGAGCAGATCGACTCCGAGCTGCCGCGCAAGGATGGTGTTGCCTATTTCAACCGCTTGTACCTCCAGGTGACCAAGGCCGTGGAGGCGGCAACCGCGGGCATCACCTTCGCCGCCCCCGCGTTCACCGAGCGCCTGGATGTCGTGTTCGCCGGCCTGTACTTCGCGGCTGAGGTCACGCTCGGCACTGGGGCGACCTGCCCGGTCGCGTGGCGCCCCCTGATGCAGGAGCGCGGGGCCGACTGCGCCCCGATTCAGTTCGCCATCGTCGGCATGAACGCCCACATCAACCACGACCTCCCGATCGCAGTCGTGCAGACGTGCAAGGAGCTCGGCGTGGCGCCGGAGGACGGCAGTCCGCAGCACGTGGACTACCAGCGCATCAATGGGATCCTCGGTGAGGTCGAGACCCAGGTCGCGGGATGGTTCGAGACGGGCCTGATCGCCGACATCGTCGACGTCACCCCCAAGGACGTGGATAACGCGATCGCCATGTGGTCGATCGCCGACGCTCGTGACCTCGCGTGGGACCACGCGAAGCTGCTCTGGAACCTGCGTCACGACCCGGTTCTCGCCGATGCCTACGGCGACGTCCTCGGGCGACTCGTCGAGCTCTCCGGTCGCGGGATCCTGGTGTAGCGTCAGCGGCGTGGAGGACGGGCCCGCCGCGCCAGTGCTCAGGAGCGAGCGGCTCTTACTCGAGCCGCTGAAGGTCGGGCACGCTGAGGAGATGGCACCGCTCCTCGCCGACCCTGGGCTGTACGCGTTCACGGGCGCAAGCCCCGTCACGCTCGACGAGCTCCGTCGCCGCTACGAACGGCAGGTTCGCGGCCACTCGGAGGACGGGCACCAGCGGTGGCTCAACTGGATCGTGCGCCTCGAGCAGACCGGAGCGCCGGTGGGAGCCGTGCAGGCCACCATGACGGCACACAGCGACGGGCTTGCCGCCGATCTGGCGTGGTTGATCGCCGTCCCGCATCAACGGCGCGGCTACGCGACCGAAGCGGCAACGGTGTTGGCGAGGTGGCTGCGCGAGCAGGGCGCTCAGGTCCTCGCCGCCAACATCCACCCGCGGCACGAGGCCTCGATGCACGTGGCCCGCGCGCTGGGGATGACGCCAACCGACGAGGTCATCGACGGCGAGATCAGGTGGGCGACCGCCCCGACACAGTCCAGGCACGGCGCAAGCTTCGGGGCAGAGTCCCGATCGTGTCGTAAGCCATGATCCGCGGCTCGAATCGGGCGCTGGAACGCTCTGAAGGCCAGCCCTCGCTTGTCGGTGCGTCAGGCGGCGCGAAGCGGATCGGTCCACCGCAAGCCGGCGAATCGCGAGAAGTCGGCGTCGCACGAGTTGAGTTCGGCACCGTGCTCGATCGCAAGGGCCGCGAGGTGCCCATCCGTCACCAGGTTGCCGGCCGTCCCGAGCGGCGCCAGCAGCTCGCGGAGCACCGCCGAGTGGCGCTCGGTCGGGTGGACGACGACGGTGTTGGGGCGGGCCAGCCAGCCGTCGATGAGGTCAAGGGCGTCGCCCGCCGTGAGCGGCGAGGTCATGACCTGCGGCTTGGTGGTGAGGCGGAGAAACGCCAGCAGGACCGACCAGGGGAGCGCCACGGTCTCCCGGCCGGCGAGAACGCCTTCAACCCATGGGTGCGCTCGAGCGAAACGGGCAGAGTCCTCGTCGACGGCATAGATCAGCAGGTTGACGTCGAGCAGCTTCACTTGCGCAGATCGAGCTTGCGTACGATCTCATCGTCTTCGAGCTCGCCGGCGAGCCGCAGCGCCTTATCCAGATCGATTCCAGGGCGGACCCTCAGGCGGCGCGACGGAAGTGTGTACGGCGGTGCGTCGCCGGCACCGGGCTGGGTACCGGCACGCAATGCATCGTTGATGACAATTCGCAGCGGCACACCGCGCTCACGCGCCAGCGCTCGCAAACGAGCGTCGAGGTCAGGATCGAGATCGACTGTTGTCCGCATGGCCGCATCATAGATGCTGATATACAACGCATCAATATGCAGACAAGATTTGTAGAACCTCATTCTGTAGAACGTCGGTCGAATGACAGCGGGGCGCGAGCACCCGCGGCGGCCCGTTCTAAAGCTCGCTATCCGTGCTTAGGAGGGCCGAATTCGAACCGGCGACCGTACTCGCGCCAGCAGCGAAGCAGGACCGTGGCGGGCAGTCCTACTGCACGTCAGCGGCACGGCGCTGGTGGTGATTCCCTGCCCTCTGCCGCGGTCGCCGACGAGATCCTCAGCGAGGCACGCGCTCTCGGCTACGGACCCGCGATCTCGCCTCGCTGCACGAGGTGCTGGCCTACGAGGTCCCGAGACCCGTCTGCTAGTCGAAGGAGCCCATCAGCGTGCGTTCGGCGGCGCGCGTCTTCGTCAGCTGTTTCGCGGCGATTCCGATCTCTTCCACGAGTCCGTGGCGGACCTTGAGGACCGCGGTGGCCGAGCCGGCGGGGGCCAGGTACCAGGCGTTCGCTCCGATCTGAATTGGCTTGCCGGTGCGGAGCTTCGCTTTCGCGGCCGTGATCGTCGCGCCGGGACGGATCCCGTCGACGGCGAAATGGGGGTTCGACGTCGATGCCCACACGACCCTGCCTTGGACCCGTTTGCGCTCAGCAGGCGAGAGGGTCCTCAGCAGCGTCGGAGACGCGTACCCGGTCCTGACCCCGATCGGGGTCAGGCAGAAGAAGTCCTTGTAGCGGCTGCCGCGGTCACGACTGCGCCGGTAAGCATGGCCGGCCTGCGCCCGGGTCATCCCGAGATGGATCAGCCCGAGGGTTGTCCCCCGCAGCTCTCCGCTGGCCTTCGGGCAGCGGCGCACCGACGGAACCGGCACCGTGACGCCGGCGCTCGTCGCGGAGGCGTAACCGGCTGTGTTCGACGCCGTTACCGTACATGTGAGGGTTGACCCCTCGTCGATGGTGAGCACCGCGTAGACGGATTTCGTCGCCCCGGAGATCGGGGTGCCGTTGCGGCTCCACTGGTAGGCGTAAGCGGTCGGGAAGTTCCCCCACCCGCCGATCGAGCACGACAAGGTCTTCCCGGCGCCTGCGGTGCCCGTGATTTGCGGCGAGCTGGTGGCGTGGGGAGCGACGGTGATCACCGTGTAGGAAATGCTGGCCGTGGCGATCTGACCGTCCGCGCTTGTCGCCGTGACCGTGTAAGTGTGCGGGCCGAGGGTCGAGGTATTGAGCGCGCCGGTGCCGCTCGCGGCGCCGGCCGAGTCCGCGCACGAGGCGATGCCGGGAGCGTAGGGGCCATCAGCGCAACTGAAGCTGGCCACCACCAACTGTCCTTGGACGTAGGTCCCGCCGTTGGCCGGCGAGACGATCGTCGCGGTCGGCCCCGCGAGCGAGTACATCGATACCGACGTGCCGAGGTAGTTGACGACCGCCAGCAGCGCACCAAGCGGGCTGAAGGCGGCGTCGTACGCACCCGCGCCGGCGGCGTACGGCGACCCGGCGAGCGCAGTCAGGGTGCCGTCGGCGGCGACCGAGAACACCGACACCGTGCCGCTGGAGGCGTTGGTCGCGGACGCGAGCAGGCTGCCACTCGCGTTGAAGGCCACCGAATGTGTCTGGGTGCCCGTCGGGTACGACGATCCGATCTGCGTCGGCGCGCCGGTCGAGGGGTTGATCGAGAACACGGAAACCGCCTCCGCGGACTCGTCGGCGACGGCGAGCACGTCTCCGGCCAGCGGCCGGAAGGCGAGCGAACGCGGGTAGCCGACGAAAGGATAAGGTGAGCCGGTGAACTGGGTGAGCTGCCCGGTCGAGGCGTTGACGGAGAACGACGACAGCGTGCCGTTGTTGCTGCCGGCCACCAGCAGGCTCCCGTCCGGGCTGAACGAGACCGAGAGCGGGTTGTTGAGGGTGTACGGCGAGCTCGGGACGGGGGTGAGCTGACCCGAGGAGGAGTTGACCGAGAACACCGACAGGCTGGCGCCGAAGAAGTTGGCGACCGCGAGATCGCCGCTGTTCGGGCTGAAGGCGAGCGCGTCCGGCCCCGATGCGGTCGTATAGGGCGAGCCGGTGACCTGGGTGAGCTGACCGGTCGAGGAGACCGAGAACACCGACACCGTGCCGTCGCCGAAATTGGCGACGGCGAGCAGCTTGCCGTCTGGGCTGAATGCCACCGCCTCCGGACCTCCGCCGGAATTGACGGGCGAGCCGGTGACCTGGGTGAGCTGACCGGTCGAGGAGACCGAGAACACCGACACCGTGCCGTCGCCGTAATTGGCCGTCGCCAGCAGTCCGCCGCTCGGGCTGAAGGCCACCGCGGACGGTTCACCACCGGTGGCAAAGGGCGACCCCGAGACCTGCGTAAATGCCGGCGCCGCCAGGGCCGCGGAGGCGCCAATAGCCATCCACGCGCACACCACGCAAGCGAACGCGAACGCCGGCCTCACGGCCGCCCGAGGCCGGCGACCTCGGGGCGCCGGCAGGGAATGGGTGCGACTGGCCGGTCTCGACATTGGTCGGACCTTACCCCGAGCGCCCGGTTCTGAAGCGCGGTCGGGTGTGATGTCCCTCGACGGTAGGGTCGCGGGTCGAGAAAGCCTGACCGAGAAAGCGCGACATATTCATATTCCGAGCTCTATCGGCCAGTTTCCGACGCGTGGGGGCTGCAAATTCGCGGGCGAAAGCCCTGGGCTCGTGCTCAGCGGTCCCGTTCCGCCGAGAGCCGGTCGGGGCGTCGCGCTTCGGCTCGCGCGACCTGTACGCCGGTCCTCGTTGCGACTGCGGCCGCTCGTCGGGCCCCCGATCGCCGCCATCTTCGCTGACCACACAGAGGTGCGCTCTCGCCACCTGACCAACTGCTCTCATCCGGTTGACCAAATCGCTCTCATCAGCGTGATGTAGAACATCGCTCGAATGACAGCTCGGTGAAAGATCGTCATACCGTGGTAGGCCAGACCAGGGTATGATCAGTCCGGTGAAGGTTGACAAGCTCAGTGTGTCTTTCGACCCGGACCTCGGCGGTGCCGTCCGCGACGCGGCGAAACGAGGAGGCAGGGGGCTCTCGGGCTGGTTGGCCGAGGCGGCGGAGACCAAGCTCCGCTCGGAGGCTCTTGGCGACTTCCTTGATGGCTGGGAGGCCGAGCACGGCGCGCTCAGCAGTGATCAGCTCGCTGCCGCCGCTGCTGAGCTTCGCCTCGACCCGCCGCCGAGGGTTGCGCCTGTAGCGTGAGCGCGTTGATCCTCGATGCTGGGGCCCTCATCGCTGTTGATCGCGATGACCGCGCGATGATCGCTCGCCTTCGCGTCGCGCACTCGTTGGGTCTCGAGCTCCGCACGACGGGGATCGTGGTGGCCGAGGTGTGGCGCGATGCGAGCGGTCGCCAGAGCAACCTCGCGCGGCTCCTGAAATCCGTCGATGTCCGCGCGGTTGATGACCGGCTCGGTCGCGGCGCGGGCGTGTTGCTGGGTCGTGCTCGGCGCGGCCAGGCAGCCGACGCCACGATCGCCGCGGTTGCCGCCGTCGGCGACCGCATCGTGACGAGCGACGCCGGTGACCTCAGCGGGCTCGTGGCGGCGTCCGGACGTGAGATTGAAGTCGTAGCCTGCTGAGGCCGCGCGCGGGCACAGCTGCGACGCGAGGGCCCATCCACAGGGCGCGGCGCTCACGACACAAGGCTGTCGCGACGGCATTCAATGCTCGATAATGGTGCTTATGTCCCCTCGGATCAAATTTCAGGTTCTGCGCCCTCGCCGATCACGATCTGTCGATGCTCAGACGTTTGGCAGCGGGATGCTCAGTCCATGGCAGGTAGAACGGCTCAATCGGATGGCAGTAGTTCCGGCACGGGTTCTTGTTCCATCACCTCGTTGAGGTACCACGGCATATTGCGATCGCCGATCAGCTCGAGCTGCTCGTAGCAGTCCGGGAAGTCACGGAGGTCGTCTGCTGTGTCGACGCGAGCGCACACCGGCGCGGCGGGAAGCAGGTAGCTGCTGAAGAGCGCGACGTGGCTCGCTTGATAGGCGCCGTTGCTGAGATCAAGGACCCCGAGCCGCTGACGCAGTGGCCGCGTGGTCCCGATGCATGCGAACCGCCACCGGGCGCACATGGGCTGACGAGAACGCCCTGCTCAGCACCATCGAGAGCGGCCCCACCCCTACCCGGCTCCGATACAAATTCGCGGCTGCCGAGATCAGCCTTGCAGTCGCCGACACCAAGTGCCGCTGGTGGCGGCGATCCGCGGGGCGCCCGGTAGCACGCCGCGGTCGTCTTCGAGCGCCCCGGCAGCGATCAGCCGTGGGGCTACATCCAGGCGGACGCACCGCCGGATCCGGGCTACCCATTTGCGCCAAGTGCCGACACGGTGCCGCCGGGGCATTCGCCGGGCTGCCGGTCGGTGTTCGGCGGGGGTATGAGCGAGGCGCGCGCGGTCGCATCCGGGCCGATCGTGATCAGAGCGGCGGCGCCGGGCTGACCGTGGCAGGGGCTGTCGTAGAGCAGCACCGACAGCTCGTAGACCAACCCGAAGGTCACAGTCTGGCCCGGGGCGAGTGAGCGGACGAAAGCGACGACCGGGATCGCGCCACCGCTGCCTGGTCGGGCCCGCCACTCGATGCGTCCCGTCGGTCCGACGATCGCCACCCTCGGGTACCGGTACAGAGCGCACGGCCGGGCACCGACGTTGCGAATCCCGAAGCCGGCGCTCCAAACCCCGGCGCCGCCGGTCCCGCCCCCGAAGCTGGCGGCCAGCCGGCACCGTCGCTGGTGTCTCGGGGTGGAGAACGGTACGTCGGTGACGAGGCCGCCCACCGTTGCAGACGCCGGGCGGCCCAGCGCGCACCGCTCGACGCCGCCCATCGCGGCCACCGAGGGCTGCGGCGAGAGCAGCATCACCAGCAGCGTGCGGCCCTGCCGGATGACCGGCAGCGTCTCCTCCAGCCCGGCGAACACTCCACGCGCTGCCCGCTCCGACCGGTAACGGGCGACGATCACCCCTGGGTCTGATCCCGCGTCGATCAGCCACTGCGGTCGCTGGACGAAACGGAGGGTGTCGAGCAGCGTGCTGTTGCGGCCGACCCGCTCCGGGATTTGTCCGGTCGCTCGCAGACAACCCATCAGCGACCGCGGAGCGCGGGACGCGCCGGCGCCGCCACCGCAGGCGGCGATGATCAGGACTGCGGCAACCGTGCCGAGCACCAGGCGCATACATGCATCCTCGCACCCACCGACACCCGGCACCGTCGGCAACGTCAAGCCCGCAGCGCCGACGCCAAGCGCGAAACGGACCACACTGGACGAGTACGGCCAAGATCCGCTCGTCGACGCCGAGGTCACCGAATAGGTCCAGCTCAACCAATCGATCGTCGCGCTTCTCGGACTCAACCGGCCCCGGATTCCGGCAAAGCGAACTCAACGGCGCGCACTGCCATTCGACCGACGTTCTACAGCCGCGGCTCCCATCAGCCGCTCATTCCGCAGACGTACAGCCTGCGGCTCGCTAGTCGAGGCCGAGTACCACGGCCAGGACCTGCTCAACCGCTTGCAGCGTGTCTACTGAGACGCCGCCGATGTGTCGCAGCAGGCGGGCGCGGGATACGGCTCGGACAGCGGCTGGCACGGCAATGCTGGGCCGGTCCACGCCAGCATCAGCGGGTGCGACAGGCGGGCGCATCTGAGATCCCGGTTCGGTGGCACTGATCGGGACCACGACGAACAGATCGCGCTCGCTGCCGGTCCGGAGCGAATCGATCGAAACGATGATCGCGGGACGGTTCTTGCCCGGCTCTCCCGGGTCGCTCGCTCCAAACCGGACGAGCCATACCTGCCCTCGCGACGGCTCAGGCGATCCCGTCGCCAACGGTGCTGTCCCAGTCGTCCTGTTCCGCCCTGACCCCTGGAATCTGCCGGGCCTGCGTGCGGGCGGCGCGCTCAGATTCGATCATCTGCTCGCGCGCATAACGCCGTAGCAGGCCTGCCAGCGACATCCCGTTCTGTTCTGCGGCACGGGCCAGTTGATCTCGTACGTCCCGGTCGACGCGAATGGTGGCAGTCTCAGCCATGTGGCGACGTATTCTAGCGCTTTTTGTTGGCGCTATTCACCATGAGCAGGCGGACGCTACGGACCGTCACCACCACTGAACCCAAACGTGTGTTCGCTGACAAAGCACGACTGTCATTCGACCGACGTTCTACACACGATCAACCGCGAACGCTGCGACAGGCGGTTCATCGTTCCTCGATCTTCTTCGTCAGCGAACTGTGCCGATATTCCCAATGTCGTTCGTTTGGCAAGGCCTCATCTTCGCAAGCGGGGCACAAATTGGTGAAGAAGCGGTCGCGTCGGCGATCACGCTCGGAGCCCGATCTTCGGGATCTGGCCACCCGCCGCGACGATTACGAGGTCCGCTCTCATCGCTCATGAAGGGCACTTCAGCCAGCGCTGTCATTCGACCAACGTTCTACACGTCCGAGCGTGTAGCTGTGGTGACGGGAGTGGAACCTATCCGCGCGGCGGGCCATCCCCCCGGCCGCCGGCCGCGTGCGCGTAGCCTGCAACGAGTTCGCCCTGTACGCCGACATCCGCGCACGCCCATGCGAGCGCGTACGCGGCCGCGGCCGCAGGGGTCCACGCCGCCCCGATCTCCTCGCCCAGAATCCACTTTGCCGACCCTAGGCGCTCCTGTGCCGCGATCATGTAGTCGCGGATCAGGCGCTGATCGATCTGCCGGTCGAACTCGCCGGGCGGATAGCCGGCGGTCCGAACGGCTCCTCGCAGGCGCGCGGCGACGTCGAGGTCTCCCTCGATGGCGGCGATCGCCGCCAGCCCCGCGAGGCTCTCGCCGATGTCGTCGTCGAATCCGTGGGTCGAGAAGTGCCGGAGCGCGTCGGCGAACGGCGCGCGGGCGGCGCGCGGCTCACCGGCGAACAGTCGCGCGAGACCGAGGTTGCCGAGCACCCCGGCCAGCCGCCACGGATCGTCGCGGGTCCAAGGCACCTCCAGCGCACGCTCGAGGAGCTCGTTCGCCTCCTCCACCCGTCCTTCGGTCAGCGCGACATAGGCGGCGTTCGAGTACAGCTTCGTCAGTCCGCGCTCGTTGCCGAGACGGGTGAGGACCACGGCTGCCTGCTCGAGGAGCGGAAGCCGGTCGTCGCCTTCGGCTGCCTCGGCCAATTCGCTCAGCGCCAGCGCGAGCACGCGCTCGTCGCCGCCGATCTTGGCGTACTGGACGGCGCTCTGCGCATACCGCCGCTCTTGCTCGAGGTCGCCCGTGAGTGCCCCGGTGTCGAGCGCGAGCGAGCAGAGCGAGTTCGCGATGCCGGCGTGGTCGTCGGCTTCGCGGTAGAGCGAGAGCGCCACGTTCGCGGCCGCGATCGCCGCCTCTGGCCTGTGCAGCAGCGACAGCAGCCTGGCGCGCCTGTGCTCGGTGCGTGCGCGATCGAGCAGCGGGGCATGATCGCCCGCCGCCGATAGGGCCGCCTCGCACCAGCCGAGCGCTCCCGGATTCCTCCGGATCCCCCAGTAGGAGCCGAGTCGTCCGGTGAGCCGCAGGCCGAGGTTCGGTTCGTGCTGTAGTGCCCACTCCCGGGCCGCGTGGAGGTTCTCGATCTCGCGATCGAAAACTGATAGGGCCCAGGGTGTGTGTCGTGTCGCAAGCTGTGCGTCGGCCTCTTCGGCCACGTCCAGGTAGTGCTCCAGATGGCATCGCCGGAGCTCCGCCTCGGCGGGCTGGCGGGCGAGCTGACGCTGCGCGAAGTGCCGG
>Ga0302324_100025752_pt1 | contig 11273 bp, 8 predicted proteins | sample Palsa_T0_1_FD_201949 | JGI IMG/M metagenome (GOLD analysis project Ga0302324, IMG submission 201949) | Peat permafrost microbial communities from Stordalen Mire near Abisko, Sweden - Palsa_T0_1 | ecosystem: Environmental > Terrestrial > Soil > Palsa > Peat permafrost | place: Sweden: Abisko... | reverse complement strand
CGCGGCGGGCCACGCCGGGGCTCTGTAGCAGGTCGACTTCGTTGTTGATCTCCGTAGTGGAGACGTCGCTCGAGGTCATCACCTGCTGGTTGGGGTTGGTGCCCAGGGGCGCCTGCGACCGCACCGGCTGCACCATCAGCTTGGCCTCAGCCTTGTATTTGCGGTGCATCAGTACCGTAACCAGCAGAACGATGCTCATCACCACAAACACGGTCAGCAGGAAGATCCGGCTTCTTCTGAAGACGGCTTCGGTGACGATCTGGCGGAGTTTGGGTGGTGCGTAACTCTTCATATCGCTGCATTTAGCGCGGTTCGCCGGGATTCGGAGAGTGCGCCGACCGCTGCCAGTGTACCAATCTCATTATCAACTACACCCAAATAACCCCATGAAATACGAGGAAAAGTCGGATAAAACCCGATCCATCCCGAAGAGACAAGAAGAAGTTAGAGAGCTTGCTCTACCGGGTGAGTGTTATTCATGGCTACAACTTTTGCGGGGGTAATTGCCCATAAGGTCGTATGTTCCATGAAATTCAGCGGCGTACATTCAGTTCAGAGACTCTCTCGAACGCCATTAGAGCGTGAACAAAGGGTCCGGAGACGTCAAGAACACGACTGAACGCTTATGTCTGAAGACACTTTGAAAGTGCTGGCCCACCCTTCGCAGGCCGCTCAACATTTGCCCGCACCGCGTGTAACTTCTCCGCGGCCAGAGGCTATTGGACCCCAATCGCACCTGGTTCCGCTGTTGATGAAGCGGCTGACTTCGCCGGTGGTGCGGGTCGCAGATCAGGTGGCTATGACTGCCGCCTTGTTCCTTATGCTGCTCAGCTTCTCTCTGGCGCAGGGAACTCCCTTCCAGCATTTTCTGCAGATGCGCATCTCGCTGCTCAACCTGTGCCTGGAAATCGGGCTATTGATGGCGTGGCGCTTCCTGTTCTGGATGTCCGGCCTACACCAGGCGCGACTCAACCCCACCTTTGCCAGCTTTGTATGGAAAGTGCCGATGACTGCAATCTTCTGCGTTGCCATCGTGCTGCCTCTGCTCAAATACAGCGACCTGCACCCCGATCTGCTGACTGCCGGTCTGCTCTTCTGGTTTTTCTCGAGCACTCTCATGCTGCTCACACGCGTGGCGGTCTATACGTACGAAGACCACATTCGCCCGGCCTTCCGCCGCCGCCGCACGATTTTGATCTGCGGCACGGGAGTGCGCGCTCGAATCCTTGCCACACAACTGCGCTCGCATCCTGACTTCCGCTACCAACTCGCCGGCTTTATTGACTCCAAGCCGCAGCCAGATTGCAGCCTGATTGGGCCGGTGCTCGGCGGCGTGAACGAACTCGAGACAATCCTGATGCGCCTGCCCGTCGATGAAGTGATGGTCGCTCTGCCCATCAAGAGCCACTTTGCGGAGATCGAAGATATTGTCACCATCTGTGGCCGCGCAGGCATCCAGACGCAATACTCGCTGGAGCTGTTCACCTCGGACATCGCCAAGAACCATGCCGTCGACCCCGTCGAAGGCTCACGCGTCGTCGTGGAGATGGTCCATGTGGACCACCGCATCATTCTCAAGTCCACCTTCGACCGCATCGGCGCAGTCCTGGGACTGATCCTGCTCTCGCCGGTGTTCCTCGCAATCGGTTTGGCTATCAAACTCACCAGCAAAGGACCTGTGTTCTTTGTGCAGCAGCGTTTCGGCCTGGGCAAGCGCAAGTTCGGCATGATCAAGTTCCGCACCATGATCGTGGACGCTGAGGCGAAGCAGGCCGAGCTCGAGCATCTGAATGAGAACAGCGGCCCGACCTTCAAGATCAAGAGCGATCCGCGCGTAACCAGGCTGGGCAACTTCCTGCGCCGCTCGTCTCTGGATGAACTGCCGCAATTGTTCAACGTGATCAAGGGCGATATGTCGCTCGTCGGACCGCGGCCTCTGCCTTCGCGCGATGTCGATCGCTTCTCTGAGGCTTGGCTGATGCGCCGCTTCTCCGTCAAACCCGGCATGACCGGCCTGTGGCAGGTCTCGGGACGATCGAATATGGACTTCGATAACTCCATCAAGCTTGACCTGCGCTACATCGACAAGTGGTCGCTCGGTCTCGACATCAAGATTCTGCTTTACACTTTCTCCGCCGTCGCCCGTGGGCGTGGCGCGTATTAGAAGCAGACAGCAAAGAGGCCATCGCCACTGCGACGGCCTTTTTGTTTCCGTTACTGTTTACTCGCTACTGTTTACGGTCTGTTTCTTCCACCGCACATCCTTCGTAATCGCATCCGGTAGAGGTCGCAGCGCATAGCGCACCAGTGCCGGGCTTTCCCACGGCACATCATGGTGCGCCGCGGCCAGTATGCTGCTCTGCGGGTCGCGCACCAGCTCCTGCGGATACAGCGCAATCAGGCTGCCAGCAGCCGCTGATGGACGATCATCCGTCTCCCGTCCCAGAACCCAGCGAACATAAGCCGCGACCAGGTCACTCCCGGACCCTAGAGCGAGGTGCGCAAGTTGCGTCGGTCGCGAGTTCATCTCAATCAGCAGAGGCACACCGGCATCGCTCATCATGAAGTCAAACCCGCAAAAGCCTGTAGCACCCAGGCGGCGCAGAACAGCGCGCATCGAGGCCACCATCGCTGGATCGTCCACCACGCGCAGCACCGTCGATGGCCCACAAAACTTTGAGGTTTGCGCGACCTCAAAGCAGACGAAGGCCTTCAGCTCGCCTTGGCGAGCGACAGCCATGGCAGTGCGTTCCACACCGTGCAGGTAGTTCTGCGCGGTCACGCCGCGCGTGCAGCGCTTGATCCATGGCCGGAAGTGAGTCCAGTCCTTCCACTTCAAGCAGCGCCATATGGCACGCGCAAAACTCAAAGGCCGATGCAGTCGCGACCACCAGCTGCGCGCCTCGGCCAGATTGTGGGCCACGCGAACTCCACGTCCACCAGCCGTCGAATCGGCCTTCAGCACGAGCGGAAATCCGAGTTCTGCGGCGGCGGCTTGCAGTTCACCCAGCGTTGCAACAGGAACGGTTTTCGGAACGGCCACACCTGCCGCCTGTGCGAGCGACAACAGCCGTATGCGCGACATGGCTGCGGCCAGCACCTCTGTGCCGCCCAGTGAGCGCAATACCAACGCTGCCAAGCCTTCCGCCGCAAACGATCCCCGCTCCGAGCCCAGCAGTTCAATCAGGTGCATCACGGCGAGTTCGTCAACAGGCACCACCGTGTCCGGCTTCGACTGCTCAATCGCCGCTGCCATGCTGGCAATCGGATTCAATGGCCGGTACGTATATCGCTTGCCCACCACGCCCGTCAGCATGGCAGGATGCCTGCGCAGCGCCATCAACTGTACCTCGCAGCCTGCCGCCTCGAGCGCCATGGCCAGCCGCGCCGTGGTTAGCCAGCGCTCCGTAGCCAGAAGCAGAACACGTGGCGAAGAATCGGAAATTGAGGCAGAAGAGCGCGAGGTCACCGCGACAGTTTACTGGTTAGTCAAGTGACTCAAGCAGCTATCACGAAGCAGTCCCCTTTTGGGTTACGGGCATAACACTTCCGTGCAATACCGACTCCCACAGCCGAGGGTGTCTCATGCTTATTGAGCCGCAACAGGTCTGAAGTGTTGCCATTACAAACACGGGGTTTAGCCCCGCAAGAGAAGAAGGGAAAAACCCTCGAGTGAACCGCACTTCAAATCTTGTGCATGCAGCGATTATTGGTGCCGGCCCCTATGGCCTGTCCCTTGCCGCCCATCTTCGTGAAGCTGGCATTCCTTTCCGCATCTTCGGCCAGCCGATGCAAAGCTGGGCCACGCAAATGCCCGCGGACATGTTGCTCAAATCAGATGGCTTCGCCTCCAATCTTTCCTCGGGCTCAGTGCCGTTCACGCTGGAAGGCTTTTCCAAGCTCACCGGCCGTCCTTACCATCACACCCAGGTTCCGGTCCCTGTTGGCGATTTCGTCGCCTACGGCCAGGAGTTCGCGCGCCGCTTTGTTCCTACGCTGGAAGAGCAAAATGTCGCCTCCGTCGAGCGCGAAGACGGCATCTTCCGTATTACTCTGGCTAACTCTGACAGCTTCCTCGCGCGACATGTAATCGTCGCCACCGGCGTCAGCCTCTTCCAGTACATGCCACCCGATCTCGCACACCTACCCAAGGAAATGGTGACGCATACCACCGCACACCGCCTGTTCCAGGATTTCGCAGGGCGTGACGTAACCGTGCTCGGGCGTGGTGCAAGCTCGCTGAACGCCGCCGCCGCTCTACATGAAGCTGGATCGCGCGTGACGCTGCTTACGCGCAAATTCAAGGTTCATTTTCATTCCGCCGGCGATCCCTCGCAGCGCACCATGCTGGAGCGCGTGATGCATCCTTCTTCGCCTCTGGGTTACAGCCTGCGCTCCTGGATCTCTTCAACCTTTCCCGGTCTGATGCGCGCACTTCCCGGCCCCATTCGCGACTTGATCATCTACAAACACCTCGGCCCGGCTGGCGGAAGCACCTTGCGTGAGCGCGTGGAAGGCAAGTTCCCCACTCTGTTGGGATGGTCAATCATCTCCGCCGAACTGATCGAAGCCCCCAATGCTTCCGACCGACGCATCAAGCTGACGCTCACCAACAGCGAAGGCGAGATGCGCGAACACATCACCTCGCACATCATCGCCGGCACCGGCTTCCGCGTGGACATGAACCGCTACCGCTTCCTCAACGATGCCATTCGCGCGGAGATCAAATGCCGCCGCGATGGAGCGCCGGTGCTCAGCCAGAATTTTGAGACATCCTTGAAGGGTCTCACCATGATCGGCCCGGTAGCCCACTCCAGCTTTGGCCCTCTGCTGCGCTTCGCTGCGGGAGCAGAATTCGCCGCCACGCAGGTGACCCGGCAACTGGTGCGCAGCCTGGCCCGGCATCAGCCCAGCGAATGTGGCGCGTTTACGGCGTTGCCCGCACGGTCTTCTGCCAAATAGATCTCGCCGGTAAGGCACTCACCCGGCCAACAAGTTTGCTGTCCTCAACACAGCCTCTTCCCTTTCGGGGGAAGAGGTCTTTTTTGCTCGCGAAATTCCTCTACTTCAAATCTCCTGTCACACCTGCGCCTGTCGTGATGGGCGGCCCGCTCTCCGGCTTGATGACCAAACCCTGTGAGTTCACCTCGGCGTACCAAATCTTCGCGCCTTTGGCTGCTTCAATCTGCACGTTCTTCAGCGTCACATTCTTGAAGGGCGATTCAGGCAGGCCTTCGATATCAATCGCCACCTTCGCTCCGGTGATCTTCACGTTCTCGATGGTAATGTCGTGGATGTGTGGCGTAAGCCGCGTCTCCGGCACCATTGTTGCCGCCAGCGCACCCTCCCTCGTCGCACCTCCGCCGTAGTAGTCCGTAATCTGGATCGCCGTGCCCACGTTCTGCATGGCGAGGTCTTTGTAGACGAAGTCGCCAATGTCGCTGCCGCGGTCGCGCCCGCTCTTGATGCGGATGCCCTGAGTAGTGCCGTTGAACGTCACGCGCTCCACGCGTACGTGTTGCACCCCGCCCGCAGTTTCACTACCCACCGAAAGTCCATGCCCCTTCATGAATGTGCAATCCCGAATGATGATATCTTCACTCGGGTCGTCCGGCCCCGGTGAGTTCGGCTGCCCGCTCTTGATCGCCACATTGTCGTCGCCGGTATCGATATACACATGCTCGATGAGGATGTGTTTCGAGCTGAAAGGATTGATGCCGTCCGTGTTGTGGCCTTCAGGCTCCGGTGCCAGCACCTTCATATTGCGAAACGTCAGGTCCTCGGAGTAGTACGGCACAATCTGCCACATCGGCGAGTTCTGTACCGTCACGTTTTCCATCAGCACATGCTTGCAGTGGTCGAACACGATCAGCCGCGGCCGCGGCTGGCCAGGCTTAACCCACCAGCTCGCTCCCATGCCGTCAATCGTGCCGCCGCCCCGGATGGTAATGTCTTCCGCATCCTTCGCGCTCAGCAGGCTCTGCCGCCCATGCTCCCGGAAAACTTCAATCGCGGGAAAGTCATCGTGGTTGCTGCTGGCTTCAAGCGTTGTGCCTGCAGCAATCTCCAGCGTGGTATGGCTCTTCAGCACCAGCGGAGCGCTCACAAACTTCGCCGCGCCGGCCAGCCGCACAGTCGCTCCCTTCACGGCACAGTCGTCAATCGCTTTCTGGATCGCCACCGTGTCCAGCGTCGTTCCATCGCCGCTAGCGCCATACTTCTTCGCGTCACAGATCTTTGCATGGCCCTGCGCCGCCGCCAAACCGCAACAGCCCACCAGCATCACCAAACTCACGATTACTTTACGCATCACAACCTCCGCCGCTTTCGCCGCGCTCTACACTCTACACTCTGCTCTTCAGAATCCCTTCGGTCTCTCGCTCGCCACATTGAACGCCTCTTCCAGCACGATGCCCGCCTGTCCCAGAATTCCCTCCTCGAACAGTCGCCCAATCAGCGTAACGCCATGCGGCACTCTGCGCGGCAGTGAGAACTTCGGCAGCGGATGCTTCGGGTCGGGGGCCCAGTCGCTGCGCGCCTCGCTCACCTCCACAAACCCCGCGCGCAACGTCAGCGATGGATGCCCCGTGAAATTAGCCGTCACCAGCATCTCATCGCGTAATGAAGGCACCAGCATCACGTCGACATTCTTGAACATCCGCGCCATGATCTCTGCCACCTTGCGGCGCATGCGGTCAGCCTGCACAAAATCCACCGCCGAAAGGAAGCGCGACTGGCGGAAGGTGTTGGGCCACGCATCCGACACCTGCATCTTGAGCTCGGCGTCTTTGTGCGAGAGCGTAAGCTCCTCGAAAGCCGCAGCAGATTCCGCAAACAAAATAATATTTAAGGAATCATAAGGTGCGGTAGGCATGGCCAGCGCCACTGGCTGCCATCCCAGCGACTTCACCACCTCCAGCGCATGGCGGTCGACATCGGTCGCAGGATCGCTCTTCATCCACTCCGGAAAATATCCAACCCGCAACCCCTTCATGCTCTGCTTCACATTGAAACTGAGCGGCTGCTTCGCGCATGCCAGGTCGCGCTCATCCGGTCCGTAGATCGCATCCAGCACCAGCATCGTGTCTTCCACCGAACGCGCCATCGGCCCCAGCTTGTCGCAGCTCCAGCTCAGCGTCATCGCTCCGGTGCGCGGCACGCGACCGAACGTCGGCCTCAGTCCCGTCACACCGCAGCGCATCGACGGGCTGATGATACTGCCTTGCGTCTCGCTGCCAATCGCGAATCCAACCAGCCCTGCAGCCACTGATGCTCCCGGCCCCGCACTCGACCCCGATGCGCCTTCCTCCAGCAGCCATGGGTTCATGGTCTGCCCGCCGAACCAGATATCATTCAGCGCCAGCGCGCCCAGGCTCAGCTTCGCGAGCAGAACTCCGCCGGCTTCTTTCAGTCGTTTGACGACCGTGCTGTCATGCTCCGGCACGCGGTTACGGAAAGGCTCCGCGCCATACGTGGTCAGGATGCCGGCAGTGTCCAGCAGGTCTTTGACGCCGAACGGAATGCCGTGCAGCGGTCCGCGAGATGCTCCTGCAGCCAGCTCTTTATCCATCGCGCACGCCTGCGCCAGCGCCTGCTCCGGCAGCAGCGTGATGATGCACCTCAGCTTCGGATCAAATTGTGCGATGCGTTTGAGATAAATCTGCGTTAGCCGCTCCGAAGTAATTTTGCGGCTCTGTATCCAGCGCGAGAGCTGCGTTGTCGTGGCATACGCGATGTCTTCATCATTCGCCGGCAGCGGAAGATCGTGCCCACCTGAACCAACGAAGATGTCGCGGCCAACACCTATAGCGACCTGCGGAATCGCCGGGTTCCAGATCGTCGCAGGAACGTCCGTGTCTGCCAACGCCATTTTCTTTGGTCCCTGCCGCCGCTCATACAGCGGCGCTATCGACTGCTGCCAGTTGCCCGCGGCCTGCGCAAGCTCAGGCGGCGTCAACTCTACCTGCATCAGCTTTTCAGCTTCAATAAAGGTCTCAGGTGTAACCACCGGCCCCACCGGAGGCGCTGTTCCGAATGCCGGAGGAGCTCCCGGCGTGGATGGCGTCTGTCTTCCAGTCTTCGCTTCGGCTGCATTTGTCATCATCGCGGCCCCCAGAAGGCTCATGGAGCTCTTGGCCAGAAATTCTCTGCGCGAGTTTGCCATGTTTCTCCTTCGCGTTCTCAATCTATTGTCCAGCACAGCCAGATATACCACCGTTGAGGATTTCGCTTGTCTTCACGATGATTGTGTTCCCGATGTACGCTGGGCGCATGCCCATTGCTTCGCTCACGCTGGAGCTTGCCATCGAACACGCACAATCCTTAAAAGATCGCCGTCAGGCAGTGCGCTCGCTCAAGGACAAGCTGCGCCACGGCTTCAATATCTCCATCGCGGAACTGGACGACGCTTCGGCCTGGAACCGCGCCACGCTCGGCGTAGTAGCAATCTCGGGTTCGGCAAGCTACCTCGCCGGACAGTTGCGCGAAGTGGAGGCAGCAGCGCGACGGCTCGCGGTCGGCCTGGGCTGCGATCTGCTCGACAGCTATATCGAGGCAGACGTTGACTTGCCCCATGGCGAAGCGGAGCTGCCGAGTAGCTAAGCTGACTGCCAGATGACTAGGCGCAGCGATGATATTCTGATTTGTCATGCCTGAGCAAAGAGCAAGAGATTATCACCGCGGTCGTGTCGTCAATACTTTCGCCGAAGAAATCACCGCCATGCTGGAGGGCGAGCTTTCCGATCCCCGCATCGGCGCCTGCCACGTAACCGAAGTCGTGCTGGCCCCCGGCGGCAAGAGTTGCCGCGTCTTCATCGCCGTCACCGGCACTGAGGAAGAGGAGAACGATACCCTGGCCGGTCTGATGACAGCACGTGGTTTCATTCGCACCGAGATCCGTGACCGCATGGGCGTTCGCCATGTCCCGGAAATCACCTTCGCTATCGATCGCTCCGAGAAAATCAATGCGCGCATGGACGAGCTGCTGGGCCGCATGGAAAAACGCCGCGCCAAGCAAGCACGCAAGAGTGAGGCAAAGAAGCTCTAAGTGTCGCAAGCTGACTCCATCGCCGCTCTGCTTTCCCTGCTGCGCGAGCGGCAAAGCTTTCTCATCACCTCCCACGCACGGCCTGACGGCGATGCCATCGGCTCCGCCGTCGGCCTCATGCATCTGCTCGACGCCATGGGCAAGGACGTGCATGTCGCCTTCGCCGACCCTATTCCGCTCATCTACGGCTATCTTCCCGGCGTCAAGCGCATCACGCACACCCTGCCCGCCACACCGCCCGATGCCGCCATCCTGCTGGAGTGCGAAAGTATCGAACGCTCCGGCTTTGACCGCATTGACGCAGGCATGACCATCAACATCGACCACCACAAGAGCGGCCGCCCCTTCGCGGACTTCAACTGGATCGAACCGGAAGCCTCCGCCGTCGGCGCTATGATCTACAACCTTGCAGTCGCCTCCGGCGTAAAAATCTCCCCCGCAATGGCGACCAGCCTCTATACCGCCGTGCTCACCGACACAGGCTCGTTCACCTATTCCACCACCACGGCGGCAACATTTGCGCTCGCCGAGCACCTGGTCAACAGCGGAGCACGCGCCAATGAAGTTGCGCAGGCAGTTTATTTCTCCAATCCTCCCAGCAAAATCCGTGTGCTCGGCCTGGCGCTCAACAATATGGTGCTGGATGGCGAAGTGGCTCACGCCTGGATCACCCAGCAGGAGATGACGCGCGCCGGCGCTGTTCCGGAAGATTGTGAAGGCGTGGTGAACTACCTGATCGGCATCGCCGGGATTGAGACAGCCGCGTTCCTGCGCGAACTTCCCGCAGCCGAGGGAGCGCCGGAATACCGTACCAGCCTGCGCAGCAAAGGCTCAGTGGATGTCTCCGTGGTCGCCGAGCGCTTTGGTGGTGGCGGCCACCGCAATGCGAGCGGATGCACGCTGGCCGGCCCGCTTGAGGCCGCTCGGACGCGCGTGGTTGCCGAACTCCACGCAGCCGGCCACACCCGCGAAGAAAGGCAAAAGCAGCCGGTTTAGGCCAACTCTGGTAGCCTTACTCTCGCTTGTGATTCCCCAGCCGGATAGCTGAACCACTTGCCTGACTGCACTTTTCCCGAGGTCGACCTGCGTGTGCATTCTCTTTGAATTCGACGGCTTTGCCATGCTGCGTGCCTCATAGATTCCCCATCCCGGCAGCACGCCATTGACGGACACTCCCCAATCCGCCGCTACCACCCCAGCGCCCGCCCCTGTGAGCGAACCCCTGCCCACAAAGACAGGTGGGCTGCGCGTCTTCCTGCGCACGCAGCTCGGCCGCGTGGTGTGGGAGTTCAGCGTGATGCTGATCGTCACCTCTTACTTCCTTCTCTTCGGCCTCACGCCCATCACAGGCGGCGACCGCCTCGGCCTGGTCGGTGCCGACGAGCCGCGCTACGCACAGATTGCCCGCGAGATGCTCGCGCAGCACTCCGCCGTCTGCCACCAGGTTCATGCCAAGGTTTGGCCGCACAGCCTCAAGCCCGCCGACCTGCATGCCTCCTATGAATGCTTTGTGGGCGGCACCATCACACCTATCCTTTACGGCAAGCCGTGGCTCGAAAAACCAGCGCTCTATTACTGGCGCGCCATGGGCTTCTTCAAAGAGTTCGGCATCTCCGACTGGTCAGCTCGTCTGCCCTCCGCCAGCGCGACCGCCTTCATGGTCATCCTCGCCTTCCTGCATCTGCGCCGATTCCGTCCCGGCGGCCATCTGGATGCTGCGCTGATCATGATTTCCTGCGTGGCCATCGTTGCCTTTGCCCGCGGAGCTTCGACTGACATGCAGCTCGCCGCGCCCTTCAGCATCGGCATGCTGGGCTGGTATGCGTGGTATGAGACCGGGAAAAAATACTGGCTATTCGATCTGTACTTCTTCGTCGCCGCAGCCACGCTCGCCAAGGGCCCGGTGGCTCCGTTCATGGCACTGAGCATCATCCTGCTCTTCCTCGGTCTGCGGCGCGAGTGGTCCGCGCTGCGCCGCACCATCTGGATTCCCGGCATCATCCTCTACCTGGTGATGGTGCTGCCCTGGTTCATAGCCGTGCAGCGGCGCAACCCGCAATTCTTCCGCGAATTTTTCCTGCAGCACAATATCGAGCGCTATACCAGCGACCTCTACCGCCATCATCAGCCCGCTTATTACTACCTCGTTGTGCTGGTGCTCGGCCTCATGCCGTGGACCGCACTCGCCCTGCGCGCTCTGTGGGACGGCTTCCATATCTCCATCGCT
>Ga0302324_100025751_pt1 | contig 11273 bp, 12 predicted proteins | sample Palsa_T0_1_FD_201949 | JGI IMG/M metagenome (GOLD analysis project Ga0302324, IMG submission 201949) | Peat permafrost microbial communities from Stordalen Mire near Abisko, Sweden - Palsa_T0_1 | ecosystem: Environmental > Terrestrial > Soil > Palsa > Peat permafrost | place: Sweden: Abisko... | reverse complement strand
GCAGCGGTTAGTGCTGTTTGCGACATGAACTGTGTGGTGCTCCTGTTTCTACGGCTGCCACGGCTGGAGATGACACTCACACTGACAATCCCGCGAGTGCAGGCTCCTTGACTAGCCGTGGTTCATAGCGACTAACGGCGAAAAGTAACCGATAACACATCGCCCATGACACCACCACTTCTGACCATGGCAAGGAATGCGTGGCCAAGCAACTGGGTGGAAGTGTGATCCGCAACTAGGGCCAGGCCAATCCAGTTCAACCCCCGCTGCTTTCCCATGCGAATCGAAGGCTGCGCAAAATCGATAAAGATCTGCTCTTCAGGGAGTGCCGCCACCTGTTCGTAGGGCGCGATCGAAAGATGCGCGAAGTCATGCAAATAGAGCGCCGCGATTGAGATCACACTCTCCTGATTCCACTTTACCTCCTGCTCCTCGGAGTAAACCAAGGCGATGCGCGACCGCACCTCGGAGTCGGATTCGTAAAACATAAGGAACGCAAAGGTTTCAAGATCCTGGATGTAGATCCGTTGGTTCGGGCCCGCTAGAAGCGCAGCCCGAATCTCTGGTTGTAACTTCAGGGAATCCAGCATTTCCCTCCTTGCGTTGCGTTCCAGCCCTATGTGAGCGATGCCCGTGAATGCGATCAAAACAAAAAGCGCGTTCACCGCAAGCTTCTCGCGGCGCTCGTTGGAGCAAAGCGAGAAGAGCCCCAGCGCCGTCAAACCGGCGATCCCGATGACCAGGGCAATCACAAAACGCGGCTCAAGCACCGGTGACGTTACGAGAGCAACCACATAACCAAAAAACGGAAGCCCGGCAAGAGCGATCAGAAAAACCTCGCCGGGTTCGTAAGACGCAATGGCTTTACCGCGCAACCTGCGTGCGTACCCCCAAAGAGAAAAGCACACCACAATAGCTACAACAGCAAAGATCGCGCGATCCAACCCGGAGCCGCTATGATTCGCAAACGTCCAGATGTAACACCATACGATCGCCTTCGGCGACAGGAGACTTACAACGGGCGACACGCCTCCCGTATAGGCTTGGTGGTACGCCTTGGCCGCCTTCATAAAGGGGAGAACCAGAATAATTGCCATCGAACCCGCCGCCAACGAAGTAAGCATGGCGACGTCCAGCCGCTTGCGCTGGAAGGTCCGGAAGAGTTCCGCAACGCACAGCGGGCCCAGCAAGAGAACACCGAAGTAGTGGGTATTGAGCGCAACGGCCAAAGCAAGCGAAAGTGTGACCAGCGCCAGCGTGCGCCCTGTTTCTCCCCGCGCAGCCGTCTGCCAGCAAACCATGGTGACGCCAAAGCAAGCCAGAAGCAACCCATAAGGCCGCCCCTCCATGGAGTAGCCCATCACGTAGGTCAACGCCGGAAAACCCATCGCAAACACCGCCGCCCGCTCCGACGAGATCCGGCGAACGAACACGAAAAGGCACCCCTGCATCAACAGGACTCCAAGCAAGGCGGGCAGGCGAAGCGCAAAGGTGTTCGCGCCAAAGATCCGGATACTCGCATGACCCAACACATGATAGGCCAGCGGGTCGAGCGAAACGGGATGGGTGCGCTGAATGGCGATCACCTCTCCAAGACTGGAGACCCGGTCAGTCCACATCTCGTAGAACTCGTCGCGGAAGAGCAAACGGAAATGAGACCAGACGAGGGACAACGATCCAGTCAAGAGAAGAAGCAATACCGCTGAGAGGGGAATTCCCGATGAAGCCGAACCGCCGACTGTGGCTCCCCGAACACCTTGACACACCGGAAGATGCAACATAACTCCTGGAAATACGTTTCCCCACACCATGCAATAACCTAGGCCTCTTGCGCCGACATAACTCCGCGCCAAGATCGATCTCTGCCTGAGGCTTGATAAGCCAGCTTTAAGGGGTTGACATTGGAAACATGGATTGGAGCCACGGCAGGCGGACAAGCAGGAGAAACGCCATGACCACGGTGCAAACCAGCAGGGCGATCATAAGGCGTGGTTCCTTATATAATTTCTCGGGATTCTGCACCGCACTCTCATCCTTGAAGGAAAGTCCAAAATAGACGGACATCATCCAAGCCAAAACTGGAAACGAAAGGATAAGCTCCATTCGGTAGCGCATGATAAATGCTCCGAAGAAGAGCATGGCAGCGGCGGAATAAAAGATGATGGAATTAAGCAGCGACTCTTCCCGGTAGAAAGAAAAGGATCGTCGATAACTGGATGCGATAGAAGGGCTGGCAATCTGCCGGTACTCACTGCAGCGCTTCAGTGCCATAAAGTAAGCTCCCAGCATCCAATAAGAAACCAGCAGTGAGACGGGCGGCAGAATGGAACTGGTCACCATATACCATCCGAGGCAGAACCGTAGAGGGTTATTGATCGACTCACTGAGCACGTCGACATAAGGCAGATCCTTGCTGCGTACGGGTGGGATGTTATAAATGCAGCCCATAACCCAGAGCGCGGCGGCGCTGAGCACAAAGCGGGTGGAAATAGTTGCCGCCAGCAGCATTCCTGCTGCCATCATTGCGATCCACTGAACGTATCCCCATCCGAAATGGATCAATCCGCACGCTGCGGGGCGCCGTTTCTTTACCGGATGCTCGCGGTCGAATGGCGCATCGAGGATCTCATTGATGACATAGTTGCTGCATGCAATCAGCGTGGCGGAAATAAGCCCAACGATCACACGCCATAAAAAGGCCAAACTTGCACGATGACCGGTGATGGTGAAAGCAAGAAAAACTCCTGGCAGGATGAATATTTGTTTCACGCTATGGTCAAAACGAGCAATGCGCAGATGCGCAATCAATCGTTGCCGGAAAAAAGTCCCAGCCTCCGACGTTGTGGCGTTCATTAGTCGCGGCAAGGTAACTCCTCTTGTGGCGTATCGCTTTGTATTAACCTATCTATCAGGCCACGGCAGAGTGTTATTCCCGAAGAATGATTTTTCACCCACGCCGGCAAGAAGGGCAATCTGCCGCGTACTCGTCCCGTGGTATCGCTGGCGTGCGAATAGCTTTGTTGCCTCAATAATCGTTTCCGCCATCTTCGAGCTCTTAGGCACGATCGGCATCTTTCGCGGTGACGCTATGTATACCGCACCGGCCACATCAGGCAACTGATCACACGATCATCGAAGATCGCCTTCACTTAACAACGCTGAGTGCAGCAGCAGTCAGAGCTGTTTGAGACGCGAATTGGCTGGCCTGCAGAAAGTCATTGAGCTTGGACGAGACCTTGAGCTTCTCGGGGACAACAATGGCGTCTCCCGGCAGGAGCTTCATTTTTTCAAAGCTTCCATGCCTGTTACGGGATTGGCGGCTGACGACGGTGCCGTCGGCGCGGATCACAAAGATGCGCTTTGCATCCGCCTCCCGGGTGGCGCCACCAGCATCATTGAGATAAGCCACCAGCTGTTTCTCCGGTTGATGGCGGAAGGCGTTCGCATTGTAGACCGACCCTTCGACCTGGACGGTGCCGAACCGGGGCGGGATATAAAAAGTGTCTCCATCTTCGAGCGAGAAGTCGGGGATGTCCCCCGCCGACGTGGCATCCGGATTCATCTCCAGAACCACCCGGCCCGTGGGCTTGATCGCTGAAAGCTTGGCCAGGGCGGCTTGCTGCAAACCAAGTTGTGCTTGTTGGTCCGCCCCGGTCTGGCCGGGGGTTGGGGTGGCATTCGAATTGCGAGCGAAGAGTTCTCTTTGCATCTGCTCGGTGGCTTGCTGTAGTTGCTCCTCTTGCGCATGACGGGTGGAAACACGGGTCAGCAGGGAAGCATACAGGTACGAGTGCGGGGTCAGCCCCCCAGCCGCTGCTACTACGTCTCGTAAGCTCTCGCCGGGACTCACACGGTACACACCTGGTGCGTTGACCTCTCCTCCCACGCGCACGAAGGAGGCGTGTTTTTCGATCGGCAAGTCAAGATCTGCCCGGGAAAAAATGGTAACCACGTCGCCGGCTCGTAATAGCTGATTGTCCGGGGACGCGCGGTTGTCGATTGCGTTCACCAGGCGAAAGGGAAGCAGACGGGTGCTCAGATCGTGGTCGTCAAGACGTTCGATGACCGCATATTCCCAATTGATCTCCGCATTATTTTGGCCCACGGCGCCAATCATCGTCTTGCCCGTGTTCCCGGATCCGTCGCTGGATCCGAACGTGTCGTCACGCTGGTTGCCCAACTGGTTGGTGGGCTGGTCTGTTCGCCGATTGCCCAGCTGGTTGGTGGGTTGGTCTTCGAGCTGGTCTGTCCGTCGATTGCCTGGCTGGTCTGTGGACCGGTCTTCGTATTGGTCCGTGGAACGGTCTTCGAACTGTCCCGTGCGCGGATTGCCAGGCTGGTTGCCGGACTGGTCCCCGCGCCGGTTTCCGGATTCGTCGGTACGCAAATATTCGGACTGGCCGGCGCGCTGGCTGCGGAAGGCATGGTCCGTGCTGCCGGGGAGGAATTGATTTTCGCGGTTCCAGAAGTCCCGCGTGATCAGAAAATCGCGCGAGGGAATCAGATCCGAGACGCGCATCCCCTCTTTCCAAACATAGCGGCCGGGCTGAGCAACATTCCCGCGCAGGGTCACGGCGTTTTCGAACTTGGGGGAAAGGGGAAAGATTCGCAGCAGGTCCCCGTCGTGCAGCAACCTTGCCAACCCCGATCCATCCAGCGAAAACTCTTCCACCCGGCGGCTGTTATGGTTCTCAATCCGCTCCAGCAAGACTCGTTCGGTGCCGGCCAGGCTGGTCAGGCCGCCCGCACCTTCAAGCGCCGCAGCCATCGTCGTCTCGCCTTTCAATTCATAGATACCCGGTTCGTTCACATTTCCGCTGATGGCTATCTGCGCACCGATGGGAGGAATATAGATAACGTCCCCCGGGAGCAGGGGAACATCGTGCGACTTGTCACCTTTTTGCACCAGGTCGTACATATCAAACTCGGCCAGCAGCTGGTTCCCGCGCCGCAGCTGGATATGCCGCATGGAGCCGGTTGCCGAAGGCCCGCCGCAAGTAAAAAGCGCGTTGACCAGGGTGCTTAAGGAACCGACCGTGTAAGCGCCCGGCTGGCGGGCACTGCCCAGAACGAAAATCTGAATCGATCGCAGTTGGCCCAGCGCGACATTCAGTTCAAAATCTTTGAACAAGGCACTGATGGCTGCGTGCAAATATCCCTCCAGCTGTTCATAGCGCAAACCGGCTACGTTCAACGTTCCTACCCGGGGCAGATAAACCTGCCCGTTCCTATCCACCGTCACCCGGGAATCCAGGTCAATCTTCCCCCAGGCTCGTATGAGCAACTCATCGCCCGGACCGAGCACGTAGTCAGCCGGGACCGGAACCCGTTCCACTGGGGCGAACGTGGTCGGAACCTCGTCGAACAATCGCCTACCATAAACGCGAAGCCGCTGTCCGGTGCCATCCTCAGCGAATCGCTCAAAATCGGATTTTGTCGTGATCGGCCCGACGATCCTGTAGGGCGTTGGCATCGGTGGTGGGACTGGCGAAAAGGCATTGTTGCTGCCGTCACCGCCGTTGGTTCTCTGGCTCGGCTGTTGGGGCGACCGCGTCGGAGCCGAACCGATGCCGCTTTCGGGTGCCGTTGCAGAAGCCGGCGCCGACCGGGTCGATTCAGTCGGAGTGGTCAGGATGGATTGGCCTTCGCAGAAAGTGCAGGACAAAACTACAAAAAGAAACAGCTTTCGAGTCATAAAAGGATGCAAATAGATTCAGCAAGAGAGATGACGGCTCGTAATGACCGAAAACCAGAGCTTGGTCACATAGGTTCCGACCGATTCGCCCGGCGCACTCAACATCGGTTGTGCCAGACACACGGATGAAGGAGGCAGCGTCCAGATGAGCAACTCGCTGGTCATAGGGCAGCGCTCGCTCCCATGGCAGGAACAGCTAAGGCGTCCTTGCCCAGCAGCAGACCGTTGAGCCAGAGCAGGGCGTAGGCGGAGAGCGCCTGCTCGTCGTTCGGATAAGGAGGCTCTTTTCCGTCAAACAACTGGCGCAAACTCTGGTGAGCGGTGATTGCCCCCAGCAGGCCAAGTGCGGCCAGCGACGGCGCCACATTGCGCATGATCCCTTTCTCCGCGCAACGTTTGAAGTACGCGCACACCATATCGAAGATGGGGCCCAAATGTTCGCGAATCATCGAGTCCGCTTCGGGCAATTCAAACGCAGCCACATGCAGTAACCGTCTCAGGTCTGGCTGATTTTTCAAGTTGTCCATGACAAAAGCGATCAGCAACGGCACCACGATGGTTGGCGCATCATCTGACGCCAGGCTGATCTGCGTGCCCCGGGCCAGCTTCACCCGCTCCACGTGCGATTTCACCGCAGCCCAGAACAACTCCGGCTTTCGAGGAAAATAGCGAAACAGCGTGGCCTCGTTTAAGTCGGCAAGCTGGGCGATGTCGCGTGTGGTTGTGCCCTTGAACCCGTTGTGAGCGAATAGTTGTGCGGCAGCCTCTACGATGCGCGCCTCGGTGACACTGGTTCCAGCAGACCTGTGCCCCATCCTGGATTCGTCCCTTTGAGCATTCATGGCAAAAGTACTTGTGAATGTCGCGCTATGATGCAATCAGGCTTCCTGCTGGAGTGTTTTTTGAGAACGCAACCCGGCCGCGGCGAGGATGCATGTGCATATCAAGCGATATAGTCAACGTCAGCGGAATCCACTTCGACGGCGAAGCTTCTCATGATGAGAGAAAGCGTGAGTACCACCCGGCAGCCGTTCTTATTGCGCAGAACGATACCCTCTCTGCCGGAAAGAACTCCATTGTTGATGCGCACCCTGGCCCCAACCACTAAGTAGGGATGAGGCGCAACATTGCGCAGCTTAAGGCCTTCGCGTAAGGATTCAATTTCAGCATCCGGCAACGGAGCGGGAACGCTGCTCTGGCCAACCAACGATAAGGCGCCCGGAACTTCTATCGCGCGGGTGCGTTCGCGGCGCGAAATATGCACAAAGAGATAGTTTGGAAATAAGGGCAACTCGAGGGTCACTTTTCGATAGTGACTCCATTGCCGCATAACACTAGAAACGGGAAGAAGGTGCTCTATATTCCGTTCGGCATAGTATTGGGCGACCCGCTTCTCATGGTGCGAACGAGTGAAGACCGCAAACCACCTGCGCTGCTCTCCCGGGGATGCGGTAACCAAGTCCAGGCTTCCGGCAAGTGCAATATTGATTGACTGCTCGCCCATTCCTACTCCAAGACCACCGCGTAATTATCTTGACCGAGGCGAAGCTTCGCCACTGCCGCTGTAACTTGTCGCTTTTTTAGTTCTGCTAACTTTCGGATGTAGCCGCAAATATAGCCGTGCAATCAATCGCGGCACGCCCTCTGCAGGAATCAGCTGCTAGCGAGGCGGATAGCAGTGACTCAGTCGCCAAGCAAGTAAGTGCTATCTTTCGCAGTTACTCGATTCCTAGGTCAAAACTATGATCTGTATGAATCTCAGTCAAGCCGAATAACAGTCGGCGAGCCATGATCGCGGTCTTGTCTCCCGAAATGGGAAAGGCATCCCGTTAGGACATTTACTGCTCAATGTAGGGACATGCTTGTATGGCGATGCCTAAAGCGATAACTGGGATGAAACGCTTGCGGAGTAAAGCGATGGCTCTATCTTCTGGTGGTGCACAGCTTTGACATATTGACCCGGAACATGAGGAACCTGCGGAACCAGATCGCTGACTTGAACGCGCGCCAGATCGCGGTCGACTTCGTGAAGGAAAGCCTGACCTTCACCGGTGAGGACCCCCGGATCTGGCTTAGAGGTGTGTCAGCACAGAACACAACACACTTGATGATGCCCTCCACGACTTCCGGGTATTTTGGCAGTCCCGCGATGGTTGTAAGTCGTTGAAAAGCATAAAGGGGCTAGACGCAGCCAACAAAACTCGCCCACAATATGTAGATTTTTCCCACTTTCCGCGGTAATCTCTCTGTCGCAGTAACAAATCAGAATGACGGTGCACTATCAATTTGGAGAGCAGTGATGATCAACCGAAAGCATATCAATCATGCAGAACTTCTGCAGCTCGGCAAATTGCTTTTGTTGCTCACGAAGCGACAGCAAATCGAGTTAGACCTTTCAAGCGAACGCAATAAACGAATGACCGAAGTTGAAAAACTAGCGAGAGCATCCTGATTCAATTTTCACTTCTCGTGGTCTTCGCTCGCCCTTTGTGCCCCGCAGCACATTTTGTTGCATTTGGGTAACCCACTAGAGATTGCCTGCAAAAAAAGCTTGCTGGGAAACACAGGCAATCCGCATCTATAGATATGTGCAATCCCCATCAAGCCTCGAGCGAAGGTCGCGGCCCGTAGACTGCGCTACCTTACCGCGCTTATCGCGCACTGTTTCCGGCGCCCTTATGCAGCGACTTAGTGTGCACGTTTTTCCAAACTGCCGGTCTCGCAAACGCAAGGCACGCTCTGGCCAGCCTCCTGAACGGGTCCCCTCAGAATGTCATCGGCAACGAACGGTGGTTGACCTTGGACGGGGGCTCGCGCGAAGACACTGTTGTTCGCGGCCAGCCACCAACGGCAGGCTAAAACACAAACCTCCGGAGCCAAAGGCCAAGCCCGTCTAAGTTGTTGGTTTGATTGGTGGACCTGACCGGGATCGAACCGGTGACCTCTTCCATGCCATGGAAGCGCGCTCCCAGCTGCGCCACAGGCCCACAAAGGCAACGACATCCTTTATTCTGGCGGAGCATGCCTAATCCGTCAAACCCTCCGCACGTGGCAACCGCCCCGGCACCGTTGTCATCGGGAGAAAGAATGATCCTAACCCCCCGGTCATCCAAACTCGCTGTCTTAACCCTGCTCGTGGTGATCGGTGCCTGTATGGGCTCCCAAACTGCCCGCGGCCAAGCCGCAACTGCAACTCCGCCTGCGGGCGCCGGTTTTCCGGTCGCCAGCCTGCGTCCCGCGTTGGCTAATGTGCAGAACACCATCGCTAACCTCAATGTCGGCCACTGGAAGGCGCCGGCCGAGACTCGCGCCGCGGTTCAACAGGATATCAACTCTATGCAGCGAGACCTCAATGCCACTCTGCCGGGACTGGTGGCTCAGGTAGAGGCGAGTCCGACGGCCCTTTCCCCGGCGTTCGCTGTTTTTCGGAATCTGGATGCCCTGTACGACGTCCTGCTACGGGTCACAGAAACGGCGGCACTTGCCGGCTCCGGGTCCGACGCTGGGAGCCTGGAAGATGCGCGCGCCGGGCTCGAGGACGGCCGGGCCAAGCTCGGCGCGTGGCTGCTCCAGTCCATAAGCGCTCAGGACGCGCAAATCGTCCGCTTGCAGGCCGCAGCCGCCACGCGGCCGGCAGCTGCGCCTGCCGCGGCGCCCAACAAGATTGTGGTCGACGATGGCCCTGAAAATCCCAAGCCGCGCAAGAAAAAACCGGCCCCGGCCCCGGCACCTCAGTAATCTCTTTTGCGGGACCACTTGTCCTTCCCGCGGTGTCTAAAGTAAAGAGAATCGGAATAAAGGCGCGGTGGGGGCGTCCCTGCCGCCGCGCGCGGGGTCGTCCGCGCAATTGGGAGACGGAAGTGGATGCTTCCTGTTATGTTATGGAGAACTTTTGCATGCAGGCAGGCATAGCTTTGGGAAATATCGCCACCGTCCTCAGCGTACCGTCGGAAGAAGCTGGAATTGTCTCTGAACTGAAGGCAGGTTCCGAGGAAGCGTTCACCTGGTTGATCGCCAAGTATCATCAGCCGATCTACAGCCTGATCGCGCGCACCATTCCCGATCCGGCAGACGCCGCCGATCTTACCCAGGACGTCTTCATCAAGATTTACCGTGGGATCGGTGGATTCAACGGCGACTCCAGCCTGCGTACCTGGATCTACCGCATTGCCCTGCGGGAGGCCAGCAACCAACGCCGTTGGTGGGGCCGCCACAAGCGCCAGGAAGTCACCATAGAGACCGAGTTCGGGGAGACCAACGACGGCCAGCCCCTGTGCCTCAAAGATACCCTCGTCGATGCTCATGAATCTCCCTTTGACCGGGCCGCCCAGGAAGAGGTGCGTGCCAGGGTAGAGGAGGAATTGCGCCAAATTCCCGAGCCGTTCCATGCGGTGGTGGTATTGCGCGATATCGAGGGATTCTCCTACGAAGAGGTAGCGGAGATCCTGGGCGTGAATCTTGGCACCGTCAAGTCGCGTCTAATGCGTGGCCGTGCTTTTTTGAAGGCTCGGCTGGCGGGTTTTGCAGAAGCTGCGGCAAAACGCCCAAGTTCCGGTTTTCAGCCGATGGAAACGCTCGCGATGAGCGTGAAGGGGGCCAAGTGAGCAAGTGCGCGCATCTCCGCGACCAATTCTCGGCATACCTGGATGGTGCGGTAACAGGCGCAGTTATGCACGAGATTGCTACACATCTCGAAGTCTGTTCCGGTTGTTCGGCCGAGTTTGCGCAATGGCGCAATGCGCAATCGCTGGTTAGTTCCATCGGGCCCGCGAAAGCTCCTGAGGATCTGGGCCTTCGGCTCCGTGTAGCGTTATCGCAACAACTGGCCAACACACCCGAAGAGAAATTCGCTCGCGGAAAGGTGCGGTGGCAGAATAGCTTCCTTCCCCTGGTGTGGCGGGTTTCTGCCGGCTTCGCCAGTACGGTGGCGCTGTTGGGCGGGGTGGGCGTTCTCGTCGGGATGTTTGCTTACCCAGGGCCTGCGCTGGCGCGTGACGAACCCCTTGGCATGGCTTCCAGCCCCCGTTACCTGTACACCTCACCGGAGCCTGCCGAGGGCGTTGCCGACGGTAACAACCCGGTCGTTGTTCAGGCTTTCGTCAACGGAGAAGGCCGGGTATACGACTACAAAATCATCTCCGGAAGCGCGGATACCAAGACCCGTTCCCAATTGGAAGATATGCTGCTCTTCAGCGTTTTCGCCCCGGCGCAGGTCTTTGGGCAGCCGGTAAGGGGCACCTTACTGCTTTCCTTTTCCGGTGTTTCGGTGCGCGGCTAGCCGAAGGAACCGTAGTTCACCTTCCTTCCCTTGACGAAGGGCACGGCTTCAGCCGTGTCCCCATGAGCTAGCGGCTCACCCAAGGTAATGAAACCACTTGGATTCGCCCATAATGATTCTAAGGGGCTTAGAGGTGGTTTTCGACTGTGCCAAAACAACCGCAGCTAATGAGGGCTTTAGACTCTGCGTGAGAACCTACTCTTTGAAGGGTACGGGCTTCAGCCCGTACATTAACGATGCGATGTAGGACGGGCTTTAGCCCCTGAGGGCACTTCTTGTAGTCGCTTAAGCAGCCCTCGG
>Ga0302324_100025750_pt1 | contig 11273 bp, 5 predicted proteins | sample Palsa_T0_1_FD_201949 | JGI IMG/M metagenome (GOLD analysis project Ga0302324, IMG submission 201949) | Peat permafrost microbial communities from Stordalen Mire near Abisko, Sweden - Palsa_T0_1 | ecosystem: Environmental > Terrestrial > Soil > Palsa > Peat permafrost | place: Sweden: Abisko... | reverse complement strand
CGCAGCCGAGAGCTTTCTCGACACTCTGCGAAGAGGATAAGAGCGCGCTATGACTGAGCCAGAATCCCGCGCAGAACCCGGCTCGAAGGGCGGCGTTCGCGCAGAAAATTCGGTGCGGCCTTCGAAGACTCTTCGAAAGGAGAGCGGCGCACGACCCCAAGCGGCCGCGCAACACGCCGCCAGCGTTTCATCGAAGCCGACCCTGGCGGATAGCGTTCCGGAAGAGATCCGCCAGCGCTTTGTTCAAATCAAGAACAGGTTCTACTTTCCCGACGGCGCCCACGCGTTCACGGATCGCGGCAATCGGCTGACGACAGCGAGTGAGAACACCGAGGTCATTCGCAGCCTTATCGCGATTGCTGAAGCGCGCGGTTGGAGCGAGATCACCGTGCGAGGCACCGAACGCTTCCGTAAGGAAGCCTGGTTCGCCGGGCGCAGGGCCGGGCTCCATGTACGCGGCTACCAGTCGAGCGAATTCGAGCAGGGCCATCTGATCCGCACGTTGAGCCGAGAGCGCCCAGTCTCATCCAACGAAGCCGCGCAGGCTCCGACAGATGCGCGGCAGCAGCCAGATACGGACGCGCGCAATCAGGAAACACGAGGCGGCCTTCTGGCGGGAAGGCTCGTCGATCATGGGCGCGCGACGTATCGCCACGATCCGCGCGAGCCGATGTCCTATTTCGTCAAGCTTGAGACGCCGCGCGGGAATCGCGTCATCTGGGGAGTCGATCTCGAGCGCGCCTTCAAGGAGTCCCTTACTAAGCCGCAGGTCGGCGATGAGGTGGGACTGCGCGCCATCCGCCAGGATGCCGTGAAAGTGAGGGCGCAGGAACAGGACGACTTGGGGCAGGTCATTGAGCGCGACCTCGAAACGCATCGCAATCGGTGGATTCTCGAGAAGGGCGCGTTCTTTGAAGCGCGCGCGGAGGCCGCCCGCACGGTGCGCGACGCCACGGTGAATCCTAAACAGGCGGTCCAGAAGCACCCCGAGCTCGTGGGTACTTATCTCCAGGTTCGCGCAGCGGAACTTGCTGCGAAACAGTTTCGCGATCCGCAGGATCGCGAGCTCTTCGTCGCGAAAGTCCGTTCCGCGCTGGCTGATTCCGTCGCCCGGGGCGAAGCCCTACCGCCGGTGCGCTTGCGCGAGCGTGCCGCCGAGCGCGCTCCAAAGTCGCAAGTTCCCCAAGCGGCACCGGTGCGCAGTTGAGCGTTGAGGTCTGCCCGGTGTGCCGTGGCGAGCGGAAATGATTCTGGCGTACGCCGCCGCGACTTGAATGCGCGTCGCGGCGGTGAGCTCCTGATCGGCCGGCTGAGAGAGCACGGCCGTGCGAACTATCAGTTCCGCGCAAGCGAGGATTCTTCTTACTACGTAAAGCTCCTCACCAGCCGGGGTGAGAGAACGCTGTGGGGAAAAGATCTCGAGCGCGCGGTGACGCAGGGTGAGACGCGAGCGAAGATCGGCGACCTTGTCGGCGCACGGCGCGTCGGCCGCGAAGCTGTCACGGTCACCGCGCGAGAGCGCGACGCTGAGGGCCGCGTGATTACGCAGGACGAGCACCACGCTCACCGTACGCGCTGGGTTGTCGAGAAAGTAACCTTCTTCGCCGAGCGCGCGCGGCTTGCCCGCCGCTTGAGGGACGAGCAAGCCGATGTGCGGGACTCCGTGCGCGCTCATCCAGAGCTGCGATCCACGTTCCTGAGCGTTCGCGCTGCCGAGGAATTTGCAAGCCAGCGCATTGCCGACCCTAAAGATCGTGAGCGCTTCCTGATGCTCGTTCGCGGGGCGATGGCGCGATCCATCCAAAAAGGGGAGCCTCTTCCGAGTGTGCGCTTGCGCACGAATTTGCAACCCGCAACGTCGATGCCCCGAAAGACCACGGGTCCAAAGCGCGAGGAGCCGACCCGTTGAGCACAGCGCTTGAATCCCCGAGCCTCCAAAGCGTCATGGCGGATCCGACGACCTCCGGGTGGCTGAAGTTGGCCCTCGAGGGTGCGCTGCAGCGCGATCCGGCAGACGCCTTGAACGATTCTCTGCTCTTGGCGGGTCTTCTGGAGGAGCGCCTGCGACTGCTCTTTGACCTAGCCGGGCTTGAGGAGATCGCGAGCGAAAAAGGCTGAGTCTACGCAGACCGGACCATTCCTCTAGGCGGCTACGAACTGCGTCCAAGCGCCGACGAGGGATAGTAGCTAGAATGCTGAAACCCTCGGAAATTTCAGCCTGGGCGAGGCGGGGGTAGGGGTAGACGATGGATCCGTCGGAAGCGGCGACTACAGTCGCGGACATTGTGCGTCGCAAGCTTGAGCAGGCTCGCCATCAACTGATCGAGCGCAACCTCCGCAATAAGCTCGTTAACTGCGCGCTCACCTCCAAGCGCTCAAAGCAGGTTCGCATCGTCGATGAGCTCGCCGATGAGACCTTCAAGACCCTCCTAGTGCATAAGCGCGACATGACGTTCGCACCGGGGCGCGGCGTTGAATCTGAAGAGGATGGCGAGGACACCGACCCCGACTACGCGGTCTGGACTCCCCCGGAAGCTTCCGCCGCGAGGTCGGAGGGGGGTCTTGCACCCCGGCACCGGGACACCGTGCTGCAAACTCACCTCTCCGCCGAGGGGCTGCAGAAACGGCTTACCTCACTCTATTACGAGAGCATCGAGAGCGAAGAAGAGCAGGGCGTCAACGTCCTGTATCTCGCGGTCGGATTTCTCAAATGGTTCGAAGACGGGCGCTCGGAGCTCGAACGCTACGCGCCACTCGTCCTGCTGCCGGTCGAACTCGTTCGAAAGGGCGCGCGCGAACGCTTTCAGCTCAAAGTCCGTGACGAGGACCTCTACACCAACGTGTCGCTCAAGGTCTGGCTCGCCGAGCAACATTCGATTGATCTGCCCGATCTGCCGGATTCTGAGGAATGGCTGCCGAGCGAATACTTCGCTGCAGTCCGTGAGGTTATCTCGCGTGCCCCTCGGTGGGAGGTCCTTGAGACAGAGATCCTGTTGGGATTCTTCTCTTTCAGTAAGTTCCTCCTTTGGAGAGACCTGGATCCTTCCAACTGGCCGAGTTTGGATCAGCTGTTAGGACACGGAATCCTTCGCACCTTGCTCGCTCCGAATGAAGAGTCAGGACAACCCGATTCGCCGATCATTCCGGAAGATGATCGCGTCGATGATCACTTCAAGGCCGCCGATCAGGTCGCCATTCTAGACACGGACAGCTCACAAACGATCGCCATTCAGACGGCGTTGGATCGTCGCAATCTCGTCGTTCAAGGGCCGCCCGGTACCGGCAAGTCGCAGACGATCGCGAACATAATCGCCGCAGCTGTTCACCGCGGAAAATCGGTCCTCTTTGTGGCGGAGAAACTCGCGGCTCTGCAGGTAGTCTACGACCGACTGCGCAGCGTGAACTTGGCTCCCTTGTGCTTCGAGTTACACAGCCGACGCGCATCTAAGCAACAGGTGCTGCACCAGCTGCGTGAGGCGCTCAATGCGGCCGCTCCAGCAAAGGTATCTCCGAACCTTTGCGACATGCTCGACACCGTTACAGCCTCCCTCTGGGCGCACTCTGATCGTCTGCATCGCGCTCATGAGCCGGCGGCCTTCACGCCGTATCAGATCATCGGGAACATCTGCCGCTTGAGGGATCGGCGAGTGCCGGTGCCGGACTTCAAGGTACTGGGCGCTGAGGCCTTCACTCGCGCGCAGACCGATGCACTTCTTGAAGAGGTGCGGCTCGGCGCCCAGCGCCTACAACTCGCCGGCGTCCCTGCGCGGCATCCCTGGCGCGGGTGCGAGCGTGATGTCATTAACCCCCTCGATGCGCAACGGCTCACCGAACAGGCGATCAAGCTTGCCGCTAGTGTAGACGCCTTGGTAGTGATCCTGCGCAGTGTTTGGCCCTTGGTCCGCGCGCATGAGAGCGACGATCCACATCAGCTCGAGTTCGCAGATTTGCCGAAGATCTCGAAGGCGCTGTCGCTGGCAGCCGGAAAGCCCGACGAATCGCTCGATGTCCTATGTCACTCTCGATGGGACCAGGACCTGGATCGCCTGGAGCGATTGGTGGACTGCGCGCGCCAGCTCACGGAGATCGAGAGAGCTCTGCAGCATCTTTTCTTCGATGCGGCTTGGAGCCGGGACTGGACGGCCGAGCGCGCCGAGATCGCAGGCAGCGGTGAATCACTGTTCCGCTTTATGCGAGGACCGTACCGACAGGCTTTGCGAACCTATCGTGGGGCTTGTCGTGAACGGCTCCCAAAGTCCTACCAGGCGCGGCTCGCCGTACTCGATCAGCTGATCGCCGGTCAAAAGCTGCGAGAGCAGCTTCGCGAGTTTGGCGAGGCATTTGCGGTCGATCTGGCGGCGCTCTGGCCCTCGCTTCCCTCCGGATGGCCGCGGCTTGCAGCGCTTGTGGGATGGCTACGAGCGATCACCCAAGTGGGCCCACGCTTATCCGTGCGAAATCCGAGGCTCCTCAGCTGGTCGGATGCACCCGGGAAATGGGCCGAGCGCTTGACGTCGGTCACCGACGCCGTCGCCGCAAACCTCAATGACCTCGCAAGTTTTATTCATCTGTCCACACCCCGCCTCACGGGCGAGGCCGTCTCCATCAACACGACGCTGGGCGACATTCTGAATCGGGTGCGCGGCTGGAAGGTCAATCCTGAGCGCTTCAACGAGTGGCCGCCGGCGCGGGAGTTCTTAGCACGATTGCTAGCGGCAACTGACCCCAACTTTCACCAACGCGTCTACACCGGTCAGATTCCGCCCTCCGAATTGTTCGCACGAGTACATCTGGCGATCTGTGAACAAGTCTGGAACCAGATGTGCAAGGCGGATAGCGAGCTCGCACGCATCGACGGGCGCTTGCTCGATGAGCTTGTCAGCAACTTTCGTGAACTCGATGAATCGCGTATCCGAGCAGCAGCATTCGAAGTGGCGCGGCGTCACTTCGACCAGAAGCCGACCGGAAGCGTCGGCGAGATGGCCATCGTCCGGCAGGAGATCAACAAGAGCCGCAAACTGTTGCCCGTGCGAAAGCTGCTCGACATGGCTGGCCATGCCATCCAGATCTTAAAGCCGGTCTTTCTGATGAGTCCTCTCTCGGTTGCGCAGTACTTGGCGCCGGGTCGACTCAAGTTCGACCTATTGTTGATCGATGAGGCAAGCCAGGTGCGCCCGGAGGACGCCTTGGGAGCGGTCGCGCGAGCCGATCAGATCGTCGTGGTGGGGGATGCGAAACAGCTTCCGCCGACCAACTTCTTTAATCGCCTCGTAGCCGACGAGGATGAGGAACAGGATAGCGATCCTGCAAGCTATGGAACGCCTGTTATCGGCGCGATGGAGAGCATTCTTAGCCTCTGCGATGCGACGCTTTCAAACCGGACCATGCTCCGTTGGCACTATCGCAGCCGTCATCCGGCGCTGATCGCGGTCTCGAACCACAGCTTTTATGAAAACAAGCTGTTGCTCCCACCCTCGGTGGCCATCGGACAAGTGGCAGACGGTTTGGGGATCGTCTTTCACAAGGTTCCCAGCGGCGGCTATGACCGCGGCCGAAGCGCGACCAACACCGTGGAGGCCGATCTCGTGGCCGAGGCCGCCTGCGATTTCGCGCGCGTGAATCCGGAGAAATCACTCGGCGTCGGAACTTTCTCGGTAGCCCAGCGCGATGTGATCCGCGATCGCATCGATCAGCGGCGGCGCGACGACCCGGAGCTCGAGGCGTTCTTTACGCCGAATCGCCCGAATGCATTCTTCGTGAAGAACCTGGAAAGCATCCAAGGCGATGAGCGCGACGTCATCTTTATCTCGGTGGGTTATGGCCGAGATGCCGAGGGTCACCTGACGCGGAACTTCGGTCCCATCAACAACGATGGTGGCGAACGGCGCCTGAACGTTTTAATTACGCGCGCCAAAGAGCGTCTCGAAGTGTTCTCATCCTTGACCGCCGATGACATCGATATATCCAGTCGCAAGGCGGGCGTGGTCGCACTCAAACGGTTCCTGCAGTTCGCGGAGAAGGGCTATCTCGATGTGCCGCAGCTGGCGGAGAAGCCCTTTGACAGCGACTTTGAGGAGTCCGTGGCGAACTTTTTGTTGCAGCGAGACTACGAGGTCCATCCACAGGTGGGGATGGCCGGCTTCTACATCGATCTGGGCGTCCTTCATCCGGCGAACCCCACGCGCTATGTGCTTGGGATCGAGTGTGATGGCGCGACCTATCACTCCTCGCGCTCGGCCCGGGATCGCGATCGCATCCGGCAGCAGATCTTGGAGTCCCGCGGTTGGCGCATTCATCGAATCTGGAGTACGGATTGGTTTAATCGCCGCACGGCCGAGGAACACCGTCTGCTCGATGCTCTGCAGCGTGCCGAAACCGCGCCGAAATCCAAACCGGTGGAACGGGCGCCACCGCCACCCCGCCCGGACGCTCGCCCGACGCCTGCAAGCGAAGACCAACCGCGCTCCTCGGTTCCATATAAGGAGGCGGACTTCAAAATGAGCTCCGAGCTCTCGCCACATGAGGCCCCGCGGAAAGTCCAGGACGCCGTGCGCCGGATTGTCGACATCGAAGGACCTATCCATGCGGAAGAGGTGGCTCGGCGACTCGCCACTGTCTGGGGGCTCGATCGAGCGGGGTCGCGCATTCAGGACGCGGCGCGCCGAGCGCTAAAGGTCTTGGAGCGGGCAGCAGTGGTGCAGTCCGCCGGCGAGTTCTGGAGCAGTCCACACTCACCGGCGATCCAAGCTCGCGATCGCTCCGAAGCGCAATCGAGCACGCTGCGAAGGGCCGAGTACTTGCCGCCGGCAGAAGTGTCCGTCGCGGCGACCGAGGTCTTGAAGGACAACGTGCGCGTGCCCGTGAACGAGCTGGTGGTGGAGATCGCTCGACGCCTCGGGTTCCAGCGTACCGGTCAGGATCTGCAGCAAGTCATTCTCAAGGTGATCGAGAGTCAGTTCGGGACCGTCCTTGAATCACACGAGGACGGGTCCGTGATGCTGATGTCGGCCTGACCCAATGTGCAGCGCACCCTCGCGGCAGCTCATCGTTTCAACGAGCACCGCGCTGCGGCTGCACGCAGCGCGCGCTTGGCTGAAGACGTTCGCGCGTGACCGCGAGGTACTTGTTCTCGTGCCCCACGCGATCGCCGCGGATCACCTGGTGCACGAACTCGTCGCGAATGAGGGCTCGCGATTTGGCCTTCAGCGCTTCACCCTCAATCGACTCGCCGCGCGTATCGCCGCGCCGGAGTTGGCACATCGTCGGGCAGTGCCCTGCACGTCTCTGTCGCTCGCCGCGATCGTCGCCCGAGCCGTTCACCACGTGGTGCAGGAGGGCAAGGGCGGTCGCTTGACGCCGGTGGCCCCGCGACCGGGCTTCCCCCGGGCCCTCGCCCGAACCTTTGAGGATCTGCGCGGAGGCGGTGCGAGCTGGGATCAACTGCGGGGCGTTTCAGCGGTCGCTCCACTGGCCCCGTTCCTTGAGACGATTGAGAGGGAGTTGGCCGACAGCGGACTCGTCGACCGCGCGGAGATATTCAACATCGCGATTCGGATCATCCGCGAGCAGCCAGGCTGGCCCGGAGGCCTGCCCGTACTGCTTCTTGATCTGCCACTTAGCGACGTTCTCGAGCAGAGGCTCGTGACGGTCCTTCTTGCGCGCGCCTCAGGCGCTATGGCCACGGCGGCGGAGGGGGATCGCACGGCCATCGAGGCGCACACAGCCGTGCTCGGCACCGCGCCGACGCGGCCAGGAATTGAAGAGCCCGCGAGCTCTCTTGCGAATCTGCAGCGTCACCTGTTCGAGGATTCCGCTCCGACCGCACGATCGCTCGATGCCAGCGTGTCGCTCGCGTCCTGGCCGGGTGAAGCCCGCGAATGTGTAGAGATCGCTCGTCGCATCCAGGTGGAGGCGGCGCGCGGCGTGCCGTTCGACCGCGTGGCGGTCTTTCTGCGAGCACCCGGGCTCTATCGCGCACATCTCGAGGAGGCATTGCGCCGCGCCTCGATCCCAGCTTGGTTCGCGCGTGGCAGCACACGCCCCGACCCTGCTGGTCGAGCCCTCTTGGCGCTGCTCGCGTGCGCCGCAGAGCGGCTCACCGCGCGGCGTTTCGCCGAGTACTTGTCCCTGTCCCAGGTACCGTTCCCGGGATTGTCCGCTCAAGACACGTGGATGCCGCCCGAACAGGAGCTGTCGCCGCTTGAGTTAGGTCGCGAAGCGGTAGAGGAAGGCGCCGATCACGCGGAGATCGACTCAGACCTTGACGCGCCGACGCTTGAGGGCACGTTGCGAGCGCCCTGGCGTTGGGAGCGCCTTATCGTCGATGCCGCCGTCATCGGCGGCGCAGATCGCTGGCGCCGGCGTCTCCAAGGCGTGAAGGAGGAGATCGTCGTTCGGCGCGGTGAGCTCAAGGAAGACGATGCTCGCGCGAAGGCGCTCGCGCGCAGCGCGGAGGATCTGGATCATCTAACGACTTTCGCGCTTCCGTTGATCGAACAGCTCGCTGCGCTGCCCCGCGCGGCGTCATGGGCCGACTGGCTTAAGCACATTCGAGATCTCGCGGTCGCCGCTTTGCGCGAGCCATCCGGGGTCTTGTGCGTACTCGCTGAGCTCGACCCTCTGGGCCCCGTGGGTCCAGTGGACCTCACGGCGGTACAGCACGTATTGACTCCGCGGCTGCGCGATTTGTCTGTGCTGCCGGAGTCGCGACCCAACGGAGCCGTGTTGGTCGCCCCAGTAGAGATGGCACGTGGGCTCGTCTTTGAAGTCGTGTTCGTTCCAGGGCTTGCCGAGAAGCTCTTTCCACAACGCATTCTGCAAGATCCACTGCTGCCAGACGACGCTCGTGACGCCCTCGGCGTACCGGGCTTGGCCACACAAGCGCTGCGCGTGGAGCACGAACGTCTCGCCCTGCGCCTTGCGGCCAGCGCAGCAACCTCCCACCTGGCGCTCTCTTGGCCACGCATCGAGACCGAAAAGGCGCGCGCCCGCGTGCCGTCTTTTTATGCGCTCGAAGCGTTGCGCGCCGCAGAAGGTCGCCTGCCCGGACTGGAAGAGCTCGCACAGCGCGCCGAAAGCTCCGGTGCCGCCCACCTCGGCTGGCCTGCACCGCTGCGCTCCGAGGAGGCCATCGACGACACGGAGTACGATCTCGCGACGCTTGCGCGATTGATGGAGGCCGATCCGGCGACAAGCGTCGGGGCTGCGGCGTACCTTCTCGGTGCCAACGTGCATCTCGCCCGCGCGCTGCGCGCCCGCGCTCGACGGTGGCGCAAAGGCTGGTCGATGTCCGACGGCCTCATTGATCCGGACCCTGAGACGCTTGCGGCACTTGCGCGCCACAGAATCGGCGAGCGCCCCTACTCACCGACCGCGCTTGAAAGCTTTGCGGTCTGTCCTTACCGCTTCTTGTTGCAGGCAATTCACCAGCTGCGCCCGCGCGAGGAAGTTCAAGCCTTGGATGTGCTCGACCCGCTTACGCGGGGTGCGCTTATCCACGAAATCCAGTTCCAACTGCTCGGCGCATTGCGCGCTGAGCGACAACTTCCGCTTAGCCCGGAACGTCTCGAGCACGCCTTCGGACAGCTCGACTCGGCGGTCGCGCACGTGGCCGGTGAGTATCGCGAGCGCTTGGCGCCCGCAATTGCGCGCGTCTGGGAGGATGCCATCGAGGCCATCCGCGTTGACATGCGCGAGTGGTTGCGCCGCCTGGCCGTCGAAGGCCAGGAGTGGACGCCGTCTCACTTTGAGCTCGCCTTTGGTCTACCCAAACACCTGCGACCGGAAGCGGACCCCGCGAGCGTGTCGGAGCCTGTCAAAGTGCTGGGCAACGTGCTGCTGCGAGGTTCAATTGATCTGATCGAGCATCAACCTGACGGTACCCTTCGGGTGACCGACCATAAGACAGGCAAGGTCCGCGTGCCCGAGAACGCAGTCGTGTGGGGTGGGAAAGCGCTTCAGCCGGTGTTGTATGCGCTAGTGGCAGAGGCGCTCTTCAAGAAGCCCGTGGCATCCGGCCGTCTCTATTACTGCACGGCGGATGGCGAGTTTACCGAGCGTTCTATTCCTCTGAATGACGGGAGTCGTGCGAACGCCCAGACCGTACTCGACGCGATCGGTCGCGCGCTCGAGCTGGGTTTCTTACCAGCAATGCCCATGAAGGATGCGTGCGACACGTGCGACTATCGGATCGTATGCGGACCTCATGAGAGTGTTCGGGTCTCGCGCAAGCGGGACGAGCGACTCGCCGACTTAACGGCGCTGCGAGCGCTGCTATGACTAAGATTGTTGGGGCAACTGCGCTCGCGGATGCGGACCAACGGGAGCTCATCGAGCAGGCGCTTGGTGTGAACCTGCTGGTTGAGGCCGCTGCGGGGACTGGCAAGACCACCGCGCTCGTGGGACGCATCGTCGCGGCGATCGCGAGCGGGCACGTGCAGCTTGATCACATTGTCGCAGTGACGTTCACCGAACCCGCAGCTGGGGAGCTGAAGCTGCGGCTGCGAACCGCGATCGAGAAGGCACGACTGGATGAGAAGCGGTCCGCCGCACAACGCGAAAAGCTGCGTTTGGCACTGCCCAAGCTCGAAGAGGCGCGTGTCAGCACCATCCATGGGTTTTGCGCAGATCTGCTGCGCGAGCATCCCGTCGAGGCGGGCGTGGATCCCTACTTTGAGGTGGCGGCTGAAGACGCGGCGGCGTCCCTGTTTGAGAGCGTGTTCGATCGCTGGTTCGAGGCGCAGCTCGCCGCGCCCGGCCCGGCTGTGCGTCGCATCTTGCGGCGCCGCCGGCGAGAGTTCGGGCACGGACATGACGAGGGTCCGCGCGGCGCGTTGCGCCGCGCCGCATGGCTGCTGATTGAGCAACGGGACTTTCCGACGCCTTGGCGACTCGCCGCAGCCTTCGATCGCGATCACACGATCGATGAGATCCTCACGGAAATGAAATCGCTCGCCGAGTGGGCCGCGCGCTCTAACCCTGATGACTTCTTCGGCAAGTCGCTGGTCGAGATCTCCAAGTCAATCGAGGAGGTGGAACGCGCTGAGCGTGTGCGCGAACGCGATTACGAAGCTTTGGAGGCGTGGGTCACGGAGGTCGTTCGCTCCTGGCACTGGAGATGGAAGGGCTTTGCTTACTCCGATGATCCGGACTTCCCACAGCAGGAACTGCGCGCGCGTCGCGACGCGCTGCACGCTCGCCTCAAGCGCTTCATCGAGGACGCGGGCGCGGATCTCGCTCCGCGACTTCGCAATGAGCTCTGGCCCGTCGTTGAA